>Ga0326513_10001039_pt1 | contig 22684 bp, 29 predicted proteins | sample 2_2465_0518_D_FD_203654 | JGI IMG/M metagenome (GOLD analysis project Ga0326513, IMG submission 203654) | Bovine rumen microbial communities from UC Davis, California, United States - 2_2465_0518 | ecosystem: Host-associated > Mammals > Digestive system > Stomach > Rumen | place: USA... | reverse complement strand
GCCCGTGTACGTCTTTGTCGCAATCGGATCGATCTGCTCTTGCAGGCTGTCGTGGGACGCCTTCGCGGCGAGGAAGTCGTAGCTTCCCGTCTGGGTTGCCATTTACACCACCTCCTGAACGAACCTGAACACGTGGCCGCACCTCACGCGAGGGTCTGCGTAAATCGGCACTCCCGCCGCCTTGCACCTCTCGCAGAAGAACAGGTCCTCGGAAAGCGTGCCGTGGCCGTCCTCGTAATCGACCCACTTGAACCAGGGCCATTCGAGCCTGTGCAGCGCCTCGGTCCTCACCAGGGCGCAGCCGAACCCGCCGCCGTGGATGCGCAGCCGCTTTATTCCCGCGTCGGCGAAGGCGATGACCTCCTGGGCGCTGTACTCCGATTCGGTCGGGTAATGGTAGTAATCCGAGCCATCGGGCGCGTCGAGCCTGCAAAGGCACGTGGCGCCCGTGTAAACGTTGTTCCCGTTGCGGTTCGCGTAGGCTCCCAGAAGAACGTCCACGGGCTCTTCGAGCATGTTCTTGAGCGCGTCGGACGGGAGCACGATGTCGTTGTCCACCATGAGGACGTAATCGCAACCCTCGTCGATGGCCTCCTGGGCTATCCTGTTCCTCGCCTGGGCGCAGTCGTATCCGCGAAGGAAGTCGAACACGAGCCAGTTCCCGCACGGGTCGAGCCCGTAGATGGACTTGAACGTGTCGGGCGTGATGTTCTCGAAGGTCGGAACCGCTATGAGAATCTTCATGTCGCTCCTTACCAGGTCACGGTGCAGTGATACACGGCATTAAGGTCTGTAACGTTGAGGGTTGCGGCTGTTCCCAGGGACGTTGTCGAGGTTCCTTTCGTCCATTTCCACGTCTTGGGATTCGTCGGCGTGCCATTCACGTGCAGCCTCACGGCCAGTGTTGCGGTCCCCGCCGCCCAGTTGACGGCAGTCGGATATACGGTCACGACGGCTTCAGGGCCAGTCGCCCCCGTTGCTCCCGTCGCGCCCGTGCTGCCAGTCGGGCCAGTTGAGCCCGTCGGACCTGTTTTCCCGATTGGTCCCGTGGAGCCAGTCGGTCCCGTGGCGCCAGTCGCTCCGGTTTCGCCAGTCGGGCCAGTTGAGCCCGTGGCACCAGTCTTACCCGTTGGGCCTGTTGCTCCTATTGGGCCAGTAGCGCCCGTTGCGCCAACGTCTCCCTGCGGCCCGGTGGCTCCCGTGGCTCCTGTTTTACCAGTCGGCCCGGTGCTTCCCGTAGGCCCCGTCGCGCCGGTTGCCCCCGTGTCGCCCTTCGGGCCCTGGGCGCCTGTAGCGCCAGCCGCACCGTTCTTGAGGTTCACCGTGTCGCCGTTGACCGTGATGCTCGCGCCCGTGGCGGTCTGCTCCACGCTCACGTCGAGGCTGGTGAGGACGTCGGAGAGCTTCTTGTTACTCCCTATGAAGACGTTCCCGCCGCCGATTGTGATCGACGCGGGCGTCGACCCCGAAGCCGGGGCGAACACGATGTAGGCGTCCTCGCTGCCGATGTGCTGGCCGCGCGTCGCGGAGAATGTGACCGACTCGCCGAACGTGCTCACGAGCGCGCCCGAGCCGTCGTACACGCGCACGCCGTCGGATGCCAGCAGCATCTTGTAGCCAGCGGCGTGCTGCTCGTCGGACGCGCTGCCGATGCCCGAGGGCAGCACCCACAACCCTCGGTTCGTGACCGCGAGGTGCGCCATGATAAAGTCGTTCATGGCCTCGTTGACGGTAAGCTCGTAGTAGCTCGCGAGGTCTGCCGCCTGCGGGTCCACCACGGGCGCGTAGTCGGTGCCGTCCTTGACGAAGTACACCTTGCCGTCCTGGATGGCCGCGTCGGCGGTCTTCGCGAAGCTGCCGTGCTCGGACGCCCACGAGAGGATTCCCGCCACGTCCTGCACGACGCCCAGCTGGTCGAGGGCGGCGTTGGAGTAGAGGTTCGCTCGATCCGCGCTCGCTTGGGCGTTGGACGCTGCGGTGGCCGCGTCTCCTGCGCGGTTCCACGCGTTCTGCGCTGCGGTTGCGGCATCGTCGGCGTGGTTCCACGCGTTCTGCGCGGCCTGGGACGCGCTGTTCGCCGATTGCTGGGCGGCGTTTGCGGATTGCTGGGCTGCGGAAGCGGCGTTTCCTGCTGCCACCGCCTTGCCGTCGGCTGCGGATGCCGCCGTTGCCGCCGCGTCTGCTGATTGCTGCGCGCTCGCCGCCGAGATTCCCGCCGCGTCAGCTGCCTTTGCCGCCGCGTCGGCCTTGTCCACCGCCACGAGCGCCGTCGCGTCGTCGGTCGTCGGGGCCGTGACGTTGGCGAACACCACGATGCGGTGGTTCACGATGTGGCACATGACGCGGTCGCCGTGGTGGACGCCGACCATCGCCGTGCACGCGGCGTACTCCTCGCCGCCGTCCAGCAGCACGGTCGGGTTGCCGTCCTCGTCGAGCGCGATCCAGCCGTACTGGTCCCTGCTCGCCTTCTTGGCGATGCGCTGCTCCTGCCGCTGCGGCGCGGCGAGCATAGACGCTACGTCGGCGAGCGCGTTCCTAGGCATTCAGCGCCTCCTCGTACTCTATGTCGGTGTCCACCAGCGCGGCCGCGCCGCACTTGAGGACCTGCTTGACGATGCGCCCGTCGGCGCGGTACCCCATGCGCGTGTAGTCGAGGCGCACGGTGCGCCCCACGGCCGCGTCGGGCACGTAGGCGTGCGTGAAGCTCGCGGAGTGCGTCGCCCTGCCCTGCTCGGCGAGCAGCTTCTCGGCGTGCGCCTGCACCTTCGCGAGCGTCACGGGCTCGTCGATCTCGGGGCTCGTGTCGCGCATTGCGTTCACGTAGCCGCGCGCGGCGGTGGACCCCCGCGAGAGCGGGTCGTCGTTGACCGCCGTGCCGACGTGGCACACCATGTCGTCGCTGTACACGACCTCGACCTTGTTCACGAGCTCGTAGTAGTCGGTCTCGTCGTCAACATCTGGCGCGAGGATGCTCGGCAGGCCGTACGCCGCGTCGTCGAAGGTCCACGAGGGCGATTCGTTGCCCGTCGGGTCGGGCGCGAACAGCACGCGCCCCATGCCGTCGACCTCGACGTGCATCGCGGCCTTCGCGAGCACCGCTTCCAGGCAGTCGAGCCACGTGTCGTCGTCCTCGGCGGTCCACGCAGCCATGGACGCGTCGGACGCGGGGTAGCTGCAGGGCGCGGGGCACCTCTTCGCGATGGCCTCGGCCTGCGCGACCACCGTGCCCTGGGCCGTCCACCCTATCGGCGGGTAGTCGGAATCGAGCTCCACGAGCGGCGAGTAGCCGACCGCCTTCCACGTGCGCGCGCGCCCGTCCATGCTCGTCCTGGGCGATTGCACGCGGAAGGTGGCCAGCGCGATCCGCTCGGACTCGACCGAATGCCGCAAGTGCTGCGTGCAGACCATGTAGGCGCGGTAGTAGCCGTCCAGCAGCTGCTCGTAGGGCGTGAAGCTCGCCGAGTAGCGCAGGCCCTTGCCCTCGTACGTGATGGTGAGGTCGGTGAGGTCCTGGACCTTCTCGGCCTCCGCCCACGCGCCGTCGAGCCGCACGAGCTCGTAGGTGCGCTGCATGCCCTGCCGCCAGTCGATCGCCATGCTATGCCTCCGTGTATCCGACGTCGCCGCCGTAATCGCCCATGATCCGCGAGATGGCGAACGACGCGCCGACGACGTCCGGGCCGTCCCACTTGAGCGTGGGGACCGCCCACGCCCAGAAGCCCAGTCCCGTCGGGTCGCGGTAGTAGCACCTCTCGCGCAGGCCCGCGAGCATGCGGATGCGCTCGATGGCGTCCGCGTCGTCGGTTGCCACAACGCGGGTGGACACGCTCGCCGTGCGCCCGAGCTGCGTTCCCGCGTAGAGCGTCGGGTCGTCGTTGCCGATGAACTCCGCGAGCTCCACGTCGGGGCTGTACTTCTCGTCCACTTCGATGTCGTACGGCATCTCGATGCGGCCGCTGCCGTCCCACGCGTCGCCGGGCGCGTAGCTGCGCAGGCCCGTGTCGAAGTCGAGGACCACGCTCTCGCAGTCCACGTAGCACTCCTCGTCCACGAAGCCGATCGAGCCGTCGGCGGCGCGCGCCGCGATGCGGTACGTGCAGTAGCCGAAGTTCGGGTGCTCGTCGATGACCTCCGCGCGCCCGTTGTTCTCCACCCCGTCCGCGACGAGCAGCGCCTGCCCGTCGTAGTCGATGCGGTACACCGACAGCTCCACGCCCTCGACGAGCGGGAACACGTCGTTGCCCGACTCGTCGGTGCCTATGGGCTCGGCACCCAGGTCTCGGCATTCGGGGAAGATGTGCGCTATGTAGTCGTCGCCCGGGTCGGGCACGAACGCCTGCGGCATGGGCGCTCCGGCGTCCCACTGCGGCGCGAACGTCGCGGAGTCGTCGTCGGTCAGGCCGTGCGCGCTTATCGCGTCGAGCCTGGCCGTGTAGCTCACGCCGCGCACGAACGAGCTGTCCGCGAAGTCCAGCTCCACCGCCATCTCGCGCGGGTCGAAGCCGTCCTCGCCAGCCTGGAACGTGCCCTCGAAGGCCACGCTGCCAACCGGCAGCACGCCCGCCGTGCCGTCCGGCATGGTCATCTCGGCAGCCTCGTCGCTCGTCACGAGCAGGTGCCACAGGCGCACGTCGGCGCTCGCGAACAGGCCCATGCCGAGCGGGATGGTCGGCGGGTCGTCCACGCCGAGCGTGACCATGAGCGGCGCGTCGATGACGATGGAGGGCGATTCGGACCACTCGGACCACTCGCCCGTCGCGCCGAGCGTGCGGACGCGCAGCTTCACGGAGGAGTCCGCGCCGATGCCCGCGAGGGGCACGACGAGGGTGGACAGGCCCGTGGAGCCTTCGGCCACCTTCGCCCATTCGCCCGTGCCGACCTTGCGCGCGACCTCGTAGCCCATCTGCGAGCTGCCGTCGGTGTTGTTGTACGTCCACGAGAGCTGGACCTCGCCGCCCTGCGGCACGTACGCCGGCAGGTTGCCGAGCGTCGGCGGCGCGGGCTTCAGGCCGAGCGTGATGCGCGCGGGGGCCGTGAAGTCGGACTTGCCCTCGCCAGACGTCGCGCGCACGCAGAAGTACCACGTGCCCGCCGCGAGCGTGGACGTGTAGGTGGTCGCGCCGCCAGACACGCTCACGCTCTCCACGCCAACGGGCGGCTCGTCGAGCGTCATGTCGTCGGGCCTCGACGCCCAGCGCAGCTCGAACGCGTCGCCCGTGTAGTCCACCTTGTCCCAGGACGCCATGAAGGCGTTCGCCGAAAGCGACGAGACCGAAAGGTTCGCGGGCGTGCTCGGCGGCATCTCGAGGATTTCGGAGAACGCGCTGTACGCCGAGTAGACGCCGAGGACGGTGTTCTCCTGTCGCGCGTCCACGCGGTAGGCGTGGCCGCGCACCGCCGTGAAGACGTTCGACACGTCCACGATGCCCGAGCCGTACGGGCCGTAGGACTTGCCGCCGAGGTGGTTGCCCCACGCGCCGTCCATGTAGACGCCGACGTGGACCTTGAGCGCGGTTCCCTCGTCGCTGTCCAGCTCGACCGTCACCTTGCCGTCGGTCCCGAGCGAGAGCACGGGCGCGGCTGGGGCGGTCGGGGTGGCCGCGTTGTCGGTCGCGACGCCGCCAGCGACGTGCGACGCGCTGCCGTTGTAGTAGTAGCGCGTCTCCTTGTTCGTCGTGTAGACGTAGTACTTGCGGCTCGCCGTCTTTTTCTTCTTCTTGTCGCCCTTCTTCACGTAGTAGTCGTGCGACTCGACCTTCTTCACGTACGTCTGCCACTGGTACACGAAGGTCTTCGCCGTCGGCTTCACGTACACGTCCACCGCGATGGCGTCCTGCGGCACGTTGTAGCTGTCGGTGGTGGACGTTCCCACGTCCTGATAATCGCGCGACGCGGCGACCCACTTGCCGCCTCCCGTGGTGTTGATCTTGTAGTACCACTGGGTCTCTACCTTGGCCGTGTTCGACGGGTTGCTCCACGTCGCGACCGCCATGCCGCTCGACAGCACGATTGATAGTCCCGAGATGGTCCTTCCCGCGGCGGTGTACGACGTGTACTTCTGCGCTATGGACTTGTTGTAGCCCTCGGCAGCGCCCTTCTTGTGGGTCCACTTGATCTTCTTCTTGCTAGATGCGACCGCCATGCGCTACGCCACCGCCTTCCCGCCGCGCCGCCTGTCCTCGACCATCGTCTCGCCCAGCTCCATCAGCAGGTCGTAGAGCGCCGAGGACGGGCTCACGCTTATGTCGCCCACGTACACGTTCGGCCTGCCGTCCGATTGCCCGTCGTCCATGCCCAGCAGCTCGGGGAGCCTGTCGATGGGCATGATGGCCTCGGGGCCCGCCTCGCCGACGCCCACGGTGCCGCCCAGGATGGTCGGCTTCGTGAAGATCGCGCCCTTGGCGTACCAGTTCACGCTGAAGCTCGGCAGGCTGCCCTTGCCGCCGATGCCGAACGGGGGCGAGCCGCCGTTCACGCTGATGTGCGGCAGCTGCAGGTTGCTGAAAATCTTGCCGATGTTGAGCGGGAAGAACCCCTTTATCTTGTCGACGACGCCCTTCACCGTGTCGCGGGCCTTGCCAATCGGGTCGGAGATTGCGGACTTAATCGCGTTGAACGTGGACTTGACCGAGCCGACGACGGACTTGATGCCGTCTATCGCGCCCTTTATCGCGCCAGCCGCCGTCTTCACGGCGCCCGAAACGACGGGCCACACGGCCTGCGCGATGGACTTCACGCCGTTGAACACGGACGAAACGACCGACCTGACCGCCGAGAGCACGGGGCCGACCACGGCCTTGACCGTGCTCATCGCGCCGCGCACCGTCGCGGCCATCGCGGGGAAGTTCGCCTGGGCGTCGCCGAAGATGGCCGTGCACGCCTCGGAGAACAGTCCAGAGACCGTGGACACCGCGTCGCCGACCGCGCTGGCGAGCTGCGACATGACGGGCGCGACCGCGTTGAACACGTCGGTCGCGATGGGAATCACGAACTGCTGGACGAACGACACGAGCGTGTTGATGCGCTCTGAGAGGTACGTGACCGCCGCGCTGATGACGGACGCCACGCCGCCGATGATGGGCGCGGCCCCCTGGATGACGGGAACGAGGCCGTTGATGACGTTGCCGACCATCTGGCCGAAGCTCGTGACGTCCACCGTCGCGGTGCCGCCGAAAGCGTTGGAGATGGCCTGCCCGACGGCGTCGAACGCCGCCTTGAACCCCTCGAAGTCGATGGTGGACGTGAGGGCGTCGCCGAACGCGGAAAGCTGCTCGTTGACCCATCCCATCGCCTCGGTCAGCCCGCCGAGCGCCGACGTGCCGAGCTGCGTGAAGCCGCGCAGCGCGGGCGTGATGGCGTCGGAAATCTTTATCTGCAGGCCCTCGAGCGCGCTCTGGAACGTAGTCACGTCGCCGCTGAGGTTATCGAGCTGGGTGTCGGCCATCTTCTGGGCCGCGCCAGCGCTCCCGTCGATTTTCTCGGACACCTCGTCCCAGCGCTCCGCGTTCGTGCCGAGCAGCGCGTTGAGCGACTTGAGGTCCACCTTGTTGAAGGCGGCGGAGAGAACCTTGGTCTTCTCCTCGACCGTCATGTCCTCCATGGCGACGTTCATGTCGCCGAAGATGTCCTTGAGCGAGCGCATCTTGCCCTCGGCGTCGTACGCGCTCACGCCCAGCTCGCCGAAGGTCTCGCTGAACTTCTTGTCGGACAGGCCGAGCAGGACGTTGCGCAGCGCCGTGCCGCCCTCGCTGCCCTTGATGCCGTTGTCGGCGAGCAGGCCGAGCGCCTGCGCCGCCTCGGTGGTGCCGCCGCTGAGGTTCTTGGCGGTGCCGCCGACGGTGAGCAGCGCGTCGCCGAGCTGCGATACGGACGTGTTCGTGGTGGACGACGCGGCCGCCATCTTGTCCACGAGCGCCGTGGTCTCGTCGAGCGACAATCCGAGCGCGGACTGCGTGTCCGTCACCATGTCCGACGCCTGCGCGAGGTCCATGTTGCCAGCCGCCGCGAGGTTGAGCACGTTCGGCAGCATCGCCATCGACGTCTGCGCGTCGTAGCCGGCGAGCGCCATGTAGTTGAGGGCGTCGGCCGACTGGGACGCGCTGAACTTGGTCGTCGCGCCCATCTGCTGCGCGAAGGCGCGCAAATCGCCTATCTGGTCGACCGTCGTGCCCATCGTGGCGGCCACCTGCGCCATGCTCGCGTCGAACTGCATGCCCGCCTGGACGGACTCCTTGCCGAAGCTGGCCACGCCGGCCGCGAGGCCGACCGCGCCGAGCATCTTGCCCGCCTTCGCGAGTCCCGCGCCCATCGCGCCTGCGAATCCCTGGGACGCCTTCTCGCCCGCGTCGTTGCCGCCCTTGGCGAGCGGGTCGACGACGGAGCGCACGACGGAATCGGACGTGCCGTCGCTCTTCGGGATGATGGTCACGAACGCGCGCGCGACCTCTGTTCCACCGCCTGCCATGTCCACCTCCCGTTATTTCGTGGTATGATTCGGAATGCAACAGGGCGGCTCCCACCTCGGGGGCCGCTCGCTTCGTCTAGCCGCCGTTCCACCAGGCGTCGAAGTCCTTGATGGGAATCGCGCCGCTCCCGATCGTCTGGCCCTTCTTGTCTCCGGGCCTCGGGTACGTCTTCGGCTTCCTGCCCTTCCTCGCGAGCGCCGCGCAGAACGCGTCGAAGAGGTCCGCGAGTATGGCGTTGGTCTTCATGGTCGTGGACCACTCGGCCAGCTCGCCGCCCGGGTCCTGCTCGCGCCTGAGCGCGGAGTCGGCGGGAAGGTGCTTCACGAACGAGACGAGCGCGACGATGCCCGCCGCGCCCATCTCGACGTATTCGGTGAGCGTCCGCCCCGTGCGCGTCATGAGGTCGTATTCGAGCGCCTGCCCGTGCTCCTCGACGATGCGCGCGAGGCCGGCTATTCCCCCGCTTCAGCGCCCGACTCGGCGCTCTCCTCGTTCCACGCGGCGTAGATGGCGGACACGTCGCCCGCCGTCAGGTCGTCCACCGCGTCGCCGATGTAGCGGCGCAGCAGCTCGACCTGGAACCTGAGAGCCTTCGTGCCGCCCTCGTCGGACGCCTCCTGCAGCTCGAGCAGGGTCTCCATCGGCATGCTCGCGGCGAGCGGCACCTTGTAGACCGTCTCGTCTTCGCCGAGCGTGAACGCCATGAACCGCGGAGCGTCGTTGCCGAACTTTCGCATCTCGGCCTCCTTACGCGCTCACCACGCCGTCGTCGGTCATGATGTAGATGCAGTTGCCCGAGTCGTCCGGGTAGGTGGACAGCGTCACCTGCCAGCCGACAGCAGCGTTGGCGGCGAACGTGACCTCGCCGACCTCGGTCACCTGGCCGTTCGGCACGAGCACCACGATGCGCGCGTTGCCGTCCTTCATGAGGAAGACCCACGACTGCGCCTCGGGCAGGAACGCGCCGAGTTCGACCATGACCTGGTTGCCGTGCGTGGCGCTCTTGGCTTGCGTGGTCACGTGGTCTGCGCCGAACGCGACGCTGAGCGCGCCCTCGTTGGTCGAGATCATCGTCCAGGACAGCGTGCCGTCGAAGGACTCGAGCACCTTGCGCACGGTCGCGCCGGACCAGTCCTTGATCTCGGTGGTGGACATGCTCGGCGCGAGCGTGAGGCCGTCCTCGCTCACGTACTCGTCGCCGACGAAGGCCTCGTTGAGCGTGACGGCGGCCTTCGTGATGCTGGACAGGCTCGGCAGCGTCGTGCCGAGCGGCGCGTGCTTGATCGCGCCCGTGGTCTTCTGGTCGGGTGCGCCCACGCGCACGTCGGAAGTAAAAGGCATGATGCCCTCCTTTTCGTCAGTCCGCGACGCGCACGCGCAAGTTGGCGCTCACGGTCGCGATGATTACGTTCTGGTGCGACAGGTCCGGCTGCGCCCGCTGCAGGCGCAGGGAGTCCACCGCGTAGACGGGCTTGCCGCCCAGCTCGGAGCCGGGCAGCTCCCGCACGAGGTTGGCCACGTCGAGCTGTAGCCGCGCGGCACCGTCGTACGTCTCCGCGCGGCAGTCGAGGTCGACCGAGTAGACCGCCTGCGCCGCGTTCTCGTCCCATGCGTTGAGCATGTCCACGGTCACGTGAGGGCAGGCGAACGACGCGGGCAGCGGCTTGGCGCACGCGTCGATGCCGGCCTCGTTGAGCCGCGCCTGCAGCGCGTCCTCGATGTCGATGAAACCCATCAGCCATGCACCGCCTTCGAGAGCGCCCTGTCGCGCTGCTGGTAGTAGGCCCCCGTGGGGCCCTTGGACGAGACGAAGCCCATCGCCGTGAAGTTGCCCATGTCGGGCTGGTAGCCGAACCACTCGCCGCCGTAGCCTGCGTTGGCCTCGGCGGCTATCTTCTGGCCAGCCTGGTCGACGGCGGCCTGCATGCCGTCCGACTTCCAGACGTCCATGTAGCCCTTCGGAATGTGCTCGATGCGGATTCTCACGCCCATGCGTCATCCCTCCCATCGCCTGAGCGAGCAGCGCGTCGTGGACACGCGCCCCGTGGGCGACTTGCTGTGGAACACCTCGCCGTCCACCTCGTACGTGACGCCCTCGTGCACGATGCGGTCGCCAGGCTCCACGTCGGCGTCGTAGCAGGCGCGGAACGTCCGCGAGTCGGACACGTTCACCACGCGCCCGTCCCTGTCCTGCTGCGTTGACGCCGCAACGACCTGGCAGCGCGAGACCTGGTGCCTCGTCGCGTTCTCCCAGTCGGGCACGGTCGAGCCGCGCACCGTCTTGGACGCGGGCCTCACGACCGTCACGACGTCCCTCATGAAGCTAAGCGGCATATGCCCTCACCAGCCTGTAGGGAGAGAGCGCCGCGCGCTGCTGCTCCGTGAGCGCGGCCGCGATGCTCGAAGCGTCTACGTTGTACGCGATGGTCACGCCGTCGGCGGACTCCGAGCGCACGCCCGCCGTCCCGCCGATGGCGATGACGCCCTCGGCGATTGCGCGGACCGCTTCCGCGAGGTCGGGCACGGCCCCGGCGTCGAATCCCGCCGTGTAGCTCGCCTCGACGGCGTTCCACGCGGTGGGCCAGCACTTCCAGCAGCAGCGCCGCACCAATCCGTCGCGCGCCCACTCGTACTCGCCGGCGGACAGCTCCACGCCCGATTCGGTCAGGGAGTCCACCGCCGTGACGAGTAGCGCGGGCAGCGCGAACAGCCGCGCGGGCCTGCCCTCGGCGTCGCCGATGCGCTGCGCCGTGTAGCTGCACTGCAGCGACGGCGCGACGTGCCATCCGCACGCGTTGCGCACGGCCTGGGACGCCGCCGACAGCGCCGACGCGGCGCGCAGGTCGCCCGCGTACTTCCCGCCCGTGAGTTGGTCGAAGGCCTCGACGGTCAGCAGGGGCGGGATGCTGCTTCCGTCGATCTCGTAGCCCCACGCCGTGAACACGGCTAGGCTTCCTTCTTCGTGCGCGGCGCGCGCGCCTTGTTCGCGGCGGGTTTCGCCGCCTTGTCGGCCGCAGGCTTCGCGGCCTTCTCGACCGGCACGGCGTCTTCGGGCTGCTCGCCCTCTGCGAACTGCCACGTGAACCCGCGCCAGCGGTACTCCTTGAGCGCCATGTGCGCCTCCTATCGGTCATGCGGGCGGGCGCTTAGAAGCCACCCGCCCGCTCGCCTTGCGTTGACTAGCTCGTGGCGATGGTGATGTTGCAGAAGCAGGTCGGGCGCTTGACCGCGAGAATCTCGCGCGCCTCGGCGCGGACGGACACGAGGTTCTTCTCGAAGTCCACGTCGTTGGAGTTCGTGGAGTCCACGCGCACGCCGTCGACCTTGGAGACCAGCTCTGCGCCGCGGTTGAACGCGCCCACGACGACGTGGTTGGCTGTGACGTTGGCGGACTTGACGAACATCATCTCGAACAGCTTGCTGTACTCGGAATCGCCGAACGGCGAGCCTGCGTAGAAGCGGTTCTCTGCGTCGAGCGCTGAGCGCAGGCGCAGCCAGATGGCCGGGGTGACGACCACGGCGTCTGCCGGGATGTTCGTCGCGTCCTCGATGTCGGCGGCCGCCTTCAGGATGGCCTGGAAGAGCGCCACGTCGGTCGCGTTCGCCGCGACCGAGCCGGTAAGCAGTCCGCTCGTACCGAGCAGGGTCGTGATTGCCTGCGCCTGGCGGTTGGCGTTGAGGTCGTCCACCAGGTCCTGGTTGATTGCGTCGACCATGTAGGGGGCATCGTCGAAGAGCTCCTCGGTGACCTTGATGAGGCCCGTGATCTTCTGCAGGGTCGCGGTCTTCGTCACGTAGGCGTAGGTGAGCTTGTTCTTGGTTGCGCCCTCGGCGGTGGTGTCGACCGTACCGGTGGTTCCGCTGTAGACGTTCCACGAGTACACGGGCTCGCTGATGGTCTTGCGCCCGAACAGGTCGAGCACGGTCAGCGGGGCTGCGACGCGGCGCACGGGCTCGCGGTCGAACTCGGTGGCTACCAGGCCCGTGGACGGCGTCGGGTCGCCGGCTGCCTTGAACGGGGTTGCGATGTAGCGGTTGTCGGCGGCCTCGTGCGACTTCTTGAACTCGACGAAGTGCTCGCCCAGGGACTTGGCCATGGCGGCTCCCTTCTCTGCGGTGTCGGAGGCGTCGGTGTCCTCCACGATGGAGTTCAGGCCCTTGAGCAGTTCCTGGGCCTCGTTGGCGGCGTCCACCTTGGCCTGCGCGGCCTTGACGCCGTCGATGGCGGCGGACAGCTCGTCCGCGCCCTTCTCGCCGTTCTCGACGGCGGTCTTGACCTCGGCGAGAGACGCCTTGGCCTCGTTGAGCTGGTCGATGAGAGTCATCGGTAGCTCCTTTCAGTCAGAAGTTCGGATGCTTGCTGCAAGAGCGCGTCCACGTCTGCTCCCTTGGCTTCCGGCTCCTCCGCGTTGGCCCCGCGGGGCTCCTCCGCGTTGGCCTTGGCCTCGTCGGCTTCGGCTTCGGCTTCTTGCTCGTCGGACAGCTCTGACTCGAGCAGCCCGTTGACGATGGATTGGATTTCTGACAGCTTCCCGAGCACGCTCTTGAGCGCGTCGGCGTCCTTCTTGGAGTTGCGGCGTCCCGCCTTCAGGCCGTTCGGCGCGACGGCGGTGATGGTCACTTCGGGCAGCGCGTCGCCGCTCAGCTTGTAGCCGATCTCCTGCACGAGGAATCCCGTGGCGTCCTCGATCGACTTGGCGATGGCGTCGTCCACCTCGCGCGCGTCGGCCACCCTGACGGTGGACGACTTGACCTCCACGACCGACGTGTCGGGGTTCGCGGGATACATGACCAGCGACACCTCGAACAGGTCGAGCTTGCGCAGCTCGTTGGCCTCGGTGCCGTCCTCGAGCGTGACGGTCCCCTGGTCCCGGATGCCGTATGCGAAGCTGAACTTGCACAGGCGTCCGTCGCTGGCCAGCTCGCGCGCTCGCTGGGCGCGCTCGGTGCCGTCGAACGTGGCCGTGAACTTCAGGCCGTGGTCGTCCTCCTCGAGGTCGGTCACGGTGCCGATGTAGCTCTTGAGGTCTCCACTGTCGTGGTTCCACAGCAGCGGCACCGCCTTGCCCTCGGCCTTGATGCGCTCGATTGAATCGGCGAACGCGCCCTTGGCGATGACGTCGCCGTAGCTGTCGGGCGTTCGAATCCACGTGGCCGCGTAGCCCGTGATGGACCCGTTGGCCGCGTCGGCCTTGACCTCGGCGGTCATTGTCTTGAGTTGCATGTCTCCCCCTTTCGCGGGCATGAAAAAAGCCCCTTTCGGGGCTTGGTCGTTGTTCGCGAACCATTCGCGTATCTTGTCGGCTTCGTCGGGAGGCCTCCCGTCCTGCTCTGCGCGTTCCAGGCACGTCTCCATGTCGGCGTCGAGCGCGATGAACTCGGCGCCCGCCGCCTCGTACGCCTCTAGCTGCCAGTCGGCGGGAGAGCTGTGGATAATCCAGCCCTCGGCGTCCTCGGCGTTGTCGAGCAGGTAGCCGACCACCGCGTTGCGCGCCTTGAACGCTGCCTCGCGGACGTGGCCCTCGCTGCCGTGGGCGACCGCGCTGCCGAGCGCCTGCGCGATAGCGTCGAAGTCCACCAGCACGTCGCCGTCCTGGGCGTGCTCGCGCACGTAGGTTGATTTCCCCGAGCACGGCGGGCCCGTTATCACGTGGATCATGGCCACCTCCTAGTCGTTTATGGTCACGTCGAGCTGGCAGCGGCAGTTGGCCACCTCGCTCACGTCCAGGTTGTCGATGTCGCCCGGCCATTCCGCGCCGTTGCTGAACTTGAGGTCGTACTGGACGGTCTCGCCGTTCATGCGCGCGTGGCTGGCGCGTGGCTTCGCGCTCGTCACCACCCACGTCTTCATGACGTTCTCGCCGCGCCTGCGGTTCTGCCGCACGCCCTCGAGAAGCCCCCACGCCGCAGCTGACGCGGCGAACGCGCGGCCAGCCGTCTCGGAGCGGTTCTCGCGCGCGTGCTCGAAGACCCCCTCGGGCGTGGATGTCAGCGCGTCGCTGTCCTCGTCCCGCTCGCCGTCCTCGGTCGCCTGCAGCTCGTCGTAGGTGGCCGCGTTGACCATCTCGGCGCGGCGCTCGCACATCTTGCGGACGTAGGCGCGCGTGCGCTCAACGTCGTAGGCGCGCCCGGCCTTCTCGGGCCAGAGCTTCGCGATGGCGTCCTCGCCGTGTGCCTTCGCGATCTCGAGCGCGATGGGCTCGAGGTCGTCGGCCAGCTCGCGGTTCCACCGCTCGGCGTCCCACCAGCTGGCGGACTTCGCGCCCATCTTCGGGATGACGCTCTTGGCCTGCCGCTCGAAGAACGCGCGGTAGGCGTCCACCAGCGCGGTCGCCGACTCGTCCGACGGCTCGCCCCTCGCCTTCCGCGAGGCGGGCGCGTCGGCTCCCTTGCGTCCCAGGATGCGGTCGGCCTCGTCGAGCATCGCATCGAGCGAGTTGTAGCGCTCGACCGTCGGGTCGGTGTCGTGGCTCGAAGCCAGGCCGCCCTCCACGACGTTGAGCGGCACGATGAGCTGGTCTGCGCCGATTGCTGGCAGGTTCAGCTTCGCGCGCGCCTCGTCGCGCGTGAGGAACGGCGCGCCCACCGCCGATTGCAGGGCGCTCACCTTCTCCTCGAAGCTGCCCTCGGTCTTGATGGTGATGTCGTAGTTCACGTAGTTCTCCGGCGGCTCGCCGACCATCTTGGCCAGCGTGTGGTTCATGCGGTCGGTCGCGAACATGAGCGTCGGCGCCAGGCAGTCGTTGTAGAGGGCGCGCGCGTTGTCCTTGGCGCTCGCGTAGGTCTGGCCGCTGCCGGGCCAGAGCAGCGCGGGGTTGAAGTGGTAGACCGCCGCCACGTCCTCGCGGGCGAGCTTCACGCTCTCGTACCACTGCGCGTCGCGGCTGTTGAACTGCACGGTCTTGATTTCCATGCCGTCCTCGAGTATCGGCATGCCGCCGCCCTCGCCCGCGTCGCTGCCAGCCCACGACGCCTTCCAGGTCTCCTTGAAGCGGTCGAACGCCGCGTCGCTCCACGGCTCGATTGACGCGGGGCGCGTGAGGTAGGCGTTGAAGCGCCCGCCGCGCCGCCACATCTGCCGCCTGAAGCGGTTGGACTCGACCTGCTCGTGCAAGGTCTCCTTGAGCGCGCCGATCCGGCTGCACTGCCGCATCGGGTCGTTGGGGTCGTAGCCGTGCCAGAGCACGAACTTGCCCGCGGGAACCTCGACGGCGGTGGACTTGCCCGTGCTGATGACCACGGACTCGGGCGCGAAGGGCGAGCTGCCCTTGTACTGCTGGATCCAGGAGTTCGGCACGGGACGCACTTCCCAGCCGCTCGGCGTCTCGGCGCTCGGGATGACCAGCATCAGGAACCGCTCGTAGAGCAGCAGGTCGGAATACAGCCACCGCTTGAACTCGAACGGCGTCATGTCGGCGTTCGGGTAGTCGAGCAGCAGCGCCAGCGGACTGTCCAGGACGCGCGGCCTGTCGTCGTCGGCCGCACGGGCGTGGACCTTCAGCGGCACCTGCGCCGCGTTGTCGGCCAGGAACGTGACCGCCGCGCGCAGGTTCGGCTGCGTGCGGTAGAGCTGCGCCGCGTCCATGTCGGCGACGCGCACGCCCATGTCCATCCCGCCGCCGTAAACGTAGGCCACGTTCGGCGAGAACAGGCTGCGCAGGTTCTCGAAAAGCGCCATCGGTGACGCGCCCCCTTCCGTTTTCGGGCATGAAAAAAGCCGCCCTGCGAGGACGGCGGATTTTTGGCGGTATGTCGTGGATTCGAACCACGGGAACGCGTTGGCGTTCACCTGTTTAGCAAACAGGCGCAATCGACCGCTCTGCCAACATACCGAAAGTAAAAAGCCGCCCATGCGGACGGCTCGGTAAGTAAATCGTCTTACTGACTAGCTGCAAACGTTCGCCCAGACGCCCAGCAGCAGGCAGAAGCACGCCATCCCCATGAGGTATCCCGCGAGGTCGGCGCTGCCCGATGCCGCGCATGCGAGCGACACGATGATTAGAACGCACGCCGCGACGGCGAGCGCGTAGGTGATTACGATTGCGGCCTTGCTCATGGCTCCACCCCGTACAGCTCTTGAGCTTGTAGAATCAGCGGCACCATCCATTCGCGGATAGTCGCGTCATCGTCGCGGTAGAACACGTCGCACGAGCAGCCGCGAAGCTGCACGCGTTCGCTCGTGAACCGAATCGAGCCGTCGCCCTGCTTGATTGTCATGCGCGCGTTGGCTCTTTTGGCTACAGCCCCGTTCGCCTTCGGAAGGCAGCGGCGGCATACGGTATTGAAAGCGTCTTCCGCGTCATTCATGGTCTTGAACACGGCTACCACGCGCTTATTCTGGCTCATGTCCCTGATTAGCGCGTCCATGCTGTCGAAGCTCATACGACCAGCACGCCCCTCTCCTCGTAGGCGCTCGGGATGAGCGCGGGTTGTTCCGTCTCCGTCATCGTCGCGGCCCCGTGCGCCATGCACACGGCCACGATCGGCGAAATGTCCTCCATGCTCTTGGCTCGGTCGAACGCCCACGCGCCGTCGCCCATGGGGCGCGTCGCCGCGATGTTCGCCGCGAGGTCGAGCGCTGGCTGCGTGCGGTGCCGCAGCGGCACGGCGTCGCTCTCGGATTCCTCGTCGCATGCCGCGACGGCGTCCCAGAGACGGCCGCTCCATCCCGCCACGTCCTTGCCGCAGCACTCGACGACGCTCACGCCCTCGACGGCCGCGATAACGTCCATCAGGCTCGACACGGGCGCGCCCCTCGATTGCAGAGCGACCTTCATGCCCTCGGGGTAGTTCGGCGCTACGTCGGCGAACCAGCCTTGCAGCCAGTGCGTGCCGCCTCGGTAGGCCGCGAGCTCCGCGTGCCACTCGCCATCGGGCCGCTTGCCGCAAACGGCTATGCTCGCGTGTGTGCGGTCGGCGCTCACGTCCACGCCCCACCACAGCTGCGCGTCGGGCGCGATGTCGGACTTCTCGTCCTTGCCCGCGTCCCACGCGCCGATAGGGAACGGCGGGTCTACCGCTGCGTCTATCCACTGGCACAGGTCCTCGACGCGGAACTCCTGCTCGGGGTCGCTTGCGCACTCGCTCGCAATGGTCGACTCGTCGAGAAACCCGTAACCCATCGACGGGTTGGCCTGCGCCCAGGCGCGCCTGTCCCACACGGAGCACCCTGGCTCGGCGCTCCACTCGAAGATCGCGATGGACGAGAGCGCGGCCTCCATTGCCTCGCGCTCCTCCTGCGTCAGCTCGATCTGCGCGTCGCCGATCGCGGCCACGATGCCGTCGGGGTCGCCTATCGCGCGGTGGGCCTGCATGCGCAGGTGCCTGAGCACCACGCTGAGCGCGTCGCCGGCGTTGGTCATGCACCACACCAGCCCGTTGACGACCGCCTTGATGGTCTTGCTCGCGGCGCTCCACGCGTTGAAGTTCTGGTGTTCGCGGATTTCGTCCATGAGCACGAGATTGCTCGTCTTGCCGCGCGTGCCCTTGCGGGTGGCAGCTGCGACCTTGTAGCGCCGTCTGCCCGTGAGCCGCAGCGTCTTGTTGCCGTTGCCGCGGTAGATCTGCTCGACAGCCTCCGTGAGGTAGTCGGACTCCTGCACCAGCTCGACCGCGCCCTCCCAGACCTCAGTGGCCTGGTCGAGGTCCTGCGCCGTGCCGAGCACGAGCGCGGCGTCCAGGCAGTACAGGAAGTACAGCGCGAGCACCATGCCCATGAGCGACTTGCCGTTCTGGCGCGCCACCAGCACGAGCACCGTGCGGAAGCGGAACCGCCATGAGCCGTCGGGTTGGTCCACCACCTCGAGGGCGTGGATGAACAGCCACCTCTGCCACGGCAGCAGCACGAGCCCGAGGTCGTTCTCGGCGAAGTCGATGACGTCGTAGCCGAGCGTCGTGTCGGGCGTCAGCTCGCGCAGCGGCGGCGTGTAGATTCGCGGCACCTCGTAGCCGAGGAGCGCATCAGCCATTGGCGCGAGCCTTCCACTTGCTGTTGCCCGCCACGGTGTTCACCTTGACGGGCTTGACTTTGCCCGCCTTCCCGAGCGCGGCCTTGAGCGCGTCGTACGCCGCCGTGTAGCTCTTGAGCAGCTTCTCGTACTCGGCGAACGCTGGGTTCGCGCGGATGCCGCTCTGCCCGCCGCCGTTGTCGTACGGGATGACGATGGACTCGGAGTACAGGTCGGCCCTCGCCTCGGCGAGCTTGTGCCGCATGAACAGCACGTCGTTGGCGAGCGACATGACGTGCTCGCGCTCGTGCTCCGGCAGCTTCTCCGCCAGCTCCGCATAGGATGCCATGCCGCCTCCCTTCGCGCGCGCGATTATAGCTTGTCATCTGGTTGTTTTTCGATACCACCAGGTCATTCGCCCCTCGGAGGGGGAAAGATGGCGCGACGGTTGAACTCGGCCGCGTGGCTGGCGTCCAAGATTTCGACACCCCCCATGCGGTCAGCAGCGACGCGCTCACCGCCCACTCGACCAGTCGCGCGAGCGGTTGCCCAGCTCGTTCACGCCCGCCTTCTTTCCGCGAGCGCGATTGCATCGGCGGTGAGACGGCGCGACGTTCTCGGGCAGCAGCGCGAGCTCGGGATGTGTGTCCACGTCGCGCAGGTGGTCGGGCTCGTACGCGTCAGGTGTAGAGCTCGGCTTCAGGCTGTAGTCTATTGGTTGGTGGCACAGGTGGCACGGGGCCCCACGTTTCCTGTCGCGCTCGTAGCACTGCAGGCGCAGGCGCTGCCACTGCGGCGTCGAGCGTGGGTCGCTCATAGCCCCCTCACCCCGTGGCGCTGGCGCATCAGGCGACCCAGCCCCCGGTGGTGCCTGGTGGCCCGGTGGCCCCCCTCGTCCGCCCACCTGGTGGAGGGACCCACCCCCAATGCGCGGACCCAGGCCCATTGCACAGAGGTGTACGGGCGCGTCCAGGATGCCGCGATGCTGCGCGCGTCCATGCGCTCACCTCCCCATGAAACGGAAAGAGCCGCCCAGATCGGACGGCTCCCGTGTTGTCTAGCTCTTGCACGTTACATCATAACGCGCAGCGGGCGGGGGTTGCCGGGTGAATCATATCGCCTCGGGGAACTCGTCGTACTCGTGCGGCACGTGCGGGTACAGCTCCACCAGCCCGTTGTCGTGCATGTCCTTGCGCACGTAGTCCTCGGAGTACGGCTGGCCCTCGGCGGCGAGCGCGGCGACCACGCCCGCCCACGTCATGCCGCGCAGGTAGCGGTACGTGAGCACGGCGCGCCACGGCTGGCGGACGTGCGCGAGGGCGGCGTGCGCGTCGGCCTGGGCCTGCAGGTTGCGGTCAAGCTCCTCCTGGAACTCGGCGCGCAGGCTGTCCGCCCGCTCGATGCGGCGAAGCAGCCCCTCGTCGTCGGCGTCGCCGCCAACGCGCTCGCGGTCGTAGCGTATCGCCTGCAGCCCGTCGAGCGATGCGTCCACCTCGGCAAGCTCCGAGCGGATCATCGCGACCGTGTGCACGGTGGAGCGCACGCGCTGCAGGTATCGCTTCGACCACATGCGCATGTAGTCCACGTACTCGTCGGTGAGGATGGTCTCGAGTTCTTCGGTCATGAGGCTCCTATCTGTTCGTCACGCGATTCTATCACGCACCCCAGGCACGAGTCGCACGTGCGCTGGCGCGCGTAGCGCGGCTCGAACTCGCGCCCGCACTTCCTGCACGGCCTCGGCCGCTTCTGCGCCGTGCTCTTCGCCTGCGCGAGCCTCGCGACGTTCATCGCCGCCTCCAACGACTCGCGGTCGTAGTACGGCAGTCTCATGCGGTTCATCGTCGCCCAGAGCGGGCGCGGGACGAGCACCAGGTTGCCTGGGTCCATGTTCCGGTTGTCGTGGTCGGCGAACACGACCATCGTGTGCGGCGGCACGGGCGTGCCGTTGGCCTCCTCCCACACGACGTTGTGCTTAAGCCTCCAATTGTCGTTGCAGTCCTGCCTGGACGGGCGCTCGGCGACCTTCACGAGCACGTAGCCATCGGCGTCAACGCGCTCAGTGCCGACAGGCTTATCCACGGCGTTGTGCGGCATGTTACCCTTCTTGAACTGGCCGCGCCGCATGTTCTCCCGCGCCTGTTCTGAGAACCCCAGCTCGTCCCACGTCTTACCCTTGTTCGGAGGCTCCTGCCCCTTCTGGAACTGCCCGACGTCCGTGCCGGACTTCGCGCCGTACCTCAGCTTCGCGTTCTTCATCGAGCACTTCGTCAGTCGCACGCCGTAGAGCCGCTCGAACTCGTCGATTATCTCGTATATGTTGTGGCCGGGCGCGTATGCCCGCAGCCACTCGACGCGCTTGGGAGGCCACATCGTGCGGCACGCCTCCTTCGCCCTCGCCGCCTTGTCGAAGCTATCGGCCTTGTGCAGCTTGTACACCTTGGCCCTGCTGTTGATGGCCTTGTCCGTGCGGCGCGGGCGGTCAGGGAACCGCTCGGCGTGCATCGCCGCTATCTCGTCGTTGAAGTGGTGCGGGTAGACCTCGCGCAGCCACGCCTCCTCCTCGGGCGTCCACGAGTTGGTGCGCGTCATCGCGGCCTCGTCTCGTCGGTCAGCCTGCGCTTGAAGTCGGCGTACTCCCCGCGGCTCCCGTCGAGCCGCGCGCACTCCACGTGCGCCTCGTCGAGCAGCGCCTGCACCTCGTCGAAGCTGTAGTCGGCGTTGGCGTACTTGTTGAGCCTGTCGCGCGTCCAGGACAGCGTGTGCCCGGGCGCGAACTCGGCCACCCACGCCAGCGCGTCGAACTCCCTCGGCGGCAGCTCGGGCGGGTGCTCCACTTCCGCGACCACCTGCGGTTGTCCCAGCAGCAGGCGCGACGTGCCCACCTTGAGCGCGAGCCCGTCCATCGTCTGCTCCTGCATGCTCGCCACCTTCGCGATGGTGTTGGCGCTGTTGATGGCCATGGCGAACAGCTGCGTCTTCGTGCGCGCCTTCTCGATGGCCTGCTCGAGGTTGTCGTCGTCGGCGGCGTCCAGCTCGTCCATCGCCGCGAAGATGCGCTCGTTGAGGTCGAAGAGGTCGCTCATTCGGTTGCCTCCTTCCTCTTCGCGTTCCACCATCTGTCGAACTTGGCCGCGCACTTCGGGCACATGTCGCCCCCGTTCTTCGTCGTGCTCGTCGTGTTCGGGAAGTACTCGTACAGCACCCGCGCTTGTCTGCACCCGTCGTAGTACGCGCCGCATCGGTCGCATTTCCTGGCATCGCTCATCGCTTCACCGCCTTCCCGCATCCACCGCAGAACCGCGTTGCCTTCAAGTCGGTTCCCTTGGGTAGCTCGTAGTCACATTTGTCGCAGCGAATCGCGGTCATATCGGTGTTCAGCTCGAACTCGCACGTCCCGCTCCCCAGCTCGGCGTTCAGCTCGTCGGCGATTGCCTGCCAGTCGAAGCAGACATGTGTGTCGGAGCAGTAATCAGGCTGATGCTTTCCAGCTATCGCCATGACTTGCTCGGCTGTCAGCGGGCCGTGTGCTGTGCGGGTGTTCCATGCGGCGATGGCTTCGGCTTCGGTGTGGAACCATGCCGTCGTTATGGATATGCAGCCGAGCGATTCTCCGTAATGCCGCGCCTTGCCGCCTTCTACTGGCGGGCAATCATGCCACACGCAGAACCACGGGCCAGTGCTGCCGCCATCTTCTGCAACCTTTGGGTATTCGCCGCACCACGGGCACGGCAACAGGGTCGTTTCATCGCTCATCGTTTCCCTCGCCTTCTCCCCAATACTCTGCGATGAGGTCTTGTAGCTCTTCGTAGTCCTCGATGCCTTCGAGCTGCTGGAACACGGCTTGCACGCCGTTGCTGAACCCCGCGTCGTATCGGTCATCGCTCCCCAGCGTCGCGGCTATGGCCTGCTCGGGCGTGAGCACGGGTTCGCAAGTCGCTGCGAGTTTCCCGTTGTCGTATTCGACGAAGCACCAATCTCCCACGAAGGTCACGCCTTCGAGTCCGCTGCGCCATTCGATGCCGCGCTCTTCGAGCAGCTCGCGCCGCAGCTCGTCTGTCGCGTTAGCCATCGTCCACCTCCTTCTCGAAAACCGCCTCGCGCAACGTCTCCACGCACTCGTCGTACGCCGCCGCGCTCTCGTCAGCCAGCCCCTCGCCGACGTGCGCCCAGACAATCGCGCTGAACCCCTCCAGGTAGCCGATTGCGCGGGCGGCCTTCTCCATGTCCGTCATGCCTCCTCCAATCTCTCACCGCGCCACGGGCAGAACCGCA
>Ga0326513_10001038_pt1 | contig 22687 bp, 11 predicted proteins | sample 2_2465_0518_D_FD_203654 | JGI IMG/M metagenome (GOLD analysis project Ga0326513, IMG submission 203654) | Bovine rumen microbial communities from UC Davis, California, United States - 2_2465_0518 | ecosystem: Host-associated > Mammals > Digestive system > Stomach > Rumen | place: USA... | reverse complement strand
TTAAAGCTTGTATCAATCAAGCATTTGAAGAGCATATCATCGCAGTCAATCCATTGAGAGGCATTAAGGGATTTAAACAAGATGAGGTTGTTAGAGAGCATCTTGATTGGGATGAAGTGGTGAAGCTTAATGATACACCTTGTAAATATCCGTATCTGAAGAATGCATTTCTATTTTCATGTTTCACTGGCATCCGAAAAATTGATCTCCAGAACCTAGTCTGGAGTGAAGTCCAACAGTTCAGTGGCTTTACTCGCATTGTATGGAAACAGAAAAAGACTGGAGGGCAGGAATATCTTGATATTCCAAAGCAGGCAGAGATGTATCTTGGACCGCGTGGAAAGGCTGATGAAAAAGTCTTCTCTGGATTTAAATATAGTTCTCAGACTTTGTTAGAACTTCGTCGATGGCTATTGGCTGCAGGAATAACGAAGGATCTTACTTTTCACTGTGCACGCCATACATTCGCTGTTTTGATGCTTAACTTTGGTGCAGATATCTATACTGTTTCAAAGATGCTTGGTCACAGAGAACTGCAGACTACTCAAATTTATGCTAGAGTATTTCAAGAATCTGAGCAATGGTCTCATTATCATCACCAGGAATATAACCAAGCAGATTGGATTCACCAGTTGGACCACCTTCCTTATCTTCCTCATCATACATCACTGCCACAGCATTCTTGTCATAGCGGTTATCGAGATCACGCTCCAGTCTGAGAACCAGACCAACTTTTAGTTGATCCCATACCTCATCTACATCATGATACTGGCGACCAGCCAAATGATATTCCTTGAAAAATAACTTCTTTGCCTTCATACTGCTATTCTTTTAGAGGGTTTTACATTTTTATATTTCAAAGTTAGGATTACCTTGTCTCAAAACATGGGACATGCACGAAAAACTTTCAAAAATCATATTTCTGATGTTCAATAGTAGCCTTCAGATGTTCTTCCCATAGAGCGTCAAGCATCTTTGCTTTATTATCATCCAATAAGACTCCAGAATGACCATGATTCCAGTCAATACCAGGAATGGCTTCATCCAATGCCTTAGTTGTCAGTAAGCCAGACTCATTATCCTGTCTTACCATACAGTTTGGACTCATTCGCACATACCGAACGTCACGTCCTTTTCCAGACCAGTCTTCATCCTTGAACGGATAACTGATGATCGTACCTTCCATCACAACACCTGTATTTCCGTTCCCTACTTTTATCATAAAAAAGCGGTCTCCCACTCTCACTTTCTGATAATCAAAGACGCTCCATTCATAGTAAAAATCTCTCTCGAAGAAGTTTTCCATAGATTCCTCAAAGTCCACAATCTTATGTGAACTGATTTCTGGATTCCATCGCATGATGAACGTACGAGGATGTATGCCAGAGCTATCATCCTTGCAAACGAACCTAGGTCTAAGTTTTATCTTGGGTTTAGCTTGCATAGCTGATACACAAGCGATAACCATATTTGTCTTTAATGTTTCTGTAGCTTTACAAATCATAATGAATCATATATAAATTCAAATGCAAAGTTAAAAAAAGGCTATCCCAAATCATGGGACAGCCTTGATAAAACATATTATTAACTGAGAAATATTCAATTTACATTATTGGACGAGTCTTATTAAATAATTCATCCAAGATATCTCCCTCCTCCTTTGTTAGAAGTTGACCTGAATGGTCTTTTACCCAATCAATTTCAGGAATTGCATTCTGAAGTTCTTCTAATGTAATTAGAGGACGATTATCAGGATCTACAGCATCCAGGCAACAGATATCCACGTAATGACGTTTCTTTCCATTACCAGCCCAGTCACCGCCTTCATATGGATCAGAAAGGAACTCACCATGGAATACAATTCCTGTATTACCTTCACCTACTCGAAGCATATAATAGCGGTCGCCCTTATGAGCGTCTTCCCATTCGTAGACACTCCAATCCATTTGGAATCCTCCCGGGCATTTTTCCAATGCCTCACGATAGTTTTCCATCTTGAAACTACTGATAGAAGGGTTCCATCGAAGTATATATGTCTTTGGTGCATGAAGTGGTTCTGCATCGAACAACTCATAGAAGTGTTCCCATTCCTCTTCAGGCATCTCATCAATAACAAACTGAGCGTAATCCAGACGTTTCACATACTTGTTGCCCTGGGTTTTAGCAAAGAACTCGTCGATATCAACAAGTTTTGGAGTCTGATCATGATAAATAACCACCTTCTGACAAACTTTGGCAAAGCCCTTATTGTTTGTCAGTAATCTCGCAACAAACTGATTGCCATCTGGAGCAGTAATATTGGCACGACTCAGATACTCATAACCATCATAGTTCCATTGGATAGCAGCGAAGTCATCGTAAGCCTTCATCGTCCATTCCTTTGGGTCTGCATCTGGCATACATCCCTTGATATATTCTGGCATGATGTGAAATTCATTTCTAAAACCACTCACACCAATATGACTATCCTGACATTCAATTAGATTAGCCATATTATCCAGACGATAATAATAAACTTCCACCTCATTATCTTCACTGAGATCAGCGATCGTATCATCATCACCATCATAGATAGCAACATTCTCATCAAGTTCCTTTACTGCTCTCAATATATCAAATGCCAATGCTACATCACATCTTGCTGCCAGCACTGGCACCTTGATGGTTACAAAGCCAGTCTTTAGCAATATCAGATTGATGCCCTGTGTAGATTTACCTTCCATGACATAGGTATGGTTAGCAAGTTCCTCATCATCAGGCTCTGCTTCAAGGCATTGGATTTTGTCCTCGAAGTTATTTATTGCCTAGCTGACAGCCTTATCAAGGTCAATACCTCTTACATCAAAGCAGAAGATATTCTCAAACATCTTCAATGTAGGTGCTTCGATAGCCCTACTAACTTCTACCAATAGTCCACTAACCGGATAATAGATATATCTCTTGATGACTTTCTCTCCAGCTGCTTCAAGGGCATTCTGATAAGCATCCAGCTGACCTGCATACCAACCAGCAAAGTGCTCGTTCTCTGGATCTAGCACAGACTTTGCTCCCATTGGATTAGTCTTGAAATCCACTAAGATGTCTCCATCTGTAGTCTGCCATACCAAGTCGATACTTCCAACAATGGTTTGTCCTTCCTTATCCAGTCGGAATGGACGTTCATGATAGTTCTTTACAGAAGCGCCATGGAGTTCAGCAAGCTTGTCGTATAGATTCTTCCAAGCAGTAAGGATTGCATTCTTGTCAGTCAATACAGCAGAAAGACCATAACTATCAATGACTTCATCCCATTCTATCTTATATGCAGGTCGTTTTTCCTCGATACCTGCAAATATCTGATGAATACAATCACCAACAATTGCCATACTTTCAGGTTCTTTACTCAGAGGAATACGCTTGTCAAAGTCGTAGGTATCTCCTATTTCTCCACATTGGTGGATATGGCTTGGTGATATATATCGAGGTTCCCTATTCTTAAACTTTGGCTCGTCGATATTTAGACGCATGAATCGTATCTTGTCGACTTCACCATAGTTCTGTAAATTATCCAATTCCTCTTGTGTCAACGTAAAGTCCTTGAACAGACGTCCAACGCCAAATACATCCCAATCACCAGATTCAGGTATGCTTTCAGCAGCAGTATCTACGCCATCATCCTTCGGCCACTGCAACAGTTTAGCTCCACGCTTAGGCTCTTCAATATTCAGAATCAATACATCCTGAGGACGAGTCATTCCGACATAGAATACGCGATTTGTTTCTGATAGCATAGCTCGATAAGCTATCTTGAATCCTTCAGATGCTTCAATTGTCGAACTAATCTCATCCGGTACATTCTTTGCTGTACCATATACCCAAGGCGTCAGTCGAATGAAAACCTTTGGGTAAGGATTCTCTGCAGTAGGTTCGTCAACGTGAACTGGATGAACTCCATAGGTTTCGCCCTTTACAGCCTTCTTGATATCTGAAACATTTGTATTGAGCGACATCAGAATTACATATTTCCACTGTAATCCCTTGCATGAATGATAGGTATGCAACTGCACACCATTAGCATCGCCACTACCTGTAGGTGAAACACTTTCAATATAAGCGATAAAACCATCGATAGTCGCTGGAAGATTCATCTGAACGCAGTGTTCCTCATATACACGTGCGGTATTGATGATAATCTGTAGACATGAGATACCGAATGCAGGATCACTCTCTATCTTTTTAATGACATTATAGAGGTCTAACTCGATAATCATTGTCTCAATCAAGGAGGCTACAGACTGCTGTTGGAGTTTTGGACGTATGGTCATCAATTGACGGATAAGTGGCACTTCAGCCAGATATGCCTCAGTTTGAGCATCACAATCTGCATCATTCAGAATCTTATCCTCGATAATCTTCTTCACATTGTAATCCTGCTCTGTCAGGAAAGCTACAGTAGCTTTCGCCAATGAATCCTTGATGCTCCCTACAATACGAAGGAGGGATGAAGCTAATGTATAAGAATAGGATTCGATAACATGGAAATCCTCTCTGCTCGATGGAATGTCATAATACTTTAGATTTGATGCCACGTCAGCTAATGTAGCATTGGCACGAGCCAGCACTGCAATTTCGTTTGGCTTGGCTCCCTGATGAAGCAACTTTAATACATGTTCTGCCACACCACAGTCGTCGCTGCTAACGAAATAACGGAGTGAATCTTCATGATTCTCATTCTTGCGATGCTGGTTCAGATGGATATTCTTTTCATCCAGTACACCTTCAAATGTTTTCTTGAAAACATCATTGTTAATCTCCACTATATCAGGCAAAGAACGCCATGATGTTTCCAATGTATCGGTGTCACAACCATTTTCTTTCTTGGCAACTCTGTCCACTACAGCTTTGGTCAATGCGATGTCCGATCCACGGAATCCATAGATAGCTTGTTTATAATCACCCACCCAATATGAATGCTCCATCAGATCACTGAGTGCATCGAATATCTTAACCTGTATTGGAGATGAATCCTGGAACTCATCCACAAACAGGTATCGATAGGATTGAGAAATTTCCTTGGCAATATCCTTGTTCTGCATCAACATACTCATGTATTTCTCCATATCATTGTAGTCGAGCAGATTTTTGTCACGCTTAAACTGTGCAAAGTTCTCCTTCCATCGCTTAGCCAGATCAAACAGCAAACGGATGTAAGTTTCCTGTTTGCGATACACCATCTTACTAGTCCAAAGTCCAGCCATACGATTCTGGAAATCTTCAGCTAGGGGACCATATCCCTTTGGAGTTCCAATGGTTGAATTGATATTCTTGAGCACACCTAGTGTAGGACGACTCAATGTTCTTCTGGCTTGCACCAGTTTTTCGATACGTCCATCATTGGCTGCACTTTGCTTCTTGCTGCGAAGGAAAGGTTCATGTTCATCTACTACCGCCTTTAGCTCCTCGTATGTAAAATCGCAGTTACTGTCTGCTTTAACGAAGTTACGGATATAGTTCAGTGATTCTTCCTCACTTTGTTTGAAATCCTCCAGCTCGTAGTTGGTCGCAAAACCAATCACTTGTTTCAAATGCTCTTGCCAGAAGTCATAGTCAATGGCATTCTTTATTTTATAACCCTCAGTGACACGGAGATCAAAGTCCTTGGCGAATCCATGAAGTACCTTTAATTCTTCCTCAGTAGGCAGCTCTGCCAGAGACTGAGAAATATAGTATGTGGTGTCTTCCTCAGCCATGACACCCATATTAGGCGACAAGCCCAGATTAAACCAGTATTTACCAATCATACGCTGGCACACACTGTGAACCGTACCAATCATGGCATGATCCAACTGAATAGCAGCATCATAAAGACCTTCATCATATAGGAAAGCCTTGGCTTTCTCCTTAAACTCATTGGCAGCCTTTGTAGTAAAGGTCGTCAGTATCACCTGTTCAGGCTTTACCTTCTTTGCCTTAATCAGTTCTGTCAGTGTCTCAGTCAATCGGTGGGTTTTACCACTACCCGCACCTGCATTGATATATGTTACATTCTTCATAATGCCTTAACTATTAAAGAGTCCATACTGTGTGAAGAAATTACCTTTCTTCATGCCTGTTTCTTCATCCTGCTCCAATGGGAAGAGTCCTTTATCCTGAGTGTCCTTCACATACTGGAGTTCTTCGTATTCGCCATTGGTCTCTACTACTCCACTCTCCAGTTGCTGCTTTCTGTAGATTACCGATTGCTTCAGTTCTTCAACAATAAGATCGTCATTATCCGAAATAATCTGCGTACAGTGTCTGCCCTTGAAGAGTTCTTTACTATAAAGTCGAGCATCAGGCATAAGGAAATAGGCAACTCGCTTGACTTCATCTTTGGTCTTCTGTCCAAACATAATTCGATAGAGTTCCAACTGTATAGAACGATTGCCCGATAATTTATCCTGATAGCCCTTTGCCCAAGTTGTCCATTTAAAGTCGAACACCACAGGATGACCATCTTCATCTTCCAGTGTCATATCAATGAATCCAAGCATATCTCGCTCTATCTTATTTCCTTCCTTATCAAAAGCATCTGGTAAACCGAGATTCATCTGAGCTTCCACATATTGTTCACAACCTGTTACCTTCAAACTGTTGTCCTTTAGAATTTCCAGAAGAGTGTCAAGACAGACACGCAACTGTTCATGTAAGAGCTTCTCTGTCAATTTGTTCTCTGCTAACTGCAAAATCGCTCCTTTAGCTTCAACCACTTTGTTGTATATAGCATCATAGTGCTCCATGCGTTTTTCTATTTCTGCAGGTACAGCATATCGTTTACCTTCTTCAGGACTAAACAGTGCCTCAATAACCGCATGTGCTACATTTCCCTTAGTGGTTTTTACGTCAGTCATCTGTGCCTTACCGTCAGCTGTAATATTAAGCATGCGCTCCATGAGATAGTCAAATGGATGTTCTGCCAATGTATCAATGCTGGTAGGACTCAAGTGGTCTGGCCATTTCAGTTTATCTGCATGATCAAACTGCAATTCCATAGGTAAACCAGTTTTGACTACAGGTTTCACCTCATTCATATTCTCGACATCCAACTTTGGAGTCTTAATAAATTTCCCGATGTTCTCCACCTGTTGTTCAAGTCGTACGATAAGTGGATGCTTCAAAGTAGTTTCTCCACCACGAGTCATGCATACTACCAAGATGAGTTGGTTCTGAGTCATACGAAGTGGAGTCATGCGCATATATTCATGATAGCTGTTTTCACATGCTTCATCCCAAGGATGTATTTCATGTTGTTCTATCAGCTTCTTTTTCTCCGATGGATAGAGAAAAGCACATTCCTGAGCAATACTGTTATCTCCCTCTACACCCATCCAGACAGTTTTTTTTGCTACAGCCGCAATTTTTGCAGGCGAATCCACAACCATACGGCATCCTCTTTCTGCCACAGCATTGGTATATGAACCTTTCTCATAGATGGTACTCATCCATGAATCAATGGTCTTGTAATCTATAGTTGGTGTGTGGATTGTACCTAACAGGATATGCAAGGCATCACACATACTGGAAACTGTCATCAACTGTTCTATCCATTGTGCGTTATTAAGGTCGTCGCCCATCAGATGAGCACGTTGACGAGACCATCCAGACAGTTCACTCACAAAGTGGCGAACACGATCGGTATTGATTTCCTTCACACTTTCCAATGAAGGTAGGAATATATCAATAACCTTCTGTCGCTTCTTACGATCCTTCTCGCGTATCTTCTGTTGTTCCTCGACTGATAAAGCTTTCTGCTCGTCATTAAGAAATACAAATTTACCATCAATATATGCCTTAATCAACTTTCTGCATGCTTCATTACGATAACCACCCTCAGTAACTATGGCTTCAGCAAGCTTTTCACGAAAATATCTATCAATAGGATGTACAGGCATATTGAGCCACTCAATGAGTGTACTTACATTGAGAGGCGTAGAAAACAAGCCAAGTCCCATCACAAATAGCTGTGTCAACTGTGGAGTACAATCTGCCGTAACACTACCGGTCATAGCCTTGTTCATCAGCATCAACCAATTATCCATCTGCTTGTTATCTGCATTTACCCACACATCTATATCATCCATTCGTTGGTAAGCCAGATATTCGCAGGCTGAACGTTCATCTGCAAATTGATAAATCAGTAGAGATTCGTCGTTTTCATCCAGTTTTATCTTCCCTTGCTTTCCTTCAGTAATCAACTTGCGTACCTTGCTCAAGTTGTTATCGGTATTCTCAGCCACAGGTAACAATTCAACTTTTGCACCTTGTTGTTCCAGAACGAAAATCAAACTGAGAATGGATGGCTTGAGCAAATTCTTATCGCAAGCAAGCATCAATGTTATGTCTGAACAGTCAAGCTTTTGAAAGCCCAATTGATCTTTAACGATATGTAGTCTTCCTGCCATGTCGCAACCATCCTGTTTACGAAAATATTCCTCTACCCCAATCAATACAGACAAACGGTCACTGATTTCAGCACCTTCAAAATTCCAATCAGCAGATCGTAATTCTTCTCGCCATCCCAGCATAGCCTTTGCTGTACTGAGACCAGCGTTCTTGAACGATTCCGCCATCACATTTTTGGGATTAGCATCCATATACTTGCTGACTGCATCATAATAATGAGCAACACGCTCTTGTGTAGGGATATCTTCGTAATGAAGCCCCAATCGAAGTTCAAGCAAGTCTATCAAACCTGTGGTGTTAGTCACCACTGTGTCCATCATTACACCACTCTGTGTAAAGACGTGTCCTGAGTATTCTGGTGAAAACAATATCTTCATGACTAAAGAGATTTAGAAATTTCTAGTGCAAATTTACTTTAGGGTTGTTTCAGAACGTGGGACAACCTATATTATTCTTGTTTTTTTAGTGAAATTATTTTTTCTCGTAGAGTTGTAGCGCATCCTTATGTTCTTTGCGGATCTCCTCTATTAGTGATTCAGGTTCCAAGACCTTCACATGACAACCTCGTGCTATGATAGCCATTCGGAAGTCTATCGTAGGACGAATATAGTACTCGAAGTCTGCAAAGTCCTCTCCCTGACCAATCTCCTTCTGCGATTGATGAAGTGGTAAATCACGTAGGTAATAACGTTCCTCACCGAATGCACGTATTACAACTTTGACAACTTTTGTTCCATCTCCAGCTATCACTCCCATACATTCACTGAAATATTCCTGAGCATCAAATTCATCCTTTACAACAAATGGAATATCTGTGATTTCCATTTCAAGGATGCGGTCAAAAGAGAAAACTCCATAATAATCAGCCCCCTCCTTCTCTGGAGTAGCTGCACGGAAGAAATGACCGAGGACATACCAGCGTTGCATGAACATTTTCAGGCAATAAGGCTCAAAATTCAGGTTGCTGAACTTATCAGAACCGTATTTCCTATATTTCACAGCAATACGTACCCCCTTCTTCATGGCTTCTATTACCATTTCAATATAATCATCACAAGGAACAGACTCTAATTTGATGCGGTCTTTCAGAGCCATACTCTCAGAAATGATATTGCTTACCGAAAGAGTCGACAACATCCAGTTCTGCACCGAATCCTCATGAAGCACATTAGCATTACCTATATAGTATTTATAGCCATTGTTGCGATCACAATCGATGTAGATACCAAAGATGTCCTCTATAGCATCCTTATGACGATTGAAGGTTGAACGAGCAAGTTCTACACCTTCGCTCATCTCAGTTTCCAACCACTTTTCGTTGATTTCAGCGAATGTGATTCTTTTATATTTTCGGATGGTATTTACCAACCAGATATATTCTTTGAATTTTGCAGGTACTTTCATACGACATCAAACTTTAGACTATACTATTGACCATTTAAATCTGAATAATTCTTCTTGACTCACGTTGCTTTCAAGCATCTTTTCAAGTTGCTTGTTTTGTGAGTTAGCCTTTTCTTCATATTCGTCGCGCAAATCAAAGTATTCACGACGTTTTTTGTTGAGTAACTTTTCGGTTTCTGTACGTTCCTTACTTAATCTAAGTTTTTCTGCTGCATTACGTTCATGTCGAACAGCACTTTTTAATTCACGTACCTTTTTGTCCAGACTATTGATTTCATCATCATAAGGAGTCATCATTTCATCTACCCACATATCTAATTTATCCAATTCGTCTATGATAAAACTATTATTGCGTTCCTTGAGATTTTCTGAAAAATGTTCCAATTCTGATTCAAAACATTTATCAGCCCTTTCATTATCATGGCTGTCCATCTGAGATAATTTATAACCTACATTGGACAATTCCATCAGTTTTTCTCCGAATTCTAATGGAAGTGCTTCACCATTCTCGGTTTCGCAACATATAAATATATGTTCTTCAGTGTCACATTGATTTAATGCTGATACTTTATAAGCCTTTGCAATTCCACGTTCCCCAATATGATCTGATAATATAGATATGTTATATGGATAATGAGTCATATCAAATGTGATTTCAGAATCAGGAACGGCTGTGTTCAATGCTTTATTTACAACATATTCTCCCAATAAACTAGATAGGCGGACTTGAGCAAAACCAGATTCTTCCTCATTTTTTAGAGTATACATACCAGGTACAATGCCTTCTTCTATTTCGTTTTTGATCTCAAACGATAGATTGTTCTCATCTATAGAATAAAGTTGATCACCTAATACAGAAAGAATAATGTTCCATAAATGGCGTTTATATAAACTAATAATAGAACTATCTCCTTGTTGACGAATTTTGAGTTTTTCGACTACTTCTTCATCAAAATTTTCTATCAGAGATTTCTTGGTTTGTTTAATTCGTTCTGAGATAGTATCTTCCAATTCATGTTGTAATTCATCAAAGGCATTCTGTATTTCTTCTTCTGTGCGACATGTTTGGAAAATCCGGTTCAACCGTTTTTCAAAGTCAACGCCAGATTCTAATGACCCCAGGACTTCATCACTACTACCAAAAACACCTTCAAATAGGTTGAATTTAGAATTCAGTAACTCATAAATTCTATTTTCAGCCTTATTTAATTTGTTGACAAAGTTAATTACAACCACATCAAATTTTTGGCCGTAACGATGACAACGTCCAATTCTCTGCTCGATTCTCTGAGGATTCCATGGCATATCATAATTGACTACCAGAGAACAGAACTGAAGGTTGATACCCTCAGCACCTGCTTCAGTAGCAATCATGATCTGTGCCTTATCCTTGAAGTAGTCAACTAAAGCTTGTTTCCTGTCAATAACAGGGTTTCCAGATACCTTTGCTGAATTAGCATTATTCAGTAACCATTCATGATATATGATAGTTGCATCTGCATCATTATTGGTACCATTGAAGCAAACTACCGAATTTTCATATTCATTTTCTTCGAGAAACTTCTTCAAGTATTCTTGCGTTCTCCTGCTTTCTGTAAAGATGAGTGCTTTTCGATTACCTCCAAGTTTATTCATCTTTTCAAATCCAAGTGCCAACGCATTGAGCAACTCCTTAGCTTTAGTTTCATCACCGACACTTAATGCCAAAGCACGGTAACTTTCAAGTTCCTTGATTTCCTCATCAAGTTCCGGAATATTTAACTCATGAGGCTTGAAATCGCCTTCATCCTCAAAATCTTCACTTTCTGAGTCCAGGTCATTCAAAAGTTCAAGACCAAGTTTAGAAAGATCACCTGACCTCTTAACATCACTTAAACGACTAATCATCTTTGATAGCGTGAAACTCAATGCATACGAAGATGATGCCATAATCTTTCGCAGGATTAGAGACAATAAAGCCCGTTGTCTTTCTGGAATGCCAAAATTAAATTCTCTCTGTAAGTACAAAGACAATTTTATGTATAGTTCCTGTTCTTTTTCGTTAGGTGTATAACTTTGTATAATGGCAGTTCTCTTAGTGTAGTTCACATATTCAGTAACCTGACTTCTCAATGTTCGGTGAACAATTCTAATCAAGCGAGAACGTAATTCTCCATAACGAGCACTACTTCTTGTCGAAACTGCATTATATCTTTCAGCGAATGTCTTCGCTGAAGCAAAGTAATTATCATCAACGATGCTAACTAAGCCATACAACTCTTTCAATGAATTCTGTAATGGTGTTGCTGTAAGAAGGATTTTCTTAGTAGGTGCCAATACCTTCTTAACAGCATTACCTATAACATTATCTTTTTTGAATACATTGCGAAGTTTGTGAGCTTCATCTATTACTGCCAAATCCCAAATTACTTCTGCAATTTCCTTGGCATGTTGCACAAAAAACTGGTAGGAGCAAATGATAATATTGTCTCTATCATCAAATGGATTTTTGCCTTTAGCCCTAATGTCATCATAGGTGTTTTTTTCCAGAATGCGTGACGGAATGTAGAATTTCTCCATCAACTCTATATTCCACTGATTTCTCAATGATGCAGGCACAATAATCAATATATGGCGCTTTTGTTCTGCCCAACACTGGGATAAGATGATACCAGCCTCAATAGTTTTACCAAGACCAACTTCATCGGCTAATATTGCACCTTTTGAGAGCGGTGAATGGAAGGCAAAAAGTGCTGCTTCAATCTGATGAGGATTAAGATCAACACGAGCCTCTGATAATACTCCTGTAAAACGATTAGTATCACTTACCGAGCGTTTGTTGGTAAGATCCATCGCATAATACAGAAGTTGATTTGGAGTTATCTTATTCATGCTTACGATTCTTTATTTCCAACTTAATAGAGTATTCTGGAGACAATTCGTTGAACTCTTCAATCCTAGCTTTACGCCAGTATTTAGTAGCGATCTTTTCACAGTCTTTTTTAAGACTCTCATTTTGACGAGGATTTTGGTCTACTCCATATCTACTTCGAAGTGTGATGTAATCTTGTTCAAGTGCAAGGTCTTTCAATGAAATTCTCACAATTCGGTATTGAGACTCTGGATGCTCCTGCAAGAATTTACTTTGAGAGATGTGCATGTAGAATGGTACAGTCTTATCTCTAAAACTGTAGAGATTTGTCTTTACATCAACATACACATTGTCGTATTTGAAGTCATAAGCACCTTCTCCCTCATCAGCAGAGAACTCTATATCTTTCTTTAACTTATCCTTTAGATAATTGCGATAGATGAGCTCACCAATGTAACCAATCGTCTGGCGAACCTGAGATTCAGGATCTTCTTCCTCAATCTCTTCCATCTTTCGTTTAATATTCTCTGGATCTTCAGCAAGTTTCTTCAACTCTTCCTCTGAATAGCCATCAAGAATATCCTTGATTGATTCTATATTCTCTTCAAGTTTATCACGAGTAGAATCATCAATATCAAGTGAGGTATTACCTTTCCCTTCGCTTGTACCATTTCCAGATTCTGCGCTGGTATCGGTACCTGCTTGGGCCTGTTTAATCGCAGATCTTACAACACTTTGAATATCTACACCTTCCTTTTCAGCAATATCTTGCAGTTCACCAAACTGCTCCAAGAACATCTGTTGCAGTTGAATATATGGAATTTTGAAGAACTCTGCGTGTTTTGAAACCTCTGCCAAAAGTGCAAGAATCTTCTTTTTATCTTTGTTCGGATAATGAACTACTACCATCCTTTGCAAGCTATCGTAGCCAAATTCCTCTTCATGAATCTGTTCAGAATAGATAACCTGCTTGTTGCATCGTATTTGAAAATTAGTACCAATAGCATTAGCTGACGTATTTACAGTAATATTTTCTTGTTCTTTCCATTTCAAATAAACAGGATCATCCCATTCCTTATAATTTCCAGAAACATCAGCACTATTAAATACAGACCAAGTTTTCTTGGTAATTTTAATATCATGATTATCTAACCATTCTGTTGTTCTATAATAACAAACAAGATGGTCCTGAACAAATTTTCTTAATTTAGGATGATTGCCTAGATAAGCAATAAATTCGTTATTGTCAACATTGATAAATTGCAATGAATCAGAATATAAGCGAACTTTCATTAAAGGCATTTTGTCTGTTTCCGACAAAGCACCAGTGAAGGTCATTACAGGTATGTTAGCTTTTTCTAGACTTTCTGGAAGGTTCTCTAGCAAACGATTTATAGTAGAGAAGTTCTCTGACAAATATGTAAAGTCCTTTGTCTTTTTCACTATCCATTGAATAGTGTTCTTCAATAAATCGCTATTTTGACCAATAAGAACTAATGGATCGAAGAATGCTTCATTATTAAGCAAGGCTCTACGAAGTCTAACCAGTGGATTATTTTCATCCATGTATCCAGTAATCTTACCATGTGACCCAGGATTATCGGTTAACCATTTTACGATATCTTTTGGCATACGTTCTTCCTGAAGAAGGACGTCGTCTGGAGCACAAATCTGCTTTTCCTTATCAAAGCCCTCAATAGCTAAGTAGTTATCGACATTCGGATAATCGTTATTTGATATCAGTGAAAGGACTTCCTTCAATGACACAGATTCATCTACAGTGTGTAAATACTCTATATCTTTGCCATTATCATATAAATAGTCTAGAGCGAATTCTATTTCCTTCAAAGATAAGTCATCTTCTTCAATATAATCATCATAGACTTCTTCAGCAGAGATTTTCTCCTGCTTGTCTTTATAGTATTCTTCCTTAAACCACTTACCATCAGGGAGTAAAGCTAAGAATTTATCGATAGTCTCATTATCTGCTTTGTATTCAGGAATAAGATCATACAGATTAAATTCCTTGCCACGGCACATAATAGTACTTGGCTTGATTGTATCAGGAAGGGTTTCATCCTTATACTGAAGCACATTAAATACGTTATCTTTATAATCATCATATTTGGCAGCATACTGAATAATCTGCCAAATAATATCCTTGTCGTTGATCGTACGGTAGATATTCAATTCACTAAGAGTGAAGTTGAAATATCTGCGCTTTACGTCATCGTTACACTTCTTAATAATTGGGAACAACAGGTATTTTGGTTCACATGCTGACATTGCTGCATTTACAAGTTCTGTATTTTCCGTGAACTTGTATCTTTTTACCAAATCCTTGCTGATGAGTCCAAATATGTTTTCTGGAATTTGATGATAATTGTATTTCTCCAGCATCTTTGCGACTTCCTGCTCATTATCAATCTCTGTAGAAAGATAATTCTTTCCACTCCCAAGATGATAAATGGCAAACATACCTCCAGTTTCCTGGATATAGAACTTATCAAGGAAGTATTTGTCTACCTTAAAAAACAAGGTCAGAAGTGTCTGATCAACTTTCTCTCCATTAGTAATCATCTCATTAAGGCTAATACCAGTGAGATTAAAAGGTGATACTCTTAAGTCGTCTTTGAATTTATAAGGAATAAAAATGGTGTCCTTAAAGTGCTTAGTTATAAGATTATATTCAGCTTCCGAAAGACGTTCATCACGAAGGTAATGCTGAACTGTATTTGTAGGCATACCATCAGCATTCAGATATAATGTGATTGTACCTGCATTTTGTTTGTCCTCCAGTTGATTGTAGAGAGACTTTATGTCCTTTAGATATATTTTTGCATCTGTTTGCCATCCCTTATCTTTCTTAATTTCTTCAAATTTTTCGATAAGGAGATTCCAGATGTCTTTTTTCCTTGTACACAACCATGAGGCATCGAGACTTTCCGGGCGATAACCTTTAAGCAAAAAGTTATCCAATATTGTGGTACCATTTGGACGTGCATTGAGAATCTGCTTAAATGGCATTCTCACATCCATCATATTAGGCAATAGTTCTATATTCCTAACCACTGATATTGAGCTAGGATTAGCTTCCAGATAATATTTCAGAATGGTACATGCACATTCTTTACCTGCATCTGAAACATTGAATGAATGTGGATAGGCCATGATCTTCTCAAGTAGTTTATTCCACAAAATGCTATTGTCAATATTTACAGCAGTTGGAATATATTCCAAGTCCGTGAATGCACGATATGCCTGAATAAGTTTTGCTGTGTCTTTTGTATAGAAATAGACATTCGTGTCGCTCTGTAGCTCATTGAGGCTAAACATATTACCTTTATTGGAACGGAATATCTTGAAAATCGCCAAATTATCTAATGATTCGTTCCAAAGCAGCTTTGTAAATACCTCGTACCCTTCTGTGCTTAATCCTTTGAAATAAGAAGTAAGTTGATTTGTATTCGCGTCACTAAGAACATCTTTTAGTTCATATCTTTCTATATAGACATGATGGTCCTTATAGCTTTTGATTATGGATTCTTCAGCCCATGAATAAGTCGTTATTCCTATCTCTTGAAGAGGAATTATTTCAGAATATTTACCTTTACGGGCATTCTCAAGTTTCACGTAAGTACCTTTGTCTGTCAACACATTTTCCTTAAAGAAAGGCAAAAATACTTGCTCGAATGGTACACGCACAAAATCGTAATCCTCACCCTCTGGTATATTTGTGACTAATAGAGCTTTATAAATATAATCAAAAGTCTCTTTGTTGCTCTTCTTCAAGGCAACAATCCTATCTAATAAAACACTAAAGGCTTCTGCTAACTGGGCTTTTGTCTTTTCCTGATTAATAATACGCTGACGGCTATTATCAAGTTCAAACGACTGAGAATCGATAATGAATCCAAGATTATATTTGGCTTCAAGGATAGGCAAACCCTTAAAGAGGTTTACATATCCTTCTTCAGCAAACACAGGGTTGAACGCAAAATGATATTTCAGCGTTTCTCCCTCAATATTGGTTTCAAGGATAATAGACTTAACATCATGCTGCTCAATGGCCTCGCCAAAGACAAAAATATTATTGATATGCTTGCCTTTATTGTATTCCTTATCACTCGTTATTGAAGAGAATCCACCAAGACGAGTTTTTACCTTTGTGAGATTACTTTCCTTTAGGATTTTTTCATACTGACCTTTTCCTAAGGGTATGATAATAGCAGTTCCTTGCTTTAGTCTATTCAGATTTCTTCGTGGATCGACTAACTGATTGAACGCTGCAAGAACTTCGTGATATTCTGAATTTGAGAAATAATCACTACTAATACCTGGAATTACAGGAAAATAACTATTGATAATTTTACAAATCAATATATTCTCCTCTATATCTTCAAAATCAGCAGGTTCCCATTCTTCCCTGTCAAGCAGAAGATTGTTCAACTGTACTGCATCATTCCAACTAATAACATAAGGTCCTTTCTTCTCTAAGTAGATTGACTTATGGAGCAAGTCTCGAGTATTTGCCAGACTTGAATCTGTGATCAAAGTATAAAGCAACTTAGAGCCCTGGCCATAATAACCCAGTGACCCTTCGCCTTTGTCTGATGCACCTTTTGCAAGGAAGCTGAACAACTCTCCACTATTCTTGTGAATATCAGCATCTGTGTAGAAAGGAATACCATTATTCAAAACAATCAGATACTTCTCATTGGCAAAGAAAAACAGAGAATCAGTTTTAGCATCATAAGCATTTTGTACGAACTCGTAGAACAACTGTTCTTCAGAGTTACTTGCAAAGTCAGCAACACTGTTGATCATCTTGTCAACCTGACGTCCTGCACCATAAACTTTCTCAAAGAAAGGTTCATTGTCAGTTCCTAATTTATCTATATCGAAAGAACCAGAAATGCTCTTTACGTATTCTCTTAAATCTCGTATTTTCATGTCAACTAATTCTTTATATAAGGTGTGACTTGAATAATAAATGTTTTGTTCTTATCTTCATCTTTTCCTGTATAGCGGAATCTACCACCATAACCAGATCCTGTAATGAAGATATTACAGTTTTCTGCTTCCATCTTGGCAATAACACCATTCCCCTGCCATAGGTGGAAAAGGTTTCTTGAGCGACGATAACTAAGTTCCTCTGCATACTTCTGCTGCTCTACGTTTGGAGATTGCATGTTCCACGGTTTAGCTGCGCGACCCTCTATGACGATAGTGAAACCAATTTGATTTTTCATATCCTCAGAAGATACTTGAAGAGTTTGAATTAACTCTTCTCCAGCAGATACGAGATCTTTTTTATATTTTTCAGGAATAACGTCTGAATTTGGGTCAAACTGCACTGGTACCGAACATTCAAATCGTTTGAATGTACTATTATACTTGATAAATCGCTTGTTTAGATTGTTTTTTGCATCCTCAAAGCTTTTTATCTTTTTATATATTTCTGCAGTTACAACAACATCCTTGATATTACTCTTTTCCACACCAGCTTCTGTAAACATGTCAACCCACCCCTTATATTCGCTATAAGCAGCTAGACTGGCAATAATAAAGACGATGAGAAATCCCGACATCAAGTCTGTATAGTTCTGCCAGAAATTATGGCTTTCGCCTTCATCTCTAAACTTTAACCTACTCATCTGTTCACAACTTTATTAAGTGTTGATTCAAGTTTCTGGAGGGTTTCAATAGTAGAGCCAACCTCTTTTATCTTTTGAATAAGAGATTCGATATTCGTCTGTCTTTCATTCATCATCTTCATAATCTTATCAATCATTTCATTCGTTGAAACAACAGATTTAAGACTATTATCAACCTGCTTGATTGTATCTTCGAATGAAGCATTCAAGTCGTGAGCGTTTTGTACGGCATCTGTGTAAGCTAGTGTAGACTGCTCGTAATCTGCCTTTAATTGAGCTACATACTTATCGATGAATGAATAAGAGTGTTCTAATTTTTCTACATTCTTAGTTATAGCATCTCCAAGTGTATTACATTGCATAGAGATAGAACTTGTAATATCTGAAACAGATGTTCTAAGTGATGTTCTGATTTCCTCTGCTGTACTATTATTCATCTGCTTCATATTTTCAGCCATCTGCTGATAGCTTTCTAATGAAGATTTATTTAAGTCTGTATATCCAGCTATAATAGCATTCAACTTTTCAGTCTGTTGCTGATTGAGTTCTGATAATGCTGAATTATTCTGTTCGGCTAAAGTAGTGCCAAGTTTCTTCATTTCTTCTCCCATCTCCTTGAAACTGCTAAGAGAATCTTGACTCAAATGGTTATAGCTACTAATAATAGCATCCAGTTTTTCATTTTGCTTAACACTCAGAGCTTCAAGTGCAGATGAATTTTGATCTGCAATATTATTTGTCAGAGCAGTCAGTCTTTCTGTAATTGATGTAATTTGGGTATTTGTATCAGTCATCATTTGATTAACAGATTCACTCTGTTTTTCAACAAGCGTCTTCGACATTGATGACATTTCTTCGGTCAACTTCTGCATGATATCGTTGGTACGAGAGAATTGAGCTTGACCAAAAGTCATGATCTGCTGCTCCACAGCATCATGCATCCTGGTGAAAATGTCATCCATACGAGCAACGAAGTCGTTAACAAACTTCTCAAGGATAGAACTCTGTTCTTTGATGTTGCTGTTAAGCTGGTCATTATATTGCTTAGTAGTTTCATCCTGCTCTTTCATATGCTTATACATCTTGTCGAGCACATTCAGTTTACCACTAAATGAAGTCTTCATCTCCTGCATTTGAGAAACAAGCATCTCGAGATTCTTCTCTGGAGTTGCATGTTCCTTGTCGTATTCAGCTTCTTCATCAGCAAAAAGCATTCTTGACTTGTAATTAGAATACATAGCCAGGATAATTCCCCAAATAGAAGTGGAAAAAGCAGGAATTAGATTTTTTACGATAGTAGGCAAATCGATGTCAGTACGATTTTGTAATTCACCCACCGTCTTCCCTATTCTTTGACTTCCTTCTACAACTTCAACAGAAGATACTCCAGAAAGGGAATAACATATTGAAACGAAAGTGAAAAGGATACCCAGTGAAGTAAAGATGTTAGGTACACTATTTAACAACTGCTGGGAATGTGTTTCTTTGTATTTCTTTAAAATAACCTTTTTCCAAACATACAATCCTCCAAAGAGAACAATACCATTGAATAAACCTCCCAAATAAAGTCCCTGAAGATTAATTGGGAGTGGCCACATTGCTGAGAAAAACTGCAATAACTCGTTCATAATATCGATTTGCTATTTATTTAGTGGAATAAATTAATTCTTTAATATCTACGTCTAAAATACGTGCTACTTCGGTTAATGTTTCTAAACTTGGTTGCACAGTATTAGTGCACCATTTTGAGACTGTAGCAGGATCTTTACCTAATTCTGCAGCTAACCATTTACTCGTCCTTTTCTGTTCACAAAGGACAACCTTTAATCGATTAATATCTTTGCACATAAAATCACGAAATTTGTTTCTGACGCAAAGTTAGTGTTTTTATTTCTAATTTTAATAATAAAAATAAAAAAGATAGTATTTATTATGCCAACTGCTTGCTACATATATCTTTTGCATAAGTTAAAAGACTAGTTATTATATAAATTTTATTTTTTTAATTCTTTTCCAACCATCTCTACTTTTATAGACTCTCCTAATTGTTCTGCAACTTTTTTAATAATATTAGCCAAATCTTTTGTGTGCGAGCAAACGCTAAGGAAGTAACCTCCCTCTATCTCTCTTTACCTATCGTTTATTCTTTCATGTGTAACAAGAGGAGCGTTTCTTAACGTGATGTCCATTTCAGAAATTAAATCAGGATATAAATGGATAATTGTATCTATATAAGTGTCAATGGCTTTGGGGTGAAAAATAATTTCTCCTGTAGACATTGTGACCTTCAAGATGGTTTGCTTGGAGCTAGACTCGTTTCCATTTACCAAAGCATTGGTAGGCACATGATGATAGAGAATGACCATCTCCATCTGGTCTTCCAAACAGTCCATGATCTCGGCAACGCTCATACCTTTTTCCAATGTAAAGTGGATGAGCGCATAGTCATCGTAGAGCTCACTGTCGCCAACTTTAGACTTCTCAAAAAGTTCTGGAAGAAGGTCAGCTGAGAGCGTGATAAATTCATCAATCTGTTTCTGTAACATACTTCTTAGATGTTTTATATTCAATGATTTATTAGTTCGTGTAAAAGTATTACTTTATATTTTATAGCGACGTGATATAAAGCTTTAGGATGAGGTTGTTGATCTTGGAAAGTCGGCCATTGCTGTCACCCAGTCGCCCTCTTTTATCAAGAGACTGAATATCATCAGCCATGGCACAGACTTTCTCGTACTGTTTGTCTGTAAGCAGTGTCATTCCAAGATTATCAGGAGCAATAAAAGGTTGGATCATCACCCAGAAATATGCATTCTGCTGTACGGGCGACATCTTGGGCTTTGACTTCATATCGCGGATGCAGACCTCAGCATTCTGGATCAGTCTGCGGTTGGTTCGCATGGTCATATAGGTCATCACCTCTTTTGCATTAAGTTTGCCTTCAGTCGCCTTCTGATAGATACGGTTACATATCTGTGTGGTATTTCCGGTAATATCAGGCATGCTTACCTCCATAAGATCAGAGAAGTGAACGAGGAAGGTTCTGAATAAACGATCTTCCAATGAAATATACGCTTTCAACTCGGGTGTACTGCCCATTCCGCTGTTCTTGGACTCTGACAGAAAACTACGGTACATGGAAAGTGTCTTGGCTGTAGATACATTATAAGGCTTGAGAGAATCCAGATGTTGAAAGAAGGGTTCTGCCTCTTTCCTTGCAGCAAGTACTTCCTCATCCTTGGCATAAACAGAAGTCATCCGTTTAATGAGTACAATATCCTTGAGCGTATAGTTCTGCGATACGGCACTGTTGATGAATACCTGCTTTACAAAATCGTCAATATGACTGTAGCTTGATGACAGCCATGTATGAGCCGTGTAAGAAGAATCCTTTCGGATATAGTTAAGGACGGTATCACGCATCTCTTCCCATTCATTGATACGGGCAGATAGATCCTTGGAGCTAACCTTTGATTCGAGTTTGAGGTCAGTAAGATAAGTGTGATAGAAATCAAGTGCCTGATGTGACGATTTGAAGTTATAATCATACTTATCACTGGCACACGATACCATGATAGAGATGGCAAACAGTGCGAACACCAACTTTGGTATTCTTCGAGTATGATTTTTCAACCATACCGGTCTAGTATATCTTATATTGTTCATCATATTGTACGTTGCATCTGTCAGTAAGAAACGCCAATTTGAGTGATATTAGTGAGGTTTTCTGAGTTCTGCGATGCAAATATATAGATAAATCTTCGAGTATGATTATTATCACTGTTTTTTCCTTAACTTTGCATGGTAAAAGCGTGCATCATAGCACGAAGGTCAAATGATTTAGACTGGCATTAAATATGGCAAAAGTTGGTTACATCTTCATGGCAGACGGATATGACGCCATCGAAACAGACAAGCAGTGGATGAAGGACTTCGGTTGTTGCCGCATCGTTGAAGAGAAGGCTGCAAACGAGAAAATGCGTCCAGACTGGAAGCAGCTGCTTATGACACTGGAGCGCGGTGACGTGCTCGTACTGAGTAAGATCAGCAATGCACTCAGAGGAGTCCGTGAGCTGTCTGTATTCCTGGAATTGTGCCGCATCAAGGTGGTTCGCATCATTTCTATTCATGACAAGTTGGATTCCAAGGATGAGGTATTCCCTACTCTTTCTACAGAAGCAATGCTGAACATCATCGGAGGACTGCCAAGTGAAGTAGCAGTACTGCGCAAGAACAACACACATGTGGAGCGTCTGCAGCAGGTAAAGAGCAAGACCAAGGCCACCAAGAGCCGTCAGGAGCGTGAAATGACCATTGTGAACATGTATAACGGAGGTCATTCGATAGATGACAT
>Ga0326513_10001037_pt1 | contig 22698 bp, 23 predicted proteins | sample 2_2465_0518_D_FD_203654 | JGI IMG/M metagenome (GOLD analysis project Ga0326513, IMG submission 203654) | Bovine rumen microbial communities from UC Davis, California, United States - 2_2465_0518 | ecosystem: Host-associated > Mammals > Digestive system > Stomach > Rumen | place: USA... | reverse complement strand
TGAAATATAATCATATCGTTCGGGTATGCTGTCAAAGATAGGTGGCACCAGCAACTCGCCTGTTACACGACGCAGACCTTGCTTTCCGTTCTCCGTAAAGATGACATCGCGCATATCGAGAGCCATCTCTTCAAACTTATCTAGTTCTTTAGAGAGTCTCTCACCTTCATCAAAATCATATTTCATACGACCGCAACATGTATCTATCATGTAGTTGCGCTGCTTATTGGTGATTTCGATAAAGGCGTTTGCCTGTTCCAGAGTTGGAGTCTTTCTTTTTATTTCTACAAAATCATCCAAATCGTCGTCATAGAAAGAATAATAGTCATCATTCCTTATGACTGAATCATGAACTTCCTTTGCAGTTCTAGTTATTGGGATCATTGTCTTATCTCTTTTTAGCGAACACCAAGAACTCTCCGATTTGCTTGAAGCCTTCACCGAAGCGGTTAGAATCAATCATCTCATAGCCGTTCTCTTGGAATTCCTTGATAGTCTTATTATTTGCATAGTCTACTTCACCCATTTCAACGACGACAACTGCAGAGTTGTCATCTTCCTGATAAGCCAGTTCATAGAACTTCCTTAAACTCTCGATGTCACTTTTCTACATGTTTCTTTTATTCTAAATTGATATATGCAGTTACCTTCTTAACCATTACCTAGATACATCGAGACCGAACAATCTCTTGAATATAAAATACGGAGAGAGGACCATATCTTCAAACAACTCTCCATACACGTCATTGAAAGCGCAGTGTCTCTCCCACCGCGAGTTCTTCTTGCACTCTTTCAATCTTGATAGATATAAGGGGTATAATGTACGTATCTTGTCTTCCAATGCTAGTAATCTATTATAGTCATTATAACCTGCAATAAGCAAATCTCTTGGGTCACGAACCAATTCATACTTTGATAAACCGATATCACTGTAAGGCTTAATCATCAATACCATAGTTCCACTACAATTTTGCTTGTTGAGTATACCTTGGAGCAATGTTCCGTCAGGAGCTGTCACTTCAATTTCTTGCGATAGGAGCTTTTCTTCTTCAAAACTTTTCAGGATACCCCATGACATAACCTCCAAGGTAGTCTGGTCGAATTCTTTGGTTCGAATCATCTGAGTACAGATGTTTAGGAGATCTTCATCCTGCAAAGGGGCTATGTCATATTTGTCATACTCCTCTGGAACATATTCTTTACTGATATGGGGCATCAAATTAACAAATGGCTCTTTGCGGGCCATCTCAGACAGCGGCAAGTCTAACCAGGCAAGTCTTTCAAGCCAGGCTTCAGCAGCACAATAGAGCACTGTTCGATAGCCAAGACTAATTCCACACATGTCAACATAAGCCTCTGTCAGTAATGTCAGCGCTTTCATCACATCGCACTGCTCTCCGCATTTCGCGTATTTCTCTATTAATTTCATTCTCTTGGGTATTTATAGTTTTTATTTTGAGTTGCAAAATGCTGATATCGAACATGGACTTCGTCCCAGAAGTCGTTCAATTGAAGAACGTCTTGAGCTGGATAGCCTAAATCACGACAAAAGATAGCCATGGTGTGACAAATATATACATCCGGGGCTTCGGTGAAAGGTGTGTCATGAGCCCAACTAAAGTCATCGTCACAGTTGCCGCTTTTAAGAATACAATCCCTTCTCTCATCATATCGACAATAAAGCTCTAGATAGTGAAATGGTTCATTACCAGTCAGCCAATTGTTCGTAGCAATCATTAACCTATAATCACTTCCATACTCATCTGCTCCATCATAAGGCAGGATGGAGTCTTCTCCATTATAGCTGAATCTAAGTGTTCCTCTTACTTCGAAGTCATCGTCGAAATCATCTCGCTGATGAGAAGCTAAACCTTCACAGACATCAGCCATCTTATGACGAAGTTCTAGCGTAAGCTCAAACAACCGGCTATTTACAATTTTCATCCGCTCTATTTCTTCTGGAGTTTCCATGAACATCCAGTTCAGTAAAGAACGACGCTCGTCAAGAAGAACAAGCAAGTCTATCCTTAAGGGGTCCTCGCTAGGAATTTCAACCCAGTCAGGATCACTTCCGACACGGCTGCGTATTTCCGCCTCTACTTCGAGAAGCCTGTTTTTTTTAAAATCGAAAGGCATACCGAAGTAAGCTTTATAATATTGATCAAAGCTATCGTTTAAGCGTTTTGTAAGATCGTTTTTTACCATAGTTTTTCTTTTTTTGGCAAAAGTACAAATAAAAGAACATACATGTGGGGGTAAAAAATTAGATGATATAAAAAGCCGCTCCCTTGTTATGAATTGAACAGAACAAACGATTTTATCCTTAAAAAGATTTAATTAATTTAGGAAAAATTAGATTTTGCTTGGTGTTTTGTTGAATTCTTCCTAAATTCGCTTTGCGAAAGTGCGTCTTCGGGTGTACTGATGCTTATCCTTTCGCTTCATGACCTTCTTTGCGGAGTAGGTGTCGGCGTTAGGAACATAAGAAAAAAGCGTTTTGTTACGCTTGTGTGTTTCACCTTCGGAACTTAGGACACTCTGATTGTGTATACAACTGTATACTATTGAACACCAGGCAACGATAAGATGCCAACAGTATGCATGCCATACCACACTCTTGTGTATACAAGGGTGAAGTATGCTATATACTGCGTGGAGTCTTTGGAGTTGCTCGTTGTTTCAAATAGTATAGAGCAGTCCTAAGGCTCAGAAGGTGTGAGGCACGAGTAATGACAATCGGCTTCACGCTTTTTTATGCTCAGAGGTTTGGACATCACAAGACCTGGGAAGAGTAGTTTTTGGATTAAAGCCCGACAGGAGCCTAAGGTGTTTTAAACTACAAACCTATAGTTATGGATTTGTTTTATGAGTATATTAGTTGGGACTCTGTCAAAGGATGGTATGTTACGGAGTATAAAGACCGCGCTACAGGTCTGCCTGTAATCGTCAATGAGGAGAGTAGAGAGGCCATAGTATTTATACTGAATGCCCCACCCCAAAATAGAGAAGTACCTGAAACAATTATCATAAAAGACAATTCTGATATCCCCTTGAATAAAGATAAAAGTGGTGAATATAAAGTTACTGAAGTATATCTAAAATGCAAAAAATGGGGAGAACTTAGATTACCTAAAACTGTTAAGAGAATTATTATAGACAGGAATCCGTATAAGCAAGAGCGCTCCACTAACGGATACGAATACGGAACATGTAAAGACAGCTGGTTCTCAATAGAAGATTCAAAATACCTAAAGACAGATTATTACGGGTCTGTTTATTCCAAGGATGGTAAAATACTATATCATTATCATTCTTCGGAGGATAATCCTCTTGGAGAAGAACTTGAAAAAATTTTGCCAGGATCCATTTATTCAAAAACATTGATATCCCTGAAGATACCTTGCAATGTAAAGGAGCTCAGTAAGGGTGCCATATCTGGTTCTTTTTCTGAGATAGATTTTACTGGTGGTCTAAACGAAATAGAATCCCAAGCTTTTAATAGAATAAAATGTGATAATATTCGAATTAATGGCCTAATCTCTGACATAAATGTAGATGGGGTAAAAGAAATGGAAAGACACCTGTCTTCCTTTATTGACAGACGATCAGAACGCACCGGCATTTTCTCCCTCTTAGCTCCAGAACCACAACATGGTCGCTTACTTAACAACGGCGACATAGAACTTATGAGTTGTATTTCATTGGAAGAAAAGATTAGTAAACATAAAGATTGGGAGCCATTACTTATACGTTCTGCTATCAAAAACAAATTCAACGAATGTGCGGAAGAAAACATCTCTGTTCACATTGAGAGTATTAAACTTACAGAGAATCTTTATTCTGAGGTTGATGCTACTAAAATTACTGTAAGATGCAGCACTGCTAAAGAGCCTGAAGGATATATTGTTCACGAACACCTAAAAGATGTTGAAGAACTGTTAAAGGCAAATACCAAATATCAAATTCATACCAATTTCGATGGTGTTCAAACCTAAAGAATCCTAAAATTCGGTGAGTTCATAATATACTTTTTACCTTTGCAACAGAAGAAGCTGAAACGCTTAAAAGGAAGTAGGCAGTAATTGATAAAATAACAATTATGACAACAGAAGAGTTAAATGCAATTGAGAAACTGACAGAAGCCGTTAAAGAACTGGATTATACGGTAACGGCATTATTATGGTCAACTATAGCAAATAATGTTGGTAAGAGCCAATTAAAGGTTGCTGAATTTGAAGACTGCCTGCGTAATACGCAAGGAATTGTTAACAGCATAACAAACGGTATACGAGAAGCAGGTAAAAAAAAAGAGAAGTAATTTAAATTAAAGATAAAGGATTATGTCACGGATTAAGAACATCAAGTACACTTATTATCACTATGGGCAAGGTCCATACCAAGACACCCATACAGGTTACTGTCCTGAACAGTCTAGTTATTCATCTGTAGAAGATATGCTTCAAAAGACCCATCCGGATTACACAAATATTCGTGTGATAAGTTACGATACAGATTAGTACAAAAGGTTGCACCAATTAGCTAACTGGCACAATCTTATTGAGAAGTTCTATAGTTGCATAGAACCAATGTCAAATAATTAAAAATTCAAATTATGATAGCTTTACTTATTGGTTGCGTAATAGGAATATTAATCGTTCGATTCCTTGTAAGCTGCTGGGATTTACTTGGATAGTAGTCGTGAATCATTTACAGAAGGATTTTAATATGCCTAAAGCAAATATATTTAAACGCACAGTTTTCTTGACATCATTGTACCTGATGTCAATGAACTCTATTGCGATTGAACCTATACCTGCAAAGGTGTCGTTCAAATGCAACGTCCATACCATCAACAAGACGGAAGGGCAGACTAAGTGTGAGCCGTTGGATGATGAGTATGGTGGCTATTGTCTTATATTAAAATCCAAGCACCAGAAGGAACAGGTTGGACATATGGGGTTGCTATTGTTGAGAGATTCTTTCACTGGCAATTATTGGGCATACGACTTAATGTGTCCGACCTGTTATTCCAAAGGGTATAAACGCGCTATATACATGGAGACAAAGCTTGTAGCACGATGTGATGCCTGCAAATCAGAGTGGCAAAACATCCACATGGGGTCCTCTGGACAAACGAATCAACAGGGAAGATTCTCGCTGATTACCTACCAAACAGAGTTAGAAGGTAATACATTATATGTCAATAATTGGTTCAGATAATTATGGAATTAGGCGAAATTTTAGAACTTGAAAGAAAAGCTCAAGAGGGAGATACTTCTTCTCAATACATGTTAGGATGTTGCTTTTTTAATGGAGATGGAACTAATGTGGATTATCGGAAAGCAATTTTCTGGTTTGAAAAGGCTGCAAAAAAAGGAGATATAAGTTCGCAATTCTATTTAATAGATTGCTATCTTGATGGTATAGGTACAAATGTGGATTATGATAAGGCAAGATATTGGCTTACTCATGGGGAGATAGATATACGTACTTTAGAGATTGAGAAGTTAATAAAACTCCTGTCACATTTGACATTTAACAGTAATAGCTTTAAATTATTTGAATGTGCTGCCCAACAAGGTTTTATAGAAGCTCAAATGAAACTTGGAGCTTATTATTATGAAGAAGCCATTAGTTGGTATAAAAAAGCTGCAGAACAAGGAAACGATGAAGCCAAAAACATACTTGAGGAATATAATGCAAAAAAAAGAGCTGAAGAACTCTCAAAAAAGGCCAGTCTCGCAAAAAAAAGAGAATTAATACGAAGACAAATTCCAACTCCCCAAAACAAAGATGATGGAGGAACTAATAATACGAACACAACTCAAAATAACCTAATAAAAAGCACTGATAAACAGACATTGTCTAAAGCCTCATTGCTTGAAGATGGTTATGAGTACATAATGCCAATTAAGAAAGTATATTATTACGATGAATACGCGAGGACCCATGAGTATGATTCTTGCTACTATGAACTATTTGGTAAAGCGTTGGGTAGCATCGTGTTATTCAGATTAGTACAAGGTTCTACAATATACGAGGTTGAAAAGATAAAATCCAAATTCATCAATGTCGATTATGGTATAGAGCATGTAGAAGTAAACGCTTCTTTTAAACATAAAGGAATGGAAAAAACATATTACTTTTACATTCCGTATTAAAAAGGCATGTTGATTACTCACCTAAATAGAGCTAAATCATCCCAATATAGCCGAAGTAGTTGGTATATATCCTAAAATATTTATAAATTTGCAAAAACAAAACTTATGAATAAAGAACAACTTCACCTGGTTGATGGTCAAAAGGAATATTATTTAACGTTAGACGATATTCTTTTCTGCTCGGCTGATGGCAATTACTGTGACGTATATATGATACAGCATACTTTTCCTACCATTAGAATCCAGTTAGGGCAACTCTGGACAAAGATTCAGGAGAAGGGCAAGATGGTAGAACACCATCTGGAAAGAGTAGGTCGTTCTTTCATAATCAACATGAATTATGTCCAGTATGTTAATCCTAAGAAGGGAGTGCTGATTCTTCATACAGATAAAGATGTAGAGCTAAAGATACCAAAGGCTGCAGCAAAAGAACTTGTAAAGCTTGTAGGGCGAAAACAAGAGAAACAAGTAGTGACGGTCTATGCTGACAAGCGTAAGTTGACTATAGAACGTCGTGAACTAAATGAAGATATAGCTTTCGAGAGGGGAAGAATGTATGTAGACCTTGGATTGCCAAGTGGAACGATGTGGGCAACAATGAACGTAGGCGAAGGTGGCCTATTCCTTGAACCATACTATGCTTGGGGAGCTTTGTCTGAGTACAACACATATAGTAAGATACGATACGACAATCGCAATAGCAAGGAGAACTTAACAGATGGCATGAGGTTGAACTTAACTCATGATATAGCACGTCAGCAATGGAGTGGCAGGTGGCGTATGCCAACTCTTGCCGACTTCACTGAGTTAGTTCAAGAGTGTTCTATGACTTGGTGCTCACTTGGGAATCGAAGACGCGCTATTCTTGTCACAGGACCAAGTGGAAACAAGATTGTTTTGCCAGTAACTGGCTACTATAAGGACAGTGAGATTTTTGATGACCGCTTTCAGGCATATTACTGGACGTCCAACCTATACAAAGATAATCCAGAACGTGCATGGGCAATCTTCTTTGGTGAGGAAGATGACGAGAAAGTTAGCGTATTCAACAGGATAGATCCCCGAGAGAGATTCCAGGGACTTAGTGTCAGACCGGTGTTTTCGCCAGATGATAATGTTGATGATACAGAACCTGCAGAAAAAAAGAAAGTTGTCATTTTCCATGAGTACTTCCCTGATTACTCTTATGACAATTCTGATGAGTTTCCTCATGCCGCTGCTCGGATTAGTCTCAAACTGGGAGAGTGGATAATCATGGAAAAAAGACTACCACTAGATCCAGAAGAAGCAATAAGTGAGGCTAAGAGATTCTGTAATACAGCGCATCCTGACATTGTTGTCGGTATCACAACCGCTTGTTCGTTCTTAAACCAGATGACGGACTATACCAGGGTGATGATAGACCCAACTTGTACTTCTTCTCAAAAACTCAAAAAGTACATTGATTTTAAACTTAAACCTGACGACACAGAGGAAAGAGCTCGACGTGAGGCTCTTGTTTTAAAGTTTGAGCAGTTCGAACAGCAACATGCATTTATCGCTTCAGATAAGCCCTGTTGGGTGGCAGTTCAAAAGAAGCCTGAGCATGAAGTTGACGGTTGCCGATATGTGAGGTTGCCAAACTTTAATGTCCTTTCAAGATGGAGACGTGTGTTCTTGTATCCTCTTCTCTTGAAAGTGAGAAAGAATGAACCTGAAGTAAAGAAAGACCTTCATACTTTAGCGGAGGAACTTAAAGCGACATTTGCACGAATGAATAATGCTGCAGGAGACAGCGAGCGAGAAGTAGATGACGATTTTTAGTCATTAACTACGAACTAGTTTGTGGTTCATAACACAGAGGCGAGGTTTCACATAACTCGCCTCTTTTATTTTTTTGAAACAATCTTTATGTACTATCTTCGCGGTACAGAAAATGCCGAAACGCTGATGAAAAGGAAGTAAGCAGAACTTTATATTAAAAGAATTATGTTATCGTTAGCATTATGGTTTTTAGTCGGATGTGGAATTGCAGTTTTCCTATTTTACGTAGGCAGTGTTTTGCTGCAAATATTAGGTTCGGTTTTTGAGTTGCTTTTTGACGAAGAATGCGGTCCTGTCTTTTGGGGCATCATCGCAGTTGTAGGTTTAGTCGTTTGTCTGCTATTTATTTAATTAATAATGTACTAAAAATGAGAAGAACAGAAATAATAGAGAAAAGTTACAATAACTTGGTCCTGAACATCCCTCATGCAAGCGTAGCAGGACTTGGCTATGCGAAGTGGGACGACGAAGTAGGTTTGATTCGCGAGGTGAAGAAATGGACTGATTGGTATACTGATTTAATCTTCATTCCAGAGAATAGACCTGGAGTAAAGCCCATCACAGCGGACTATTCGCGTTTCGTTGTAGACATTGAAAGATTGGAAGATGACCCGCTGGACAATATTGGACAAGGCATAGTTTATACACAGTTTAATGGTATCAAACGAACCATAGACGATGAAGAACGACTTGGTATGATGGCCTACTATTACGCATATATCAAGCAGCTGAAAGGAATGCTCAACGAACATTCATTGCTGGTGGATTGCCATTCGTTTCCTTCTGAATTGAGTGATGTTGACATCTGTATAGGAGTGAATAACGACTGGAGTCGTCCGACAGAATTCGTTATAGAACTTGTCGCAGAGGTCTTCAAACAGGCAGGCTACAGTGTTATGGTTAACCAACCATACTCCAATAGTATAGCTCCACAGATGGAATTCTCTTATGACTCTATTATGATAGAACTAAACAAACGAATCTACTTGAATGAGCAGACGCTTGAGTTACTTGATTCTGCTAGCAAAGTAAGAGTGGCTCTTGACAAACTTTACGACTTATTATTGAAATATTGGGAGGAGTTATAGATGAGGTTACACTAGTGTCCACTAAATATTTAAGCATATGCAGAACAAAGTTATAAATAGCTCAAAAGACCTAAAAACTGCATGCATTTTTGTGTAAATTAGACAGATAATCATTTTAAGTCCGTCGACCAAAAATATCCCTATAAGATACTGATTTTCAGAAACATATAAAGATATTTTTATAGATTTAAATGATAAGGTTATTAAAAGGAAATTGTACTTTTTAAGAGTTTAATGGCATACTTGTGTCATATGTATAATAAATAGACCCAATATAACAAAAAAGAACTTCAGTCAAATCCGTCTGTTATCTCATGAAGAAAAATAAAATAATTAAGGAAGTTAAGCTCACCTATACTGACAAGACATATAAGTTAGGACCTTTTGTGGATTTTATCGCCGAATTAGAAGTACCATCATATGATTATGAAGCTATAGTTCACAAGGTTAAAGAAGCGTACCCAGATTTCGAAAACATAAAAATAATGAGTTTCAAACATGATTAAACGAATTTACATAGGGATGACTTCAGCCTTGTTTGCAACATTTCTAATTGCTTATTTGATGGTATGGCTCTCAGGAAACCTTGATGACAGTCAATATGTAGACTGTTACAGAGCGTTCGTTAGTGGAGGTTTAGTCTTATCCTACCAAGCAAATAAAAAGTTAATAGAAACGGTAAATGAAAATATGAAAAGAAAAACTATACTTTATCTGCCCGACTTCAGAAGTAAGTATGCAGATGACGTTGAAATACTACTCAAAGAACAGTTGATAGAGTGTAAGGTTGTTAAAGTCGATATTGACATCAATGCCTACCAAGAGACAGAAAAGAGTATCTCGCAGGCGAGTAACTTGTATAGGCCAGACCTTATTATTGCAGAAGGGTTAGGAGCGTTTTTTATCCATAGAAGTGGTGGCATTAACCGCATCTGCGTGAATCCTGATCTGCATCCGTCATACCGATGCGACGAAAGATTAATGAAGATGTACACTGAGATGGAGAATGTGGGGCTTGTTTTCAACCGACTAAGCGATATAGAAAAGTGTGCTCATTGTTGGGGTATCTTTGGAGAGGGAAAGGAAAGAAGAGACTTCTCAATTCTGCACTATCCTAATATCATTACAGTTTGTAGAGAAGTTCACTCGTCATTAGATGTGGTTGATGAGTTGTTTAGTCTGCTCTCTAACATTGATCATTCACGATGGACAGATGAACACGGCGTTCAGTACGCAGAATATGGAAGAGTCCTTGTCAAGGCTGACTATGCGCTATTCCGCAGTGTTGAGGAATATGTAATACCACAGGGAGTACGCACTATACAGGATTATGCCTTTAATGGTACGAACCTGAAGAGGATTACTATTCCTGATACAGTCATCTTCATTGGCCAATACGCATTCGCCGACTGCAGACTACTTGATGATGTTGTTCTTCCCCCCAGGATTGATAAGATTCGGAAGGCTACATTCCAGAATTGCACTTCACTATCAACAGTCAAGCTTACAAAAGCCATTTACCGGATTGAATCTAATGCATTCACAGGAACTGCTATCAAGGCCATAGAGCTGCCTCACAAAAACTTGACCATCGAAAATGGAGCTTTTGATGATGGTGTGAAGGCAGTCGTTTCAATGTCTGATATGCAGTCTCTTCTGCAAGATGCGAAGATGTGTTAAAATAGAAAAAAATGAAAATAGGATGTTTTTCCAGTGATGGTGTATCTGTTGAACAGGTTGACTTGACTGTGATTAAGGAAACTATCTTTGAGATTGAAGTGGTGGAAGTTCTACATCCACGACGATATCCGAATTACAAGGTGTCATCGCAGACAATAGGATTGTCAAGTACTCAGAATAGAGCAGAACTTCTTATTCGTGATGCTTCAAAAAAATGGAGACGAGAGGATATTTACAGCTTTATAATCTATGAGCGCCCAATTGACTTCGAATTCTGTCATCACGAATATATGTCCTGTTGGGTATATGACTCCAATGGACAGATGATAGACAAACGAACATTTCCGACATTCTGGTCAGAAGGCAAGTTTGATGGTCGTACTGAGGACGAAATAAAGTTCAAATGGGGTGACCTCGTAGAATGGTGCGATGGTCAAACTGTCAGTCTCGCTTATGTTCTTGCTACGCCCCATTTAAAAGAGTACTATACGAAAAAGAGTGAAGAACTCGGAAGCCCGTATTATGGGGACGATTCAGATGATACCTACCTTGTCATAGATGATTCATATTGTGTTTATGACGATAACGACCCCCGCTCAGGTTTCAGTCATAGTCACGTCGATGCGCTTCATTTGTATCATCCACATTTTTGCATCCCCCAAAGCATCATGGTAAAGTATCAGAGAATTTGGGAGCGTTATCTCAAAGACTTAGAAGAATACCGCAAGTATTTTAACGCACCGTATTAAGTAATGTTTTATCAAAAACGCTCATAAGATGGAAATAGTGGATAAAGACGGAGAATTTGTGTGTTGGCTCTCTGAAGACCCTGATGACTGGAACTCATTCTCGGACTACGAACTGAAGATAAAGAGAATGGTTTTGGAATACAATGAAGATGCTTTTAGTTTAGGAGAGCATCTGCTTGGGTATGATTCATATCAAGCTATAGATAAGATAAAGTTGCTGGCAAAGTTAAATGTGAATTATCCTCAGCAGCAGGAACTCAAGAATAAGCTTTTGAATATTCGCACTCTCGCTAATTACCGACTGAGTAGTAACCATCCTGATGAACTTGATGCTCCAAGATTATCGCAGGATTTCCGAAAAGCCGAAGAGAATTACAAAAAAGCAAATAAATTCTGGCGTCAAGGAAAACGGCACAAAGCTATAGAATGCTATGAGAGAGCTGGACTTTATGGGCACCCATTGGCATACGAATTCTTAGGGGCCGTCTTTGAGCAAGGTCTTGGCGGTTTTAAGCCTGATATACAGAAGGCAATAAAGTATTATAAGGACGGTGCTGATGATGGCATAGGCGATTGCGCCTTCTCGTTAGGCATTTGCTTTCGCGATGGTGTGCAAGGTCTCGATGTGAACTTAGATGAAGCATACAAATGGATTAGAGAAGCATCGTTGCTTGAGACTTGCAATTCAGGTAACGCACTTGGCCAGTGCTTCGAAAACGGATGGGGCTGCAAGAAAAATCTACGGAAGGCCTTATACTGGTATGACGTAAGTTTGACTGGGGTTGAAAATGGAAACCGACTAAGAGTGAAGTTAATTAATCAAGGCGAACAACTCCCGTTAAAGCTTGATGGCTTTAACTATGGAACTGTACACTACATTCAGAGAGCATCCTGGTGGGAGAAGTACTACAAGCAGAATAATATGATAGAAGTGTAGGCGTATACTATCCATTCCTAAGTCAACCTAAATCTGCCTAACATATCCTTAATTCCTAATGATTATTAACGAATTTCTCTATTTTTGCATCAAGTTTGAAACAAACTAAATGTTCGTTTAATATATTTCAAGAATGGAAGAATCAAGATATGTTGCATATTTAAGAGTCAGCACTCAGCGTCAAGGATCCTCAGGATTAGGACTTCAGGCTCAACAAGAAATTATACGGAAGTACCTAAACGGAAATTCTCCTATCGCAGAATTTATTGAAGTGGAAAGTGGTCGGAAGTCTGACCGTCCTAAACTTCATGAAGCACTCGAACTATGCAAGAAGAAAAAGGCGACACTGATTGTGGCTAAGATGGATCGACTATCCAGGAATGTAGCATTTACTTCTCAACTTCTTGACTCCGGCATTGAGATAGTGTTCTGTGATTTTCCTAAAGCAAACAGATTAGTTCTTACTATAATTGCGGCAATAAGTGAGTATGAAGCCGGACTAATCCGGAAAAGGACAAAAGAAGCTCTTCAAATTAAAAAAGAACATGGATTTAAACTAGGGAAACCAGAAAATTTAATAAACAATCTAGAGAAGGCCATTGCTAATAGTAGAAAGACAAATATGGAGAAAGCGAATAATAATCCGAATAACAGACGTGCTGTCGCTTTAATAAAGAACTTGGTTAAAACCACATCGAATCTCTCTGAGATGGCAAGGCAACTTAATGATGAAGGGTTCGTAACTAGCAGAGGATGTAAATTTACATCTAAACAAGTATCTTTATTGCTTAAGAAACATAACCTTGATTATTAGGTTGGCAATAAGTCTCAAAGCCATTCTAAGGTAATAAGATGCGTTATTTATGAGGTGTGTCTCTGGAGCCAGCTCGGCTCTCTAAAAAGCCGAGCCCTGGCGACTAGAATAGCGATTTCGTTTTTGAGCGTAGCGAAGAAACAAAATCACTATTTTCTTTTTTTAATTCTATATTATTCTATTTTAGTAGATTTAATTTGGGCACATTTATAGCACATACTCCGGCACTAATAGTAGCACACTTATTCCCACAATAATAATACATTATAGAATCAAACATCCATACTATTATACAAAATTTTGTTAATTACGGTTTGTTGGAGAAACTAAATTATTATTCTCTTTGTATAATCAACAAATATAAAGAAAAAAATTATGGAATTACGAACCTATTTGAAGACGAATTTTATTGGCACCGAAAAAGCTGTCCACGAAAAAGTGATGAATGAAATGAAAGATTTCTTTGATAAACTTGAGTCTGCTGATGCTGACCCACAGTCCATTTATTATACTTGGATTAAGGGAAATAGAAGTGAAATGGCTAAAATAGGTAGGATTTTATTAAATGAATATGGGATTATAACAAATCCTGGTTATTATAGACCCCGTGATTCGACTTTTGTAACAAGTGTCAAATCGTTCAATATAAGAGATTATGTACGAAATAAATATGATTATACATTTTATTTTGATTCAAGCAAATACCATTCTCTAGATTACAATCAAAATGTGTTTTATTATTTGGCGCAAATAGGTGTTGCCATGCTAATAAACAAGTTTGATGTATCATCTCTTAGTGTGGAACATGTAATGTATCAAGTATTGATGACATTGTTTTCTTATTTTAGACTATACGAAAAAAAAGAAACGGGTTGCATTTTTCTCATTGAGATTAGTGATATACAACCAATTATACGTTCAGTTCTTGAACTCGATAAGAATAACTTCGATAATCTCGCGAGATATTTTAGCTTCTACTATGATTCAACCATTGCGTATAAGCCGAAAGCATTGAAACACGCGAATAAGCCGACATGTAAAGAGGACATCACAGAATGTATAAAAGATGGCATGACTCAAACTCAGAAAAAAGAAGCAATAATGAGAGCTTGGAAATGTGGTTCATCGACAGCCCGAAAATATATGCAATTGTATGGACTAACAGACACAAAATATGCGCGAAAGACGATTCATTGTATTAATTCAGAAGATGAGAAGGTGTAGAGTGAAGTCGATTTATGGGAAGAGCGCTTACCCTTTAAATTAGTCGATATACATTCTTTTAACATCTATACCATTCGCTCACGTCATCAAAGATAGATGTATATAAGTAGCGCATCGTCTTTATCACGATTGCGTTGCCTCCCTGCTTATATAATTGGCTCTCAGACACACCTGTGCTGACGAGTCTATCGATATCTTTCTCTTCTACGCTCATAAACCTGAACCATTCGCGTGGAGTTAATCTGCGAAGCCTAAAATAATCACCAGGTCCCATTTTATTAATCTGCTTAATAATATCCTTTCTACTCGCATTAATTATCTTAAACTTTCTTTCCGTATCAACAAGCGCCTCTTCGATTTGTTTTTTATATGGAATTATGACTTGCTCTGAGGTATGCCATATCTCAAGTACACCAGTCCTTGGGAAATGGGTTGTTGACAACATTTTTTTATAGTTTGTCTTTCCATAGTTCTTGTCAGCAACTAAAGTCGGACATACATGAATGTTATACTCCTGACATGAGGGAGTTATTATCTTTTTGACGCACCTACCTTTATTATAAATATGGGGCATGTCGAAATCAGCAGTTGCCTTATCTGCCAAATTTAAGACAAATGCTGCTGCATCATCCTCTGAGAGGTAATACTTTTCATCTACAGTCTCTTCCAAATGTTCTTCAGCCTGAATTGTGCATCCAACAGGTTCATGAAAATAAATATTCTTCTTGATATCATTTCGTACTGAGACCAAGAAGACTCTTTTCCTATTCTGCGGAACACCGAAATCAGCTGCACACATTGTTGACCATGTATTACGATAACCACATCTAGAGACAGCGTTTCTCCACTTCTCAAATTCGCCCTCGAATTTTGTCTCTAACAATGGAGGGACATTCTCAAGAATACATACCTTCGGCCTTTTGGTTTCAATTGCAGGGCGGATATACCAAATCAGAGATGAAGGTGTACCAGATCCTTCTGTCATGCCTTTCTGAGCTCCTGCTCTAGTCAGACTTTGACAGCAGGACGAGTAAATAAGTACGTCGAAATCGGGCACTCTTTCCCAAGCAACTTTCGTAATGTCAGGATAATGACATCTCTTTGCTTCAGGAAATAGAGCATTGTGACTAACGATAGCATCCTCGTCTATCTCACACCACCCCACAAGTTTGAACTCAACTAGAGGTCCATTTGTATGCTGGTTATACCATTTTGCATACTGACGAAGAGCCAAAAACTGTGTGTCAAAGCCTGCAAATGCAGAGAACACCTTGATAATAATCTTCTTTTTCATAATGTAAATGCTTTATTGTTACTTATTTTTTTTAGACATAGCATCCCCAGGGAGACTCTTTTTAGCACTCTGGCAGGAGTGCCGAAAGAGTCCCTCAGTTTAGATGCAGGAAGTTAATTGAATAGTGCGCTTATGCTCTCATCGCGCTTTTTGAGCTAGATGTGACAGATGCGTCTTTTATTTGAAGGAATGGTGGAATTTTACAGTCCACAGACTCACATAATGTATGAAATAGGTCAATGTTGTACTTGCTCAAGAATTTGGCAAGAGTCTCTCCAGAAGTATCTGGCAACTTAAGCTTGGATTCGTTTGCAGATTTCTTGAGGAAGCATCGAATACTCTGACTTGAGGCGCTTGGTCTAAGCCCCTTAAGGCCAAGTTCCAAGGCATCAACACCTTTACTAACAGTCTCGTTGAAACGCTCTACTGCTTTCTTACCAACTTTCCCGCCCAGGAGCTTGGTCGTAGTCGCGCTCTTGGCCTTCCCCTTAGCTATCGCCTTGTCCGCTGCTGCCGGCTCCTTATGCTCAGTATAAGTCGGCTTCTGATCTGCGAGTTGCTTACTCCGTTCAATAATTGTCTGAAGGGCCCAATTAACTTGCTCACAGAGCTCAGGCTGGTTCATACCTGCGACACAGAATGAAATGCTGATACCACCTTCAATAGTAATGTTATCACCATCAAACACGACATTGCTCACTGCTCCACAGCTCTTAGTCTGATACAGTCGTGACACATCCATGAACTTCGATGCTTCATAGAGGTAGCCGGAATGAGCATGTTGCTGAATAATGAACTCCCCCAACATGTTCACATCAGCAGAACATGAACAGTTAACACTTGCCACTGGCGTGACGTTACTTACCTCGTTGCTTACTGCTGCCGGCTTTGCGGCAATCTTCTTGTCTTTACGCATAGTTTTATTTTTTTTACTAATTAATTGATTATATATATTATTAATTGCATCTACTACAGTTGCAAGTTTTCTTGCTCTAACGACAAACTTATCACTCTCAACACCAAACTGGTTGGTAAAAGTTACAACGATCTGATTGTATTCGTCGGCACCAAACTGAACGTACATGCCATCAACCTTATGTCCAACGAGGTCGTTGTTGACAGTGGTCCTGCATCCTGTGTGATACAGATATTTGATGTTGTCACCAAGCTTCACCATGCTAGTGGGCAATGAGTCCAATGTAAAAAAGTTCAGTTCCATAATTATGCAGCGATTAAAAGTTGATACATTATCTCCATCTCATCCCTCTCCATAAGAGCTTTGATGACAGCTATCGCTATCTTGTTGTAAGGATTAGTAGCAGCGGACTCTTTGGTATTGAAGTCATGCTCCTTAGCACAGTAAAGAGTGTAACGCTTGTCCACGCCCTCGACCTCGAACCATAACCTACGATGTGACACAAAGTGGAAGGTAATAAATCCATTAGTAATGGCATTCACCTCTTTTGTTACATCTTCAAGAGATGCGTTCGTTCGCACTCCACCCATGCTGTAATCAAACTTTTTTATGGGGTCATAAAAAAGTTGTCGTCTTGCATCCTGACATTTTTCCTGAAGTTTCGTTGCTAGTTCTTTGACTAGTGATGCTTCATTAGTGAAAAACAAATCTGATGTTACCTTGTTCATTTTTTCTTGCTTTTATAATTTTCTGCTGCAAAGATAAAAAGAGGTTTTTTCTTTTTCTTTCCAGCGTAATTATAGCGTAAAAAATGTCTTGCGGTTCAAACTTCTAGAGAAATAGAACTGTCTTTTAAAGAAGCGTTTAGGCTGTCCCTGTCTTAGTTATTTAGCTTCAAATGATGATGAAAGCTATTAGTTCAGCACTGAAAGAGCTAACATTTGTATAAAAAAAAGGAATAGAGTTTTTTGGCTCTACTCCTTAGTGAGATTATGGTTGGGATTATAATGTCAACTTTTATAGTATTTTCTATTTCGTATTTCACTGACTATTGCTTCTTCCATTTTTGTTGAGATTAAACTAAAACTCCCATGTTGATCATACCTTGTTAAGAATTTATTGTTGTTTTTGTCGCCCGTAATACCATATGGCAATACAAGTTCATTAAATGCATTTGTTGCACTTTGTCTAAGCAAATATGGGGAGCCTTTTAAAAAGGGAATATGATAACGGTAAAATACACCTAAAATATTAAATAGCAATGCAATGTTACAATTATATGTACACCCGTTTTTTGATTCGATTTTTTTAATCAGTTGAGCAGGCCTTTTTTGTGTTATCTGTTTTAAAAAATTTTCCCCCTTTAATATGTTTTTTATCATTCTTTTAAGGATGTCAATGCTAATAACGGTTTCATTCACATATGAACTATTAAGTATTGGATTTAAAAAGTTAATCAAATCATCTATAGCTTCTGCATTTTTTTTGTACCACTCTATCTGATTCCAAGATTCTATTTTGGTCATTAATTTTATATCATCTAAATCAGCGTTGGTTATTATTTTATTCATAATATACAGCTTTTCATAAAAGCCTTCTTGACTCTCAGAATTGTTTTTACTTATTAAAGGAAAGAACTCAAATAACATTTTACCATCAATCATAATTTCCTGTGGAGACTGAGTGTTTACGCTATTATAGATTAGGCAATAATAACACGTCTGTGCTTTCCATGATTCCTGAGTGCTAATTTTGTTTAGCCTAGAAAGTTCATCAAAGTACAAGTAAGACCAACTTTGTATCTTCTCTGGATGTACTGAGTCCGAACATAGTTTTCGCGCGAAAATATAATTATCCCATATTTCTCCTTTATTTCTTTCGTATTCAACTTTTATTTCATTTATGAGTTGCATGAGCTTTGCAACACCTTTATCAAATGGATTCGGGTCACGTAAATATGCCAATTCTTTATCTGACAATTCAACTTCATAAAAACCACCATCATATCTTCTAATATTGTAAATTACAGGGGTCGCATCGTATTTTGTTCCCGAAATTTTGAGACAGAGTAATTTGGGGGTATCATTTGCGCCATTTACTGGTTGATAATCTCCACGTAGCAATTGTAAAATACAGTAAGAATCTTGACGACGACAGTTATTGTTCAAAGAAAAGTAATCAACTATTCTCAGCAAAAAATCATCACTATCATAAGCAACATCTCTAGGTTCAATCCGAAACAAATTCCTACTAACAAACGGTTTTAACACTCTTATTTGTTCTTCTACTTCTGTTGAGTGCATTGTATAAAGCATGATTCTTAAAGCTAGATAGTACCTGTTAATAACAGATTGGAATTCCATTCTGAAAACAAATTCGTATGGCTCAGAACGATGTTCACGCCTATTAGCTTTCATTTGAGCGAAGTTTGACAATGAGAGAATCCAGGTATTAGTAGACAGACAATCAATATTTTTTTTCTTACCTCTGAAGCTATCATTAACTATTTGTCGTCTTGATTTGTGTCCATAGTAATTTAAAATCCCAACTAACTTATTGAGTTCATATTCATAATCTTCGTACTCAGGAGTACTTAGTGAGGTCTCTCCTGTTCTCATCTCTATTCTTTTCAATTGTGAGAATGGCGATTTTAGGAAGTTACCATAATCAACTCCAAATAGCGTCTCTGCCATCATTAACCTAAAGACTTCGTCTCTTGGGTATTCATTTAAGTACTGCCTATACAGAGGAAAAACCGACTTATTCTTGTCAAACGACATAATATAGTCCGGAACTAATAAGACATAATTGGCAACTTCTTTGAGCTTACCTTGTGAATCATAAGATGAAATCTTCATATACAACCATTTTTAACATTACACTATCTGAAACTACATAGCAATCCATAAGACCTTCTAGCAGAAAAGCCACCGCATACTTGCAAGAAGCTCATCCTTTAGTGTTTTAGTCTTAACCATGCTTTGTGCCCAGTAGCATACAATTGTATACAAGATACAGAGTGTCCTAAGTTCTGAAGGCAGCGCACAAAAGTGTCAGCAAAACTTTTTTCTCAGAAAATCCTATCACCGATACCAATTCCACAGAGATGGCCATTAAGTGACATAGTTTGCTTCGGCCGTTTAAATTAAACGCCTCCGCAATTGCAAAGATAAGAATTGTTTGGCAAACATCCAAAGAATAATCTTCATAAGCCAGCCACATTTATAATCTTTTAAGGTTCAAGCAAAAATGAAGGACATATTGGAGGATTACCAAATCCGTGATAATGAGTATATAACAAGCGCATTACAGATGCCTCTAAGTGACATCTGTCAATCATTGCAAATGTAATTTTTAAAATAAATTACGCTAGAAATACGCTGAGCCAGAATTGACTCCAATTCTTTTTAATTTTGCCATCGAAAACGATATTATAAAATAATTGTTGCACATAAAAAAGAATCAAACGTGGTTGATGTTCAAGGACTGACCACAAACGAGAAATAAAAAAGTAAGTATAACAAAAAACAAAGAAATTATGTCTAAAAGAAAAAATTTAATTAATTCCTACGAGAGTTTCAAAGCAAACTCGTTCTATGGTGTCGGACAGCGTAAAGCAAAGTTGTTCATGAATGGTATGCTAAAGAAGCTTGATGCTCAAATTGATGATACTCCAGACGACACTCAAGTTCAATATCGCAGAAATGCGCTGGTATTTCTACGCAGTATTCTTGAGTGCGAGAACTGCAATATCAACGCTAAGAAGTATTTCAATACCTATGGCTTCTCGTATCAAGACCACAACTATAACAAGAAACACGTCTTGATTAACGAGCTCCTTTCTATTTCTCCGAAAATCGGTATTGACTACGGTTATGCCAAGTCAAACGATCCTGCTACAAAGTACATCGTGTATTTTGAATTACCGCAGACAGGTGACCAGGTTTCGTTTCATTCTGACATTGACAAGGACAAGTTAAAAAATATACCTGTATACAATAAGGAATGGGACCGAATGGTAAACTCATCGCTTAGTAAGATAGAAAAATCTTTTTGTATGATGTTCGGTGAAGAACTGAAGAAGAAGTACAAGATTGCTGTATAATAGATAATCTATAAAGAAATCGAAACTAATATTCTTTTCTAATTTTCAGACAGAGATGGGTAGGGTAGCACGCAAGTATCCAACGGGAAGGTTTTACCTTCGTACGCCGGCTAAAGCCGACGGGGGAAAGCTGTACCCTATCTATCTTTGCTACTTCTGCGGAGGTAAGAAAATCAGGCAGAGCATAAGTGTTATGGCTATGATAAAGGACTGGAATCAAAATGCCAATCACGGCATTGGTGAACTTCGCGCAAGTTACGGGTCAGACTACAAGAAGAAGAATCAGCAACTTCAAAAGCTGCTCAAAAAAGTTGATGGTAACATCTTCGATTATGTGGAGATGAACGGCGAGATTAGTCCGGACATAATCCAAGGTTTTATCTACGGTGATGATAAGCCATTGCGAGCAGACAAGGGGCAAAGTTTCGTCGCTTACGCACTTGACGTACTGGGAAAGCAGTATAAAGGACATAAGATTAAAATTTCTACCTACGGGAACTCCGTTAGTATCCTGAACCAATTCACGAACTTTCTGAGTGAGAAGGAAGGTGAGAAGGGGGGAGAACTCTACGTAGGCAACATTAACGAGGAACTTGTGCGTGACTTCGTGACATGGGGACTTGGACGGGGACGTAAAACTGACACAGTTAAAAAGTATTTAGAACTTATCTGCAAGATATGTAGATGCGCTTCTGAAGAAGGATTACTTTGTAAGGCATCTGTTCAGGCAATTGCCGACATTGAGATGGACGAAAGTCTTGACGAAGATGATAATAGAGCTATCAAATACATGACTATCGAGGAAATCGGAAGACTTGCCAACATCAATCCAGACAGTCTTTCTAAAAGACATTTAGAAGTTCTTGATATGGTTCTATTCGCAATCTATGCCTGTGGATTAAGGATTAGTGATATCATTACACTAAGATGGAATAACATTATTTGGAATAAGCAGGTACTGCGCAAGAAGATTATGAAGACCCGAAGATATACAGAAATTCCTTTGAACCATGATGCTCTAGAAATTCTGTCAAAGTGGAAAGACCGACACAAAGTTTTCATCTTTGGACTGCTCGACGATGGTTTTGATTTAAGGGATGAGGAGAAGTTAAAAGTACGGCGCAATTCCATCACTTCCTCCATCAACAAGTCGCTAAAAAAGATATCAGAGATTGCACAGCTTAACAAGAAAGTAACAACTCACTACGCACGTCATTCTTTTGGTGTACTTGCACTCGAACAAGGATTGCCAACAACTATGATTAGCAAACTGATGGCCCATAAAACGACCTACGTCACAGAGGATATTTATGCCGACTACCTACCAAACAGTAAAAAAGAAGCTGTCAATAAGTTGATATTCAAGCCTAAAAGTTGATTTGTACAAATTGCATCAATAATATAGTAATTAACAAAAAAGAAGATTATGAAAAAGAAAAGATTTTGGGAGATCATTAGTAAGATTAACTGGTCTCATTACTGGAAGTTTGATAAGAACTGTGAGATTTGCCGCCAAAGGATGCTGGAGGCGTGTACTGAAGACGAACTTAAAGAGTTTGAGGATACGGCTGGCGAATTCCGCAACAAACTCGAGGAGCGCATCACGGGACATTACCGTACCATCAGTAACAATGAATTCAATTATTTGTGTCCGGAAGGATTTGCTGATAATAATTGGATTGGTGACGATACAATGAGCGATGGTCTCTGGCATATTATCGGCAAGGGGAAGTCTACCTACGACAAGGTGATGAAGAATCCAGATATGTTCTGGAAAGTATTCGGGACTATTGAGAACATGGTTGCTACAGAATGTTTCAGCTATATCTTTTTGGAACTTAATTAAGCTAAAAACAGAGTAAAATAACATAGTATAAAGATTTAACACCCAAATCCCGGAAGGGCAATAGGATTATGAACGAAAAAA
>Ga0326513_10001036_pt1 | contig 22735 bp, 20 predicted proteins | sample 2_2465_0518_D_FD_203654 | JGI IMG/M metagenome (GOLD analysis project Ga0326513, IMG submission 203654) | Bovine rumen microbial communities from UC Davis, California, United States - 2_2465_0518 | ecosystem: Host-associated > Mammals > Digestive system > Stomach > Rumen | place: USA... | reverse complement strand
CTTTCTACGGTGAGATCCCCTGCACAAGGAAGATGACCGCAGAAGAGATCAAGGGCGAATATGAACTCGAGACAGGTAACGTCATAATCGAGACTTTCCGCGACAGGGATATCGACCCCATGGCAGTTCCTGCTGTGCTCGTAAACAGCCACGGACCTTTCATCTGGGGCAAGGATGCAGCCGAGGCGGCACACAATGCCGTCGTACTCGAAGAAGTTGCTTTCATGGCGCTTCATGCGAGGATGCTGAATCCCGAACTCGGAACAATGCAGAGCGAACTTCTCGATAAGCACTATCTGCGCAAACACGGTAAGAACGCTTACTACGGACAGAACTGATCTGTTCCGGACATTTACATCAGAATCAACCCGGACTGCACTCCCGGAACGGCAGGTGTCAGCCCCCCTCTCCTTCGTTTTACCCTAACCTTCCGGGAGTCCGGGTTTTGATGTTCCAAACCAAGACAGCTTTCCATTTTCCTATTATCCCATCCAAACCCCGGTGACTTTATGTCATCGGGGAATTCATTTATGGGGAAGATGTCATATTGCTCTCTTGTTGCTGATGAACCTGAACAGGCAGGCTGCTGCAAATGCCGTCAGCGTTATCCCGCAGAATATGAGGATGCCGACAGGCCATCCCCAGCTCAGGAAGGCATAGAAATCATTGGTATAGGGCCACGGACCGCCGATGCCGTTGATGAGGATGTTCAGCATATAACCGATCCCGTACAGTAACGTAGGTACAGATGCGATCAGGGTGTATCTGAAGGGGATGGGCTTCCTTCTGATGATGATGAACTCTGCCATGGCAAGGACAGGTTCGAGCAGATGGAAGAACAGATTGCCTCTTTTGTAGAACTGCGGGTATCCGTACAGCGGCCCGAAAAAGAACGCCACCACAGCAAACGTTATCGCCACACCGCAAACGGCGGCGAGCTTGAAAGAACTCAGCTTGGCCGTGTCCCTGCCTGCCAGGATGAAAAAGACATATATCAGCGATACGATGCCGCAGAAGACGTTCGACAGGACGGTATAGAACTTGAGGTTTTCCAAGCCTTCTGCCTGCAGGGAACCGGGCTCGGACGGGGTCGTAAGCATGAATATGATCCCGACTATCGTAAAACTGACGATGATCAGATTCAGTCTTATCTGCGCCTTGTAATAGATCTGATTATTCATGAAATCATTATACTACGCACACACAATATCCAAAATTTTATGTAATGATATAATTAGTATGGTAGTTGGCAACCCGAATGCATTTTTGATTCTGTAATGAAAAAGAAGTTAGCAGTCTTTACATCAGGTTGGTGTACGGAGATCCTCAGTCAGTTCTTGACCGGTATGATGGGCATGCTTAATGCTAAAGAGGCCGATATCTTCTTATTTCTCTGCTATCCCACACCAAGTGATACCGAAGCCACCAAGAATGGTGAGATGAACATATTCAATCTCCCTGACCTGCATGATTTTGACGGCACGGTGATCTTTGGAAGCGGCATCGATTATCAGGACAGGACTGACGATATAATAGCCAGAAGCCGCGCTGCCGGCATACCTGTCGTTATGCAGGGCGGAAGAAGAGAAGGCGTATCCTATGTAGGCTCCGATAATTATAAAGCTACACAGGATATGTGTGAGCACCTGATCAAAGAGCACGGTGTTAAGAAGATAGCGTTCTTTGCCGGAACTTCCGATTCCTATGACTCTGAATTGAGACTTAAAGCTCTCCGTGATTATCTGAAGGACAACGGTATTGAAGATTACCTTATGGATGTCTTCTATACCCAATGGGAGATGGCTGAAGCTGCCAGACTGGTCGATGAGATATGCGTTTCAGGCAGAGGACTTCCCGATGCCTTCATCTGCGCAAATGACGGACTTGCACAGCAGACATGCGTAACGCTTGACAGCAACGGTTATGATGTACCGGGAGATATCCTGGTAACAGGCTATGATTACACCAAGGGAGCAAGGGTCTTCTATCCGTCCATATCGTCTGTTGACCAGTGCTTTGTCGAGATGGGCAAGGCTGCCATTAAGCTTTGGAAAGAGCAGCTCGTGAGCGGAGGATATGTAGAAGGAGAGGTCATTCCCTGTAAGTTCATCCCCGGCGAGAGCTGCGGATGCCATGAACACGGCAGCAGCGACGAACTGAGAAGAAGAGTGGGAAGGGAAGCCTTCTCCGGCAGAGCTGCCAATACATACTTTACCCGTAAGCTGGATGTAATCGATTCGACCATCCTGTCCTGCCATAACTATGACGATTTTAAGGTGAGACTTAATGCCCTCCTTAGTGAGAACCACACTTTCGAAGGTGATTCCTTCCATGTGATACTCGAACCCAATCTTGGTCTGTCCATCTATGATTCCGATATCAAGCTTAATACCGACAGATACAGCAAGCATATGGATGTGCTGTATTCCTATGAGAACGGAGTCGGATATGCTGAGAATGAATTCTGTTCAAAAGATCTCATCCCCGGATACACCGGTGAGGGAACTAACCATCTGTATGCTTTCGTGCCTTTGCATGAATCCGATCTCGCATTCGGATATCTTGTCTTCAGGGACTGTATTGACAAGATCGAGAACAGGTTCCTGCATGTCTATTCGAATCGCATGAGCGTTGTAATAGATAAGTTCCGCCATACGCTTGCACTGGATCTCATCAACAAGAGACTTATCGATCTCATGAGACGTGATCCGCTCACCAATGTCAATAACCGCATTGCCTTCGACGAAAAGGAGAAGTTCCTGCAGTCGCAGATCAATTCGGGCGAGAATGTGCATTTTGCCGTTGCCATGTTTGATGTGAACAGTCTCAAGCTCATCAACGATACATACGGACATGAATCGGGAGATGAGTATCTCATCAGAGCCTGCCGTCTTATCTGCAATGTCTTTAAGCACAGTCCGGTGTACAGGATGGGCGGAGACGAGTTCGTTGCGATCCTTGCCGGCGAGGACTATGACAATCGGGAATCTCTCATAAAACTGTTCAACGAGAGACTCAGTCCGTATACTGAATCAGTACCGCTTCCGCCTGATTACATATCAGTTGCTATCGGAGTATCTGCCTTTGATCCTGAGAAGGACCTGACCATAGCAGATGTCATCAAGTGTGCCGACGAAGCGATGTATAAGGACAAGGGGCTCAAAAAGGATATACTGTAGTATATGCGCAAGATATCCGCTTCTCTTTTGACAGTAGTCTTCATTATCCTGTCCGTTACGGGCTGCACACCTTCGAAGATCTTGACGGAGGCGAAGAAGGCAGCATCAGAAGGTCTGGATTATTCCGACGGCAGCCTCTGGATCTATAACAGGGATGCATCTTCGGAAGGACTTACTGCCGACTGCTTCATGATAGGTCCTTCCGTGTACACGGCTAACGGAGGCGATTACAACATGCCGACATACGATGCATCCGCGCTCATATCTTATAAGAGTACTCTAAGCATGGAAAAGGATATCTACTCCGGCACCTGTGTTCTGTACGCGCCGGTGTACAGGCAGGTGTCGCTTGAAGTATATGACATGCCGGCAGATGAGGCGGAGAAGTATTTCGAGATAGCATACGGCGATGTCCGTGATGCGTTCCTCTATTACATGCAGAACGATAACAACGGAAGACCTCTGGTGATCGCAGGATTCTCGCAGGGTGCGGATATGGCCATACGGCTCCTTAAGGAGTTTGGTGACTGCCCCGAGGTTAAGAATGCGCTCGTCGCCTGCTATGCGATAGGCTGGCGAATTACAGATGAAGATATAAAGGAAGCTCCGTATCTTAAGCCTGCCGAGGGCGAGAACGATACAGGCGTGATAATCGCCTACGACTGCGAATCAGAAGAGGTCACGTCATCTCTGGTAGTACCTGCAGGCACGAAAACATACTCCATCAATCCGCTCAACTGGCAGACGGATTCTGCCGTGGCAGGCAAAGAACTCAATCTCGGGGCGTGTTTTGCCGACTACTCGGGCGGAGTGACCGAGATACCTGAATTTACCGGGTGTTATATAGATCCTGTAAGGGGAAGCCTTAAGGTCACGGATGTCCCGGCAGAAGAATACCCTCCGGTGCTCTCTATGTTCAGCGAAGGAGAGTATCACATATACGATTACCAGTTCTTCTTCAGGAACCTTCAGGAGAATGTCGCAGTAAGGGTATCAGCTTTTACCGGAAAATGATCAGGCCTTATCGGATGGCTCTTCCTTGGCTGCAGCCTTGTCTTCAGCATTCTTCCTGTGTTTACGCGACTTGAGCCAGGGAATGAAGATCTCGTCGTAGATGTACGAGATGATGGCTGCGAGCGGGATAGCGATAAGAAGTCCCGGAACACCCCAAAGATTGCCGCCGATAACGAGGAATGTGAGGATGAGGAACGGGGGTACGCTGAGCGCTTCGCCGAAGAGCTTCGGTTTAAACAGATAGCCGTCGATGAGCTGCAGTATCAGTGTAAAGATAAGGAACGGGATCACATACTCGGGTGCTACGAGCAGGAGAAGGATCGCGTTGACCGCACCGCCTGCAAAAGGTCCGAATGTGGGTGCCAGGTTGGTAAGTGCAGCGATAAGCGAGATGAGCACGATATAAGGCATGCCCATGATCAGCATGAAGATGGCGTTGACGAGACCTACCGCAAACGCATCGACCAGTTCGCAGATGATGTAACGGGTGAAGATGGCATTGAACCTTGCCCAGACATCATTGAACTTGGGGTAGTGCTTGGTAGGGATCACAAGATAGAAGAACTCGCCGAGGAGCTCTCTGAGCCTGGTCTTCTCGATAAGGAAATAGAAGGAGAAGATCACTCCGATAAGGAAGTTCATGATAACGGAGAGCGTCACGGTCGTAAAAGACAGGATGCCGGAAGCGCCTTGGGCATTGGGGCCGGTTATGTATTTGGTGACAAAGCCGTTAACACTGATCTGCTCGTCGATGAATTCGAGCAGCTTATTCTCTATGTCAGAAGCAAATTCCAGCCTGATGACGAGCGCCTTGAGCTGTGCGATATAGACATCGATGTTCGTAACGAATGCCTTGATGTTCGATATAAGGATAGGCGTGATGATAATGATCAGTCCTGCAAGCAGCGAGTAGATGAGAACGAGGGCTATAACAGCGGAGATGACCCATGCCCAGCGCTTGTGCTTTGTAAAATGCTTGATGAGCCTGCGGTCGAAGATGACTGCGAGAGGGTTGACGATGAAGGCTATCACTGCACCGATGATGACGGATGCCATGATCGCAAGTGCGGCTGTAAAGGTTCCCTTGATCGCATCCAGGTTGGATACTGCCATGTAGAAGAGGATGGCGAGGCAAAGCGACAGAGTCAGTCCTGCCCAGCGGTTCTTCTCTGTTTTGTTGAAACGGTCTTTTTTCTTTTCCATAATGCGTATTATAGCAGAGTCTATGATAGAATTTTGGTATATTTTTAATACCATTTGGGTATATTTCATTTTCCGGGAGGTTACTATGTTCAATACGTTTGAAGAAGCTAAGAACTTCATCATGCAAAACGATGTCAAGATGATCGACTTCAAGATGATCGACATCAACGGCAGATGGCATCATCTCACGATCCCCGTCGAGCGCTTCGACGAAGACATCATGACAGCGGGCATCGGTTTTGACGGCAGCAACTACGGCTTTGCACCGGTCGAGAAGAGTGACATGGTATTCATTCCGGATCTTAAGAGCGCGGCAATAGACGATTTCTTCGAGATCAAGACTCTCTCCATGATAGGCGATGTCAGGATCATCGGAGACAAGGAGAACATCCCGTTCGACCAGGAGCCGAGGAATGTCTGCAAGCGTGCGGAAGAGTACATGAGAGAGCTGGGTGTGGCAGATACGTTCCTGTTGGGACCAGAGTTCGAGTTCTATGTTTTCGACGAGGTCACATATAGCAACAAGCCCAACAGTTCAGGCTTTACCGTGGACGGTGCGGAAGCGTTCTGGAACAGCGGCGAATACGGCGGTCTCGGCTATCAGACACCTCATCAGGGCGGTTATCACATCGCTCCTCCGCAGGATATCAATTACGACTACAGAAGCCGCGTGTCCATGCTGATGGAGAAGCAGGGCATTCAGGTCCGCTACCATCACCATGAGGTCGGCGGCCCGGGCCAGATGGAGATCGAGGTCGAGTTCGCTCCAATGACGGAGATGGCAGACAAGACGATGCTCACAAAGTACATCATCAAGAACGAGGCCGTAAGGGAAGGCAAGACGGTTACCTTCATGCCCAAGCCCATCTACGGCGAGGCCGGTTCGGGAATGCATGTGCACATGCTGATGTTCAAAGACGGTAAGCCGGTATTCTATGACGAGAACGGATACTCAGGCCTGTCTGAGACCGCGCTGCACTTCATCGGAGGCGTATTAAGGCACGTTCCCGCGATCTGCGCATTCTCCAATCCTTCGACAAACTCTTACAAGAGACTCATCCCGGGCTTCGAAGCACCGGTAACGATCGGATTTGCAACTGCAAACAGGAGCTCCGTCATCAGGATCCCTGCTTATGCCAAAGCTCCTGACAAGAAGAGATTCGAGCTGCGTAATCCTGATGCCACATGCAATCCTTACTACTGCTATGCCGCCATCCTCATGGCAGGCCTGGACGGCATCAAGAACAAGATCGATCCTGTCGCAGACGGCAACGGACCTTACGACTTCAATCTCTATAAGCTGTCTGATGAGGAGAAAGCAAAGATCAAGGGCCTTCCGAAGTCTCTCGGTTCTGCGCTTAAGGCACTTACAAAGGACAACGAATTCCTCAAGGCAGGCGGAGTATTCCCTCAGGAACTCATCGACCTGTGGATCAAGGAGAAGAAGAACGATCTCAAGAAGCACATCACGATGCCTACTCCCATGGAGTTCGAGATGTACTACGATCTGTGATCGCCTGATCAGCTGAAAGACTTGAGCAGTGCCTCGCCGTTATCTATCAGGATGTACGACGGGGCGCTGTTTTCTTTTGGGATGGAAGGAGATCCGGGGTTCATGCAACGGACGCCGCCCACAATCTCATCTCTTACGACGTGGGTGTGTCCCGAGAGGAATACTGCCCCTTCGGGCATGTCTTCCGGGAATTTGCCGGGATAGTATACGTGTCCGTGGGAAATGACATATGTCTTCCCGTCACAGTCGATCTGCCTGTAGTCATCCATAATGGGGAAGTCCAGCACCATCTGGTCGACTTCTGCATCGCAGTTGCCTCTCACGGCGATGATCTTATCCTTAATGCCGTTGAACAGGGGGATGACCTTCTTGGGTGCGTAACCTTCCGGGAGGTCATTACGGGGACCGTGGTACAGGATATCGCCTAATATCACAAGGCGGTCTGCCTTCTCCTGTTCGAAAACTTCCACTGCCTTCGAAGCCCAGGCAAAGTCTCCGTGGATGTCCGATACGACCATATATCTCATATAAGTAAACCTCACATATCTTTTATCAGTGAAGATAATATCACAATAAGCACCTCGGTTATGTTAAGATATCTAGTCAACAAATTGCTCTTTACGGAGGCGCACATGGATTATAAGGATCTTATCGCGACAAATATCTCAAAGATCACGGGCATGGACAAGGACAAGGTATACAGCCTTATCGAGATCCCGCCCCAGCTCGACATGGGAGACTACGCTTTCCCTTGCTTTACTCTTGCAAAGGAACTGCGCAAGGCTCCGCCCATGATAGCGGCAGACATTGCTTCTGACCCTTCACTTGCGACGGGCGCTCTTACTGTTAAGAACGTCGGTCCTTACGTTAACTTCTATGTGGATCGTGAAGTCCTCGCACAGGAAGTAATCACTGAGATCATATCTGCAGGAGATAACTATGGTACGGACGATATAGGAGGCGGCAGGAATGTCATCGTTGAGTATTCCTCACCCAATATCGCAAAGCCTTTCCATGTAGGTCATGCTTTCACTACCATCCTCGGCAACTCCATCGCAAACATCTACACAAAGCTCGGATATAACGTTATCAGGTTCAATCACCTTGGAGATTACGGAACACAGTTCGGTAAGCTCATTACGGCCTACAGGCTCTGGGGCGATGAAGCTGCAATGGAAAACGATGCGATCACGGAGCTCACGAGGATCTACGTCAAGTTCCACGATGAAGCCAAGAAGGATCCTTCTCTTGAAGATACCGCCAGAGACAATTTCAGGAAGCTCGAAGAGGGCTGTGAAGAGGAAGTTGCCCTCTGGAAGAGGTTCAGAGAGCTCTCTCTTGCAGTCTTTGAGAAGACATACCAGAGAATGGGCGTTAAGTTCGACAACTACAACGGAGAGTCATTCTATTCTTCAAGGATACCTGCCGTGGTCGACCTGCTCAGGGACAAGGGACTTCTTACAGAGTCCGAAGGCGCGCAGGTCGTTATGCTCGAAGATGAGGGCCTGCCCCCGTGCATCATATTGAAGAGCGACGGTACGACCATCTATGCTTCAAGAGATCTCGCTGCTGCCATTTACAGACACGAGAATTACGATTTCTATAAGAACATCTATGTCGTAGGTCTGCCTCAGCAGCTCCACTTCAGACAGGTGTTCGCAGTTCTGAAGAAGGCCGGATTCGATTTTGCAGATGACTGCGTTCACGTAGGATTCGGACTCCTCAAGTTCAAGGACGGAAGCGCTTTCTCAACACGTGAGGGCAATATCGTCCTTCTCGATGACCTCCTTAACAAGACTGTCGAGAAGACAGAGGAGATCATCAGGAAGAATGCCGAAGAGCGCGGCGATGACATGACAGAAGACGAGATCAAGGATATTGCCGAGAAGGTCGGCATCGGTGCAGTCATGTACACATATCTCAAGTCAGGCAGAGAGAAGGACATCCTCTTCGACTGGGATGACATGCTCGACTTCGAAGGCGATACTGCTCCTTATCTCATCTATACGTATGCCAGGATCAAGTCGATCCTGCGTAAGGCAGAGGGCCTCGGCTTAAGCGCATCTTCGGGTGAGTCGCTGAAGCTCCTTGCAGGCGACGAGGAGTATGCGGTCATAAGGAGCCTGTCAGATTTCAAGGATTCCGTAAGAAGAGCAGCCACAAGCTACGAGCCCTTCATTGTTGCAAAGCAGGTAGCCCTTATCGCAAGGAACTTCAACAGGTTCTATAACAATTCGAGCATACTTAATGCCGACAACGAAGACATCAAGAGAGCAAGGCTTGCACTCTGTGTCGCTGTTGCCGATACTCTGAAGTCCGGACTGGGACTCCTCGGTATCAATGTAGTAGAGAAGATGTAAGGAGAACAACCAATGGGTGGTGAACACAGTCTGCCGGATTTCTCGTCCATCAAGTACACGAGACCTGACATAGGAGCATATACCGAACTCGTTAAGGATGTAAGGCTCAGGCTCATGACGGCCCAGACAGCCGAGCAGGCCATGGAAGCCATGAACGAGTACGAGGATGCCATGAGCAGCTTCGATACGGCATATGCGCTCTGCACAGTGCTTCACGACCTCGATACATCCAATGAATTCTATACGGCAGAGAACGATTTCTTCGATGAGAACCTCGCGATGGTATCGGAGCTCTCATCTGCAGTTCTGTCGACTCTGCTCACATGTCCTGCCGCAGACAAGATCCGCGAGAAGTACGGCGACATGATCTTCCGAAAGGCTCAGAACACCAGAGAGACCATCTCAAAGGAGATCCTGGACGAGCTTGCAGAGGAGGCTTCGCTCGAGAGCGAATACGGTCAGCTCCAGTCGGAGGCTGAGATCGAATTTGCCGGCAAGAAGCTTAACCTGAGCCTCCTACAGCCCTATCTCCAGTCTACGGACAGGAATACGCGCAAGGCCGCACATAAGGCGCTCGACGATTACTATATGAGCAGGAAAGAGACCTTCGACCGCATCTATGACGACATGGTCAGGGTGAGGACGCAGGCTGCAAAAAAGCTGGGATACAGCAGCTTTACCGAGCTCGGATATAAGAGGATGGAGCGTTACGACTATACAAGGTCTGACGTCGAGGCTTTCAGAGCAGATATCCTCAAGTACATTGTTCCGATCACTTCGCAGATAAGAAAGCTCCAGCAGGAGAGACTCGGCGTAGACGAACTGAAGTTCTACGATCTTCCGTGCCTTTTCAAGAACGGCAATCCCGTTCCGAAGGTCAAGAAGGATACATATGAGAAGGCGGCAGGTGAGTACTTCCGTAAGATGTTCGGCAAGGATCCGAGCTTCTTCGATCTTCTCTCCAAGCACGGATTCACGGATCTTCTGTCGCGTCCGAACAAGTCGACAGGCGGTTACTGCCTGTACCTCGAAGACTACGGTATCCCGTATATCTTCATGAACGGCAATGGTACTTTCGACGATGTCGCGACGGTGGTGCATGAGGGCGGACACGCGTATGCTGCCATCCAGAGTGCGGAGTCGTCTCCTTTCGTAGAGTGCCTGTCACCGACGCTCGAGACATGCGAGATCCATTCCACCGCAATGGAATACATGTCATATCCCTACATGGATATCTTCTACGGCGAGAAGGCATCTTCATACTGCGAAATGCACATGACGGAGGGAATGCTCTTCCTTCCTTACGGATGTATGGTGGATGAATTCCAGCACACAGTCTACGACAATCCGGATATGACTCCCGATGAGCGTCACGGGGTCTGGAAGGCATTGGAAGAGAAATATCAGCCATTCATCAGGTATGAGGATGAACCGTTCCACGCTATGGGCGGAGCATGGATGAAGAAGGACCATATCTTCACCACTCCGTTCTACTATATCGATTACTGCCTGTCTCAGATCTGCGCATTAGAGCTCTGGGACGAGTCCAAACTGGATATGGGCGCAGCGCTCGAGAAATACAATCTTCTTTGTGCAGCAGGCGGATCTGATACATTCCGTAACCTCATCAAGAGTGCGGGAATAGGATCGCCTTTTGATACCGATGTCATCAAGCGCGTGGCATATGAGTGCTGCAAGTTCCTTGAGCTATGAGATTACCCGATAATTTCCTGCAGGAGATGCAGAGCTTCTTCGGAAGCCATAAGGAGATCCCCGAGGAGGGATTCTTTGACAGCTTCGATGAGCCCGGATATAAGGGGATAAGATTCTCGCAGTCCAAGACGGACACAGATGACAGAGAGAAGATACTCTCTGATATAGGAGAGATACCGGACAGAGTCGACTGGTGCTCATGCGGTTACTATGTTCCGGAGGAATTCTCCAACCGCAATCCCTATTACCATGCAGGCGTCTACTATCCGCAGGAGCCTTCCGCGATGCTGCCTGCTGAAGTGCTGGCGGCAAAGCCCGGCGAGGTCATACTCGATCTGTGTGCGGCTCCGGGAGGCAAGGCGTGCAGGATAGGAGAGGATCTGGGCGGCAGGGGACTCCTTGTCGCTAACGAGATAAGCTTCGAGAGGTCCAAGGCGCTCCTTCGTAATATCGAGCGTTCCGGCATCGCGAACTCCGTCATCCTTAATGAGAATCCCGATAACATCGCAGCAAGCCTGCCCGGATTCTTCGATAAGATCCTGATCGATGCTCCGTGCTCCGGCGAAGGCATGTTCAGAAGGGATCATCAGGCGGTAAAGAGCTACGAAGAATACGGCCCGGCCAAGATCGTTCCCGTTCAGAAGGATATCCTCGAGGCTGCGCATATCTGCCTTAAGGAAGGCGGAGAGATCGTATATTCGACCTGCACCTTCTGCGAAGATGAGAACGAAGGTCAGATCAGCGCATTCATCTCAAGGCACCCTGAATATGAAGTGATAGCCCATCCTGAGATAAAGGGAGTATGGCATAACGGAGAGGATTCCGCGCTGCCCGGCTCGATGAGGATCCTGCCTCATCTTGCAAAGGGCGACGGACATTTCTGCGTGCATATAAGGAAGGCAGGCGCAAGGAATGAGACTGACCCCGGCATGCCTTCGAAAGATAAGCTCAAGGCAACCGAGCGCAAGGGCATAGAGCTTGCAAAGGCATTCCTGGGAGAACTTCTGGGAGATGATTCCGAAGAACTTACGGATATCCCCCTGACCATACACGGAACAGGAGTATTCAGGATACCTTTTGATGAGAAGCTCTTCGGAAGGCTCAAGATAGTAAAGACGGGTCTGTATATTGGTGATATAAGGATATCTGCCGGCAAGACCCTTTTCGCGCCGTCCAACAGCATCGCGCTGAGCCTTGATACGGAGAAGATAAGGCAGGATTCTTATATAGGCATTCCTGCCGGAGATGAGCGCATTACGCGTTATCTGAAGGGTGAGACGATAAGCATATCTGATATGACAGGCATCAAGTCTTCAGGATATGTGGTGATCGGAGTTGATAAATACCCGCTCGGACTTGGCAAGATATCGGGTTCCACGATCAAGAACCTGTATCCCAAGGCCTGGAGGATGATGTAAGGAGAATGATATGAGACTGATAATCGCTACGGGCAACGAAGATAAGGTAAGAGAGATAGATGAGATCCTGGAAGGCACGGGATTCGAAGCCATCTCAATGAAGCAGGCAGGATTCAATCCCGATATAGTAGAAGACGGAACTACCTTTGAAGAGAATGCCCTTAAGAAGGCAATGGCAGTGCACGAACTGTCCGGCGAATATGTAATGGCTGATGATTCCGGCCTTTGCATCGATGCATTGGACGGCGCTCCCGGCATATATTCTGCAAGGTTCTGCGGTGAGGATTCCACATACGAGGAGAAGTTCAGGAAGATCTTCGAGATGCTCGCTGACGTTCCCGAGGATAAGAGAACGGCGCAGTTCGTCTGTGCGATAGCAGTCGTAAAGCCCGACGGGACCTCATTTACGGTGCGCGGAGAATGCAGGGGAGTGCTGCATGAGAAGCCCGTGGGAGAGAACGGATTCGGATATGATCCTATCTTCTATGTCCCCGAGTTCGGAATGACTACCGCGCAGATGGATCCGGAGGTCAAGAACTCAATAAGCCACAGGGGCAGGGCACTGCGCGCAATGGTTGAAAAATTAACGGTTTGATGTTAATATTGTCGGGCGCGCACAAGTGTCCGCCACACGCGAACACTTAAGACCGCAATCCTGACCAGAGAGAGGGCACTTACCGTGGCAAAAGATACTCCTGAATATTATCTTGTCGATAAACGCGTTCTGCCTGAAGTCTTCATCAAGGTCATGGAGGTCAAACAGAGGATCAACACCGGTGAATCCGCTTCGATCAACGAAGCTGTCCGTAAGACCGGATTGTCCAGAAGTGCGTACTATAAGTACAAGGATTCGGTAATGCCTTTCTATGAGGCGGCATCCGGCAGGAAGGTTACCATCCTGATCTCGGTAGAGAACTTCCAGGGTATCTTATCTTCCATCATCAGGATAATCGCCGAATCACGCGCAAATATTCTTACTATTAATCAGAATATTCCGATCAACGGACTTGCGGATATCTCGATCTCGATCGACACATTATCCATGTTCGGCTCGCTCGACGAGGTAATGAACGATATCGGCAAGCTCGCAGGCGTGCGTAAGTGCACGATCCTAAGTCGTGAATAACGGAGGGTGACATGGCAGTAAACATTGCAATACTCGGATTTGGTACGGTCGGCTCAGGCGTAGCTGACATCCTTGCCATGAACGGCGCTTCGATCGAAGCAAAGACAGGTAAGAAGATCGAGCTTAAGCATATCCTTGATCTTCGCGATTTCCCTGACAGCCCGTTCGCTTCGCTCGTTACGCACAATGCGGACGACGTCTTCGAAGATCCCGATCTTCAGATAATCATCGAGACCATCGGCGGCGCGAGGATCGCTTATGAGTATACAAAGAGAGCTCTTTCCAAGGGTATCTCTGTCGTAACATCCAACAAGGAACTCGTATCCACACACGGCGTGGAGCTCCTTAAGATCGCAGAAGACAACGGCTGTTCTTATCTCTATGAAGCTGCAGTAGGCGGCGGAATACCGATTATCCAGCCTCTCTACAGAGACCTTGCCGCAAATAAGATCGTCAGGATCGCAGGCATCGTCAACGGTACTACAAACTACATCCTCTCCCAGATGAAGGACAACGGCATCTCTTATGAGGAAGCTCTGAAAGAGGCTCAGGAGAACGGTTTTGCCGAAGCAGATCCCACGGCAGACGTAGAAGGCATCGATGCGCAGAGGAAGTTGTCGATCCTGTCCACGATCGCTCTGGAAGGCAATTATGTGTCTCCCGATGAGATCAATGCTGAAGGTATCTCCAAGCTTACTCTTGATGATATCGATTTTGAGGAGAAGGCTCAGGCGGAGCTTAAGCTCATAGCTTACTTCGAGAACGCTGATAACGGAGCGATCGCTTATGTTGCTCCCACATATGTTGCCCGCGGCAATCTTCTTGCTTCGGTAAGCGGCGTGTTCAACGCTGTCATGGTCGACGGCAATGCTCTCGGCGTATCCATGTATTACGGCAAGGGTGCAGGAACGATGCCCACGGCTTCTGCTGTTTTCGGTGACATCATCCAGGCAGCCGTAACGGAAGGCCGTCCTGCAGAAAGCAGGCTCTGGAAGGAAGGCTCTGTCAAGCTCGTGCCTTATGCGGATGTCAAAGCTGACATCGTAGTAAGACTTGATTCAAAAGCTGATGAATTATTGAAGATATTCGAAGGATACTCTCCCGTTGCGCTCGACTGCGGCGATGCCGTGATAGTTACGTCCATTACCCACGGAGAAGCGGACAGACTTTGCGCGCAGGCAGACGGAGCCAAGTGGTTCCATATCCTGAGATAACGGAGGACATGACATGAAGGTATTAGTAGTAGGCGGCGGCGGAAGAGAGCACGTTATATGCTGGAAGCTCAAGCAGGATCCCAGGGTAACTGAGCTTTACTGCGCTCCCGGCAACGGCGGTATCGCATCCATCGCTACCTGTGTTGATATTAAGGCTACGGACATCGAAGGCATGGTCGATTATGCCAGGAAAGAGAACTTCGATCTCGTCTTCGTTGCACCCGATGACCCGCTCGCCATGGGCATGGTAGATAAGATGGAAGAAGCAGGTCTCAGGAGCTTCGGCCCCAAGGCAAATGCTGCCATCATCGAAGGTTCCAAGGCTTTCTCCAAGCAGCTCATGAAGAAGTATTCCATTCCTACCGCGAGATATGAGATCTTCGACGACGAGAACAAGGCCCTGGATTACCTTGAGACTCAGCCGATGCCGATCGTAATCAAGTGCGACGGTCTCGCACTCGGCAAGGGTGTCATCATTGCTCAGACTCTTGATGAGGCTAAGCAGGCTGTAAAGGACATGATGGAAGACAAGAAGTTCGGCAATGCCGGCTCCACCATCGTCATCGAAGAGTGCATGACAGGTCCGGAACTTACCGTTCTTGCTTTTGCTGACGGCAACACTTGCGTTCCCATGATCTCTTCCAGAGACCACAAGAGAGCCTACGATCATGACGAAGGACTCAACACAGGCGGCATGGGCGCTGTTACACCCGGCGCTGACATGACGGACGAACTTAAGGCAAGGATCCAGGATGAGATCATCACACCTACGGTAGAAGCTCTCAAGGCAGAGGGAAGACCGTTCAAGGGTGTTATATATTTCGGCCTGATGCTTACTCCGGAAGGCCCGAAGGTAGTTGAGTACAACGCAAGGTTCGGAGATCCTGAGGCACAGGCAGTCCTGCCGCTTCTCGAGAACAGCCTGCTGGATATCGTTGATGCCTGCATCGACGGCACTCTCGATAAGGTCGACTTCAAGTGGAAGAATAAGTGCTCCTGCGTTGTGGTCATGGCTTCCGGCGGATATCCCCAGAGCTACGCGAAAGGCTACGAGATCACAGGCATCGATACCTGCGGCAAGCTCGTATTCCAGGCAGGCACGGCGCTTAAGGACGGCAAGCTCGTTACGAGCGGCGGCCGTGTCCTCTGCGTATATGACGAAGGTGATACACTGGATGAGGCTATCGACGGCGCATATGAAGGCGTCGCGAAAATATCCTTCCAGGACATGCATTTCCGCCACGACATAGGAAGGACACTTCAGGCCTGACATGAGGATAGGTATATACGGAGGTTCGTTCGACCCATTCCACAACGGTCATCTCGCGATGATCAGGAGCGCCCTTAAGAGCGGCATTGTGGACTGCGTCATTATTGTTCCTTCAGTATGCAATTCCTTCAAGAGATATACATCGATACTTCCGGCTCCTTACCGCTACTATATGGTCAGGGACTGCATCGAGACTCTCGGCATTAAGAATGTCTATACCAGTGATGTCGAATTCGGCATTGAAGGCGTGTCCTATACCGTGTTTACTCTCAAGGCTCTGACTGAACCCGGATACATCAAGGCTTTCCTTGAAGGCAGCGGAGTAAAGTCCAAGAAAGCATCCGAAGACCACAACTTCTACTGGCTGATGGGTTCCGATACCCTTGCCACTTTCGAGACATGGTATAAGCCCGGAGAGATCCTCGATATGGCAACGCTCCTTGTGGCGGCAAGACCCGGTGATGACACGGATATAGAAGTCTGCTCACGCTCCATCAGGAAGAATCTCGGCGGAGATATCGAAGTGTTCAGGCTGGACGGCGTTGAGTGCTCGTCATCCGGCATCGTAAGAGACGACAGATTCGACATGTGCCCTGAGCCCGTACTTGACTTCATTAAGACACACGATCTGTATTCTGAGAACACAAGGCTCGAAGGCGTCAGCGACGAGGCCAAGAAGCAATTCTTCGACTATTCCGTACTGATGTATAAATATCTCGGCGAGAAGAGGCTCCTGCATACGCTTAATGTCGGCATACTCTCGGCGCACCTGGCTGAGGTGTTCGGAGCAGACAAGGATAAGGCTCTTATCGCAGGTGCCATCCATGACTGTGCCAAAGAACTTGATATAGACGAACAGAGACGCCTTGCAAGGGAGTACTCAGGTGATGTGTTCACCGACAAGAAGCTCCTTCATTCGCCCGGCGGTGCGACATTTGCACGCGATAGGATGGGCATCGAAGATAAGGAGATCCTGGATGCCGTCTGCTATCACACTACGGGAAGAGGCAATATGTCAGTTCTTGAGAAGATAGTATATCTGGCAGATAAGATCGAACCGTCAAGGACTTATACAGACCTTACGGATATAAGGATAGCGGCTGAAAGTGACCTTGATCAGGCCATGCGCATGACGGTCAGTTCGGTTCGCGACAAGTTCATAAAACAGGGCAGGGACATACATCCGATGACACTTGACCTGATGCGTGACCTCGGTATGTAATGTATAATGATTGAAAACTCAAAGGAGAAGTTAATGGAAAGCAAAGAACTGGCTGAAAGAATAGTAGAGATCCTTGATTCAAAGAAGGGAATCGATATCGAGACAATAGACGTAACGGGCAAGACGACGCTTGCGGATTATTTCGTTATCTGCAGCGGTAATTCCACAACACAGATCAAAGCACTCGCAGACGAGGTTGAGTTCGTCCTCAAGAGAGACTATGAGATAATGGCCGATCACGTTGAAGGCAGATCCGGCGACCGCTGGATACTCGTAGACTACAAGGATGTCGTGGTGCACATCTTCCATCCCGAGGAGAGAGCCAACTACAACATCGAGAAGCTCTGGGAGACCAAGAGCAAAGAAGCTCAGTAAAGAGTTATAACATGCTGTTGAAGAGCGGTCCTTCGGGCCGCTTTTTTGTTGTCGGAAATTTAATATCGATCACGGGAATTTACCCTTGACTTGGAGTTAACTCCAAGTTGTAGAATGTAAGCATCAGCTAACAGAAATCGTGACGGGAGGTGCCGGCAATGACTATAAAGGAAGTGTGCGAGAAGTTCGACATTACGGCGGATACGCTGCGTTACTATGAGCGTGTCGGAGTCATTCCGCCGGTAACGAGAACGGCCGGCGGCATCAGGGATTACAGGGAAGAAGACATTGCCTGGGTAGAGAATGCGATCTGCTTTCGAGATGCGGGAATGCCTGTGGAGATGACTCCCGGAACGGTCATCAACATCCCTGCAAACGTCAAGCACTGGCACGGCGCGGCAGACGATTCGTGGTTCTCGCATCTGGCAATAGAGATCGCCGGAGAAGAAGCTTCTACAGAATGGTGTGAGAAAGTCTGATGAATCCCTGGAAAGAGATACCTCTGGGTGATTATGAGAATCATATGAGTCTGGAATCCGTAAATCAGCTCCAGACTCTTAACAGCATCATGAAGGGACAACTGTCTGATCATGATGTATCTGTCGCGATGATCCTCGGCGTCGCAGGAGGTAACGGCCTGGAGCATGTTGATACGGGCAAGTATACGGCTGTCTACGGAGTGGATATCAACGAAGGATATCTTAACGCGGCACAACAGAGGCATCCTGAGCTTGCCGGTGTGCTTCAGTGCATCTGTCTGGATCTGAACAGAGATGCAGATAAGCTGCCTAAGACTCAGCTCCTGATCGCGGATCTGCTGATCGAGTATATCGGCTACGATGTCTTCCTGGAGACGGTCAGACAGACCGGGGCAGAATATGTATCCTGCGTCATTCAGATCAATACGGATACGGCAGGATGGGTGTCGGATTCTCCATATCTTCATTCCTTTGACAGACTTGATGAGGTCCATCATCAGATGGAAGAAGATGCGCTGATCGGCAAGATGCAGACAGCCGGTTATGAGCTGATCATTCAGAAAGCCTTCAAACTCCCTAACGGCAAGGCTTTGGTGCGTCTGGACTTCAGAAGATAAAACCCTGGGTTTTGTCGGTTTTTGTCGGTTTTTGTCGGGTTTTCTGCCCCTTTTTGCATGCTATCCTTTGTGTATGAAGATCAAGAAGGAAAAACTGAAGACATTCATCTATCCGGCAGCATTTATACTGATCGCGCTGTTGAGCCTTGCATATAAGCTGCTCGTCAACGGTACCGGAGACACGTTCATCAGTACGATCAAAGGCGAGAGTATCATCATGCCTGCGGAGGCATCTTATCAGGATACAGAACAGACTGCTGAGCCGTCCTTGACAGAGGACACATCCGCTCCGGCAACGGTGCAGGTCTATATATGCGGTGCGGTTGCCATGCCGGGTGTCTATGAACTGCCTGAGGGAGTGATCCTTAACGATGTTGTGGAATGCGCAGGCGGCTTTACTGAGAATGCCGATATCACCAAGATCAATCTGGTCTATGAGATAGATTCCAATGTGTCTGTGTTTATACCGGACTGCAGTCAGACAGACGAGTCTGTGTCTGAAGCGGTCTTTGAGATACAGGAAGACATAATTCGTGACGATGACGAGTATCTGTGGGGAGAAGATACGGGGAGCCAGCAGGAGAGTGCTTCTCTGGTCAACATCAACACGGCGGGTAAGGAGGAACTGATGACGCTTCCCGGGATAGGAGAGGTCTATGCCCAGTCGATAATCGATTACCGAGAGACATCCCCCTTTGCCAGCATAGAAGAGATAAAGAACGTCTCCGGGATTGGAGACGCCAAGTTCGATAAGATCAAAGCCTATATAACGGTCTGATCAGGTATAGCCGTACAAGCCCCTTACACTGACCTCGCCGCTCCTGACAGATTCTTCTTCGCCGGTGTCGTCAAAGCGGACCTGAAGCGAGAAATCATCATTGATGCCGAGAGCAACACCGGTCCTGGGCGTATCGGTCGCCAGATTGAAGACAGATACTTTGGATCCCGTAGTAATGCAGGCCTCGCGGTATTTGTTGAGGTATTCCTGCTTGCCGTCAGGCCAGGCAGCGACCAGCTCATCCAGCTTACCTATGAGGCAGGCTGCAAGTTCTGCCCGCGCGAAAACTTTCCCCGAACATTCAGCAGATATTGAAGTCGCTATCTCCCTCAGTTCTTCAGGGAAATCTTCCTTCTTCTGGTTGACGTTGATGCCTATGCCGATGATGACATTATCGATATCGCCGCTCTCTGCCACGACGGAGAGCTCGGTGAGGATGCCGCAGATCTTGTGGTTATTTATCAGAGGATCGTTTACCCACTTGATATCGCATGTAACTCCGCATACTTCTGAGACAGCTTCTCTTACGGCAACTGCGGTCCAGGCGGTCACTTCGCTGATGATCTCGCGGCCGCCCCTGGGGATCATGAGATAAGACAGATAGATACCGGTGCCGGAAGGTGAGAGGAAGCTTCTTCCGCGCCTTCCTTTGCCTCCTGTCTGCTCGTCCGATATTACGACGGAACCCGCCGGAGCCCCCTGTCTGGCCATCTCCTTGAGGAGTGTGTTGGTCGAATCTACAGTATCGAGGACTGTGACATCTCCGGCCCTTCCTTCAGGGAGTCTTGCCATGATCTCTCCGAGATTCATGAGGTCAGGGGAGGATAAGAGCCTGTATCCTTTCCTGGTGGAGGATTCTATGTCATATCCCAGCTCTTTGATCTGTTTTACTGCGGCATTGACGGCGGCCCTGGTGATGCCAAGCTCGCGGCTTATGGACTCTCCGGACACATAACCGTCGCTTTTTAATATCATTGCAAGGACTTTATCTCTCGTCATATAACGCACCTGTTTGTCATTTATTTTGTAATATTTTAACACAGCGGCATATTTACCCGACAAATGTAGTAAAATAGAACCATGGTCTATAAGATATTACTCGGGGTGGCTGTTATTCTGAGTTTTGGCAGTACGTTCGTATTGCTCAATAACTCGAGACGTAACAACAATTATCTTCAGGTCGTGCTCTCGGTGCTGCTTCTCATAAGCAACATCGGGTACTTTTTCCTTGCTTCTTCGACGAGTATCGGTGAAGCGCTCCTTGCCAATGCACTCTCATACATAGGCGGGATCTTCCTGCCGATGATGGTCATGTTCATCCTGGCGGAGTTCTCGAAGTCAACGCTTCCCCAATGGTTCGTATATTCAATATCAACGGTCAATGTCATACTTTTCTTTTCAATCGCTCTGACCGGCAAATATTTCTTGTTCTACGAGTATATCCGACTTCTGATTTATCCCGACGGTGTTGCCGACTTTATGTATTCTCCGGCTAATTTTTACTATGCGAGATTTTTTGTGGTCGGTATCGAACTTGCCCTGTCCGTTTTCTTTACGGTACTCGCTTTCTTCGGCAAGAAAAAAGCTTCCTTCAAGACAATGTTTACCTATGTAGGCGTCTTCATTGCTGGATTCCTTGTATACTTCCTGGAGAAGATATTTGTCAGCAGATATGAGCTCGTTCCGTTCTTCTATATGATCTGCTCCGTTGGACTTGTTTACTTCAGTTCCAGGGCAATGCTCTATGATGTTACATTGAGCGTGCAGGAGAAGATGGAAGAACTGAGCCCTTACGGCTATATCGTTTTCGACCGCAATATGAATTACATAGGAAGCAACGTCGCTGCCGAGAAGCTCTTCCCGGAGGTCAAGGAAGCTAAGATCGATAAGCCGATCGTTCCCGAGAATTATGCGCTCAAATCGATAATCTCCTGGGTCAAAGAGAAGGCTGCTCCGTTCGACATCCACGAGCGTAACTCACTTAAGAGACTCGGACTTAATGACAGGAATCCGGAGGAGAGAAGATATCTCGATTGTGAGCTCAGCTATATCCACTTCGGTTCTTCACACCATGTTCTCGGCTACCTCGTCGAGATGGAGGACAGGACCCAGCATTATGAGGATCACCTGCGTAATGACAACCTTATCCATAAGGCGAGAAGAGAGATCGCAAGATCCAACAATGAGGTAACCAAATCCCTCCAGAAGATGAAGAGCCTTCAGGAATCCACCATCCTCGGTATGGCGTCAATGATCGAATCACGTGACAACTCCACAGGCGGTCACATCAACAGGACTTCTTCCTGCGTCTCGCTGTTTGTTGATACACTTCAGACACTTCCTGCCTATGCGGATAAATCCGAGAATTACTGGTATGCAGTCAAGCAGGCTGCCGTTCTCCACGATCTCGGTAAGATAGCGGTAGATGACTACATCCTGAGGAAGGAAGCGGGTCTTACCGACGAAGAGTATTCGAAGATGAAGGGCCATGCCGAAGTCGGCGCGGTCATCGTGGAGAAAGTCCTTAAAGAAGTTGACGATAAGGAATTCGTTGCCGTAGCGGTCAATGTTGCGCACTACCATCACGAGAAGTACAACGGCAAGGGATATCCGGACGGCCTCAAGGGTCAGAACATACCTCTCGAGGCAAGGATAATGGCTCTGGCTGATGTTTTCGATGCGCTTGCCAGCGAGAGAGCATATAAGAAGCCGATGCCCTATGATCAGTGCTTCAAGCTGATCGAGGAAGAAGCCGGCACTCATTTTGATCCGAAGCTCGTCGACATATTCCTGAAGCTCAGACCTCAGATAATCGATCTGTATAACAGCTTCGAAGGTACGGACAAGCACAGGTAATTTACATTTGGGTTACAAAAGCCCTGTTTTCCGCGGTTTTGCTTAATTTGCCATTCCCCGTTTGATAAAATCCGAGTATGGGTTTAAATGGGCTTAAAGAATTTATGGCATCTAACAGACGTCTTATCAGAGGGGTCTCATTCGGTATGGGTATGCTCATTGCCGTATGCTCGATCAATGCCGCAGATCTCGGCGCTTCCGACAGAGTCGATCTGCAGAGCCCTTCTATGGAACTCACCGTAAAGGAATATGCTTATGACGAGTCGCTTGCGAGCGGGTCTAACAAATATGTTGACATCAACGATTACACGCTGACCTTAAGCGAGGATACCGTTGTCAATACGGACGGATTCTCCTACGACGGCAAGTCCTACTCGATCCTTAAGGACGACACCATG
>Ga0326513_10001035_pt1 | contig 22739 bp, 20 predicted proteins | sample 2_2465_0518_D_FD_203654 | JGI IMG/M metagenome (GOLD analysis project Ga0326513, IMG submission 203654) | Bovine rumen microbial communities from UC Davis, California, United States - 2_2465_0518 | ecosystem: Host-associated > Mammals > Digestive system > Stomach > Rumen | place: USA... | reverse complement strand
CTGCAAATAGATGTTCTCAATGTCATGAACAGAGATAATCTGAGAATCGAAATGTATGCTATAGCGATAGATACCGTCACGCACGCTTAATGCGGCAAGTACGATGTTATTGTCGCTGATGGCCTTTTCTATATCCGAGTTTGAAATACCCAATGCCCTCATCCTCGACTCGTCTGGCAGAATAGTGATTTGTGTACCCACCATTCCGCTATAATCAACCATTGCGACCTCCGGCAACTGCTCTATACGCTTACAGATTACGTTTCTCACCAGTCGGCTCGTCTGCTCTGGCTTTCCACCAGTCACATCCACATAGAAGGCAGGAATATCCATCGCACCTATCTTCATTGCCTTCGGACGTTCCAAGTCCTTGGGCAGATAACTCATGGCTCTGTCTATCTTCTCATTCACCTCAATGAAGAGAAGGCTCATGTCACTGCCAGGATCGAAAGACAATGTTACGACACCTGCATCAGTACGCGATGTTGACTCTATGCTCTTCAAGCCGGCAACCTGCGAGAGTTGCTGACGCATAGGAGTGACAATCTGCTGTTCTATCTCACGCGCAGAACTTCCCTGCGCTGACATCTGCACCACGATGCGTGGCACGTCAATGTCAGGCATCAATGAGACTGGTATTCGCTGAATTGCAAGTATGCCAAGCGTAACGATGGCTATCAATGACATCGTTACTGCTATTGGGCGATGTAGTAGAGTCCTTAGCATATTTCTTTTTGATTAAGGATGAAGGATTAAGGTTTGATAGGCTTGATGTATTAAAAGCAAACAAACTCTATTCTGTCATCCATCACCTTTATTCCTCCTTGTTCGCAATCTTCACCTCGGTGTCATCCGCAAGGTTCAGGTTGCCTGATGTTATGACAATATCACCTACGTTAACCGTTGTCTGCTTTTTCTCACAGCCTGTGATAGCAAAGCTTGACAGGTTACTGTACAGAATATCCACGTATGTCCAGATAGCACGATGTGTTTCCTTGTCATATACAAATACCACATGATATCCATCACGCTCCACTACAGTCTCCTTTGGTACGACGAACATATCACGGACAGAGTTCTCGATGATTACCTTTACATTCATTCCGTCAAGAAGTCTGTCTGAATTGTTTTTCACTCTTGCCTTGATAGTCACCAACCCTTTCTCATCAATGGTAGGATTTATCTCAGCCACCGTTCCGTTCAGAACAATGCTTTCGTCAATGAACGGAGAAACCTTTACAGCAGTACCAACCTTTACGGATGCAAGTTCTGATTCAAGAATCTTGAACTCTACATCGAAGAAAGAATCATCTATAAGCGTACAGAACTTATCTCCACGCTGATGAGGACGGGCAACGAGATCAGCAACCTTTCCACTGAAAGGGGCAATCAGCTGGCAATCAGAAAGTGAGGCCTCTGCAGTTTTCAAGGCGTACTTGGCAGAATAGTAGCCTGATGTCATTTCTGCCTTTTTCAGTATTTCGGCTGGAACATTCTTTGCATCTGCATCATAGCCAAGGCCTATGAGCTTATCCAGAAGATCCACCTTTGCCCTTTCCAAATCATGCTTAGCCTTCTCCAATGCGGCATTTGTATCACGAGTATCAGCCACGGCAAGCACCGTTCCTGCTGACACACGCTGCCCGTTCTTCACATTGACACTCTTCAACAGACTACCAGCCTTTGGACACATCAGTTCTGCACGATGAATTGCTACCAACTTACCATTACATAGTATCTGCTTCTGAAAAGTCTGTTTACGAAGCACCACAGTATCAACCTCTACAATTGTCTGCTCCATAGTCACAGTTGGTGTGGCATTATCTTCGTTTTCCTTCTTATGTGTCAAAGCATATACAACGTATGCAACGCCACCTAATAGCAGTACAGCAACAATTGAGGAAATTGTTATTTTAATATATTTCTTGTTCATTAGCTTATTTAATTAGAGATTCAAAATCCACTGTCAAATCACTCTTACTTTGCCAATCATGCAATGTAGCCTTCTGGAGTGTATAATAATCATTCCAGAAAGAAGACAACTGGCTAATATACTGCGCCTTGGCAGATTCCATTTCCTGTTGGGCTGTATTAAGCTCCGTTACAGAAATCGCACCTGCCTCATAACGCTTACGTGTTATCTCATATCGCTCAACCGCAATCTCCTGAGCACGAAGAGCATCCTTACATTGAGTTGGCTGGGCATTGAATTGCGTTACCTTCTTTCTTAGGTTTTGCATATAATCAAGGTGACTCTGTTCAAGCTGAGTTTTTATCACGTCAAGTTGCGCCTGAGCCATCTTTACTCTCCCTTTACTTACTCCCCAGTCGAAGATGGGCAATGAAAGAGACAAAGCAATAATCTCATTGTCCTTCAAATGACTATAGGCGCCACCAAATGTATTTCCTGTCTGTGAAAAACCGATTTCGCTACTCAAAGTCATTTGTATTCCCTTGTTTGCCTTAGCCTGAGCAAGTGTTTTCTGTGCTTCAAGCATCTGCAACTTTTGGTCAAGTCCATGTGACGAGTTCTTAATTGCCTTTTGAAGCACGTCATCTGCATTTACAAGTATATCAGGTACTGTGTATGGAGGCATTAACTCCGCATTTTCATAGTCAGTCAAACGAAGATAAGAGAACAAATCATACATTGCATCATCAAGTGTAATCTTATTCTTCTTTACTGCCATTCGGGCATTAAGCAAAGATAGTTCCATCTGCAAGACCTCACTCTTGGTGGTTGTAGTTAGATTCAGCCTGCTCTTTGAAACCTCATAAAGACGTTCACGATCCTCCACAGTTGCAAGGCTTTGCTTGTAGTTTGACTGAGCAGCAAGAACACTAAAGAACAAAGATGCAACTCTGATTGTTACATCCTGAAGCGCACTTATATAATTACGTTCTGCAATCTGATACTCAACAGGCGCAGTTTCCTTTTCCCATTTCAGGGAATTAAAAGCACGCAGGCTTTGCGTATAGCTGATACGGAGAGGTTGTGAATTATAGGTCTTTTCCTTATAGTCAAACTGATCCAGACGATACAAATACGACTGGAGAGATACCGTGCCACCTGTAGCTGCTATCTTCTGGTCAAGCGAGAGTGTCAGGTAATTAGTCATAGTGTTGTTGTTTACCTGATTCACTCGTCCTGTCTCAGGATCACGAGCCTCAACCACAGAATGATTGAAGTTGCCCAGCATACCGCCAAGGTTTACCGAGGGCTTCAACTCTGCCTTGAACGAGCGATATTGCCAGTATTTGCTCATAAAGGAGAAACGGGCTATCTGGGCATCAAGAGAATTCTCCTGTGCTATCTTTATCGCATTCGTAAGGGTGAGCGTCTGGGCATTCACAATACTATAGCCCATCAACAATAATATACCTATAATTCCTATCTTCTTCATTATGAATCGTCCAAATGTATTCAGAGTACAAAGATAATAAATATTTCTGAGATACTATAAGAAAACCATTGCTTTTTTCTTCATATCTCTCGTTGCAGGAGATTCTATCTTTGGTTTCATGCCTATCACTCGCTTTGCCATGAGCTTTCTTTTTTGTATCTCACCACTTTCCTGATATAGTAACATCAGCTGATAAAGTGGATAAAGTCGATTAGGCATTACAGCAAAAGCCTTGTAATATGCTTGTTCTGCAAAATCATAATGCTTCATATCCTTATAATTATTGCCGATAAGAATGTAAAATGCAGGATCTGCACTACATTTTGTTGCTTGATAGGCAATCGCATTTGAAGCATTATATTGACCTTCTTCACGAAGTTTTTTTCCAAAAACATAGAGGAAATGGCTATAATCACTTACCGATGGTTGCCACTTATATCCATCTTCTATGGAAAACGAATTGACTGACAAAGGCATATAGCTATCCCATTCTGTCTGAAAACAAACTCCAGACAGCTTTCCTGCATGCCAACTTGCGAAACCAAGAAAACATGAAAGGAGGGAAGCTTTTATCCATCCTAACTCAAGTACTAGTTGACTTTCGTTTTTTGCCATTCGCCTTTCGCAATTAGTCATTTGTCTTTCGTCTTTTTGTCTTTTAATTGTCGATTCACTCCATGCAACAATCAATACTGCAACAACCTTATATGACAGCATGTCAAAAGGATAGGAAAACATACCAAACACTAACAACGACACAATCCCCCAAAACAAAGCGCTACTGTTCCTTGACAATTTTGTCAAGGTTACTAAAACAAAAGCCACAGCCAACGCTCCACCAACAACTCCTTGTTCAACAACAATTTTTAGCAAGATATTATAAGCATAGTCAGCAACTCCTGCAGACGAAAGATCCGTATTGGTTGTAGATAGTCGAGCTATACCTTCAGCTACTGCATGAAGAAACCCACCTATACCTATCCCAAACCAAGGAACATCTACCCATGTGGTCAATGTCGCCTTCCATATAATCATTCTGCCATCAGCAGATCCTTGCTTGAAGAAATAGAATGCAACTCCAACAAAAGCAATCGTCCCCCATACAATATATCTATACTTCCAATATCTACCTCTATAAATCAACAAAACAACTACTGCAACTCCCAAGAAAGCAGCACGACTCATTGTTGCAGGAAGCATTATCGCCATAATAATAACAGCAATAGTGACAATGTGCCTCCACGTTATGCTCTTTACATTTCTCACTACTCCCTTTATTCTCTCGGGAATCCTTCTTAAAATCTTTTTTACAAATAGGATATTCTGAATATCATTTACAATTGGTTGATTCTGCATATTTTTCAATGCACTCAATCCGATAACCACACCAATCATCAAGTAAGCAGAATAAGGGCCAGGATTCAGGAAATTACCTGTAAGAGCAAATAAACCATGACGACTAACATCATCACCATACATCTGAGAGAATCCGAGATAAGCTTCATAGCATCCAAAGGTAAGAATTACCCCTATCAGCACCCATGCAGACATTCTGGTTCTATCGAAAGCACAACGAAGACCAACATATAATAAGAATGTCTCCACAGTCTTTAGGAACTCCATACGACAAGGCCATTCATTTCCTATCCAAGTCCTACCAACAAAATAAACAAACCATGTTGCAGCAATTGCATCTGCAAGGGTAAGTCTAAATCTTTGTTTTCTCAAAACCGATATGGCAAAGCCCATAAGTAAAAGTGCAGGAATACCATATAATATCCACACCTCACACTTCATCCATCGAAGTTCTATATTTGTAACTGTCGTCAGCATCATTATTAAAACAATGCCAACTCTTATTATATCATATTTAGATTTGCGTATTATCTCTAACATCAATTTCTCGTTTTTATTTATTCTGAATGTCATCCTCACATCGCGAAGCAAGTCCCCCTTTAAGGGGGATTTAGAGGGTCTCCTATATTACCTTTGCCACTATTCCTATTATATATTCCTCCGGCACAAGTCCCCAATATCGGGAATCATCCGAATCAAGCACATTATCCCCGGCACAGAAATAATAGTTATGCTTAAATGTATATCGCTTAATAGGCTTACCATCAGCATATACCTCATTCTTCTGTCTATCCCATGTTATCTCCCTACCCAGTTCCCATTCCATCATTCTCTTGTATATAGCAGCATCATTAGGAGTCAGGTTTATCACGTCTCCTACACGCGGAACATACATAGGACCGAATTGCTTTATCTTCCATCCTACGTTTCCGTTAAACGGATAGGCATCCAACACGATTCCGTGCATCTGAGAGTCAGGCGTTTCTATCAATCTCTTCTGCATAGACTCCAAGCCCAATGCCTTGCCATAGTTATTGTTCCTGTAGTAGCCATCAACAACGCTTATGCTATCTCCGGGAACAGCCACTACCCTCTTGCACATATTCTTGTTTATTATAAAACTGATCTTACCATCATGAACAGGGATGTTAAACACCACAATGTCATTATGTCGAACAGTCCTTATGCCCTTCATCCTGAAAGATTTCAGTTCCTGCCCATGTATGTCAAAGTCAAAGTCTGTATAGATCCTTGCACCCATAAGCAACTTATTCACAATCACCTTGTCCCCAGGCTTCAGCGTTGGATACATGGAATTTGTCGGAATAGTGAAATAGTCAAACACGCAAACTCGCATCAACAACCACAATCCATACATCGCAGCCGCTGAAATTATAACATTAACTATACCGTTAAGAATCCTATTTCCTATTGACATATTGAAACTCTAAACCTCATTCTTAATTTCGAACACAGATATAAGGGATAGTCTCGCTTGCACTCTGGATTAACATCTGTGAAATCCGTGAAATCTGTGGTCTATAACTCTAAACACTAATCTCTAAACACTAAACACAAGCCACCTCCCAATACACACAAAGAAATATATCCAGCAAGATACCATCCATGCTCCATATTTTCAAAGAAAAGATATGAATATAATGGAGGCAATGCCCCTATCACCAACGTCGCATATATCTTACCATCTGTAAGAATCTCTTTTAAAGATATTCTGGTAATTTGTAATTTGTCATTCGTAATTAGTATGAGCCCAATTGCCATCCCCCACAACACCACGCTTTTAACAAATGATGCCAAAGGAGAGAAATGTATCAGTTCGCCAAAGCATCCGCAGGATTCAATGCTTCCCATCAATGAAGGATAGAACAGATTAATGCTAGTAAGCCAAACAAAGAAAGACATCATGCCCAGAAAGACAATAGACACAATCGGAGCATACTTTTTCCTTAAAGCCAACAAGCCTGTTATTGTCTCTATAGCACAAATCACCACGGCTATCTCCACCGTCCATTGCACGAAATAAGAATCCATATATGCCTCTATATACAATTTTATCTCTTGTGCAAATGAATACACATTAACAGCCTTCATTACACCCGAGAGTATGAAACATACTCCGAGCGCAATGCGTAATGCCGTCCTTATCTTTTCTTTGATCGTTTTACTCATCCGAAAAACTCAAAAAACTAAACGACCCTCTAAATCCCCCTTAAGGGGGGACTTCCTTTCGCGAATCGGCTCTTCCCCTTTAAGGGGGAGCGGGGAGAGGGTCTCTAAACCATAAAAAACTACCACCACACCTGCTTACCATTCTCATAAGTAAAGATTCGCTCCTCTTGTCCTTTAGTTCTATCTCGGAGCAAATACAAGCCTCCACTTGGCATGTTCTTTAATACAAGTTTGGTTTCTTTAGCACGTATCCATGCTAACGTTTTCCAGTTACCCTTATCATACACGAGCAACTGATACTTGTCACCCACTTCGACACAGTTACCATCATTTCGAGGCATATACGTGATAGTAGCCACATCTGAAGGCTCAGACAATTCAAGACCTACCCAGTTACCATCTGGACCTGTACCATTAAAGCCTGTAAGAACATCACCATCAAATACAGTTTCCTTCACATGCTTTTCCGTACCTTCTGTACCGATAACCTTTCCTGTCAATTTCTTGCCTTTGCTATTGAAGAACGAAATCTCATTGACATTGCAATATGAACCATCAGGCCCAATATATCTAAGATACTTGAACTTCTCCTTTGACGGTTTCAGTTTCTCGTCATACGAGCACCCATTAGTGAATCCTTTATGAACAAACAAGGTCGAAACCATTGAGAAATCCTTTGTGTTACTACCCTGAAACTCACCAAGATCCATACGATTCTTGAACGAGTCAAACTGCGCAAAGAAAGGATATTTACGATACAAAGTCATTGTCTGACGTTTGGCTCTGTCGCATGTCACCTCTCTAATATTTCCATTCTTCTCAACGATAAATGGATTACCAACAGGTATCATTATTCCATTTTCGTAAATGCCCACAGTATATAGAACATTACGACCCATAGACTTGAATGTTGCCTTACCCCATGAAATCTTTCCATAATGAACAGGTTCCCAGCCTTGTCTGTCATTGACACATATATACGCAACCCTATGATTACGGTATTCCTCTGGAATCTCACGCGTCACATCAGTTGTTGGCAGATACTGATCTGTAACATCTGTAAACTTCGGATACTTATACAACCCTGGAACACTCTCTTCACCCTCAAAATCAAGCATCATGTCTCTGTTGAGTTCATATCGACGTCTGTAGATTTTCGGCTTGACATAAACAGGACTATGAGTGAACTGAGTTGTATCTCCTGGTGCATACTGCATATAAAATGGTGTTGACTTACCACCAGGCAATACCAATGCAGTCCAAAAGTGTGCCATCGTGCGGTTTCCCCAATGAGGTACAAAATCAATAGCTACAGGAATACCCAAACGTCTTGATAATGAAGTTGCATAGGCAACCTCATCAGGACATGCCCCAGTACGACACTTAAGAACTGCAGCTATACTTGGAGAAATACCACCTCTATTTCCTACAATCTGGAACTGCTTTGTCACATCAGTCACCTTCAAAGCCTCAGATAGTACATTACCAACCTTAAAGAATGATTGTGCAAGAGGATTCTTTTCCGTCTTGTTAATTTTCCATTTCTGAGTTGGCTTGCCAGAATAATAGTTCTGAACAATAATCTCCTTACCAGTTGCCTTATCTATAGTTGATTCCCAGAATAATCCAGATAGCTTATTCATAATCTTGTACATACCATCACCTACAGGGATAAACACCCATTTCTGTTGGTTGATATACTTTGACTGATACGCACTTGTACTTGCCGTATAGTGAGGATCTGGGGTTTCTACAATGATAAACACTTGCTTACTGATAATTGCCATAGTATCAAGACTTACCAGATAATCCTCAACATACAGGTTGGCAGAATCCATCGGCATAATATTCCATGATGGATATCCCTGATAGTTAAATCTAAGATTCAGAGTCTTATCATTAGGCGAATATTTATTTAAAGTCAAAGGTTCGCCTATCTTCGAACTTATCGTATCAAGTGAAACAAAGTTCTTTGTAGCCACATTCTGAATCTGGCAATAAGTATCGGAGTAGTCGATGGCTTTATCATCATAGTAAGGTTCATATGCTGCCACCTCCATATAGTCAAGTTTGAATGGTTTATTGGCATACTTCACCGTTATCTTGTTGTCACCCTTCTGCATATCAAGCACCATACCAAAACGAGAGACATTAAAGTTATACTTGCTGGCAACTGGTTCTACAACAAAAGTACCAACGGGTTTACCATTAAGTTCAACGACAGCCTCAACATCCACATGCATTGTACTGTAGCTGAATCTTATAAGTTTCTTTACAGGCAGTTCTGTATGGAAGGTATATGTCACAGATGCACCAGTCTTGTCTATCTTCACGACCTTACCCTTCAGCGAATTTGGTGCATCTACTACCTTTGCATTTGAGACACTCTCTTTATATGCTGGATATTGCACGCCTTTCTCGCTATAAACGACAGGTGAATATATGTATGAGAAGTCCTTGTCTATCTCGTCGTACCAGTCACTAAGCAATTCATCATTCATACGATAAGGCAGTACATAGTTGAAGAACAAGGAATTGTCATAATCCTTGTTCCAGTTCACCTTTTCCCATGTATCACAAGTTTCATTGATTACCTTGATAAGATAATCAGCCTTTACAGTAAGGATATCCGATATTTTCTGTAATTTAGTACGATCAAGTACACTTGTCTTCTTATTGACCACACTATCACGCAAGTCCTGGGCATTTTTTGCCATTATGGTGTATGCATTCTGATATTTCTCAGCCTCAGAACCATAGTATGCCAGATGATAAGGCATATTCTCAATCAAGAATTTAGCAGCCTCATATTTCAAAGGGTTAGAATCATCCTTGAAGTGTTCAAGAACTTTTGTCAATTCTGTACGATTGGAATCTGCCAATTTAAAAGCAGAATTCAACTCCTTCTCACATGAAGAAAAGAAAATGACTACAGAACAAAATAGAGAGACTATTTTTCGCATTTTAGTTTTAATTTTAACACGTCAGTTCGATGAATTCCTGATCAATTTGCAGCAAATTGCTTTTTTACATACAACCATTACCAATCTTAACAATCTTAATTTCTCTTTCAGAATTTATGGTCCAAATATTTATTGAATAAAGATTTGCAAGATTGGTAATTGTCTGATTTAGCAACGAAGTATATATCCACATAGTGAGTAAAAAAAATCGAATTCACGCTAAATTAAGAAATTAACTTTTACATGTCTACTCCTTGTTATGGAATTAATAATTATCTAACTATTGTACTACCACTTTGTCATTCAATAATCTTCTCAAACATTTTTTCAACACGCCCATTTCTAAGAGGATTACCAACCAAAACAACACTATCCATTTCATTTAAAAGAAAAGTATGATACATACTATTTGGGGGGATTTGTGGATTTTGACGTCTAAATACAAAGTTAGAATCTATGAATATAATATTATTCAATTCAGCAGATGCAATATCACCTTCGATACTAGGAATTTCACCTTTTTTCGCCTCCAGTAATATAAGCAACTGAATATTGCTCTGTGAATTATATTTACTCATAAATGATTGCCAATATTTAAGCTGATTGATTGAACAAGAACTACATTCAGATGAATCTACATACACAACTAATCTAAACTGGGGAGTATGTTCAATAAAAATAGATTCTCCGTTAACACAGAGTATACTATCTTCATCAATAGTAACTTTTGACGATTGCATTGAGATAATCCCATCTCGTATATCTTTATTTTTCTGACATCCTGCAAAGAACAGGCATATTACACAAGTCATGAGTAATAGAGGCATTAATCTCATAATCTAGAATTTCTTGAATTTATAGAGTGCTATAATAGGATTGTCATCATCTGCATGGTTCAAAAGAACTCTTTGATTCTCAAAGTCGGGATGACTAACAGGAAGAATTTCACCAAATCCACTTACATTTTTAACCATCATGATATATTCTGTTGGTATCGTTTGTACAAAGAATTCATTGTAAGTTCCATTAAATTTAAATGGACTAATTTGATGGCTGGAAGCGGAAATTTTTTTGAATGCAATATTTGAATTACTTTTCTTGTCGTGTACAATGATACAACTTGTGTTTCCTTGAATATTTCCCACAAAATAGTCTTGATTCTCATACATATCAACTAATCCATATTGATAATCGTTATCATCCGCTATTACCGTGTTATTCTTTAGCATGTTATTGATTAGACTTGATGAAAGAGGTGCAAAATTTTTAAAATTGATACGATAAATCAAACTACAACCATTAGCATCTATTTTAAATAATTTATTATTAAAATAGTCGGAAAAATAAACACTATTATTATTAAAAGTAACCTGACCATAAATAGGGAAATTATAGAGGTCATCTGACAAATATTTCTTTTGGGGACCATCAGAAAAATTGGAATTGTCATAGATAAGGAATCGTGCAATCCCTTCATAAAAATCACTTGTGGTGCTAAAGGTTTCTGCTATAAATCCTCCTTTGATTTTATAAATTTCCTTTACAGATTCCGGTAGGGATACATTCTCTATAAATGCACCATTTTGACTATTATATTTATGGATGACACGTTTTCGTTCATCATATAAGTACAATATACCATCTTCGATACTAATTGATGTACCCTTTAAAATCTCCGATTTCATACCTCCTTTTTCGTTAATCCTAAATAGAGGATTCCCTTTCATGTCATAACAGAACACTCCATCTGATGAAATGTAAATTTTCTCATCAGAAATTAAGACCTGATAAATCTCTCCTATTGTATATCCATCCTTATTAGATAACGGGATGTACTTATATTCTTCAAATAAATTACCAAAGCACACAGAGTCTTTTATTTCTGAGATTGTAATTTCTGTGCATTTTGCCTCTTTCACGTTGTCTTTCTGAGTACATGAAACACATTCTACAATACATAGAACGCAAAACAAAGCCCAATAGACATTTCTTAATACTGTTATCATTTTTTTGACTAGTAATAAAATGAAATTACTCATCATAAATCGTACAACAAAAAAGATCATACAAACTGATGATGAGTAAATCGTATATCGTTCTAATAATGAACACAAAAAAAATTATGAGCAAGATTTAGGACAATGATTATCATCTTCACATGGTATCCAATCTGTTTGTATACAAGCGCAATTAGATCCTTTTTTAGAAAAACAGCTCTCTTTATACGTTTTACATGGCTTGAGTTCCAACTGAACTCCAGCTCGTAAAGCAACTTCTAATTCTCCGGGTTGAAGGAGTTTTCCTATACTTATACTTAACTTAATTGCAGCTGCAGTATTGCCAGTAATTGCCGTCACTCTGCTGCCTCTAGATGTCTGTACATAACGAGATACATCCTTCATAGATAAAAGGTGGTCACTTGGATCACCTTGCCCTAATGCCTCCACATTCTCAGCGAGGAGCATGTCTGCCTCAGACTGATTCGCAACGTTATACGCCTTCAAACCACCCATACCAGCAGCAACTACACATACAGCAGCAACTGCCGTCTTAATAACATTTTTCTTCATTTCTGAATTTTATTGTTTAGTTTTACATGCCTACTCTTAGCTACAGATTTTCGGCAACCTCTGTTTGCTCGCCATTGATTTAGGTAATCCGATTGTTATAATCTTCATCTTTTGTCATTGGCTATCGGCCGATTGAGCAAAAATGTTAAAATTTGTATTTTTTGTTTTAATTATTGGGTATATAAGTTTACACAACATTTACGCCTTTAATTTACATAAAGGTGAAAACTAGTTTCTTTTACAAAACAGGCTCATCGCTTACTAAGCGGCATTCGTCTATGTATTACAAGTGACTATATGCAAGCCATCTCGTTTTTCTGAATGCAAAAATAACAAAAGATTTGCATACTCTGCTAATCTGTTTAGTACTTTAACAATTACCCCCCCCCCATTTTTATAGTTTATTAACACAAATAACAGGTATTATGCAATCTTTTTATGCAAACAACCAAAGTCAGATCAACGCATAATACCTATCTACTCTTTAAAAAACTATTGGTGTCCGGTAAATCATAGTAACTTACCTTTCTTCAGGGATTTGAATCTATGTAAGCCTATAAATAAGACAAAAACTAATATATTAACGTGAGTTCCTCGCCTCTTCCTGGGCTAAAAGTGGAGAGTATTTCCGTCATGACTCTCTTGATAAAACCATAAAAATACCAAAAACTTACCATTATAATACATTAATATTACCATAGTTTATGGTATTATAATGGTAATATAATGGTATTATCATCGGACTTACTTCGAAGGAAGAAGAGAAGTTTACAGGAGGAATAACATGGCTATTGGATAGTCTATTAAATCACATAGTATAACATAAATTCGACGAATTGACAAGAATTAGCAGCAAGAGGCGAAGAACGAGATTCTAAGACATTAAATTTTTTATGTTTTTGTCTTATTTATAGGCTTACATAGATTCAAATCCCTGAAGAAAGGTAAGTTACATTAGTTTACCGGACACCAATATTTAAAAACAAACCGCTCTTTACTCCTCATAAACATAACTTTAACGTCTATAAGTTGTAATATACGTAAAAAACTGTTTCAAATTGGTACGGGAAAAACCTATGCAAAAAGTAGCGTACCAAGATTTTATTGGCGTATGAATTAAAATGAATACCTTTGTCGTCGAAAACATCCGCATGGTGTATCAAAGAGGGTTCGCGACCCTTTTGTTTATTAACGTTGGACTATCACGAAGTACAAGTGAGATGTTCGACTATTGTATCACTAAAAAACAAACGAGAAGAATGAATCTCATTACATTGGAGCAATTGCTCGCAAAGCCTGTATGCATGATGACAGGTGAGGAACTTTCCCTTCTCCTCCAGAATACAGGGACGGCAAAGGTGTCTGCCGAGGTGGCACCAGAGTATAAGAAACGTTACGTTTATGGCGTACAAGGTATTGCCGAGACCTTTGGCTGTAGCATACCAACAGCGAACCGTATCAAGGCGAGCGGTGTTATAGATGACGCCATCACACAGGTTGGTCGTAAGATAGTTGTAGATCCAGAACTTGCCATTCAACTCGTAAAGGAGGCTAAAGCCAAAGGAAAGGATGTAACGAAGTAACTAATTGATATCCGAAAAGTAGCTTGACGTAACGGAGCGCTACGTTATGTTCAATTACTTGGGATGTCGTAAACCATTGAAACTATATGAATAAAAATACAAACACCGTAAAGACAGGAGAGATGCTCACAGTCGATGCAAAGGATATGAAGGCGGTTACGCTTTCGTTTGAGAAGTTCGGTTTCTTGCGTAATGTAACGGCAGAAGAAGCTGGTGAGTTCCTTCGAGTAATCCTTGATTACGCCATGACAGGTAAGATGCCGGAGCTCAAGGACAAATATCAGAAGATGTATTATCAGACCTACCTTGACGTGATAACAGAGCAAATGATTACAGCTACGAAGCGTGCCAACAATCTTCGTAAGAATGCTAAGGAACGTGCAGATGCCGTAAAGGAAGCAAAAAAAATTATCGCGAAACAAGGTCGTGAAGCAAAACAGGAATCACGCATCGTTTCTTCTGACGACTCTAACGATGAAACAACTTCTAATGATGCAACCAGCATTAAAAGTGACGTTACATCACCTTCGTTATTTGACGATGAGGCAGAAATCAATAATGCAGTAAAGTCTTATCAAAACAATGCAGATGTTGCAGAAGACTTAACGTATGCTTACCTTCTCTCACTTGGAATCAAGAAAGATGTAGGTAACTTCAATGGAGAAACAACATGGAATACAATGTCAGATGACACAAAGAGATCTGCGATAGCATATGCCAAGTCTCATTTCTCAGGTAACGTAACATCTGCTAACATGCCTTACGCAAGTCAGTTCCTGAAGTCAAAGCCATGGCTTGTGCTTCCAAGTGAAACTGCAAAAACTTAGTTTAACAACATGATTGAAAAGGAGGGGAATGCAATGTACTTTCCCGAAATCTAACAAGTAGTGTCTTTATGGTCATGTCTTGAGGCTTAGTCTACAATCCATTGAACCGACAAGACAAACGTGTTGAAATGCTCGCAGGCTTGCATATCCCTTTCCTTCAATTCATAAAACCTATTTATTATGAATACAAAAGATAGTAAAAACAAAAAAGGAAAGTACATCAAAGTGCTGTGTACCGAAGAACAAAAAGCGGAGATAGAGGCAATAGCAAAGAAATGCAATAAGAGTGCCTCAAGATTTCTTCGAGAACGTGGACTTGGTTATGACCCCAAGCACTATTTCACAGAAAAGGAACTCTCCTTATTGGAATCCATACAAGAGTTTTTGGTTAATGTGTCCCGATTCTCAAACCTTGTCTCAGGCAAAGCAAAAGGATTCAAAACGAAGGAGCAACGGTTAAACTTCCTGATGAGCATAGCCGTGATAAAGTCATGGAAAGAGAAACTTGATATAGTCATTGATTACCTTCATACATTCCTTTGCAACACAAACTTCAAACACCATTACAACTATGATCGCTAAAGGAAAAAGCATATCACACGGAGCTGCTATGACGGAGTACGCAAAGAACCGTGACAAGGCTCAGTTCCTTACATCCAAGTTCATGAACCTGGAGTTTGAGGAAACATTCGGTATCATGCCTGACAATGTCTGGGATGCATTCAAGGTTCACGCTATGCGACATGCGCCTATTGATAATTCGCTCATGCGCTTCGAACTTGCACCAGCAAAGGAGGAATGCAATGGATGGACGCACGATGAATGGAAAGCGTTTCTTGACGAATTCATTGCGGTGATGGATAGCATCAAGAGTGTGCGTTTCCGTGACAAAAACGGCAAATGGAAAGTGACTAATGTAAAACCTACGAACCTCAGCCGCAGTCAGGCAATAGCATATCTGCACCTCAACACTGATGATAATCATCTGCATTTTCTTGTCAATCGCATTGATGAGGACGGTAACCTGAATGATGACACTTTTCTTCTCAACCGTGCATTTCAGGCAGCTCAGATTATCAACGAACGCCGTGGTTGGAAGGATACACTAGTAAGAAGCGAAGAGATAAAGAAGGCTATTCGTGAGACAACCTTCGATGTGATCAAAAACATTTCTGAGTTCTCATGGGATGCATTCAAGGAAGCAATGAAGAATGAAGGATTAGTTGTCAAGACTAAAGAATCAAAAGGTGAGGTTGTTAGTTATAAGGTGCATTATGAAGGACAAAGGAACAGTTATAAGGCATCGGACATAGACCGAAGGCTTACGGCTGCTCACATTGCCGACACCTGTGCAAAATTATGGCACAAGAATACTATTGACAAGGCTAAGTTATATATGCAAGAGTATGCAAAACAGCATCTGGAGGTGCAGTTTGCTGAAGCAGAGAATCATTCTGAAGCGGATGAAAAATCCGTACAAGATAACAGGCATAGACCAACCTTATATGATGACAGGCAAGAAAATGGCGGCACCATACACCATCATTATCAGTTTTGTTTCTACGAGTGCAGTTTTGAACTCAGACATGTCATAGAGTCTCTACTTGAAAGTGAGATAAAACGAGCTGTCACAGAGGAAAAACGTAATGCTGATAGCGATTATCTTGCATTCTTCAACAAGAACTTCGACTATGAGTCAACCTTCAAAGTTGCAGCTATGCTGTTCATCGGTTACGTCAATGGTGCAATAGCGATGTCGGAAAGCATAGGTGGCGGTGGTTCTTCATGCACCTCTGACTGGGGAAAGAAGGATGATGACGAAGAGGAATGGGCTCGTCGCTGTGCCCGTCTGGCTATGAAGATGTGCAAACCGAATATGGTTAAACAGCCAATGCCAAGAAGCGTAAGACGTTGAAGATAGCATGTATAGGATTTAACGTATAACATATACCTTTTATGAATAAACCATTGAATGATATAGAACTCCCAGACGGAGCGGTAGAGGCAAGTGTGTCAGTAGCTGATGACAGTCAGAAAGCAGGAGCTGCAGGCGCTCCTGTCAGTATAGATAACGAAGCAGAGTCTGCTCCTGCTTCAAGTGATTCACCATTAGAAGAGGATGCTCGCGTAGAAGAAGCATACCGTAAGTTGGAGATTCTAGCGAAGGTAGAGCCATTGCTGACATATCTCCATAATCGCCTGAAAACGATTATTGAGATAGGCAATTCTATCAAGCAGATTGCAGGTTCCACTGTTGCACGTTACCTTGTAACAGATCAGCAGGTTCTTCGCTTCAAGGCAGGCTTCATCAAGCATTTTGATGACGACCTGCAGAAGAAAGCCCAGAAGGAGTTTCAGAAGTTTGTCTTCGACTTGGAGAATGCGCGAAAAGAGGAAGTCCAGAAATTCAACCACGAACTGAAGAGCGGTTGGTGGTTCTCCAATAAGGTGGGATGGTTTCTCTATATGAGCAACCTTATCACCCTTATCGGAGCATTTCTCTATTGTTATTACAAGTAGCTTGTATTGCACGAATTAACTGCGTAAAAAAGAATCCCGCCCTATCCGAGGTTGCCTCCTCGTGATAGGATGGGATTTTTATTTGTTTGCATCAACGAAGACTTCTGTCCAATGTTTGACAATGCGTCTTGCCATAAGCCATCGTGACTTCTTAGATGTATTATACTCCGAGTTCTTTCCTAGCATCTGGTTATGATACCGTTTCGCCTTATCCATATTGTATTTCTTACCTTCAAGATTTTCTATGCAGTGAAAGAATGTTGTAAGGTCTGTCCCTTTTAGACATCCTGCATCATCCATTGCCTTATAAAGGTAAGTGATATGGGTTATACAACTATGTTCTTTACGGAAGTTGCGGATGAGTTTTATGAGTTTGGCGTGATTGCCTTTGAGATGCTCCTTTATGTCAAAGTTTTCAAATTCTGTACGAGGTCTACCATGCTGTCCCTTTGTTTCCGCAAGAGCCGATCTCATTTCCCTTTTTGCATCTACGTTTGTTTCTTCTGTGACAAGTTCTCTGATCTCAGCCTTCGTTTCCGTGGCACCGTTGACACCGGCACTTGTCATCTTGCCCATCACGGCAGGAATCAACCCGCTTATCACCCCTAATCCTTGTTGTGAAGTGAGGATTCCGCTCAGAATTTGCAAAGAATGCTTTATGCCATGATCAAAGGTTATCCAATACTGGACACTCATCATAAAAGGATCATTTTTCTCTTTTGTTCGTTCCTGTAGTCTCTCAATAAAATCGGTCAGAGTAAGGAATGCTACAATCAAAATCCTTCTTGCATGGTAGCATAATTCCGGCTCTGACTTACCCGCAACGAACATATTAGCGAGCATCCTATACATGAAAGGAATGGAACTCCACCATTCTTCTTTACCTTTTACTGGAATATATATACTTGTAGGATCATCAACATTCTTTTCCGTAATAGTCTCTACTTCAATGTCACCCTCAGCAAACGATAGTTTGATGAATCCATGGAAATTCATGAACTCAGCAATGAGTTCCTCGTAATAGGCATCCTGACAAAGTCCTGTGTCACCAAACAACACTTTGCACTCATCAATAACTTCTTGAGGAATACACTCTATAGCTGTCTCAAAAATCCTGACGTATGCAGAGTAATCGCCATCCTTAGCTTGCTCTATCTGATTGATAAAGTCCGAATACGCCCTAGGGTTCTCCGATTTCCAATGAATCAGAGAATCCTTGGCACTTTTGTTCTTTTGTGATATGATAGGAGGGATGGACATTTACATATTAATCTGCCAATATCCACCTTTATCGCCGCCAATACGTTGCAGAATGGATTTTTCCTTTAATACTATTATATCTCTATTTATAGTCATAGGAACAACCCCTATTCTATTTGCTATTTCGGCAATTGTTATATTTGGCTGAGCCTTTATCAATCTAATAATGCTATCTTGTCTTTCTGTAACATTTTCTATAACATTTTCTGTAACATTATCAACGGTTCCCTGATTTATCAATGGTTTGTCAGCGTTTTCTATAACATTATCACCATTTTCTATAACATTATTAGCGGATGTTACAGAAAACATCATGGTAGTTGTTACTCTATCTGGAGCAACCAGCTCTTTGATTACAGGAAGTGTCCAACCATTATCTTTCCATCCCTTGACAATTGTATCTGCGCCACTGCCAGCTTTTTCTCTTACTACAAGTACAATATAACCGCCATTAGTATTGGCAAAAGCCGAGAAGGACTCCCAGAAAGACTCCGGGAATCCACCTTTAGCTGACTTGTATTCTATTTCACATCCCTTCTTTATTTGGAGGTGTGATGATAACTGTTCTGCTATTGTCATATAGTTATGAGAAGTTGTTGACAGATATTGTACTTGGAAAATCAGTACAAAGGTACTAACAATTCCGCGTATAATAATGAATATTGTATGTTTTTATCTCTATTTTGATTTTTTTTGCAGAATATTGGTAGAAATGCGAAGAAAATTCCTATAGCACTTTCTTTAGCAGTTTCCTTACATCATCAGGTGACATATTCCCAAGAATCATATCCAATGAATTGGGGGTACTATTAAGTTTCTCCGCTATACGGTCAGCATGTTCGCTTTTCTTCATCTTGATATAGTGTTCGAAAGTAGCTTCACTTTTATGACCGCTGATTGACATCATATCTCTGGTATCAAGCAGTCCCGTCTTGTAGAGGTTTGTAACACCACTGCGTCTTGCTGTATGTGTGGTAATTATCTCGTACTTGAATTTCACCATCTGTCCATCTTTGTTTCTTTCGTAAAGAGGCTGACCGTTATGGAGTTCTGCGTATTCCACCAGATTCTTTAATGTACGGTTTTCTTCCTTGTTGAGTTTTTTCCCTGAAACCTTTTTCTTCAAAAGCAGAGCGTAATGTTCTTCTTTTCTTCGTTCTTGTAGCGTCATAGCAGTAGTATATTTCTCCATTAATGACGGACACGACTCCGCCACTTTCTTCATTCCCATCAGGAGATAGTCATTAATCTTGCGTGCCGTTATCTTGGGAAAGTCATAGTTGTATTTGCTGCATATCTCATCTACCCTCTTATCCGTAATAGGGATTTCAACAAGGTTGTCAGTCTTCATTTGACGCACCTTTATGATTCGCGTTCTAGAAACGGTTTTGCAAAAGTTCTCTTTTGTCAGCGTTCCATAATCACAGAATCTTTGACATATATGGGGATGCTGCTCTTCGGGTGCAAAGGGACTCAAAAATATGGATAGGTTCCCAAAATAAGTTTGTTTTTTGAACCATTAACACATAAAGTATTGCGGGAATGAAAAAAATGTAGTAACTTTGCATTGTTTTTTCAAGAAATGTCCTTCCAATATGGGTATGACATTCTATGAACTGATAAAAAAGCGGTCTTGATAATTAATGATTTTATATGGTGAAAATAAGGTGATGAAAAAGGTAAATCACACCAAAATCACACCAATTTGAGGACTAAAGAACTTCTCGAAATTGTAAAGTGTTGATTATTAAGAAGTAAGCGGGGTGTAGCGCAGTTGGTAGCGCACTACGTTCGGGACGTAGGAGTCGCCAGTTCGAGTCTGGTCACCCCGACAGGTAAGTGAGGAGTGAAAAGTGAAGAGTGAAGAATTTAAGTTAGTAAGGTAAACATACAACTCGTTTCCGATAAATGCTAACTTAAATTCTTCACTTTTCACTTTTCACTCTTAACTTATAGTGCTTCAAGCATTCTCTTGATAACTACTTGGGCAGAGATTTCGCGGTTTGCAGCTTCTGGGATGACGAGAGAATTCTTACTCTCGATAACATCGTCGGTAACAATAAGACCGCGACGAACTGGGAGACAATGCAGGAATTTGCCGTTATTGGTCCATGACATGTGTTCTGCATCAACAGTCCAATGAGCCATTTCCTTATAGTCTGTCAGTATCTTACCATATTTCTCAGGAACAGTAACTCCCGGGCAAGACCAGTTCTTTGCATAAATGAAATCTGCACCCTCGAATGCCTTCTTCTGATCGTATTCGATAGTTGCACCCTTGGTGAACTTAGGATCAAGCTCGTAGCCTTCTGGGTGAGTGATAACGAGATCAACATCTGGTGCAGCGAGCATCCATTCTGCAAATGAGTTTGGAACAGCCTGTGGAAGACAACGGCAATGAGGTGCCCATGTGAGAACTGCCTTGACGCGCTCCGTAGTCTTGTGTTCCTCTATTGTAATAAGGTCTGCGAAAGCTTGGAGAGGATGTACGGTGGCTGTCTCCATTGCGAAGACTGGCTTGCCGGCATATTTCACGAACTGGTTTACGATAGTCTCGGCATAGTCGTATTCGCGATCTGTGAGACCAGCGAAAGAGCGGATACCGATAAGGTCGCAGAAGCTGCCCATTACAGGGATTGCCTCGAGAAGGTGCTCTGATTTGTCTCCATCCATGATTACTCCACGCTCAGTTTCGAGTTTCCAAGCACCTGCGTTTACATCAAGAACGATGACGTTCATTCCGAGGTTCATAGCTGCCTTCTGGGTAGAGAGGCGTGTGCGGAGAGAGTTGTTGAAGAACACCATGAGAAGAGTCTTGTTCTTTCCAAGGTGCTGATAACCGTAACGGTTGGCCTTCACTTCCTGTGCCTCGGCAAGAGCTGCTGTTATATCGCCAAGGTCTTTTGCGTTGAAGAATGTTTTCATATATGAAATTTTGTTTTATGTTAAAATCGTTTTTGTAAAGAGTAAATAACTCTCTTAGCTATTGTTTCGAAGTTCCGTGAAAATCTTTACGGCTTCTACGGCGGCACGGACATCATGCACTCGGAGGATGTCGGCACCTCGTTCGAGGGCGAGGGTGTTGAGAACTGTCGTGCCGTTGAGGGCTTCATCGGCAGAAGAATCAAGTAATTGCCAAATCATGCGCTTTCTTGAGATGCCAACGAGAAGTGGCAGATTGAATGTGTCCTTAAGCTGCTGTTGGGCAGAGAGTAATGAGTAGTTGCCGGCGATGATATCCTTTCCAAAACCGTAGCCGGGATCAAGAATGATATCCTTTACTCCGATTGAGTTGAGGACCTTGATTTTCTTGAGGAAGACAGAAACTGTATTCTCAAGATCCGCTTGAAGCGACATTAATATATAAGGTACTTGCAATCTGGCAACTTCAAGAAGAATGTCCGAAGGCTCATTCTCATTCGCGTCAACATCCACTTTCGCATTTGCGTTGGAGGTATTGTTGTAGTAGCCACGTCCTTCTGAAATGTCGTTTATGATATCTGCTCCAAACTCCTCGACTGCCATACGCGCTACTGATGGCCGGAAAGTGTCGATAGAAACCATTGCTTCTGGCTGTTCGCGACGAACGATGGCAAGTCCGTTACGCATACGGAGAAGCTCTTCCTCCTCGCTGACATCAGCAGAACCGGGGCGGGTGGAGAAGGCACCAACATCGATTATCTTGCCACCTTCCTGTATTATCTGATTTGTCCGTTCTGCTATCTCCTGTTCTGTCTGCTTGCGACTTCCTGCATAGAAACTATCAGGAGTCACATTGAGTATTCCCATCACCTGTGGGGTTGATAAGTCTAATGTCTTGTTATGAACTGATATCTGCATTTTGGCATTAATTTTTTGTTCCACTCCATAAGCACCAAAGGTGCGTTTTCATTTTGTGCGTGGGAATTTCAAATGCAAAGGTAGAAAAAATGTTTTACAAACTTGCGTTAATTTCTGATAAATATTTGCAAGAACGTGAAATTTTCAGTAATTTTGTGCACAATATGAAAGATGAAGAGTTCTTCCTGCAAAAATTGCAGCATCACGACATAAAGCCGACAGCCAA
>Ga0326513_10001034_pt1 | contig 22743 bp, 22 predicted proteins | sample 2_2465_0518_D_FD_203654 | JGI IMG/M metagenome (GOLD analysis project Ga0326513, IMG submission 203654) | Bovine rumen microbial communities from UC Davis, California, United States - 2_2465_0518 | ecosystem: Host-associated > Mammals > Digestive system > Stomach > Rumen | place: USA... | reverse complement strand
AAAGAATGAAAAAGAACGTGAAGAGCTTCTTAAACAAATAGAAGAATTGACTGCTAAGCTAAAAGAAGCTGAAGCTAACCAAGAAAAAGTAGTTGAAAGGATTGTTTACGTTGAAAAAGACGTGGATAAACTTTTGAAAATTAATACTAGATTCACGCCATTCTTTATAGCTGGTCCAGTTGTAGGGTCAGATATTAATATAGGAATGCATGTAGAATTTGGTGGGTTGTATAGAATGTTTAGGAATCTCCAAATAGGAGGTTCTCTTTTTTCATCTGTATATCAAGATTCATCTCGAAGTTTTGATATTGGTGTAGGTATTATTTTGGGATACAGTATTTATTAAAATATTTTGTTTAACCTAAAAATAAGATAATATATTTTAATAATAAGAAAGACCGATTTAGGGAGGCCAAAAATGGCTGAAGTTACACAAACAACTCCTAAGGCAGCGGCAAAAGCTGCTCCTAAACAGACACCTGTAGGAGTTAATGCGGGTGCTCCTATCGAGGACAAAGACGTTCTCGTGAAGAACACATTAATCACATGTATTGCAATTGGCCAGGGTGGCTATAATGCAATGCGCAGCATGCTTGACAAACCGTTTGTCAAGTCGGAAAACTGTTTCTATCTTAACTATGAAACTGACCTTCGTGCTGCTGAACTGCTCTCTCCGGAGAATAGGATTAACATCAATCCAAATTCATTTGGGGCAGGCAAGAGCAGAGACAAAGCCAAAGGCGATGCTACTCAAGCATTGAGTCTTTGGCAAGAAGAGCTGAGGGAAAGAATCAGTCCAAAGACAGATAAAATGTTTGTCTTTATATCGGCTGGTGGCGGATGTGGCTCTGGGGCAGGTCCACTTATTTCAGCCGTTGTATCTCAGGACGGATTCCTGAATAGAAAAGGTCGTAGATTGCCTGTAGAGGTAATTCTATTTAAACCCGCTCTGTCGCAAAACAGAGAAGAGTGGTACAACTATTCAGAATGCCTAAAAGAGATGAACGCTTTGGTTAACGCTAAAGCTATTTCACTCTATATTGTGGATCTCAGCTCTTCGGACGATATTAAAGGCGTCGATGTCAATGAACGCAACCTCGCAGTAGACAATGAAGTTGCTGAACTGCTCTATCGTTTTGAATGTATGAATTACATCTCAAAACTTAGTAACCTTGACTTTGAGGATCGCTATGTGCTTAGTACAACTCCTCAAATGCATAGTTTGCTTAGATACAATGCGGCAGATGGCACATGGTCATCTCCGTTTGTAATGCCTAAGGGTAATCGAGTAGCCCGCACAGGTTATGAAATTCCTGAAGGCGACGAGGACAGAATTGATAGCTTTGTTAAGTCTTTCGGAGCTACTGTCCTCGATAGATCGTTCAAGGGTCTTTACCCTCAGGGTGCTGCAAGTAAGGGTGCTTATCCTATTGTAGGCTTCTTTGGATTTACGATTCCAGAGTCCCTGATTTCAGAATCAAGCGATGTGGTTACTGAACTTAACCGCAAAGCAGAACAACTGGAAAAGAACGACCGTGCAAAGACCGCTGGAATCTTTGATATGCTTGCTGGAAATAAGTCGGCGATTGAAGAATCTACCGGTCACAAGGATCAGGACATTAATTCAATAATGAACCTGATTTCATAGTTTTCCTCCCTAAGGTGGTCTTAGGGGGTTAATCTCATTAGATGTAGCCTGAGAAAGAACTTCTTGAGACCGCCATCTTTTAATAAGGAGAAAGTTATGGGAGAAGGTAGAATTAACTATTCTGCGTATTGTATTATTCCGAAGAATAGAACTACTACTTTTGGAGATAGATTGGAGCAGCAAAATGCTTACAAGCTAATCGTGTCGAATGGTTATTCTGTAGAGATGGATGGAAAAGAATGCGATAAATCTATTACATTCGAAGATTCTTGTCTTCCTATTAGAGTAACATTGGATAGAACTGGCGAGGACCTCGGTGACGATTGGAGCATTTCATCTCCTATCATTGAACTTAGATTTGAATCTATAGTAAGATGGTGGCCAAAGAAATGGTTCATTAAATCGGATGGTTCCCTACCAAGGAACATTACGATACATTATGGTGAAATAGATATTTGCCTTGATGTAATAAATCCTGAAGAAAAAATAGTGCACGACTCGTTCGCTGAAACTATAATTTCGCAGGATCACGACAGTGCTGTTATAGACAACACTATAAAACATATGGGAGGAGAAGCTGTTATGTTTAAGAAAAAGAAGCCAACAGTAGAAGTAGAAGAACCTATCGAGCCTAAGATAGAATTTGAAACTTCAGCAACAGATGTTGCTAAAGAAAATACATTGCCAAACCAGGAGGAAAACAGAATGGCAACAGAAGCTACAACACAGAACGTTGTTAAAGAAAACCCATTGTCAAGCCAGGAGGAACGCAAAATGACAGAAGGAACAACCACAGAAGAAACACCAGCACCAGCAAAAAAGGGATTGTCTAAGAAGGTGAAAGTTACTATTGCTGTATGCACAGGCCTTGCAGCAGTAGGTGTAGGAGTCTTCGGATTCTTTAAGCTTCGTTCACTCAAGAACGGTGCCGTTGAATCAGTTGCTGAGTAATCGGCTAGTAAGGGTGTAACTATAGAACAGGAGGCTTTTTGCCTCCTGTTCTTTTTTCTTGAAATTTCAATATTTTGACATTTAAATGACACTTAATGAATTAGTTATCTCTAGTGGAGGTATTGAAATATGGCTTTAGAGAATGTCTTGATGTTCTTCTATAAGAAGGGTAGTAAAGATGCTCCTCTCAATTTTGATATAAATTCTCCTTTCGGTTGGGAAGTCGATGCTTCTGGCGAAGTTCAGGGAGATGCAGTATTTAAATATTCTATAAATGAAGTTGAGAAAGCTTTTGTTAAAGTTCGCGAAATTTCAAAAGAAGCTTATTATGAATCTTCTAGTCATAATGGTTTCTCTAATATTGGTGATGATAAAGAGAACTTAGTAGACGTCGCACTTGTAGAAACAGGAAACAACAGCCGTTATTCTGTAGATTATGGTGCTCAGGGTCTTGATAAAGCTAATATCAGTGAAGGTAAAATCTGGACAGATGTATTTCGTATTCTTGAATGGCTGTATGCTAACCAAGCAACGGCTAATGGACAGAAATGGAGTGGTGCCGATACAGGTTCGTTACTAACTGCAGCAGACTGTGCGTTTGCTTCAGATTATAGTGAAAACACACCAACGCAATCTGGTTCTAACATCTACAAAGTAGATACTTACGTAAAGAATTCCATTCAGATGTTTCCAGGCACTAAAGAAGGTCGTCTTTCTTATGTGCGTTTCTCTGTAAAGGACGCAGACAATAATAATAACCAGGTAAATGTCATTGCGTACTTTGATGCAGACGATTGGGTTGAACGATCTACTAACTTTTCATACAAAGTATATCGTTATGAAGATCTTAACAATGATACGACTATTGATAACAATGAGTTTGATAAACAGATTGTTGCTAAGATCTTTGAGATCACAAAAGATGGTAAGTATAAGAACTATTCTACTTTCTCTGTAAAGAAACGTATTTCTGATAATACATACACGCAGGAACAGTTCTTTGTTTTCTCTTCTCTTGCTTCTAAACTCACATCTGCCACAATGCTTGAGCAGATTAAATCTTATCTTCAGAATCTTGGTTTGGGTCAGTCTTATTTGACTTATACTTATCCTGAATTGTTTGGTTTGAACACAATCCAAATTGTTCCTATTTGGGATAACGTTATCCAAACTAAAGATAATGGAAATATGGAAGTTTATCCGTTGTCATTGGCTAAATTGTATTCTACACTCAACCAATTCAACAAATCAATTACTCCTGGTGAATCTGGATATTCTCCTGTTGAGATTTTCTATATTGGTCCTGGAGCAGGTTGGACTCCTTCTGTAGATATCGGGTTTATTCTTCCTCTTATCGCAATTGAACAGGATTCTACATCTGGTGTAAGTAACCCTATTTCTGCTCGTTTTCCAAGTTATCAACCTATTTATGGACAGAATATAAATAGTGATGCGGCAGAATTTCATTTTGTATTGCTGAAGATTTTGTTCTATCTGTATAACGCAGATAACACATTGTCTGATACATTTAAAGCTAACTACAGTATTGTAGAAAGTTCCAGTTCAGACAATTCTAATCGCGTTACTATCACATTCTCGTTTGGTGGAAATACTTGGACTGTATTTGGTAAAGCTAATTCTTCTGTTACTAACAGTTAACGGAGGCTTGCATGAATAAAAGTGACGTTAAAATCGGCAACTATTATCAATTTACGTTTTTACCAAATTGGTCTTCTTTAAATGGTGCTTATAAAGTAACTGGTTATGCTTCTCCTGAAGTTGTCACTGCTATTAATGATGGAACTAGTATATTCTCGATGTTCTTTGATAATTTTGGATATGATGCTGATTTATATAATGCTTACATCGAAGATTCGACATTGGTATTTATTGCGACTAAACTTGTCACAACAGATCCTATTGAGGAATCTATAGACGATGAAGAAACAACAGTTTACATTCCATCAACTCTCGTTAAATTTGAAGAGAGTTATGAATATGTAAAAGGAAATCGAGTTTCATATTCATTCTCAACTGATCCTCGAATTTTTAAGAATGAGAAGGCGTTGAATGATTATAAAACAAAAGCGAAGTCCATCATTAAAGAAGCTATAAATAAAACTTCTGAATTCTCAGTCGATTCGATTTCTGTAGAGGTAGAAGACCAAGAAGTTCTCACAACTACATCAGATTATAATTCGTTTCTTAAAAAACGAGAAGATAAAGAAGTTGCAGCTAAAATAGCCGAATTACAATGGAGATCTAATCAAGAATCAGCAGATAGACGTCTTTATCAAGCAACTCTAGATGCAGAAAAGGCTAAAACTAATTATGAAAATAGATTTGATCAATTAGCTTCTAAGATAGATGAAGCGAATATAATTGTTCAAAACAATCAAGATCAGCGAAATTATTTGAATAGAATCAAAGAATACATCATTGGGGTTATTGGAGATATCATGGTGCGTCAGCCGACTGCTTTTGACGGAATCCAAGGACTTCAAAACGGTTACAATAGTACCCAGGTATATAATGCGATTTATGCTTTAGTTTCATCATAAAAATAAAGAATAACCTCTCCCTATTATGGGAGAGGTTTCTTTTTAGCTTATCTTTTCCTGATATTCAGTAACACAGCAAGCTGTGTCGGTGAGTTTATCAAGAAGAGTTTTGTCTGTACCAGTAGTAGTTTTGATCTCGTTAAGAAGAGTATTAAAATCTGCTTCTGTTTTCTGGGCAAGTTCGGCAAGGAGACGTTCACGAGCTTTTTCAATGTTTACATATTCGGTGTAAAACATTGTGTCATCTTTCTTGATGGCTTCAAGCATAGCGTTGATTTTTACGTCCTTCAGATAATATTTAACTGCCTGAGCACCAATCATCTTTTCAAGGTCATCATTGCTTACGTCAATAGGAGATACTTTAGATCCTTCTGAAGAACGAGCGCCGGCAGCGCTAGCAGTATCAATGTCTGCTACCATATTAGCAGCAGCTTCATAGGAAATTTTATCTCTAGTAACAAGATCCTCAACAGCTTCCTTAGAGAATACAATTCCAGGGAATTTAGATGACAGGAATTTTACGGTATTTGAAAGGTTAACCATTTTAAACTCCTTAAAGGATTATTGATTATATATTGTAATTACAATCTATAATAATGTTTTTCGAAAACATCGAAAACGTTTATATGATTTTTAATGAGGAGATACGCGTATGTACATTTTGATTCGTAAAAGCAAAAATGGCAAGGCTGGAAAGGAGTATTATAGTGACTGCGATGAATGGGTAAAAATCGTAGATTCACAGCTCTTACCTAAGTATAAGGAGTTTAAGAATAAGAAAGAAATATTGAACTTCCTTAGGGAAAATGAGATCGTAAACGCAATCACTAAAGTAAGTGACTGGGAAGACGAAGATTGTGTTTACTCGGCTAAGAAGGTTGAAGAATAAAATGGCTCAACTTAGTCAAATGTGGAAAGAAAAAACCATAGCTGTTCTTAAGAATCTTTATGGAGATGAACTTAACGAACAAGCTTTGGTACAATATCTTAACAAGATACTTGAGGAAAAGAAACCCTACTTTCCAGTATTATCTATGAGAAATCTGTATACAACAGAACATAAACAGGTTCCTCTTGATGATATTTTGGATATAATAAAGAGAGAAGATCTTTGTGTTGAAGCAAACAATACCCTTACATATTCTTTGAACAAAGTGCATTCTCCTCTTCCAAAGATTCTGGTTAAACAGAAGGCTGATCGTAACTTCCATAAAAAGAAGATGCTTAAAGCTAAAGAGGAAGTAGCTGTTCTTAAGAAAGCTGGAAAGTATTTTGAAGGTTGCGACGAAGACGTTCGAATGAAATCTGAAGACGCTCTTCAGTTAAAGATTAAAGTCTTTATGAATTCAGTATATGGTGTACAAGGTCAGAAAGGATCGTTCTTATATGCTCCAGATACAGCAGGCGCAGTAACAGCTCAAGGGCGTGAAATGATTGCTGAAATGACATGGACAACTGAACGTATTTTCTACGGGACTCTTCATTTCTATTCCATCAACGAGTTTATAGGATATATACATCAGATTAAGCAAGAAGTTAATCCTAATTCTGAATGGTTAAAATATATATCATACATACCAACTCAGAAAGATGTAGAAGATCGAATAATTAAAGCTATGAACAGTATAGAAGGATTGGATACTTATCTTGAAAATCTTACCCCTGTTCTGTTTGCATATATTAGAAGAATGACCACTATTGAAAGGATTTATTACTATTATGCAAATAATTTGTTTGATTTGATTCAGAAGAATTATAAGATATTCAAATTGTTTGATGATATTATTAACCTTAAAATAGGATATCTTGCACCAGCTTATCCGCCATCTGATTCAGACAATGACAAATTTTCACAATGCCTTGATATCGATTATAGTGTTATGGATAGTGCTGAAGTGGCAAAATCGTTTTCAGACGACGATAAGAAATCTTTCTTTAACTTCTTGATATGGAATAAAATAAATCCTATTCTTGATAAAATCTGGAATATAGTGAACGAGTTTGTTGTAGTCCATATGAGTACACCAAAACGTGCACTTAAGTACCAGACAAAACGCCGTCGAGCAATCGTTGTATCTGATACAGATTCTATTATCGTTAATTTGAACCCAGTTATAATTAACTTGAATAAGCTTCATTGTATAGAAAACCATCTTCCTTATCGTGGAGACGAAGTATCGTTTTATGATGAACCATTGGGATTTAAGTTGGCAAATATTGCAATCTACATCCTTATTAAAGGAACAGTAGTAGCAGGAGACATATTCTGTAAAGGTGCAAATATTCCACCAGATTATCGTAAATGGATTGATATGAAGAATGAGTTCTTGTTTAAGAGATTAGTCATGTTCTCTCAAGCAAAGAAAAATTATGTAGTAAACACTCGTCTTCAGGAAGGAAAAATTATTGACGATATGCCAGCAACTGGAATTAAGCTTAACTCTTCAGTAATTCATCCTGAAGTAAAAAGGCAGGTTATGGATATTATTGAAAAGAATATCATTCGTAGCCAAGAGATTAATCCAGTTGAAGTTATGCTTAAAGTAAAAGAACTTGAAAAATGGATTGTTGAATCTATAAAGAAAGGTGATTTGACTTTAGGTAGAAAGGCGAGATATTCTGGTCCACGCGGATATAAAACTGGAGTTTATAGAAACGATGCAGGTCGTGCGGCGTTTATATGGAACTTATTGTATCCCCAGTATAAGATAAATGCTGGAGACTATGGATATGTATTCCAAACTACTCTTTATACTGAAGAGGATGTTAAAAGAAAATTGGCTCCGATTTATCCAGATGTTGCAGAAATGCTCATTGAGAAGATATTTAAAGATGAAAATCTTAAACAGTATGGATTGAGAAGCATTATGATTCCTATGGGAAATGAATCTGTGACTAGATTACCGGATTGGTTGATCAAGTTTGTGGATTATAACCGTATTACAAGAAAACATTTAAGTTGTATTGTGACGTTGCTTCCAAGTATAGGAATGAAGAATTCAGCCATGAGTAATTCTCAGAGTACATACAGTACACTGGTTTCATTCTAAATAATAAACTCCTCCCTATTATGGGAGGAGTTCTTTTTTTTTAACTAATTTTCTAATTAATTACCAGCAGCTCCTGTTGCTTTGAGACGATAGTATAAACCTTCAGTAGCTTTTGTGCCAATTTTAACGTGAGCTACGGTGAATCGTCCATTGGCATAGTTGTACCAAACATCGCCGTTAACGTAAGCTGTTCCAGTAGGAACTACTTCTGTATTTTCAAGAGTAGGAGGTACTTGTACAGTAGGATTGTTATTTACAGGTTTAGCTGCAGAGAACAAGCAATAAACTTTTCTGTCTTCTGCAAATCTGACAGTTTCTTTCAAAGCTTTTCCATCTGCTTTCACAGCAAGACCAGTAAATTTTGCTCCTCCATTGAGATTAGCCACAGCAGCAATGAATTCGTCTTTATCTTCGAGTTTAGCAATAACGTCGGCTACTTTAGGAAGCTCAGTTGTGCGATCGAACTTGATTTCAACTTCAACGCCTTCATTTATAACTACAACGATGTTGATGAAATCTGGAGTATCACTGTCTGCTTCTGCAAGCTTCTTTACGGCTACTTCTGGAATGAATCCGTCTTTATCAAATCCAATACCGATTTCTTTAAGCTGAGCAAGAATTTCGTGTTCAGAACCAGTAAGAGTTATAACTTTACCTTTTTCAAGAGTAATAGAATAACCGTCCAAAGCAGAAATCCTAATAACCGTAGTAATAGTTTTAGGTTTTTCACCTGTTGCGTCTTCTACTGTATAAGCAAGACACTTTGTTTTAAAGTTACTAAGGCAAACGTCGTCAAACTCAAATTCCGCCACCTTGGTACCTTTAGAATTTTTTAAAACCATATTTGTCTCCTAGGATAATAATTTGGTCAATTAAATGTTTTTAATTCAATTTTATATACAGTTAGACTTTATAGTGGAGGAAACTTTTATGTTTACTAAGAAAGAAAAGCAAGCTATCAAGATTGTAAAGAAAATTAATGAATTGGTTCTTTTGGTTAATGAGGATAAGAACACTATAGATTATAGTATTCTTGGATATCAAGATCGCGTATCTCTTAAAAGCAAATTATTTGCTGCTAAGAATAAAGCAATTGATAGTGTACGTGATGCATACGACAAACACTATATAAAGATTCTTGCAGCAATGGGAGAACAGCCCAACTACATTGACCTTTACTAAATTCAAACTACTTATAGTTAGAAATACATATTATCAATGCAGACTAACTATAAGGGGTAAACAATTATGGGTGGGGCTGTAATTGATATCTATTGTTATCCAAGAGTTAATCCTGTGACAGAAATAATCACGGATAACAAAACGGATAATACAGGTTCTGCTTTCGAAGAATTTCTTCGTAAACAGATCGAGTCGAATCATAGGGTAGAGCAGCGACAAGGAGACTCTTGCAAATCAGAAGCTAGAAAAGAACTTTCTACAGTTAACTTACTTGCATTGCAGTATGTAGGAATTAACGCTCTTTTCAATAAAGAAGCCAAGAAAGCAACTGATCTTAACAAACAACGTGATGCTGCTAGAGCTTATGGATTTTAAATAAGAAGACTGGAGGAATTCCTCCAGTCTTTTTTCTTTTACAAACCTGTTTTGAACAATCCTTTATTTGATTTCTTAACGTTCATTGTGCTAAGATTAGTATTTAATGGCTTGTTCTTTTTATCATCAATAGTTTCACCTGGTTTAGATTTGTGAGACGATGATGTTTTAGAAGTATTATTCAAATGCATATTTTACCTCTTAATAATCTACTGCATAAGTAACAGATTTCTCAGATTTCACCTCTATAGGTTTTGATAGCATTATGTCATATGGAACGACGCCAAAACCGTTAGGTTTAGCATATATTGTATCATTTACATTTAAATCAAACGGAGTCAATCCTTTGCCAATATTGACTGGTTTAGAATAATGACACTTGTTATCAGTTGCTGAATAAGAAGGATTATTCGTGTTGCTTTTATAAAATAGCTTTAAATAATTTGTCCCATAAATCTTATTCACATACGATAAGTATCTATACATTTGACTTCGTCTATAGATATCGCAATTGTAAGCCAATAATGTGTTTAATTTATCAACGCCAGACATATCGTTTGGATTATAAGAGTTCATAAACGTTAATTTGCCGTCTACTATTTTAGACAAATGATGTCCTTTTATTTCTAATAATCCGTTTTTATACCAAAAGTCTGGAATAACGTGATTTTCAGGTTTATTTATCAGAGATATCATAAATGGTTCTCTGATAATAAATTCGTTGTGATCTTTAGCATATATCCAAATTGCTAGTTCCCACATAGAGTCAAACCCTATACCATAATAAAACAGTTTATTATTGTGAAACCATTCAGGATGATCTATGTGCTGTTGACGAATTCTGGCTCTATCTTCAGGTGATTGATTCATACCATAACCGTTATGGTTTTTAGAATAGGATTCTTGAATTTTTTTAAGTGTTTTAGGGTCGCTCATTGGATTATCGTATCCAGTTTTTGCTGTATAAGCTTCTTGACCTTTAGTTTGCCACTCTGGATGCGAAGATGACATTTCTCTATGCATACATTGTTTACATAAAAATTTACTTATGTTGTTAATGTTTTCTTTTCTAAATCTAGGGATATATTCTATTTTACCACAAATAACACATTTGTATTTTATACCTACAAAATGACCAATGCAGCTATTTAAATCTTCAACAGTGTTTATAAAAACTATTCTTGGAGAAGCGTATTTTGATTTACTAGTCCACGAATCTTCCCCAATCATGTCATATTTTCCAGTATTATAATACCGACGCTTTCTCAATAAGATCCCCCAATTGTTATTATTCTTTTATACTCCATTATCTGTAGCAATAGTCACAGATTGTTCAGCTCTTGTTACGCCTGTATACGTCCAATTAGGATATTGGTCTTTTCTTCCACGGTAATCATCTATCACTAACACGTTAGGCCAAGATGAACCTTGACTTTTATGGCATGTAATACAATAACCGTAATCAAGAACGACATGATCTCTACATATATCAAATAGATTAGGTTCTTCATTGGTTTCATAACTGTCAAAAACAATTTTAGATACTCTAGAATTAAAATAAAGATCAGTGTGTTTCATAAAATCTGGAACATAACTCATCTCTACATAATCAGTTGTACTATCGTAATCAACAGCGTCGCCCAATGCAAACCCACACATTCCATTGACTGGATTAATTATAATATCGTTTTGATATACCAATTCGTTTTCTAAATCATTTTTAAGACAAACTATTTTTTCACCATTAAGAGGGTATTTACTCAATTTATCATACCCTAATTTAGTTCGAATCAATTTATTATACTCTCGACGATGTTTATTGCTCCAACATAAAACCATGTCGTATTTTTCAATATCTTTTATTTGATCAATATGAATTACTTCGCTTTCTAGACATTTGCCATATGGAAGTTTCTTTCCTTCACGAGCATATCTTGCAAGTTTCAAAATACCAGATTCGCCAGCTTGACGCATAACTTGTGTAAGCATTACATCTGGTTTCAGTATGTATGGGTTTGGATGAAATAATGGAGGTAATTGTCCAGGATCACCTAATGCGAGAATAGGTATTCCATAAGATATGATGTCTTCCATCATCTTTCCATCGACCATTGATACTTCGTCTATAACTATAAGCTTAATACATCCATTTATCGATTTGCGTCTAGCAAAATATGTTTGTCCAGTTTGTTGATCTACACATACTCTGTAAAATACAGAATGAATTGTGTTGGAATAACAACCTTTAGATCGTAATACGACGCTAGCTTTTCCAGTTAGAGTCGCGTACAATACTTGATATTTGTTTATTCCTAGTAGTTGAACTAGCATATTTACACATGTACTTTTTCCAGTTCCTGCAAAACCTGAGTATACAAACACAGGTTTCTTATGAGGATCAAACCACCATCGCATGGCTGCTTTAATACCATCAGCTTGTTGTTGGTTGAAATGTAAACTCATTCAATTACCTACCAGATTGTCCCATAGTTAATTTAAGCACAGGAAAACCTCCAGTTAAAAATCACTAGGATGTTTTCGCACATTTATATCGATACGAAAAAAAAGAAACTAGGGAGCAAATTGCTCCCTAGTTTTCTTAAACAACATTCAATCTACTGGAAAACATCGCGTTTTCCAGTCTTTTCCTAAAACAATTTCCACGACTGATTCTTTGCGTGGACCGGAAAGACTGCGAAGAATCTTCGCGTTCTTGTAGCTGACTGCGCATTGTTCTATCCATTTATCAAACAACGCGTTGCTCAAGCCTCCAAACTTTGTTAAATTTGGACGGAGTAAGACTCCATAAAATTCGTTGAAATCGATGCCAGATCGCAAAAGCTCGACTCCAAATCGAGTTTTTAACGCTCTTGTCACGATGAGGCGTGACACGTTGTATTTTTTCATGTACGCAGCAATTCTTGCTGCTCTAGAAATATCAGAAACCGGTGTAAACACATAAGTTGTGTCCCAACCAGTCTGTCCAAATCCGACAATCTTAACCGCGATGTCGTCATTGATCTCATAAACGCTACCGCGCTTGTTCGATACAACAAGCCCGCCAGGGAACTCAGAGTAGCAGATATGTTTTTCAGCCATATCTACAATCTCTTTATTAGAGTTAGGGTCTGTCCAAAATTCACAAAGCTGCTGAAAATTCATTTTCTTCATGATTTTCATTTCATAAGATATGCCCTTATACCTTTTATTCGCGGTCAACACTCATACGAGTATTTCCAGACGAAGATATAGAGCATTTTCTTACTACTTCTCACTTATATAATGTGAAACTGAGAGTCGCGTTTAAATGAAAAACTTATTTAATTTTGTCTACCAGTCATTATTGTTCCAATCGTTTTTGTTTAGAGAAGTTTCATAATGACTTATCTGCATAGTGTTGCAATACGGACAGATCCAATGATAACCAACAGGACTATTAAGTTCGTCAGCAGGATCTAAAGCAACCGGTATTTTAGATAAGTACAGTATATCTTTTTTGAAATGTTTAGCACATTGTTCACATAGAACAAATCGACTTCGTTTAGCCTGAAGCATTTTCTTTTTTCTTTCAAGGCGTTTGATTTCTTTATTTACATTTTGCAACATGTATTTTAATGAACAGAATTCTTTATTGCCTCGCTCGGAATGCATATTTGCTCCTTAATCTCTGATATCTCTGGGATTTCATTTATGGTTGCGTAAGGATAATTAAGTTCAAGACAATGCAAAGTTTTTAACGGTTCCAACCAGGTTATATCCGATTTAACTTCGTTTTTAATCTCCGACATTGTTAATTCTTTAACTTCTATCCCAGTAGACGAATTGATCCATTCTCCGACAAACTGTCTAAAAGAAACTGTATTAATTCCGTCATAATTTACTAACACACATTCATCAATGTCCGCATTAGATAGTAGAGATATTTTTCTTAATGTTTCCCAAGGATCTAATTTCCTCAGAACGTCGTAATAAAATCTGAACTTGTATTCATCAAATGTAATAATTCCTTTCTTCCACAGCGTGACTAGATTAAGATTAGGAGCAAGCTCTGGTAAGCACGGTCCTTTAAACCAATAAGGCGGTCGATAATCTATCGATACTGGGTGAGATATGAAGGAAATCATTTGATAATTAGAAAGTCGCAACATCTATTTTGTCCTTTTTATTTGGTATTCATAAGAATGTAAAAATGTTTATACTATATTATTGAGACAAAAAATTCAATTTGAATTTCATTCACATATTATATTATAAGAGGTGATAGAATTATGTTAATCAAACCCTTTAAATATGAAGGCTCTATAGATGGTGACGACATTCAAACTATAAGATTCAACACAAGTAAAGGTTCGTTGAATAACGTAAGAAGCTCAATATATGTAAAACAAGTTCTAGATTCGGAATCAGGATTGATGGGTGGACAAGAAGCTCACGATGTCGTTCTAGTTTCAGATATGATCAAACATTATAAAACGTTAGACGATTACTTTAAAGATTTTAATCTTAGTGTTGATGATTTCTCGATGACAACGAATTTGCGTGGCGATTTACTTAATGGGAATGGCATCAATGTGTTTGGTAAGATTGTTCACGTCTTCAATGGAATTTATAGAGGTGATCCTGAAGCAAATATCAAAGATAAACTCTCTAGAATGATACTGTATCCGTTTATATCATATTCTATAGGAACAGACGATGCGTTCTGTATACCTGTTTCTAAAGTGTTGTATGTGAAACATGGAACTAGAACCATAAGCAATGTCGCGTATTATCATCAGAACACTTTGAATTTTATGAATAACGTTCCTAGTGTATCCGCCAATGCAGCAGAATTCGAAAAAGTGATTACCCACATATCTATGCAGGGTGCGTATATAGATATCACTGATCCTAAATTTCCAGATATACATCCTTATAATTCCGGAGAATATCCGAGATGTTTAGAAATAAAATCTCAATATACTGGAAACGAATTGATTAGCAGTCTAATTAACTTAACAACATATTTTGTAAATAATGCTGATTCTCTTAATCAAGAAGAGATGGAGAATGAAGCTAGAAATGCAAGATTAAGAAGAACGTTAATGGGTGCTACACTGGATGATGCTGATAATCCTGAAATGATGACTATAGAGCATATAATGGTGCTTAGAACGATGGCTAGAAATATAGCAGTAGATTATACTAAAGTTTCAATATGCTCAATGATAGAAAATGCTAAAGTGATATACGATTCAACGGATCCGACTAAAGCTCCAAAGATAACAGGTTTGAGAATACCATTTGATAAGGTTCCTAAACTGATGATGGGAAAGCTGATCGGAACATTGATGTCGGATTATACAGATTTACTGAAAGCTTCTATAAAAGAAAGCGCTAGACATTTTAGTTATATAGCAAATCATTTTAGAATTTCACTATACGATACTCCGTATGATATTTTAGTTAAGATAACTGATTTTGATCATAACTTGTCTGAATCGGTTAGATTAAATAAAAGCGAAGCTATTAGAGATTATCTTATAGAAGGAATCCATCAGGCTAATACTAATAAAGTTGAAATACACAGAAACTTAGAGTTGTTAGCTGATAATTCTAGAGAAAACTAAAAACCTAACGACAAATTATTGATTACGTTTATTCAATATGTTAAGGAGGCCAATATGGCTAATAATAATTTTCACAAACCTGGTTCAGGAGCTCCTACTTTGTCTACTCGTGTAGCAGAATTTTGGAGTACAGATCCGTATCAGGTAGGAAATGGAGAATACCAGTTGGTAAGACTCGGTATTTATGGAGAAAGATTGACTCTGAATTTCTCTAAAGGCAACAAAGAGACTGGAGCAAAAACTCAGACAGCTTTCCTCCAGATGGATTACGAATCTGCTTGTGCAGTAGCTCGTACTCTTACATGGATTGAGAACACTCGCAAAGATTGTTTGAAGCATGGAGTTGAATATCCTATTTGGTCATTCAAGAATACAATCCAGTTTACAGACAAAGAAAGCAAGTCTCTCAGAACTATCGGCGTGTTTGAAATCAGAACTGAAATCTCTCAGGTAACACAGAAAAACACAGTTTACATTTCATATACTGCTGGTCCTGATAAGTTTGAAATCGCATTGGGTTCAATGTATCTTAAAGATCAGTGTGAATTCTCTGACCACGTAGATATTGATGCGAACGATTCACGTTTCTATGCTTTCGCCGATTTGTTCCGTTACACTGTAGCAACGTGGCCGATTATTCAGCAGCAGCAGAAGATGTTTGGAATTATGATGAGCAATTTCTCAGCTATCAGAATGAAGATGGGAATCCCTGCTAAGACTGGCGGAAAGGACAGTAAATACACTGATTCTAATTACAGTTCATCTCCTGATTCTGGCACATCTTTCGACGATGGTCCTGCTCCTGATCTTAGTGATCTAAGCGACGAGCCTTTCTAAGGCTAATAACTCCTGTGAAACACCAGGAGTTTTATTTTTTTTTACTAAATGAGGTATTGGAATGAAAAAGATACATGCAATTGTTTTAGCGTTGTTGACAACGATGTTTATCTGCGGTTGTTCACAGAATGATTTTGCTGAACTACAGTATAACAGTGAAGCTAGATCTGCTAGATTCAGATCAGAATACGCAACTGTTGTAAATAAGTTAGAAATGCGTGAAGGAAATTTCGATTCTAAACGTAGAGTTACGTTTTACAATGTTCGTCTTGGCGAAACAATCTTTGTATGTGAAGGTTATTCCCACGTACAGATCGATGGAGACGGCGATGTAGAAATTGTAATTAAAACTGGACACGATAAATATCTTCGTCATTATCTTGGACAGAAGCAAGACATTACATATTTTTCCGAGCAACTTGAAGCTAATGAAGGCGTAGAATCCTATGAATACAAAATTTATTGGAATCCGAGCCTATGGCTTCCTTCGTTTACAACAAATAAAAATCTGGACTAGCATATGGAAAATACACAAGTCGATCCAGAACATGCTGCTTTATTCGAACAAATGTTTGGCTCCGAGTGTAAAGGACAGAACGTTGATATCATGGATCCCAAGATAAAAGAGAAGATTAAAGAAATGTCTTCTCCGATTCCTATTAGACTCAGCGAATCGTTCTTCAAACTGCTGCTCACAATATTTACAAAGATTATGCCAATTGCTACAATTTCAAGTATAATCTTTTCAAACGTTTTGAATGGATCATACAAAATTGATTCACTCAAAGACTCTTTTAAAGTAGTATTTGTTGATATCATACCAAAAATTTGGTACATGGTATTAATTGCTGCTTTATTCTGGGTAGTTTTACAAACATTAAACTACTTAGTGCAATTCACTATAGTGAAATTTTATGATCATCAGTTAAAGAAGATGCTGAAAGATTATAAAAAATACAGTGAATTGATTAAGGATAAACTTAGAAAAGATGAACCTTCAGAAGATCAGCAACGCAAAGATTTTGGTGGATATACTGAAGAAGAAATAATAGCACATGCTAAAGAAGCAGTTGAACTTGCAAAACGAAAGCAAGAAGAGACTGCTAAATCAGAAACCTCCCAAGATAATAAATAAACAGGGAGAGGACCTATTTTGGTCCTCTTCTTGTTCGATAAAAATACACTTTTGACATTTTAATGAACTCTTGAATTCGAGGTTAAAAATGATAATAGATAACCACAATATGACGAATTTCAAGACTCAACATATTGTAGACGATTCCCATCCAGATTCGGAAATAGTAAGATATTATGGACAGGAAATAGCATTAGGACAATTAAGAAGAGGATTTAATGATCTTGAACATTTAGGAAATATGTCTATTTTTTATGATGATATGTTCCAGTACACGTCATTAGGTCTTCTAGATCTTATATTTGAGCTTAAACACATTAATTCTCCGTTACCGCTAAATGATTTCTTTAAACGAGGTATTTTTGGAAACAAATTCGTTAAAGTTATTGCTGAATTGTGGGGAGTGAGTGCTGTAGAAGTAGATGCTATAGAAAAGAAGTATTATCCAGAGATCCTTAGAAGATCTCCATTATCAAAGAATGCTGTTCCTTTTTTGAATCTTAGAAAATCTATTCGTTCACAAACGTTGATTTTTAGACACAAATTCAAAGAAGTACACGAGGTGTTTGATGGCATTCGAGATCAATATAATGGAGCTGATGGGGGATATGTCTCTCTTGAATTCGATTACACTAATGGACAGAGCGAAAGAGAATATTTGGCTAATGTCCCTAAAAATAGACAAGAGCGTTTTGAGATCACAGTAGCTCAAGATCTCGGTGCAGTTATGGAGTTCTTTGATACAAGAAAACTTAATGGCACAATAATTTCAACAGTTAAACATAATGGCGCAACAGATGAACAATTGTTTAATGCTGTAAGCGATTATACTGTCGGATATACTGTGAAACTTATGGAGGAGGGCATATAAATGCTTACTGATATTGGTTCTCCTGATTTATATGTAAAGACTAACGACCTTCCTGAAGTAACTTCTGGTACTCTTTTTAGTAGTAACTCTAGTGCTCCTGATGAAAACGGTTTAGTTAGTTATGAAATATTTGGCAATCCAGGTTCAAAACAAAGAGCTAAACAATTTGCTTATATCGACTTGGGAGATATTTTTCTTCATCCGATGGCTTATGACGCAATGATAATGCTTGCTAAACCTATTAAAGGAATTCTTGAAGGCGATGGTTATTATTATTTGTCAAAAAACGGAAAGCAATTTGTTAAAGTAGAAAATATTGGAGATGCACCAGCAGGAGTAGATTGCGGTCAAGGATGTCATTGGCTGCAACGTAATTTTAAGAAAATAGATTTCACTAGAGATGATCAAAAGACAATGTCTGTTGTTCGTAGAGATCGTATTAATTTCTTAAACAGTTTATCGCCAGAAGAGATGTTTATTTCTAAATGGTTGGTTATTCCTGCATATTATCGAGATGTTGACATAAACACAAACAAGAAAAACGATATCAACATGATGTATCAAAACATTCTTTCACAGGCTAGAACAGTTAAGTCTATGAAAACGATGTTTGATTCTGAAGATGTAACAGATAGTCATCGTAAAATCCAAGCTAAGATAAATGAAATGTATCAGTACTTCTTCTCATTCATGGGTGGTACTAAAGCGTTTATTCAAAAACACGTTCTCGGAAAAGCTCCTGATTTTTCTTCTCGAATGGTTATTTCTACTGCTAAGATTAATAGCAATAACCCTGATGAAATGCAAACCGACTATGCACATTCAGCAGTTCCTTTATCAATGGTTCTTGAAGATTTTGCACCGTTTATTGAATATGGATTTAAGAATTTTGTTCGTAATCAAGTGAATGGTTCTGATTACGTTTACGCTAAAGGAAGTAATGGAGAAGTTAAACGTATTCCGCTCGCTTCGCATTGGGAACAAGTTCTTCTTCATGATAGCATTCATAGCTTGATTAAAACATATTCAGATAGCAAAGAGCATCGTTTAGATTATTTCTGTCTTGAAGCTGAAGACGGAAGTCAAGTTCCACTTGGATACATTACAAGTAGAGGATCTGTTACTTCAACTGATTCTGAAGAATTCGCTGAAGGATCAAATATAGTCAGACCTATTACATTGTGTGAAATGTTCTACATTATTGCAATGGAAACAGTTGCTGATAAACAAATTATGATTACTCGATTTCCTATCGAAGATTACCAGAACATTTACCCATCAATGATGAATATCATTCCTTATGAGAAAACTAAGAAAGTTGTGATCCAGGGCAAAGAATATCCTAGATTTCCAGATATCTCTATGGAAGATATTAAAAACAAAAAAGAGTCGTTCATTTGTGAGAATTTCAACGATACACTCCAGTTGTTCCCTACTTATCTTAAAGCTTTGGATGCTGACTTTGACGGCGATACTGTAACTGTACAAGGTATATTTTCTAAGAGAGATCCTATGGAATATATTAATTCTCCGATGAATATCATCAATATTGCTGGTAGTACAATGCGTGCTGTGTCTGATATCAATAGTCAGATGATATTCGCATTGACTAGGACACCAGAAGATAACTAAAAGGTGTAACTGATGGCAAAGAAACAGAATATAAACAGTGATATTAAAGCTTTACAAGATATGATCTTTAGTTCAAACTACGGTCTCAGTAGAGATTTCGTTGATAAGAACTCAGATCTAGTGATTAAAAGTAATAAAGCTGTTACCGATACTTTGTTAGGGTTCGGTGTAAACACAATCAATCATACTAACAATTCCATGCAGGAACTTACGTCTTTAGTATCTCAGTCTATTAGATTCAAAGGAAGCAATAGAACTGGTGTTAATCTGAAGACAGGTTTCTTTAAAAATGACGATGATGCCGACATGCTCACTGGTATCAAGCAGATTACCCCGCTTGGTAATATGGATGCTTCTGAACATGAAGTGATCAATATGTTTGCATCGATGCATCAGTCGTTCCTTAATGTGACTGAAGAATACCGTGGAGTAGTTGAGCTTATTCCTGAAGTTGGACGCGCTATTAAAAATATTGTTCGTGATATTCTTAGTGTATCAGAATTATCAGGTAGAGCTTTAAATAAACTCTATGAAGATGATTCTATTGCTGATTCTGATCCAACGAATAAAGATAAGAATAATACTTATATTTGTAACAAACTCTTACAAGAAGAGATAGTTGATAAAAATGATCTTGAAACCAAATTCAAGCGTTGGACATATGAGTCCGCTGTGTGTGGCGTAAAACCTGTTGCATTTATTCCTTATGATTACATCCTTAGACAATTGTCTTCTCTCAACGACAAGAAATATGGTTTGAACCTCGATGTTAACAAATTCGCAAGTAAGATCAAATCTGGTGAATCGTGTAAGGTTTGTGATACTAAAGAACAAGAAGAACGTTTCTATAACGTTTCAGTAGAATCTAGTTTTGCCGAAATGTTTGATCCTGATAAATTGGCTGCAGCGCACGTTACTGCTGAAGCTAAAGCTACAGAAAGCTACGATGCTCTTCTTACAGATGATCTTGTAGCAGCTTATGCTAGAAGCTGCGAAAGTATGTTTGAAAAGAACTATTCAGATCTTGAAGCTAAATATGCCAAAGCTAAAGACGATGAAATCCGCATTTATCAAATAACTGGTGAAAGATCAAATGAAGCAGTTCAGCAAGTTGAACTTCTTGATTCTATGACCAAGAAATATTCAGATCAAAAGAAGGCTTGGGAAGAGAAAAAAGTTGATGAAAGAAAGAAAGATGCTAAAGCTGGCCTTCGTGAATTAGCAAGATTTATTGATGAACACATTGATGTAGTAAAACCTGGTGCTTCATCCGCAATGATTGCTAATAAGATCATGAATGAACGTGACCGTTATTCTTCTTTCTATAATCTTGGTGAGAATTATCTCATGGCTGAGGGTCTTCAGAGAAAGCAGAAAAATCTTAATCAGACGAACGACGGTACAAGAGATGGAACAGGAGCAAACCCCGATTTTGTCTATGATACTGAATCAGAACTTGGTAAAGATTGTCTCATCGTTCCTTATTCGCCAGAAAGCGTTATTCCTATCAACATTAATGGCGAATACATGGGATTCTATGCTCTTGAATACGAGAATGAAATAGGATCAATGTGGAAAAAGAAACGTCGTGCTGGAACTTTTACGGATTATGTGAAGAATCAAGGATTTGGAGACGATGCTGCGTTGCTTGGTGGAAGTGCACCTATGGTTGCTTACGGCGGAGCTGATCCTCTTGAAAACAATTTGTATTCTCCTCTTGCAATGTACAACTATTCTGCAAATGCCTACATGACAGGCGATGCTGAAAACGATCAACGTTTTGATATAATGAAGATTGTAACTTTGCGAGTTCTTTCTCATCGTCTTAGAGACCCAGATCTTGCAGACAATAAAACTTTTAAAGATGCAGTTATGGCATTACTGAGAAACGATTGTCTTACAAGAAAGAAAGTGCAGTTTACTTTCATTCCTCCTGAATACATGTGTTATATGACATATCAGGTAGACGATGACGGTATTCCTAAATCTATTCTTGACGGTACTCTTCTTTGGGCTTATATGTATATTTCTTCTATGCTTTCTTCAGCAATGATTAAAATGTTGAAGTCAGCAGATAAAGAAAAGTACGAAGTATCGGTTGGTCTTCTTAAAAATGCTGGATACACTATTGACGAGTTGCAACGCGTTCTTTCTACTCGCAATATTTATTCGAGCAATATGTTTGGAAGTCTGTCTTCTGTTATCAAGAATGCTGGAACCTATCAGCGAATGATTATTCCTGTGTTCAACGATAAGAAATTGTATGATGTAACCCAGATTGAGAATATCAATAATGTAAGTCCAGATGACGATTTTACAGGTAAATTGCTTCAGAGTATTCTTGGTAAGATTTATATTAACTCTGGCATGCAAGGAAGTTTCGATTCTCCTCAGTTTGCACATGAGTTTGCTTATCAGAATATAGAATACCGCAGCAATATCATCGAAGAGCAAGCCAATTATGAAAAGCATTATACGAAGATTATTCGTACTCTTGCTGATCATTCTGCATTGGATACGTATAATTCTAAAGCAGAAACGGTTGATCCAGATGAAAAGAAAGAGCACAGTAACGGTGATATAGATTTGTCTAAAATCAAAGTAGAACTTAATATTTCTACAATGATGAGTATGTCAAATATTTCTGAAGTGATAGACCAGGCGAAGAATGTTGCTAATTCATTTGTCGAGATATACAACCTTGAAAGCGGAAGTCCTACAGCAACAGCAGTAGCTACTCTCTTTAAACGTAAGATTATTGAGAAGTATGCTAATATTGTTGAATGGACAGAACTTGAGAAGATGCTTAAAGAAGCAGAAGTTCAAGCCCCTCAATTTGTCAATAACCAAAAGAAACTCGCTAAAATAGATGCTAAACTTCAATCTGAAGAT
>Ga0326513_10001033_pt1 | contig 22759 bp, 25 predicted proteins | sample 2_2465_0518_D_FD_203654 | JGI IMG/M metagenome (GOLD analysis project Ga0326513, IMG submission 203654) | Bovine rumen microbial communities from UC Davis, California, United States - 2_2465_0518 | ecosystem: Host-associated > Mammals > Digestive system > Stomach > Rumen | place: USA... | reverse complement strand
TAGCGAATCGCCTATCGTATTTTTTGTGGTATACTAAGTGTGGTAGGTATAAACGGCGGTCCGTTTGCAACTCTCATAAGGTTGCTGTGGCTGGTTCGACACCAGCACCTGCCACCAGCGACTAATGACTCAGCACTAGCTGAGCTATTTTCTTGTGATATAATGTTATTATTAACAATTAAAAGAAAGGATAACTATGGCAGACAATAAAGCTACGGCCCTAAAAGAAGCCAACCTAAATACAAAACTCAAAGTCTATTACAATGGTGAAACGCCAGCAGACAGTGGGAGCTTCGTGCTCGATACTAACATATTAGATGATAGACATTATCCATGGATGATAAAGTGGTACTCTGATAAAGGCCTTTGCCATCAGTATGCGGACACAAAATGTATTTATGATGCAATCACGAGCCAGCTAGGTGTAGTGCTAGACGCTGTAATTGTCAACTCGAAACAGAGAGACGCTTTAGATAAGATACTCGATAACGCTCTATGGAGAATCTTAAGAGAAGATATGGCGCATAGTAATGACTATGTGATATAATGGGACCACAGCTGAGAGGAGTGTCCAGTCCGATGTTTCAGTGCTGGCTTAATTGAATTGCTCCTCGGCCACCGCCACCACTGGACCGGGGGTTCCCGATCGGGTTAAGTGCGGTGGTTTTTATTGTTCACCGGCATCTTCTCTACACGCTAAGCATGAGCTCATGTCCATGCCGAGAGCCTTCCCAGTAATCTCGTCAATCAAGTCCTCAAGCTCCTTGAGCTCCTCGACGTCGCCCTCGCAAACCTCATAAACGAGGCTTCGAAGTTCTGCGCAGACCTTGAGCAGGCACCAGTCAGTCTCTTTAAGCTCGCCGAAGTGCTTCTTCATGTACTCTCTTCTTATCTCCTGGAATCTCTTAGCCCATAAGAGGTACTGAATAGAATCACTATCATCCTCTTCTCTCCAGGCGGAGGCGGCGGACCGCACGCAGTGGCGGCGGCCATGTTGTAGCTCACCGACGAGCGCGATTTTATCAGCTATGCTCGCTTTATTGTGGTTGAATGTTTTTTCAGTTTCCTGTGTATCCATACTATAATGATAGCATAATATAAAGGAGCAAAAACTATGTCCGTAGGACCAGCACCAGAAGAACAAGTATTTGACGACCAAATTGGTCCAGGGGAAATCCCTGAAGAATTCAAGAAGGAGGAAGAGTAATGGCTGTATCACCTTTAGCAACAGAATCTTACCCAGCCTACGCTGGTAATTACTCGGGCCCAGAAGCCCGCAAGAACATCACCGAGATAACAATCCACCATATGGCGGGAATTAACTCGGCCAAGGGATGTGGAGCGATATTCCAGCGCCCTGGACGCAATGGTTCATCCCATTACGGCATCGGCAAGGATGGAGAGATTGCTTGGTATGTAGACGAGAACTGCGTGGCTTGGACTAACTCTAATTGGCCATCCAACCAAAGAGCAATCACCATTGAAAACTCCAATGATGAGATTGGGGGCAACTGGCATGTCTCTGACGCTACTCTAAATTCTCTAATTAAATTAGTAGCAGATATAGCTAAGAGAAACGGCCTAGGTAAGCTTGTCCCAGAAGAGAACCTCACATGGCACTCGATGTATGTTGCGACATCCTGCCCTGGTTCATACCTATTATCAAAAATGCACTATATTGCGGACGAAGCTAATAAGATTAACGGTGAGGGAGCGGCCCCAGCACCAGCCCCACAACCGACGCCAGCTCCAGCCCCAGCCCCTAGTGGTATCAAGGTAGGCGACAAAGTGACCCTCAAAAACTGGGTGGACTATAATGGCACCCGGCTGGCCAAGACGAGAGATTTCTATTATGTGAGCGAAATCAGTGGCAATAGGGCTGTCTTGCGAGCAGACAGCATGAACGGAACTGTCTATTGCGCAGCGAACACCAATAACCTCACGAAAGTCGGTGGTGGTTCCTCGGCTCCGGCTCCACAGCCAGCAAGGATTGGCGTAGGGAGCAGGGTCCTCTTGAATAACTGGGTAGACTACAACGGTACACGGTTAGTCAAGACTAGAGATTTTTACTATGTAAGCGAGATTAGTGGCAATCGTGCCGTACTTAGAGCCGATAGTATGAGTGGCCCAGTATATTGTGCAGCAAATGTTAACAACTTGAGGCTAGTATAATGGAAGAAATACTCGGATTAGATGCAATGACCGCCCTCATCTTGACTGGTTTAGTTATGGGGGCATCGGAATTAGTCAAGAGACTATTTGCTAAAGACTGGAAAGCAGCTGTGACTATAGCCGTATCTGCTATTATCGGTGGAGTAGCTGGACCGATGCTTGGTATCACCGTGTTGCAAGGCATTGCCTATGGCTTAGCGGCATCTGGATATATAACTCTTGTCCAAAATATTGGAAAGAGAGGTATGGATGGTGGACAAAGCGAATAGAGAGTGGCAGGACCTACCGAAGAGACTGAACTGTTTTACTGTTAGAAATGCTACTATGATTGATTTAGATACGAAAGAGATTATCCGGCATTATTCCGCTAATACCAAGATAGCGGTAGTCCAGAAATGCGTGACTCCAGAGGGTACGTATTACAGGACAGCCGAAAGCGCATTGCATGGGTTAGACCATGCGTTTAAGGGGACAGCCTTCGGGCTCCCCGATGAAGAAGCTCCATCAGCACCTATTCGTAAGTTTAGTGCCCTTAGTCCCGATACGCACACTACTTTGCGTGAGAGGGGGCGTAGTTTTTCTCTCTCCACTGAGACAAACAAACACTCAAGGAAAGAGGGCTCTTCTAAGGATGGAGAGAAGAAGCCCTCAGGGGGTTGGCTAAAAAAGTTCTTTAGGAGAAAAGGCGATGAGGCAAAGAATTCCTAAGGTAACTCCTATGATGTTGAGGGAGCAGCCCTCCCAATTTGTCGATGTCATTAACCGCTTGATTGATGAGGTGAATAACATCGAAGAATAAAACAAAAATTAGGGAAAAAGGAGGTAAGAAAGAGCCGGCAAAAGCCGGTTTTTTCGTCTTTTAGTGGTATTATAAAAACATACATTGAACCTTAAAATTCACGAATGGTCATCCACGTAAGGAGGTGGTTCTGTGATACCAAATAAACGCCCATCGTCTAGAGACGAGCATCATTTGCTTTACACCAGAAAAAGTTGGTCATCCGGCAGTGCGAAAGTACTGAGAAGGCAATCGTACTGTAAAGTACGCATGCCCAGGGACTTGCATGAAAGGCTCCACATTGAAGTGCCAAGCGTTCCTGTTCCTGGTGGGAACTCCGTGAAACACGCCTTAGACCAAATAGACTATCTCTCTAATTTCGGGGCTATCTCAGAAAAAGACAACGCCGAAAAGAGACTCTCGGTTCTCATTGCGCTATTTGATTGTATTGAGCAGCCGACAGCAGACGCTCTTAAAGAGCAGTTAAAAATCATTCGTGAATATTATAAGACCCCTCGATGATGAGGGGTCTACAAAACCGAAGGGGAATCTTAGTCAGGACAAGGAGTTTAGATGGGCGATGCTATCTTGAATCTCAGCTATCGAGTTCTGATACTTGAGTATATTATTTCTAAGAGCATCAAGTCCAGTTTGATAGCTGTTCTGCAATTTAATCTGAGCCGGTTGGTAGGTTTCTTGGTCATACTGTATCTTAGCTCTAGCAGGGAAATTCGAGTAGAGCATACCTGCCTTATTCGCTCCAGACATTATAGAGGTCTGAGCGTTCTTTCTTTGTTGGTCTAAAGACTGCACCGCAGCCTGATACTGCCTATCCAGACTATCCCGATAATTCTGGTAGAAAGTCTTTATCTCGTTTTCATCATACATATCTTTATATTACCATCCTTTCTACTCTTCCCCAATTCTTCGTTGGTTGTACCAACTATTAGCATCAGCCGCATGGAGCATCAATGGTGGGTTTCCTTGAGCCCCGCTGTCACCACCTACAGTTCTGCATTCTTGCCATGTCATATTACTGGTATTAGATAGTACATGACACGCCCCATTGGCCCTGTTATGGCTCTTCCACACACTGGTGTTTGTATCTAAGGATGCCCCCGGGCGGTAGTCTAAGTCGAACCAAGAGGCCCAGACTTGGTGTTGTAGCCAAGAATAGGTAGTCGAATTGTTTGCCCCCGAAGTTACCCACGTAAGCAGAGGGACGTCACCCCCGCCTGAGATATCTACGGTGAAGGTAGTGTTTATACTGAAGGATTGGTAGGCAGAGCCATTATATGTGTTTAGCACCACTCCATTTGGCTTTTCATATAGTGTAGATCTGTTGTTGTTATCATTCGGGTCGCTTATCCATGTATCTCCTCTGAACTCAATAATTATGCCATCTAGGACCGATGATGGGGCGTTCGTCGCAAAGGGGAGCGAGGCTTGATAGTAGCTCGTCCCCGCAGTAAATGGGTAATTCCATGGGTCTACGTCCCCCTTTGAAATGACAGCAAAATCAGAAGCGGCGAAAGAGTTCCTTGAGTTCGTAGGGTTATTCTGTACCCCATAAGTGCCATTGATGCGAATGGTTGCTACGCCATTTGAAATTGACACGACCGATAACTCCACATCAATATTAAACACATACTTCTCTGGGGTCCCGGCACCTGCCGCCCATGCTACTGATTTGTTTACTCTAAATCCCATTCTCCTCCTATCCTACATTAGGGTAAACATCTACTGCTGGGTCTAGCTGAGAGCGGTCTGGGTCTGTCACTGGATGCGTGTTGGATGTTCCACGAGCTGGCTTCACAACTATTTGCAACGCGTTCAGACGACTGGCGGTGTAGGTCATCTTGTCGATTTGCCCTGCAATATTGTCTGGGACCTTTTGCCCGTCTAATGGGTTGGTGACATAGCCCCCTACTGGTGGGCCCATAGAAGATGCTTTGGTCCTTAATCTGAATTCATGATGGAGAGAGGCTTCTTTCCCCTTAGGCACATAGAACACAAGTGAGCCACGCATAGAGACGGTGCCCCAGGGGCTTTCAGGTGCATTGAAAGATACTGTGCTTTGGCCTTGCAGGACAGATGAAAACATAGTTGCATCTATCTCGGTATCTTGGACATTCGGGATAACCAATGACCGGAAGTTGGTGTTGGGAGCTACAGTAGGGTGTACAATCTGAATCCCGTAATTCACTGTAATTTCTAAGTCATACTTACCGAAGTAGGCCGGGGCATTGTCGGCTAGATGCAAGTTAATAGTATCATTGTATATACCGTAATACCATGGGAAATCTGGGTCCTCTGGCACGGAATCGCGGACGTAAGAGATTTGTACCGAGCCATTAGGTATGGCTGGTAACCGGCATTCCTTGATACAGCCACAATCGTCCTTGACTAAAACGTGGTAGTACCCATCGTCATCTAGTGGTATTTCGCAATCACCGGCATCAGGGATATGGTAATTGGTCCACATAGCATTCTTCGGTTTGCAGCCATCTCCACATTCGGTACAATGTGGGTTGAACACTAGCAAGTCACAACTGTCGGCGTTCGAGGCATTGGTATCTCTCAAGTCAGCCAGATTTATCAGGGCCCCTAGTTGTGCCCCAGTGATAATGTCGGTGTGCTTCTCGGCATTATAAATGAGGCTAGAGGACGTGTAGTTAGTTGATAGTTTAGTATCGGTTTCATTTATCTTGGGAATTTTAACCCTCTTGGTAGCACCATTTATGGTGACATTCCAAACGCTCGGGTCGTACGGGTTGGCCATAATATTGAAATCACACCCATAGCGAGCCGGCTTACATGCCCCGCAGGAGCACGGGTCGTTTCCGCAAGTATTACAATTAGAACATGTCATGACTATATTCTATAAGAGGATGGGGCAAAATAGAAAAAATATAATTACTCGCAAGAGTAAAGTATAATTAGGCTATGCAAAATAACTCATATGTAGACTTTGATGCCGACTTTAGCTATCCTTTACAGTGGCTCTGGGAGTCAGAACCAGCACGGTGGGCCTACCAAAGACTGATTTGGAGGTCAGCATTGGCGCAGGAAGGGAAGCCGTGTCGGAACACCTACCAAGAAGAACTCAAATCGAACTTAGAAAAAGCCGACCCAATGGTCCGAGGCAAATATAAAGACCGTTGCGAGAAGGTCCCAATGGGCAAATCTTTTGCTCTGAAGAAGGCCGTAGACAATATCGCTGCCCAGATGTCTGGAGGGGTAGATTCATACAACTACCAAATCAATGACCCATACATGATTATCGACGACGATACGGAAGACTTACTGTCTGCAAAATGCCAACAAGACTATATCGAGAACAACCTACAGCTGCTAGCTCCGGTATTCTCAGACGATATCATGTGGTATGGCATGGCTGCGGCCATCATTAAATACTCCCCACATAGGGATAAGAATATCGTCCTACGAATCCACCCAAAGAACGTGTGGTTCGATACACGATATTCGTCCACTGGCTCAGAGCGTTTCCGTGGTTACTCTACCATGATTTCCTGGGCAAAACTCAAGAACATGATTAAGGAGGATGGTGATGAAATCAACCTTGATATCAAGGCTCCAGATGGCACGCCTGTTCGGGAAGAAGGTGAAGGCAAGGATAAGAAAATCCTTCTAGATAAAACTGCGAAGTACTCCAATCGCAAGATTCGTTCATTGAACGGCCTAGACATTTATGTTGAGAGCTTGAACAAGCTTGCTACATCCCCCAACCTGGCACCCGGCTTAACGGACTTCATTGAATATGACCACGACCTTCGTACCTGTTATAACTTAGGTTGGTACCACAGCTTCGCTACTAATCCGGAGAGGAGAACCAATAGCGGGTACAATGGCGACGACGTGGAACTCACAATTATCTATGACCTAGACCGGAAGATTGAGTACAAAATCATCAACCGACGCTACGTCATTTCCGCTAACAAGAAGGCCTTCAAGAGGAAGATTCAGTTCAAATGGACTGACCCACGGACCGGCATGGAGCAGGCTCGCATCGATGATTTCTGTCTAGAGTGCCCCCTAAAGTTCCAGTTCGAGAAAGCCAATAATATGGACACTGCCCCACACCCATGGGCCCCAGTATTCCCGCTCTTAGACAGTCATGATGAGTTATGTGGTTGGAGAGCAAGGAGAGAGCACGTTTCGAAGATTCTTTCTATTCTTCGTATTGATACTAATGGTGCCGACGCAGAGAGCCTAGTAGGAATGCTAAACATCATGGGTGGCATCTTTGATGACCTACAAGGTGATGTGACGAGTTTGGTACTAAACTACAATTATGACCCAATCGATTCAGAAATTGCACACCTTGAAAACCAGATACAACAAGTATTACATGCTTACGACCAGTTTGACGCCTTACAGGCGATGGGGGACAGAGCGAGTGCAGCCGAGTCTGGCATGGCGACCTTCGCCGTAGCACAAGGTCTAGCCGTCCACCAGAGCGCCTTAATGGAGCTGTTCGCAGATATCGCTCGCCAATGTATTGCTAACAGGGTGGCATACTCCAGTCGTATGGAGTTCCCAGTTGTCAACAGAGGTGAATATCGTACGCTTACTATTCAGCAGATGGCATTAACGGCCGTAATAGATGTCAAGCCTAAGCTCGCTAAACAAATCCAGGAGAAGCAGATAGCTGCCAATGCTATGGCCTTATTGGGGACATTATCATCCTCTGGGCTACTAAGCAAAGATGGTCAAGCCTATCTAATCGAGCAAGCTCTCTATGGTACAATGCCTCGCAAGATGGCTGCTACCTTCCTGAAAGATGCTGGGCCGAGCCAACAAGAACTAGCGTTAGCGCAACAACAGGCGAAGAATGACGCTATGGCACTACAACAGAACCAACAGATGTACCAGGCAGACCCATTGCCATACGAGGTACAACAGGCGGTGAATACTTATAGTCCTGATGAGGTCGACGACGCAATTAAGCAGCTAGGGAACGAAGAAGAAATCCCGCTAGAAGATAACTCTGTAGAGTTACTTGATATGGCGCAGCAACCCGGGAGTATGGCTCTAGATATGGAAGGACAGACCCCTGAGTTTGGATCGCAAATGGCGAATATGGGCGGCATCTAGTCGCTATAGATACAGAAACAAAAAACCACCCATTCGAGGGTGGTTTTTGATTATAGATACTGCCAAGGCTGGCATTCGACAAGGACAGACATAAGCGACGCTTGGTCTCTGAACGTCTTAGCCTTAACCTTCACCTGAATTGACTCTCTCTTCAGTCTTAAATCCATGATTGAGAGGCGGTAGGTGGCATCTTCCCCATAAATATCCTGGGCTGGGAATGCGGTCTCAGGCGGCTCTTCTATGATTTTGTTGCGCCAGACCGGTTCACGGTAGACAATGTCCCGTCCTCGCTCTTGTGTAAATACCTGCCTATCACCAGTGATGCCAATCCACCACCATCTCGTAGCGTTAGCTAATACCTTCACATGCACCCGACTGACAATAATGTCGGCTGCATTGCCAGGTAATGAAAGATATTTTGTCCAACGCTCAAACGTAATTGGGCTGTCAAGCCTACGCCACGTGTCTTCTGCATAATGCTGGATTATGGCGGGGTAATCCGCATGTGCTCCTATTAGTACCTCTGACTCATCAGAACGGATGTCGCAGAAAGGAATGTCTTGGTCCATAAACATCGGGTATTCTTGGTAGTTCATCTGCTGGTCCCAGATAAGACATTTAGCCTTCCCATCGACCTTATCATAATAGTTGTAATACAATTTATTAGAGAACCCCCACATCTTGCGTGGCTTTGTCATATCCACACGGTCATAGTGGCTACTAACAGGCTGAGCGGCAGGTACATCATTCCACAGAGCCCCAGTGAACCTACGGAGGCCTTCTTTCTCGTCATATGAGTAGATTATCCCTTTGTAGTTCACAATATCGCCCTGGCTCTGAACCCCAGATGAATCCATAAAGGTAGAAACTTGCGACGGCATATAATCCTCGAGGCCACTAGACTTAGACGAAGAATAAGTCGAGTAAATAGAAAAACCATTCTTCATTGAAATCATAATCTGGTCAGAAGCGTATTCAGTCAGAGCCGTGATTGGGTTGAGAGAAGTGTCGTATGGGCTACGGTTAGGAGTGTAAAACCTATACGGGAACATCGTGAAGTTCGGGCCTTCTGCCTCGATGGCAGACACCTGGACTAGGTTCGGGTCATTTCTAAACCCAGCTAAGAACAGTCGGTTATTATGGAACATAATCAATTTGGCCCCGATTACTGGCCTGGCGTCCACGAACTGGATGCTCTCAATGTTTTTCGCCCCACCTTCGGCAACCGTGTAAAGCACAGTAATAGTAGAGCCTTCGCTTGGGTCACCACCAACAAGAGAGATACCATAAGTCGCAAGCGAGACCTCTGTTTCGTTGTATTCCCAATGCCCATTATGGTAAGTGAAGATATAGGTTCCGCTGGTGCTACCAAGAGGGGAGTTATACCAAGTCTCGGCGTCAACCTGTGCAGTTACACTGTCAGCCGAACCTGTCGGGAAAGCCGATGAGTTCCATTCCCCAATCTTAAACCTTTGGAGAGGAGAGTAACCATCAACATAGTACACCCACGTCACCCTATCTGTATCCGTAACCTGGGCAATATTCAACTGCGAAACACGGCCGTCAACCTTGATGTCAGTCCCTTCAACTATCTTGTTCATCTCCTTATCATAGATAATAACTTCTGCCTCTCCGTTTTTCTTGGCACACATAATATCATATCTGTAACCACGGAGGGAGACAGTGGCACCAGTCTTCATGTTGTCCAGTCTATCAACCGGAACGCTTTCCCAGTCAGAGTAGATTAAGCCAATAAGAGGCATAGACGGGTAACGCTTATAGTCATATAGCTCCCTTACTGGCTCGTTCTTCTCCTGCAACTGGTAGGTACATGCGAGGTGTGTCCCTGCTCCGGTAGCAGCAATCTCAATTTTCCGTCCAGTGTTGAACGGGTTCGCATCACGGTTCTTCGGGCATCGGTCCATATCATCCCAGATTTCCATCCTCACATAGAGTTTTTTGCGTGGGTTAGCAATGGCTGGGATAGTCGTAATAGAATAAAGTTCTCGATGCTCGAAAATATCTTGTGACACGGTGCACAAGTCGATAGCGGTCTCATATACTGGGATGCCATCTTCTTTAGTAGAGAAATAAATGGACAAAATACCCTTACTTCCTCCAGTGTTCCGTAGAGTAATAGTATTCCCGACCAGCTTGCCATTATACGGCAGCTCGAACTTTATCTGCTTCCCCTGCCAAAGCTCTATGTTGGTCTGTATATCTAGATCAGTAAAGTCTTCTTTCCTCTTGTACCTTTCTGGAAATAAAAGCATCTTGATGCCTTGGACAGACGATGAGTTACCCCGCTGAAACACTAAGTTATCGGCCAAGTATCGACCGTTAATGTAATAAGGGGAAGAGTAGGGAGAAGAATTGATGTCGTCAGAAGTAGTATCCAGACCATAGTTTCTAGTTAGGTCGAAGCCATCGTGAATACGCCTAGAGGTTCTGCCAGGAACATCTGTCGGGGCATAAGCCCCTGGGTATTGTTTATTACCAGCATAATATGATGGCACTCGGCCATTCGGGTGTGGATTATTTTGGTACCGCCAAGCGCTCATTTATACCTCCCCGAGGACTCTCGGAGCTTCAGCCCCCCATTTCCTATGGAGCAACTGGATAGCCTCGATGAGCTTCTTATTGTCAAGATAACTCGTAACGTCAGCCGCAAAGGCATAGTCGCTAGCTTCATGCAAGTAGCAAGTCTTCATCACGTCTAGTATCAGATTCTCTGCAATGGCTGAGATTTCTACCTCATCGTCCATACTGTCGACCGGCTTTGGGAATCCGTAAGCGATGTAGTCTACAATGATAGGTACATCAGATGGCCTATCTAGAACTATCCAGACATTGTCGTCTTCTGTCTCGATAGTATATTCGCATGGTTTGCCAGCTCTCTTGAGACTTACTAAGCCATTGTTTTCATAGAAATCTTTAACTGGTCTGTGGCAGATACAGAGTTTGCATGGCTCCCCACCAGTAGAAGTATAGAAGTTAAGCATAGGGATATCGGTAATCCGGCGGAACCCAGTTGCATCGCTCAGACTCCATTTGTAGTGGTTCTCAGCATCTAAATTAAATTGTTTATGCTTGGAGAAGAGCTTCTCTAGGCGAGGGACTAGAGGCAAAGCGTTTATAGTATAGTTATAAGATTCCCGCAAGAAATCCTCGCTTATATCGAGAGTGTTGTCTCCTAGTAGTGTTTGCAATTTATGAGATAAATCTTTTAATGTCATTTTCATTATATTTTCATTATACATTGTGTATGGGCGAAAAAAGTTTTTCTCCTCTCCATCCACGATAATAACGAGCGAAGACAGTGCCATTATTGAGCCCATAAAATCTAGCCCATTGCGTTAGAGTTTTTGTTTCCCCATCAATTACTATCCTCACATTGGAACTTTTATTATTGGCTTGGACAATTCTAACTGTCCACCTACAGTTATCTGGTGCGTACCCCCTTTCATTGTCTATTCTATCGATGCTATAAAGTGCTCTTTTCTCGGCTTCTTCTCCCTGAGGTCTCTCCCCCATGTCCTCTAAAAAGTTCCTAAATCCATTAGGCTTTTCTAACCACCTGTCGCACACCGTAATCCCTCTACCACCATAATGCTCGTAGCCTTTTTCGTTCGGATTATAACATCTTTTCTTAATACCTTGCCAAATTCTATATTCTATTGGGTGACTTTTTCGTGTTCCGGTTATATCCTTTTTAACGGCTAAATCCCCATTTCTGCAAATTCTTGCGTAATGCTTCCGGCAGTACCCTTTCGCTATTGCCTTACTCTTGCATCCATCGACTATACATTCTCCTAAAAACGCTTTCGAATGCCTATCTCTCTCTACATCATCGTGTCTCCATACTCTTTTATAATGCATGTCGCAATACCCTCTTGATTTATGTGGCCTATTACACCCTGGGTATGAGCATACTCCACGTTTTTTTCTGTGGTCCCCTGTATCTCCGCATCTTCTCCATTTCTGATAGTGGTTTTTACACCAACCACGGGCATACACTTGATTATTGCACCCACTGACACTACAAACCGTCTTCGGCATTTTATTATCCTGTCTCGACCCGTTTAATTCTAGACAGGATAGGGTAGACGGGTCGTACTACCCTATACCATTTCAATTATAACAAATTTTCTATTTTTTCATCAAGAACAAGGTATACTCGAGTTATGACATGTTGTAATGATTGTAATAACAAGTGCAATGAGCCTTGTGGCTGCGCCGAACCGGTTTTTTCGGTTGAAGCAATGCCAGACGATCCGACCATGCTACGATTCAACGTCAACGGCAAGTCCGTATGGTATGACTTTGATTCAGTAGTTAAGGCGGGCGAGACTTGCACGACACTTAATGTGAACGCTGTCGACAGAACGCTAGAATATCATGGCGAATGTAGCGACCAGACCATATCTGCCAAAGAGTTGGGTAGTATAATCCACTTGGGCGATTTAGGAGATGTAGATGCTGACACCATCACCGATAATGGCATCCTTAACTACCGAAAGAGCGGGGATTGTGGTGAAGATTGTGAGGGTGTCGGAGACGGATGGGTATCATCCAACCCTATAGAAATCGGTGATACATCTTTAGACTACATCCTTGGCTCAGACTCGGATGGGAAGATGAAAAGCCTTATGCCACCGACGGACACCGCTTCCTTCTCGTACCTAGCGTGGGCTGCTCAAGACAAGGCTAAGTGGGTAAAGCCAACTGTGGTTTCTACCCCACCAGTAAAAGATGGCAAGGTAGCTCAACTTTACCTAGACGAAAATACCGGAGAAATAGTAATCGTAAGGAGAGACGCATAATGGCTAAAACATTTTTTGAAAACTTCAACGACGCAGCGAGAATAATACCTAGAGAATTAAAAAACCCTTATGGAGAAGCTAACCTTCCGAGCACAAATGAGAACGCAAACTCCGCAGCGTGGAGAGAAAGGGTGGCCATTCCATTTTCTTACATTGTCTCTGACGGCGGAGATAGACAATACGGTACACTCTACGTACCAGCCTATGAGGCTAATAAAATCCGCAAGGACGGGACTATTAGAGCAGACAATATAGAAATATACGGGGCAGAGCTAACTGATGGTCTATCTCTAAATGAACAAGGATTCCGCAACCTATATAACAAATTCAGTAATAATGATTTCCGTATAGAGAATGGGGCAGCTAATGCCGCCTCTCAAGTCACTAAAGGAGGAGACCTCAAACAAGTTTCGCCCGCAGTCCCAGTAGAGAATATTCCATTTTTCAGGAATTTGCGAGGAGTATTAAATAATCTTCAGAAAGGAGGAGGAGCATAATGAGCACAGTAGCAGATTTTAACCGAATAGATGATTGCAATAAGATTGACCCATTGTGCATCGATGCCTATACAGACTTTGAATTAGACCCTGATAACCCAGCAGGGCTCTGCCTCCATACACCATGGGGTGGAGATTGCCTTGATTTGACTAGTATTGTCAAAGCAGCTGAAACATGCACGACTCTTTATCTATCGCCAGAAGATAACCCGAATTGCTTAGTGTACGAACCAGAGGAAAAGTGTGGGGATAATATCTGTATTCACGGAGATGACCTATCGAGAATCATCTCAATGACTAAGTTAAAGGATGTAGACCAGAGCACTCAGATTGGGGATGGTAATGTATATGTTTACAACTCTACTACCGGTAAATTCGAGCCTTATAACCTAGTACAGCAGATAACCAACATCAATACCGCTATCCAGAATATCAACGCAGCCATCACAAACTTGCAAGGTAGAGTATCTGGTCTCGAAGACAGAATGACGGTTGTCGAAGAAAAACTTACACCTCCGGCAGACGCCCCAGCGAACGTCAAGGTCGTATTTGGGAATATCAATGACTACTCTGACCCGAATGTAGTAATCAATGAGGGCAGCGGCACAGTAACGACCCTTGATAAGACACATGGTCTATATACCCACACATTAGCAAGTAACGCATACGGAGACGAAATCTTCGGATGATAGAAAGGAATAATATGAAAGAATGCAACAAGCCGTACACCATAACACATGTCGCCGACTTAGATGTGGACGACCTAGCCACAATCCCAGATTATTTCTTGGGAATCAGGGCAGTAGAGTCACCGACAGACGGTAACACGATTTACACACCAGTAAGAGTACCTGGGGTACGAGTCATGCCGACCGGCAACCTCGCAAACATCACAGCCCTAGCGACTAATAACACCGCTTTAGAAATACCAGAGAACCAAGTATTAGCCGGGTATCTAGATGGACAACCTGGCGGTAACGTAATGAGGCTCGCCGACGAGAACCATAGAGCAATGTTCTTAATGGTGAAAAACTATACCAATGGGAAGATGCTAATACAAGCGAATGGGTTCTTAACCATACCGGCGGGGCATCAGTATATCAAGCTCCAACAGTATTACCTAGGTGAGAATGGGCAACCAGTAACCGATAGCTCAATTACTGGGCAGAAATTGTTCTTCGTCTTGGACGACTATACTCTGAACGTCAATGGAGATTTTTAGAGTGGGCAGAACGTCCTCATTCGACAAGACTAGTAAGAAGCTCCAGAAATGGGCCGGGGTAGTAGGAGCAATCCTAACTATACTCGGTGCCATTACTGGAGCCTGTTCGTGGGTGTCCAACCAGTTCGCCAACGCCGTTTCTAGCCAAATTAGTGACTTCAGAAACGAGGTGAAAGAATCTAACACAAAACAAGACCAGCAAATCACCAGACTAGAACTGATGAACCTTATCCAAAACGACCCGACAAATGTTGCTGGGATTGAGAAACTGGCTAGGCACTATTTTCAAGAACTAAACGGGAACCAGTATATGACTGGGGTGTACTCCAGGTGGTGCCAAGAGTATGGCGGAGACCCAGGCATAGCGGTAGGAGGTAAATAATGGCTTTTGATATGTTATACCCAGATGAAAAAAATGACCAGGTACATAGGCATTCTTCTATAGACCAATTCGGAGAATTCCTTTCTACCATGGTTAAAGGTGGCTGGGCGCCCATCGTATTCGACCAACTGGACGGCATAAATTGCGAGACAATTATAAGCCACCCAGTAATAATCAGCTGGAACGACAGCATCGGCTACGTGTTCCCAGAAGCACACTGTACTTATGCCAGCGACCATTTTGTTTACTTCGACAAAGAGGGAGTAGAGGAAAAGGTTCTCCCAGAATGTTTCGGAGGAGGGGGAGAATTTTACTATGAATATATTAAAAGCAATAGCTTTGTTAATTTTTCTATCGATTCTTCTGTGGGGGCCCATAACGAGAAGAGACTGAGAACTGGTCTCTCCTATGTGCTCGCAGACAAAAATCTGCCCCCGGCAGACTAAATTTCTACGCCAGCTTTGTTCAAAACAGCAAGGATGCAATCTCTTAGACGGCCCTTGTCTAGTCTCGTGTAATAATATGTGGCTAGTTCATCCAGTTTGTGCATGTATTCCATGCGATCTTTTTCTTCTAATATATTCTCTATAATACAGTCAATGAAATGCCCCCCAAAGTCTTGCCCTCTCACCTCCTTAATAATGAGCGTCTTAAGATATGAGTTATCAGTAAGGCACCTTAAAACATCAGCCGGCCTATATGAGCCGACTATGTGGTGAGCTAGTAAATTATACGGGTCGTCATATTCATAAAGATATTTTTTTTCTAAAGGCCCCACGAGTCCTTCCTCCTACGGCTCCCTCTTCTCCGGGAGTTTTCTTTTCTGCTCCTGTTAAACGTCCTCGACACTATTCTTAGGTTGGAGCGGCCGTTGTGTGATGCCGAGCTGTCGATGTGGTCGATTTCCTTACCGTCCCCCTTATGGACTCTCCCTTCTCTCTCAGCCTCCCGACGATTCCTGTTCCGAGCCGCTCGGTCTCTCTTCGCTTTTTTAGAGGATTGGTAGCGGGAATACTCCCGGGCATTACCAGCCGCAGTTCTGTGCCTGGTCCCGTCCGGGGATGTAACCCAATATTTGCCCACTATCTACCCCCAGCTAATGCTTGCTGTTGTTTCTTTTTGAACTCTTCGTATTCTTTAGCAGCATCCTTAGCAGAAATACCGTTGAGGATACCCTTGAATATATCTAGTTCCCCTTCTTCATCGGCAATAACCTTATGAGCGGCCATCACCTTATCCATCCGTGCTTTGCGGTCATCTATGAACACATTGTAAGCGTCTGCTACTTCCTTCATAGATGGCAATGCACGGTACTCTTTCTCAAAGTCTTCTGGCACTGGTGGGGCTAGCCTCCAGACCGTGGAAGCTACACGGCTGGCCTCTTGGATTGCATAGGCACGAAGAAGTGCAGTCCTTTCTTCGTCCCCGTTAATGGCCCCCATGGCGTTCGATATAGCCTCGTCGATAAAGATGTCTGCACGCATGGCTTTGAAATCGCCCTTAGCATCATCTGGCAATAATGCTATACCATCTCTGATGACTTTATTCGCTTGTTTAATAGTGTCCATAAGTATCTCCTTTAGTTGTTTTTATTGTAACATCATTTATAGAATGACACAACTCGTGATATTAGCTCGTAATCCACCTCGTCTGCTTGGTTCTCGCCTCTGTCTATCTTATCTTTTATCCGGTTTGCGATACTAACAGCCGTCCTTACTTGCCCATTGTCTAGCATGGAGTTGATTCGCATAACCTCAGACCTCACAGAAGCGTCACTACGGCCTTCTTTCTGTCCAAGTTGGTTGCCATAGGCCTGGCGTATGTAAGTGGCCGTGTAGCCCTTTCCAGAGCCTTCTAGAAGAGTATACTTGTCCAACTCATTAAGAGCCCTTTTATTCGCCAACACTTCATCTGGGCTTGTAGAATTTACAACAATCTCCACTGCTGGGAGAAAGTCTTCCTGCATGTACTGCTGCCGTCGAATTTGGGCTCGCCCTCTTTCTCCCTGGTCTTTTAATACGTCTATGTCATCTTGGGCTCTTTTATAGGCCTTAGCTAGCCCTTCCGCCCCTACTCCGTCTATAACTGCATAAACGGACATATCTACGGCTTTGCTAGATCCCCTCGGGTAGGACTTTCTGGACACATCACGGAGACGGTCTTGTTCCCTTTGATAAATATCCACTGTCTCTGATGACACCTCCTCTAGGCTCTCACTCGGATCATCAGACATACCCTCGATATCACGGCGTGTCGCCTCCTTCATTCTCTCGACATAGTCTTCTATGTTCATAATTTATTCTCCCCATAATTAAATATGTACTTCAGATAAGGTTCTTTGAAAGCGTCGCTGACATAAGCACCATTACCCAAAGCAGTAGTATTCTTACCATACTTGGTCTTTTGGAAACTAGATGGGACTATTACGTACTCTTTCAAGTAGTCCAGAGCATCGCCGCTCAGCACCGACTCTGGAGAATACTCTTGTATGTATGCACCCACGGCACGGATAAGTTTCTCATTGTATTCATTGGCCAAGTTCTCCGCCTTCTTCTTATCCTTGTTCTTAAACGCCTCACTAATACGTTTTTGATAATCAGAGCGTTGGTCATAAAGCCCAGCCTCAGACACAAGATTGCGAATAACTGCGAAGTGCTGTTTATTAGATTGCGTTCTAAGGGCAGAACCTTTGACGTCATCCAGTTGGAGCAGTGCTAGTGGGTGGTATGTTTCTACTTTTATATTGCCGTCTCTATCCGTTACATATCTCCCCAGAACATCTTGCGTAGATGTGCTCGGGAACCCGAGCTCTATCATTGTCTGTATAGCCTGGGCTCTAGCATTCTTATATAGCTCCGTATTAAGATATGCGCCGTATGACCCAGAGTCTAGGTTCTGCTCTTCCATCGTCATCAGCGAAAGAACCGAAGCGTATTTCGCAGGAGTAAATTGAGCGCCGTAGTTGTTCTGGAGATTCTGTACGATGGTCTTGACTGTGTTGAAATAATCTTCAACAAGGTTTTTCTTAGTAGAGTTTAGTTTCTGCAACTTTTCTGAATCAGTCGTCGTCGCCTTAGCTTTGAGATAGCCCTTCCACTCATCGCTTTCGAGGAGCTGCTCTTTCATAGTATAAAGCCGTGATACGGCAGCCTTCCATGCACTCTGTGCCTCATCATATACTTCTACCTCTATTGGGGCAGAAACTCTCTGGGATAGAGTGTAGAATGGGTTGTAAGCTTCATTTGACCGTAGAGCCCCAGTGTCCATTGACCAGTTCACGCTACCATTCGGAACGGCCGAGAAGAGAGATACTAAGAAGTCAGCGACATCTACAGAAGCATCGCCCAAGATATTCCCGAGAACGTTCTGTACCACTGGGGCAGAAGTTTCCCACCCCCATGATTTGAGCATATCATTCAGTGCTTTTGCGAACAGCCCAGACTTATAATCCCTCACAATGAAATTCCCGTCTTCATCTATGTCGGTATAAGAAGTGTCTATCTTGCGGCCAGTATATGGGTCAATCCCAGTAACAAGCTCCACGGCGGACTTGAACGGGGCGGGGGCTAGCTGTGCCCACATCTTCGTCATCCCCTTGCTGACACGCTCCATGAAGCCAGGGCTAGAGGTCTCTAGTTTAGAATAGTCTAAATCGGCAAAGCCAGATAATTCTATAGGAGAGAACCCGAGGATATCGTTGGCGGCAAGCTCAATAAAGTTGTTCGTAGATACACCATACATACTCTCTACCATTTGTCTAAATGGAGCAACAAACGAGCCAAGTTCTTGGGGGATAGGGACAGAGAATACTTGCCCTTCCATCACAAAGATGAGATTGTCTTCCTTTTGATATTCCGGGATATTCCTATATACTTCCCTGTTTCTTTCGTCTTGGAGAGAGTAAGTAGCTAGAGCAACTTGTGGGATGATTATGCCACCAGTTAATCGGCCAATTACCCCAACTGGGTCAATGCTGAGTAATCGCCAGAAGGACTTAGAACCGTTGATTGCCGAACCTAGGTATGGCACCGTGTCTCGGAGAGCAAGCAGATGATTAGTCATTCTAGCGAAGTTTGTTGTCGATTCGTTCATCACGAATGTCGCATAAGTTCTAGCTTGGTCTAAGCTGTAGCCTCGCTTCATAGCGGTTTCTAGCCCATTTGCATAAGCCACGTTACGTAGAGTTTTTTCACGGACTTCATTTAGCTTGCCACCCTTCTCGGCCAGCCAGTCGATACGGTCAGTTATCTTATCCATCGTAGTCATATCGTAGACATCTTCTAGCCCATTTAACCTCGCAGTTCGAGCGTTGCGAAGGCTTCGGTACATGTTGGTTTCGGTCGCTGCTGGAGAAAGGGCCTTACCGATATTCAACTCTCTCTGGACTGCCAGCCTCGCGACATCCTCTCCAGTTTCTTCTGCCGTAGCTTGGAGAGCCTTCAAGGCATCTGGTTCATACATCTTCAGGTAATTCACGATATCATCACCGAACACATCAGTCAGATTGTCAGCCACTCTTTGAGAGGTGCGATACGCCCCACCGCCGACATACATATTAATAGGGTCACGGAAGGTTTGGCTAATCATAGATTTGATATTGATAGCAGTCGTACCGAGACGGAATAGTTTGGTCCATAAGTAGTTGGCGTTATAGATGGCTTGGCCAAAACCAGAAACCTGCTGGGCAGAAGACTGAAAGTTTAGGAGCCCAGCTAACAGTTTGTCGGTCTTGTAGTATTCTACTTGGCCAGCATCATTTCTTAGAGCAACAATGTTCTTGTCGCCAGCATACTGGTTAGATTTTACTTCCTCTATTTTTTTTGCTATACGATTGACTTCATCCATCGCCTTTCTACGCTTAGACCCCTCTATCTCTTCAACTATACCATCGATTTCTTTTGCAAATTTCTCGGTGGCCTCGTGGACGGCATCCGGGTTCATTTCCTTAACGATAAGATACATATCGTTGAACTCTTCTTCCATTGTCCTAGTAATGCCGCCAGTAAGGATACGGGCGATTTTGTCTTGTTCGTTGCCTGGCATGGTCGGATGGTCGGCCTTTACTGCTTTCTGAAGCTGAGAGAATAATTCTTTTTTATACTGTGTCTTATTGTCTACAAATGCAGAGAGAGCGAAATAACGTACAGCGTTTTCATCTCCCTCTAATCCATAATATCGGCACATCTCGTCTATAGCAGCTCTTTGAGTAGACCCCTCTCTAGTCATAGCTTCAATATAAGCTTCTGTTTGCTCGCCCCCAGCCACCTGGAGATATTCAACAGCGATATCATGTTGTCTACCAAACTCTTCATACTGCTCTTGCAAGTCTTTCAAGAAGGTTTCGTATTTTGCTGTATGACGGGCTTGATTCATTTCAGTGAGTGTGTTCTGCACAGTCTTATTGGTGGTGATTAAATCGTTTCTAGACATGATTGAGCGCTTAACGGCGTTTTCGAACGATGGGTCTGGAGTAGCCGCACCAGTCATAGCTCTGTTTACGGCGTCATAGACTTCAACAGTAGAGCGGTTTTCCGTATTTACCCCTAAATCTCTAGCCTTAGCATAAATATATCTTCTAGTTGTTGTTGGGACAAAATCTCTGCCATTAGCCATTAATTGTCGTGGGGTGACATCGTAAAATTCATTCCATAAGTTGTCTGTGCTCTGTGGGTCAAGTCTACTGATATAACGACTGGCGTTAGAGTCGTCCACGGCAACCAATTTTTTCTCCATGTTTTTGGCAGAAGTTCGCATAGCTTTTTTGGTCTTGCTTTGTCCAACTTTAGTTTCAGCCCTTATATCGATATTTTTGATAACATCATCTACAACAGAATCTGTTTCAACTCCTTCTGTAATGCTAGATAAGAACTTCTTAGATCCGTCTTCGTAGGACTTCTGTAGCCCCTTCTTCATCCTAGTTACCATAGCCGTTTCTCCACCAGACACTTTAGTGGTGAGAGACCCGGTTAAAGCGTTGAAGCTTTTAGCAAAACTACGGGACGCTTGTTTGTTAGCAGAGTCATATAAGGCGACTTGCATCTGAGCCATCGGGTCGGCAAAATCTCCGGACGCACCAGCCATATACTGTTCGTAGTTATCGAAGGTTTTGACATTGGCGTCGCCGTTGCGATGTTTTATTACATACTCAGACAACTCTGTTCTTCTACCAGTCTGGGCATAGAGAGAGCCATTATCCCCCCAAAGGCCGCTTGATCTATACCAATCTAGTTCATTGACGTCAGTAAGACCTATATCGCTTCGCAAGTCTTCAAACGAGCCCCACCACTTACGGTCTGCATCAATAAACTGGTCAGCAGCAGCCTTGAGTTGCGGAGTGGCCTGATTCAAGAAAGTATCTATCATCCCCTGGAGTTCCCCAGCTTCTTTCTTGTAAGCTTCGATATTCTTTAGAATAGTGTCCGTCACATCTTCAGCGTTTTCATAATGCGCAATGTAAGCATTGATGTAGTCTAGTTTTTCGGTGGCCTTAATATAATTAGTCGTGGTCTGGGAGAATAAACGAATACTTTTCCCAGTCGTCATGTCGGTAACCGCCCCAGAGACTTTCACAAACGCTTTCCCGGCACCCTTTTCAGCGTCAGCTACATCTGCTGCTGCTTTATAAAAATCTTGTGTGGTAATTTTTAAGTCAGACCCCTCGTCCTTAAGCCATGCAGAAGCAATATCCATGCCTCTTCTCTGCATGCTAGTAAGAGCATTTTCCATATTCTCAAGCTCTATAACCTTAGCGTCGACTTCGGCAAGAGCCTCTTTTATTTCGTCAGCATCCCTACCAATTATTTTGATGCTATCGCCCTCAGCAATAGTTTTTCTCGCCTCCCTAAGCAGCTGAGCAGATGCTAAAGCGTTTGCTTGTTTAGCTGCTCTTCCTCCCCTATTTCTGAGAGCTTCTATTTTGTCGGCGATATCGTCACCTTGTACTCTCCTAAGTTTTAGCACTAGATTGTCGAACGCATCTCCAACGCTATTCTGAACCTTGAAAATGTGTCGTCTAAGGTTCGCTGATACTGCTCTTCCCACTGTAGTCTCGCCTGCCTTGAGCAGCATCTTACTGGCTCCTAGCCCCACACCCCAGCCAATAGCATTTCCAACATAGGTTTCAATCATATAGTTTTTAGTGTCATCTGATATCTCGGTAGATTTTAAGAACTCCACAAACCTATCTGGATCCCCCACAATAGCCTCACCGAGGCTTTCTCCTACTAACCCCAGTATCGGGGTCATTGCCGTTGTAGATGAGAGGACCTCGCCTATGGCGTTGACCCAAGATGCGGCTTGGCCGGTGATTGTTGCGATATCGTAGATTGTCCCAAGGCCATTGGCCAAAGCGGTCGCCCCCTCGACAGTGTCCCACGCCGCTAAGGCTGTTCCGGAAGAATACATGCTCGATGCGAATTGAGAAAGGTTCTCTAATGGCAACGCAGTAGTTGCAGACAAATCAGCCATAAGTGAACTACCGGCCGACACGAAAGCATCAGAGAGGGCATTGCCTGCCGAAATTAGGGTGGCAATATTGGCCATTACATAACCAGCAGTGTCCCATCCGGCTTGAGAAGCATGGAGATACTCTAGGTCCTTTCTAATTGTTGCCTGGTTCTCTTTGAATACAGTACGAATATATTGAGCGTGGGTCTTTGGGTCTTCAAATGCCCCTTCAATTCTCTCCTCCTTGTAAACAGGGACACCATTCTCGTCGAAGGTCACCCGGCCGATTTTGCCATCAACCTTCTCCCAGGGTTTGCCAGT
>Ga0326513_10001032_pt1 | contig 22800 bp, 22 predicted proteins | sample 2_2465_0518_D_FD_203654 | JGI IMG/M metagenome (GOLD analysis project Ga0326513, IMG submission 203654) | Bovine rumen microbial communities from UC Davis, California, United States - 2_2465_0518 | ecosystem: Host-associated > Mammals > Digestive system > Stomach > Rumen | place: USA... | reverse complement strand
AAGCAATGAGACAAGCTGAGATTTATCGAAAGGATGTCCTTGCTGGCATCTTGACAGAAGATGGTGGCGAATACCGTTTCTGTTATGATGAAGCGTACCTCAAACGTGGAGATGCGCAACCTGTAAGCCTGACACTCCCATTACAAGCGGAGACATTCGTAAGTCCTGTACTATTCCCGTTCTTTGACGGATTGATACCAGAAGGATGGCTACTTGACGTGGCACTTCGCAATACTGACATCAGCATTCTTGACCGTATGTCGTTATTGTTGTTATGCTGTAAGGAGTGTATAGGTTCTGTCAGTGTAGTGCCTATAAATAAGGAAGGAGGCGACAATGTGTAAATGTCTGTATTGCTACAAAGAATTGGAAGAAGGTCAGAAAGACTTTCATCCAAGATGTGCCCGAAAATTCTTTGGAACAAAGGATGTTCCCTTGCTGGAGTACAAACATGAAGAGCTCGACCAATTAGCCGAGCAGATAATTCGTGCTCAAACATCCCTGACAGGCGTTCAACCCAAATTGTCTCTGAACCTCGACAGACACGATGGCTGTAGCCGACTGACTATCGTAGGACTTTGGGGTGACTATATCTTCAAGCCACAAACGGAGAGTTACGCGAAGTTGCCCGAAAATGAGGACTTAACGATGCACCTTGCGGAAGCCGCAAAGATTAGTGTGGTACCTCATAGCCTTATTCGTTTGGCTGATGGAAAACTGGGATATATCACAAAGCGTATTGACCGAACTGAGAATGGCGAGAAGATAGACATGGAGGATATGTGTCAACTCACTCTGCACCCTACGGAGTATAAGTACAAAGGATCGCATGAGCAGATAGCAAAGACAATCTTGCAGTACAGTAACACACCAAAACTCGACCTTACGAATTACATGCAGTTGCTGCTCTTCTGTTTTGTCACAGGCAACAACGACATGCACCTGAAGAACTTCTCGCTTTACCGACCTGCTGAGGACTATCAACTGACGCCAGCTTATGACCTGCTGAATGTTGCCATTGCCAATCCGAAGGACAAGGAGGAGTTAGCACTTACTCTTTCGGGAAAGAAAACGAAACTCCGTTTGGCAGACTTCCTGAATGCTGCAAAGACAATGGGACTGGAAGAAAATGTAGTACAGCGTCTCGTTGCAGGGCTTCATAAGTCACTCCCAAAATGGCAACAGCTTATAAAAGATTCCTTCCTCAGCGAAGATCAGAAACAAGCGTATGAAGAACTGGTAATTGCGCGATTGGATAGGTTAAAAACGGAACAAATAGGCAAAAATCACTGTTAAAAAACGGAATAAGTGGATTATTTACGCATTGTTTACGCAGACATGAAAAAAGCACTTGCGAGAAACTCGTAAGTGCTTGATTTTTAGTGTGGACCAGCCTGAGCTTGAACTAGTGACCTCCAGATTATGAGCCCCCAAAAGCGATTTTCCACAATGCTAATCTTGGTAGTATTCGGGAAAGATTTTTCAACTTGACTTATACGTTCTGGATGCTCTTTTTCGTTGGTGCTTTGCCTTGATTGATTGTACGAGTTTATAGTATTCACTCGGACTCAGCTGCTCTTCATCCACCAAAGGCTGAAACACATCAAGTTTCCCTAATGTGCGTAGAACTCTCAAAAAGGAATCAAACGAACCGATTTCCCCTTTCTCTATTTTCTTCAGAGAAGACAGAGAAACCTCGGCAGAATCAGCAAGACTCTGTTGAGTGATGTTCTGCTTCAGTCTTGTTGCCTTCAATTTGTTACCAATCCTATTAAGAATGGTGGTATCAGCAAGCATATAGATATCATCCATAATAGTTTAATATTAAACTTTTACGCTGCAAATATACAAATAATAGTTTAAAAACGAGCCATTATCTTTGATTTTTTTCTTAAAATCGCTGTATTTATGATAATATTTCTTGAATTCTGCCGCTTTTTTAGCGCAAAAACCCGTCATCACGTGTTTTTTAGAGATATCCAGATGTCAGAGATTCTATGACCATAGAAGCTTGCAAAATGACGTTTTTGCAGACATGAAAAAAAGAGTTACGATAAATTCGTAATTCTTTGATGTTTATTGTGGATTAATTAAGGTTTGAACTATGGAGCGATAGGTTGTGAGCAACAAAAATCTCAAAATTACTTCTTTTGAAGACAATTTAATCACAAAATCGATTTTGAGATAAAACCATTTGACTATTCTTTATTTACGCAAAATGCTCTAAGTTATATCAATGGTATTGTGCGCTTCATTTGTGCTTCATTTTTATATCAAACCACTAATTATCATTAAATTTATATATACTTACAGAAGGACTTTGACACTCAACAGCCTTTTTCCTTCTTTTTTTGGTCTTTTGAGGCTTGCTTTTACAAGGAATCGCCATGTCATTAGTAATGAAATAATGGGAACGACAAGGAATGTCCCAATTGCCAATGGATGGAAATAAACTGATGCCTTTGCCATCATATGAGAATTTCCATTCGTCAGGATCAATGGGTGTATCTATTCGATGACCACAGCCACAAGCACAGAAATGAGAAACGATGTTATGCTTTCGGCACACATAAATGACTCCATCCTGCAATGTAGCAGGAATAGAGTCAACGAAAAGGTGTTTAAGTTTCTTTCTCCTCATGATGATCGATGTCATTGCTGTTGATGGTGTAAACAGAGTAAGCCTCATGTCTGATGTCAGCATAGAAACCAAGCGTCTTCTTCCATTGGATAACCGAAAGATTAGCAGCTAAGGCATTCAATTCTGCGATTTGAATGTCTGAGTCATATTCATCATTCTCTGCACTTTCACTTCCCATAACTTGCGATAAGTGCTGATAGCGTTCTGAAGTGCCGATAGCAACATGCAACATCCCTGAAAGTTTTCCATCTGGATTCTGATCGATGCCCATGCCAGAGTCGATAAAAGGTATGTGCTTGTCAATCAAATAACCAGCGATTTGTTTCTTGGCAGAAACAGAATCGAGCGAGAGAAACACAAAGTTGAGAGTGTCGAGAATTGAAAAGTTGTCGGAGGTGACCATCACTGCATGTGGCTTTATACCTTTGTGCATATTCGAATATATCTGGGCATAATATTCCACCTTCTTAGGAGCTTTTGAAAGGTCAGCCTCTGACATAGCACCTGGTGCTCGAAATGCGTTGTGGGTATTGATAACATCAGCATCGAAGAGATGGATTTCTGCTACCGGGGTCTTGGCTATAAGGTCAAGCAGATAGGAACCAGTACCTCCCAATCCAATGATACCAATCTTCTGCCCTTTGAACTTATTGCTCAAACTAGTAATCTTGGCACGACTTGCATTGGTGTCCATATAGCGAAGTGGACCGTCTTCGGTAACAGCATTCAGAGGTTTGTTGATGAGGTTCCAAACTTCTGGATCTAGACAAAAGGCAGGAGCGGCGATAGTATCGAAATAGTGTTTCACCTTCTCGTAGTAGTTAGGATAATCACCATTTGGCGGAAATTCCTCTTTCTCGGCATGGCATGAGAAAAAGAAATTGCTACGAAGTCCCTTAACCGAAACTTGTTGTCCAGATGTATTAACTAAGGAAGGAAGTGGCTTACCTTTAATATCACAGGGTTGCTCACCCACCCAGTTAGCCGTATGATTATTTGGACGAATCGTATGGTCTCCAGAAATACAGAGAGGCATCAAGAGAGTGCCGCCTTTCATTTCTCGGGCTGCATTGACGTAAGGAATGTGATGGATGATAAGCCATCCATCACAAACCTCCATCACAAAGCCCTCTGCCTGCAAATGCTGCAGGTCAGAACTATGACTGATGAGTGCTGCGTACATTGAAATCCATTTTATTACAAACGTAAACTTCTGTTCCGGGCGACATCAATCCAGAAGGATTCTGGTGAGGGCCATTGCTATACTTCACAATATAGCCAGCAGTAGCTTGAGCAGGTACATGAGCGAGTTCAACGATTTTCTCGTATGACACTTTCTCTTTCTTATAATCATGGGGAGTGCCATTGACAAAGATGACTGTCTTTTTACGAAGAGTGATGAACTTTTCGGTGCCAGGTTTGCCTAAATCAACCTGATCATCACAATTGACGAAGTTATCCTGCCAGCCATGTGGCACGTCAACATAGAGTTCTATGTCAGCAGTAAGTCCTGCTAACTGACGAAGTTTCAAGCCAGAAATAATCTGGTCTATACTTTCAAACTGTTGGTCATCGACTTTGAAACGATAGACCTTTGGTCCATGAGGACCGGGAGCTTTTAATACTTCCATAATGTTTTAAATAAAATTAAATAAATAAAATAAACTCCCGATTTAAGAACCTCAATTTGCCATTATGGAATTTTTATCCTAACTTTGCAAAACCTTTCTGGTTCTTCCTATATTTCGAGGTAACTCGGAATGCCAATCGGGAAGCAAACCTCTCCGTCCTGCGCTACTCCCAATAGTGCGGGACTTTTCGTTACCTTACTCTGTTATATCTCCGTATGCATATACATGCCCTCCATATTTATAGACTACCTCGCCACTTCTTGATGAGAACATCAAGTTGAGTCTTTGGAAGTCGTTGGTTATTATTTTTTAATGTCTCAAGTATCTCTGCTCCTTGAAGCTCGGATAGTATGTGATGCTCTACCATTTGGGTGATAACATAAATAGAACCATGTACCTCAACCCCTTCTGACAATGCAACCTTACGGAGATTTCCATCGCCAGTGAGAAGGACATAGCTATTGTTTTTTGAATATGTCAGCACACTATAGTCGGCAGGACTAAGATTGTATCTACGGTGCTCTGCCTGAAAAAAAGGCAACATTTCTTCAGGTGTATGAGTCTTGACCTTCAAACAACCTTTATCAATAAGATCCGTCATAATCTTGCTTTGCCCTTCCCTCTTTACTTCGAAGACAACCATGTCGGTGGTATGAACCTCCATGGGCAGAAGGAAGAACTGTTCTTGCAGACCTACTGATATAAGATCTATGAAGACATTTGTATCGCTGACTACTATGATATCCATTAGAGTGTGGTGGCGTTTTTACGGATATTGTTAATACTAACTCCCAGGAGAGTGGCTGCCTTGGAAGTAGAAATGAGTTGCTGTGCCAATGCACTATAGACCATAGCCTGAAAACGGGTCGTAGTCTCTTCTTTATATCGCGAATCTTCGACATATTTCTTGAAATCAGGTCTAGTACTCTTCTGAATACAGAACCCACGGTAACGCTTCTCACCTATTATTCCAAGATCTTTCAGCTTATAAACTATAGCATCAACGGAGATACCAAAGTTAATGCTTAGGGAGATGAGTTCTGCAATAGCTATTTTATTTTTCCCACTGAATAGGTCAACAAGGGTATCACTAGGGAGTAGCATCTCATTAGCAAATGAATTGCACAGATTTTCCTTCTCATGGGCAGTAAGATCTTCTGCGAAAAACCTATTATATAACAGATGACAAAGCTCATGGAATGCAGTAAGTCTGCGATGCTCAATATGAAGATCATTACTGTTTAGTACGATGACAGGGGTCTTGTCGTTGACCATACCACTGACTCCCCAGAAATTGTTGGGGGCAGCAGTCAATAGAACTTTAATTCCGTGAGCTTCAAGTAACTCTTGAGCATTAGCTATGGGGGCTTTGCCGAGTCCCCATGCCTTGCGTACTTTTTGGGCACACTCTATCATGTCGTTTCGGGTAGCCAAAGGATGCACAGGTACTAATTCTTCAGTAAGATTGTCCTCATGTTTAACATCTAAGATTTCCTCAATTTCGAGATAACGCTCAACTTCGTCTTGGATTTGAACCTCGAGCGCCTTTTGATCGCCAACAGTTGTGTCGGACTTTTTGCGGAAGGACACCTTGAACTGGTCGAGGTCAAAAGTGAATGGACGGAAGAAATAATCGAGATCGACATTGAGTGCTTCGGCCATGGCAATAAGGATGGTGCTGTTTGGCATCATCTTTGCTTTCTCATATTTAGAGATGGCCTGTTTGGTCACAATTCCGTTCATCTTTTCGCTCAGCTTCTCCATAGAGAGCTTAGCCTTTAGGCGAGCCTGCATAAGGCGTTTTGCGAAAGTTTTTAAATTATTTTCCATACCTTACTATATTATAGTCTTTGATTTGTTGACAAAGGTACAAAAAAATATTATACGTCAACCATTGTCATTAGTTAAAAAAGCTTAATTCACAAAATGTTTCTATTTGTGGCACCTTTATTACACGTTAATAAACATCAAGATAACATTTCGGATTTATATTCGATAAATTCATAGGTAAAATCTTTTGGGGGATGATATGAAGGGGACAGGCAGAGATGCCCAAAAGTATCTTCGCATACAGATATCTGCATTTTTTTGTGGAGCATAAAGAAATTAGGTTTATTACTTTGCTTTTATGAAAACTGATTTCAATACAATATTAGACGAGACAATCTAGTTTCTTCTCCTAAAAGGATTATTCCAAAATGTGAATTCTGAAGGCATTTCAGAATATGAATGGTAAGTAGCTCTATTATCCTTCATATCTATTTCGGGATGGATAAGGTTTCGCCTGTCTTCTTCTGTCAGCAATTCATCATCGCATTCGATGAAAGGATCAAGCCACTCAATTTTTCTCTTAAGCCAATTAAGCTCTACTTTGTCTTCATCAACTATGTTTTCTTTCTCATTGATGAAAGATTCATATTTTTCCACATAGCTTCTTAATACATTAGCCCAAGAGTAACATTCTGCTGAAAGAAATACCACTTGACACATTATCAAAAATATTCGTGACAAACCATTACAAATATGATTTCCTATATGCCATCTGTATGACATTATTTCCCATTGGAAGCATAAAGTTCGGATTCCTTCTTGCAAGAAAGCAATTGAGTTTATGTATTGTAAAGCCTTTGAGTATGTTTCGGTGAACTATTAGATAATCTATCCAGATAGGATTAATCCTGATTCTATCCCCCTCAAAGAAGGGTAGGGCGGCTCTTATGAACCACCCTTTATTTCCCCAAAATATCACTTGCTTTAGCTTGGTAAACTTGACGTATAATTTCAATACAAAAGCATTCCCCCATTGCCTTCAAGTGTATCTACTCCCCCTGGAGGGGGTGAGGGGGGTGGATCCTTCCCTTGGGGAAGGACGGGTTAGGCTTTCACCACCACCTCCACAGGCTCACCCACCTCTTCTGCCTTATAGATATAATCCATCAGGAATCTCAGGGTGGCGCGAGAGTTAAGCACCTTACCACGCTCACGGTTCTCACCCACAAGGATGCACCCCTTAGTATCGCCGGGCGTATTGCCTTCATGGATAAAGATACCAAGGAAACCAGCCACTCCATAGAGCATTGGACGGAAGCCACGAAACTTTGTCGACATCCTCATATGAGTCCAGTAAGTGCCGTAAGGGATTGCCGTCGGCAGCGTTGGAGTCTGTGCCTTCACCTTCTTCACCCTCGTAGCGAAATCCTCAAAAGACTCATTCTCTTTCCTCCTCAGCTCACGATCACGAGGCTCCAGAGTATCACACTTGAAGGATGTTCCCTCAATTGTGAGAGAACCTATTGTATAATCCTTCTTGAAATATTTACGTTTGATTAGTATTATCATTTCTGATTAAAGTTTATGGATGAAGGAATAAAGTTTGATAGTCTTACAAGCAGAAAGCCAACCAAACTCTCATCCTTATCTGATTAAAGTTTATGGATGAAGGAATAAAGTTTGATAGTCTTACAAGCAGAAAGCCAACCAAACTCTCATCCTTACTCCTTCACCCTTATTCAATTATTAACTCCCGACCATTCATTTTTATCTGCGACTTGAAGCTTTCAAACCAGTCATTCCCCCTTACGCAAAGTACGCCGCCAGATAACTTGCCACAATGCATCACACAGCCCAATGTGCCGTACAATCCATTACCAACACGAATTTCACCCATGCGCCAGCCCTTTGTGAGATGCCGAATAAAAATAACACCATTTGAAACCTCAAGCCTGTAACTGCCCTTCAATGGCTCAAACTGACTTCGCACTATGACAGAGCAACGAGTGAGTTCGTTGCCATAGTAAACATCGTAGGAGGTAATCCCCCTGACGATATTCTTCTTTACAAATCTAATCATATACCCCCCCTTGCTATTTGACAGATTGACAGGTTGACAGAATCTTGACATATTGCTTATTACCAATATAATCCACCAACCCTTGATTCCTCCAGTTCTTCAACATCTGACTAACACTATTGCTTGTGGTATTCACTCCTTTAATATCAATAGCCGAAGCCTGAGCCTGCTCAAAGGTAAATTCTTCAGGCAAGATATCATATATAGTGATATTGGGAGATTTCTTCTTGACGGGCTCTGTCGTCACTTTCGCATACTGCTTGTCAGCATACGCCTCTGCCAACTTATCACGGAAAAAGTAAAGAGTCACATCAATCATAGCGTCAGAAATCACCTGAAAAACCTGATCCATATATCTGTTCTCAAAGCACTCCTCAATATACTGCATCCAGCATTTAGGCTGCATTCTCAGTTTGCGTTCAGCTGTCTCAATATCAGAGTCGCAGTCAAGATAGAGTTTCTCCAAGCACTTACAAAGCAGAATTGCACCAGCCACACGCTGCGAATTGATACAACCACGAAAACGCTGACGAGCAAGAACCTTATCCCAACTCTTCATCGAAGTGATACGAATCTCCTCAAGCCACGCAATACCAAGCTGCTCAAGTTCCTCGCCTTCCATCGTACCCTCTGCCAGGTTCAGCATCCTTGTCATCATGTGGATATTATATTTCTGCTCAACAGTAAGGTTATTATCCCTTTCCTCATATCGCTCCCACGTATTATCAGGTGTCTTGCATAGGCAGATACGAGAAAGAAAGCCGTCAGTCATATTGGTAATCAGACGATAGAGAGAATCCTGAGTGCCACACATAATCACGTTCCAGAGCAAGTGAGGGATATGCACCCTTACAGCGTCTGCCGACTTAGCCTCACGATCATATCTCGATTCATCGTATGCTACTCGCACCATCACAGTGAAGTCTGTCATACAACCACGCCACTTACTGAACACCATATCAGCCTCTGGAGTAAATGATATAGAATGCTTTCCCTTGACATTACCCAAACGCTGTGCAATATTAGCAAGAGTGTTATTCAGCGGAAGCATTCTCACTGGCAACTTAGGCTCTTTGGGCTTATTGCCATCCTTCTCTGCCTGAGCCTGTGCCGCCCACTCATCCTCCTTGTCATAACACTCGTCAGCCTCCTTCTGTAATTCCTTAGTCCATTCCTCAAACACCTGATCCATCTGACCTTTACCCGAAGCGAACTCACCACAGACGAATGGGTAGATATTCAATCCACGCGCCTTGTTATGCACCTTCAGCTTCACATTCGTAGCCAAGGCGCCAATACAAGCACATGCCACCAAGAGCGTAGGCATTGCCAGTCTGTCACCATTTGCCTCAATGCAGTCTCTGATACCCATAGGCATCGTTGGAAGCAACTTGCCGTACATAGCATCGTCGTCATCCTTCACCTTGTCTATTGCATCAATCATTTCCAGATTGGTTATATCCTCACTCATCAGAGCCTCAAGCACTTCCCTCAGTTTCTTAGGCATCTGGGTGCGCTTACTCTCCACAGCAGAGCGTATGCACTTCATCTTCTGATCTTGAGGAAAACCATCATAGCAAGGAATAACCTTGTCAAGAATAGTCTCATCAAAGCCACAGATATGACGAAGGTTCACTGCCAGCTCATAAGTCAAGGTATCACGATTGCTCACCACTGGAGTACGGCCACCATAGAACATTTCCCACCACTTTGCAATGATAGATGAATAGGGAATGCCCTGATATTCCAATGATGTGTCGATAGACGTAGGCTCAATATTAGTGTAGTCTTTAGTTGACTGCTTCACAGGCGCGACAACACCTTCTGGCACCTTCACCTCAACATCATTACCCTCAAACAGACTATCATCAAGAAAGAGTAAATCTGCCTTCGAACCAGAAGAAGCAAAGAACACTCTCGTGATATCCTTTGCGCCCATATCAGGCTCAACGCCAATCACTTCAGCCACCTTCCTGATGTTCTCCTCCTGCGACAAAGAACCGTCACGCTCAAACACAAGATGCAACCCCTTACCACTCGCAGTACGCTCAAGCAACTTCAGTTTGATGTCATCCTTCTTCTCCAATATCTGCTTGACAACAGTCTTCACATCATCAATATGATCAACATCCATACCCACAGTGTTTGATGCCTTGTCAGCCCCCTTCAGAGAACCGTCATCATTAGGCAGACAACTGTAAATACACTGCGCCAACCTTCCTTTCGCACTCTTATTACCCTTGCGGGCAAGCGACAGATTAGCAAGATTCAAGGAGTGATTTCTTATGGCAATGAACTCCTCTCTTGAATTAACAGGGACGGCAAACTTTTTGCCATCCCTATATACAATACTATAACAACTCATCTATTCAATTTTAAATTAACAATTAATACTTGCGAAGCTTAATGAGCTTAAGCGAAAAATTTTAATTTATACTTCTTCAAATATTGCTTTCGCCATTTAGAAAAACCAATTAAAACAAAAGAAAACAAAGTAAAACATTTTTTTGTTTATTGTTTTTATATGTTTTTATTGGTTTTGTCTTGTTTTTTTAGAAGGCGTAAGCAAATCCCACCGCCTTCCCCTATCGCCCTCCGGCTCCCTTCCCCATCACGGGGGAAGGGTCGGGGAAAGGGGTCGCTATCTACTCCCCTTGGAAGGGGTAAGGGGGTTGGAGCCCTCCCTTTGGGAGGGACTGGGTGGGCAACTTCTAGCCATTTCATCCGCTTCTTCCCTCAGTATCTTACCAAAGTCCTCACGATCTGTAATCTTAGTGCTGATGTAAGCACGCAGATAACCATCCTTAGTCTTTACCAACTTGCCGTGGTTAGTCTTCTTGATAAGTGTAGAGTGCGTTCTGTGCCAATCACTCTTTATCCATGTGAAAGTGCCATCAGCAAGCCATTCTCCCTTACCCAGACCTGCAACCTTAGGCAGTGGCTTTTGCAACTTCTCCTGAGGCGCAACAATAACCGACCTCTCATTCAAGTCATAAATACTGATAGATGACAAACAAACTGTGTTCTCATCAATAACCTTTGCAGTCTTTTTCTTCATAAAAGACCCACCCCCTTCCCCCTCCCATAAATGGCGGGGAGTAGTTTGTAATAATCGCTCACTACACGCATGTGGGTATTACGCTTCTATGTGTTATTTAATCCTTTTTGAACCCCAATTATTAGAAAGCCATATCGTTTACCTGACTATCTACTCCCCCTGTGGGGGTGAGGGGGGCAGTTCCCTCTCTATGGGAGAGGGCGGAGGGAGAGGCCACTATTACCTCCATTGTCCACACGTTGCACTCCTGAGAGTAGAATTTCTTACCATCCTTCTCAAAGAAGCGAACAGCATTAGTCCACATAGCCCTGATCTCATCGCCAACCTTGATGTCGGCAAGTAGAGCCACCTGTTCTGTACCGAAGCGAAGCAGGAAGCGATCAGGGTGGGGAAGAGCAACCTTCTCCTCAACTACAATCTGCTGGCTCTTCCATGCGCCACGCTGTGAAACACCCTCCTGCATTGGCAGGATCTCAATCACACGATAAATCTTCTCGTTCATTCCTTTTTTACTTTTTTCATATTAGAACCAAATTTTAGAGAGAGAAATAAAAGTCACTGTTCTTTTCTAAAGGGAAGAACAGAGAAGACCTACTTGCAATCATTCTCTTAGAGAATTATTGCCTTTGACTTGCTATCGTCCACCTTCTCCACCTTGAGACTGATCTCAAAGCGAATAAGGAACTTTGACAAGAAAAACTTAAAACCTGAACCTATTTCCATTTTTTTTCTGATTACCATAGTCTGGCTTTCTGCGCTATTGCTTTCGCCATCTAAAAAAACAGGATAAAACCAATAAAAACATATAAAAACAAAAACACATAACAATAAACATAACAACAGAAAAAAATGTTTTACTTTGTTTTCTTTTGTTTTAATTGGTTTTTCTAAATGGCGAAAGCAACTCATTATTAACACTTAAAACCCGCAATACCCTCGGCGTTTATGGCTCTAAGGCTATATAAAATCTCTCCCCCTTGGGGGGAGTTGGAGGGGGTCTTTATGAAAACGAAGATTGCACTCGCAAGTTTCATTTGCGCTATCGGTTTTGGAGTGGCAGGATTGATAATACCCCCTATGGGGGTGATTGACAGCAGCGTTCTAATCTTTGTAGCTCAGTTGCTTACGCTTACGGCTACATTTCTTGGTATCGATAATTATGTAAACCTTATTCGGAGGAAATAACAATGACAAACGAAACAAAAAACAAGTGGTCGGTAATCATTAACATTGCTCTAACCACACTCACAGCCGTGCTTTCTGCACTCGGCTTCCATGTAGGATGATAATAAAGGCTCGCATTTCAGCGAGCCTTTTCTGTCTGTCATACAAGAAAATTCTTTTATCCTTTGGCATTTTGAAATTTTTAGAAGGTTCAGTACATTGTGAACCCCAAAAATAGAGACCCTATGGGTGAAAATATAGTCAGAGAAATGAGAATTGTTCACGCAAAAAATCATAAAAAAGCGACAAAAAGACAATAAATCGATATTAACCAAAGGTTATTCGAAAGTTTTTTGTATTTTTGTAGTCAAATTTAGACTATCCGATGGGAACTCATAGAATCTCTCATGTAAGCAATCTCTTTCGTGAGATAGTAAAGTTGTACAAAGAAGACCATGCTTCGTTCGTCAAACTATTAAAAGAAGCTGATCTTAGATATCCCACGATTTCTAGATGTGATACAAATAGTTAATAGGATTAAATGCATTATAGTTTTAATTATAGTATTTACAAGAGCGCATAACTCAATATGTAATAATACAGAATCATGATAACGATACAAGAAATACGAGCATTGCTCAAAGATATTGAGAATGACAGGGTTGATTCCGTGTAAATCGTTGACATGAAAGATATGCTCCAAAAAGAGCCAGAGGAATTGAAAGCTTCAGCCAAAACATCAAAGAACAAAGGTTTCGACAAGCCTATTCGTATATGGCTTAGATCGCAATGCTGCAATAGGTGTTGCACTGAAAAGAAAACAATTTAAGGAGTATTGTTAATCTGTATACAATAAAATAGAACAAAATCACATATATGGCAAAAGATTTAACAACATCAGCAATAGAGCGCCAAAATGTCTTGAATAATAATCTGGCTATACCTCGTATCCAAAATGCTTTGGACATTGAGGCATATCATTTTGAAGGGAAGTATTATCTCACTAAGCAAATGGTAGCGGATTTCTATGAGGTAGATATTAGAACTATTGAACGATATATAGAGACAAATAAAGAGGAACTTGAAAGGAATGGTTACTTTTTATGTAAAGGTAAACGCCTAAAAGAGTTTAAGTTACAATTTGCCCCCGACATTAATGTCGGTCACAAAACGGTATCATTATCCCTTTTCGACTTTCGTGCATTTCTGAACATTGGTATGTTGCTTGCTGAAAGTGAAAAAGCAAAACGTGTTCGTAGTCTCATTCTTGATATTGTTATATCTACCATTAATGAGAAAGCTGGTGGTGGAACAAAATATATCAACTGGCGTGATAGAGATTTTTTACCTTCTGCAATTCAGGAAGAGAATTACCGAAAGAACTTAACTGCTCCAATCAATGATTGTGTGGATGGACATCCGACTTACAAATATGCCGCCATTACAGACATGATATATAAAGCTATATTTGACGAAAATGCGAAACAATATAGGGCGCTATTGAAACTTGAACCTAAAGATAATGTTAGAGCAACGATGTATTCAGAAGTTCTTCGAGTCATTAGTTCATTTGAAAATGGAGTGGGAAGTGCTATACGTGAATTATCACGAAAGTTGAATAGGAATGTTAGTGTGCAGGAAGTACAAGAACTTATAACAACTCAGGCTGAAAGTCCGGTAATGTCACCTTTTTTGTATGATGCTCGTCAAAAGATGGCATCACTAGACCTAGGACTTAGAGACGTGTATCATGATGGAATTGCAGGATATTTACGAGCTTTGACCCCAGAAGAATTTGAACGTTTCATAGGTTCTGATTCTATTGATCTGGAAAAGTTGCTGGATAATGATGAAAATAAGCATGTTCTAGAACGTCTGAAAAAGTAAAGTATATGAAGAATTTCATTTATTTAAGCTTTGATGATATTCTTTCTTATTACCAAGAAACAATTGAGCAAAGTGGAGGAGGCATGTCTGGTATACGAGAACGTGCAGAAATTGAAAAGGTTCTTGATTTCGTTCAGGACGATTTGTACTATCCAAATTTAGAGGAGAAACTGACGTATATGGTATTTGCTTTCTGTACGGGGCATTACTTCGCAGATGGCAATAAGCGCATATCATTGGTGATAGGAGCTCATTTCCTTATCAAGAATAAAAGAGGATGGGCAGGATTTCATTTCCTGCCATATATGGAAGCGTATATTTGGCATGTAGCAGCAGGTAATATAAATAAGGATTTACTAGGTAAAATTATTCATTCTGTGATAAATAAAGAAGAATTGGATGAAGAGACTAAACTTGAAGTTATTCATGCAATGAAGAAAAGTCCTTTGTTTTCAGAGGAAGATGAATAGAAATATTATATTGGCAATTGTTTAAGCGCAGCGTATCTTCAAAGACTGTCGTTCAACTTCTATAATAGGGTTCTTTGTTTGCAAGCAAGTTTTTATATATCATGTTTAGCATATATTGAATGCATATTATTCTTTTAGTTTGCAATCTTTTTGAGAGCTTCTATCATATCAATTTTAGCTTCATATGACCACAATGTATCGCTCAGATTTTCTATAACAGAAGATTAAACTCTTTTTGGTTAATTTCGCGAATTTTCAACATAAGGCTGCTCCAATCCAACGAATTGTCACCTTGAATTAGCTTTGTACTAATCAAATTAACAAGTTTATGTATTCCGTTCTTTGTTCCAGAAGTGGCTATTAATGTCATAATAGCTACATTATGTTCATAATCATTAATTTTTTCTTCAAATTTCTTTACAACAAAACGTTGTAGCTTACTATCGAGCTGAGCTAGATATTCAACAGGTTTTTCCTCAAGATTTACGAGTAATTGTTCTTTGAACCTTTCCTTGCCATTAGCCTCTTTAACAAGGAAATCGCTATAATTAACACCAGGAGATTCCATGTGAGTGAGGATGTTAGCAATTTGTGTCCTTAACGTAATGTCATCCATTCGTCTTTCTGCTGGACAGCTATCTGAACATAGGTATGATATAAGCCGAAAATGTGTGTCAGAATAAGTTCCAGCAGCTATAATGGCTTCTCTGTAATGAGAAACATCAAAGCCTTTCGTAAGAAGATTATCCAAGACCTCAATCGTTTTATCACACCATTCTTTCATATTGGCTAAGTGCAAAATTGTAGACTCGTCAATTGTCGGAGTATTTGTGATTTCTCCTGTTATTTCAAATAAATTGAAGAAATTAACGACAATTTGCGCATCTCCATCGTTGTCGTACAAATATGAACGGAGCATACTACCGACTCTGTAAGTGTTGGTCATTTTTGAAAGAGTTATCTTCAGATTCGAATTATCAGAAAGTCGAATCTTACTGTTTGTCTGAAAGAACTCCTTTAAGTATTCCATGAACACAAAAATATCGTTAGCATTACTACTTTGATAATCATATTCAGGTATAAGAGAATACAGTTTTTCAAGGAACTTTAGAACAAATGAATTGTCCTTCTTCGGTTCCAATTGCGAACATATCATTCTGAACTGAGTATATGGTGACTCTATACCATTAACGTTGTCAGATTTCATCTCTTCAATAACCTCATTAACCAAGTCGCTGGTAAATAAGGAGGAAGCTTCTGGATAACGGAAGGCGAAGGAAGATGTAGAATCTTCCATAAACGCTTTGTGGAATGGTTGCACCAAATCGTCTATGCATTCTGCCCCGAACTCACTACAAGCGTGGAATATAGCTTGTCTTACTGGAACAGAGAACGATTCATTCTCATTCCAAGAAGAAACAAACTGGATGAAAATATCTCTTGGTTGCTCGTTTCCAAGTTTACACATGTGATTTGAGAAAGGAATGTGCATTTCAAGGTAATCAGGTATTAATGGAATCAATATACTCCAATCACTTTCGGATGACATTAAGTTGCCAAGCATGCGACATTCCTCATCTTTGATGATACCAGCAGTATACAGGTAAAGGAAGGCAGGATATAGATTAACCATATCTGCATTGAACAATTTTCTATTGGCTGCTTTGCGAATCTCTGACAAGAGATAAGCTACCACATCCTTTCGTCTTGTTTCATCATTAGCGATAAAGGCATTAATTTCCTCAACCGTACCAGGTATTGTTATTTGCTCTTTTATGGCTGATGTCAAAGAACCAGAAGTTTTGCTATTCGACAGAATCCGATCAATTATACTCAAGCGGAATTCATACGGCTTTGACACATAAAAGGTGCGCTGAAGAAATAACGTCAGCCTGTCATTATCAATGTTGTCAAATCGCTCAGAGAACAATAGGGTTGCATCATGCTGGATTTTCTTATAGTAGTCGGGAAACTCCTCTCGCATGATAACCATTTTGCAAATAATAGGCTGATTGTCTCGTACAAAATATATGTCTTTAAAAGATTCAAACTCAATTATCAAATTATTGCAAAGTTGTATCAGGCGTCTTGGGTTCGTTGCATATTCACGAGCCATAATGCTGAGCGTTTCTCTTTGAAGTCCAAGTTCATATTTGCTGTTAAGATTCTCTGCAAATTCGAACATCTCATCAGAATGGAATGGTTTTATCCAAAGAGATACGTTGAAAAATTTACGAAGGAATTCGTCAGCTTGATTGTATTCTTCTGCACTTGATTTAGACTTATTGATGATATGTTTCTTTAGTGCATCCACATCAACAGGAATAACAAAGATCAAGTGTTGTTGCTTACAGCCTAAGAAGTTTTTAATATCTGTTAAAAGGCTATATGCCATATCGTTATGGCAACGGTCTATGTTGTCAATTACAATAACTAATTCATCACTTTGCTTATCAACCTTTGTTATCCAATTCCATATTTTTTGTGAAATAGAAGATTTCCGACTACCTTCTATTATCTCATTGAAGCATTCTTCAAATTGCTCAGGAGCAAAAATACGTGATTTCTGAACAGTGACCTTTAGATCATCAGTAGAATTCTTCCTTAGATTAATGAGAATGGTAATTATGGCCATAATTGTTGTGAAACCAAATCCCCAAGATTTCAAAACGTCATTATCGCAAATCAATAATATGCAACTGATTACGGATAGCAATAAGACATAATACACCCCATAATGAGTGTTTAACTTATGTTTAACCTCTGTTTCCTCATTGATGTTGTCGTAAAAGCGTTTTAACATCTCAGAGGGTTTTACACCTAGTTCGTTCTGAAGTTCATACAAAAACATTCTACGGAAAGAATCTCCAGCATACTTCCATGCATCGTATGTCACAAATCTATATTTGGACTCAGGCTTCGCTTCAAGAATATTTTGAGTTGTCTTTAAGACAGAAGACTTACCGCTTCCCCATTCGCCAAAGAGGCCTATGGTAAACGGTTTGGATTTGTCTGCAGACTCTATCGTTTTCACCAACATGTCAGCATAGACTGATGTATTAAGCAAGTCTGTACGCTCGCCTTCTTTATTATTTAGAACGATTTCTTTGTCAATTATAAATTTCATAATATTTATAGTATTGTATTTTCAGAAGCAATTATTTTTTCCTTCTAATAACTTCAGCTTTTCCATCAGTCTTCCGAGTTCCGAATAAGTGTAATCTCGGTCTGCAGTTTCCTTCTCTTCCATAGACCGATAGGCATTGACCACAGCTTTTTCAAGACTGCCACCATGCCGTTCAAAATAACCATGCAATCCCTTGGTCTTGATGAAGAACTCTATCGTCTTCCGATACTCCACACATTGATTGAGGTCTTTGAGCAATGGTTCTTGTGTTTCGTATGGACGTGAGGTGTAGCGGAAATAATAGAGAAAGAACAGTTCTGTGCATCGATGAGTCTCGAAGAACTCTACCTCGCAGTAGATGCCTTTCTTGGGTTTGTTGATGGGCTTGGCGTACTTCGCCTTTAGCTTTTGATATTGTGAACGCTCTGGCTCTATATCCTTTGTGTCCATATCGATAATGCAGAAGATATGGCTATAACCCATTGCCACACCCTCTGCTATCTTTGCTTCCAATTCCTTGATATTGGTATGCTTCGGATAGTCTGGCTTGATGGTCAGACGCTTGAACACGTCGCATAGGGACTTGAAGTAGAAGAACTCCGTTGGTCCTTCACCTAGGATGAGTGCTGTTTGTCGTAGCTTTCCCATATCAGTCCTCCAGATTTATAAAGATACTACCAAGTTCTGGTTTGGCTCCCAATCGGCCAATGCGGTAAGAATTATAAAGCGACAGATTCTTATGCAAGCCGAAGGAGTCGCCACGAGCATATTCGGACGATGCTGTCTCCTTGTTCTTCTCAACAAACCACACCACGCCTCTGTTTTCGTTAATCATATCCTGTGACAGAAGGGTGGTCTCCTGACTCGTGATAACCAGCTGTGACTTATCGGAGTTGAAGATGAAGACATTGAGATAGTAGTACAACAGGTCGTTGTGCAGGTCCTCACCAAGTTCATCGAGAAAGAAGACGTGAGGACTTGTTATCATGTCGTATAATGCATCCAATATGCGGATGTACTTCTGAGTACCCTTTGACTGCCATCTGAGGGGAATATCGAAATCGCCATTGTCGGAATGATTCAAGAAGTTGATGGAATCAGTCGTTGGCTTCAACAGGACATCTTTCATCTCCTCTGGGATATTCTCCTTCTTGATACGTTCGCGGAAATCATTGGGCACAATGCGGTCTTCAACAACAGGACGATATTCCAGAATGTTCAAGTCAGCCTTTTGGAGCATGGTGTTATAGAACTTACGCTTCTTTGGATTGCTGTAAGCATCTTTCAAGATCTCAACAAGTCCCTTTTCTACATTGCCGTCCACATCGTGATAATTGGCCATAATCCAAGCGTGAAGCGCATTGAATGGAGCTATGTCTTCTTTCAAGGCTGCCTTTCGGCAAACAGACAAAACACTGTGGTTGTTCAAGGTGTTCTCGCGGATGCTTTCCTGTGTCTTGACTTGCAGTTTGAGACTCGCACCGAACTTGATGTCGGCTTGTACGTTCTCGCCCACAAAACTGCGCTCATAGAACAGAGATTTGGATTTGTTTGGGTAATAGTACAAGGCTTCACTCAGGATGTGCTTACCGTTGAACTTGACATCATAGTCATATCGGGTGTCATCGGCATAGAATGATACGTGCATTTCTGTTGGCTTATCTTTGGTGAGCACAAATGGAATGCAGCCGCCTATTCCTACGGTTGCATCCGACTTAGGCATAACCAACAGACGGAACACCTCGTTCATGGCAATCAGCATATTCGACTTACCCGAAGCGTTTGAACCATAGAGGATACCCAACTTATATAAGAACACACCATCAGCAACTTCGGTGACAAGTTCCGAAGATGGTCCCTTTGCCACAAAGCTTAATTCCTGTTTGTCTCGAATGGAAAGATAGTTCTTTACCCAAAAATCTCGTATCATACCGCAATATTTTATCTATTATCGTAATTTTGCTACAAAAATACAAATAAATTTTATTACAACAAGCAAAAATAGCATGATAATTGTAAAACGAGTACGATTTTGTGTGTTTTTAACATTGTTTTTGGTTGTTGTATGGCAAATTGATACAAAAAAGGCATTATCTTGCCAATGAACCTCAATGACTATCCATGACGCAAAATCGTCAACTAAAGCCGTTTGTTTACGCATTGTTTACGCAGACATGAAAAAAGCACTTGCGAGAAACTCGTAAGTGCTTGATTTTTAGTGTGGACCAGCCTGGGCTTGAACCAGGGACCTCCAGATTATGAGTCCTTTTGGTGGTGATTTCATGAAATCATAAATAATGCTAAATATCAGAAAATAAAGCGGTTATATATTTTGTAGATTGCAGAAGATTTTGTAAATTTGCAGCAGTTTTCAGGCAAAAAGGTCACTTGAAGGTCACCTGAAGGTCACCCAAAAAGCCTACGGACTATAGTCTGTAGCCCCGTAAAATGAGGATTTTAAAGAAAAAAGTTATGAAATCAGAGAAAAATAAGGCTGCAAAAAGTCTCAGTTTGGCTTCTAACGGCATATCTAAAAGTAGCCGAGGAGAGAAGTGTCTTGCAAAGTTTACATCTTCCAACGGAAGTGTGTATGGCTCGTTGACGCTTGATATTCGTAAGGCTGGTGACTATAATCAGCCTCTGCCAGTTGTTGTAAGAATTGCTCATGAAGGGAAGAAGTCTTTTCTAAGGCTTGGTGAGAAATATACAATGGAAGAGTGGATTCAGCTATGTGAATATGAGAAAACAGGGCGTAGAGTCCAATTGGCGGAAAGGAATGAGCTGAAAGCATTGATGGAGAAAATCAAGGATATGACAAATCAACTCATTGAAGAGGGTGTCTTTTCTATCAAAAAGCTTCAAGACTGCTATCAGGGAAAGAGGGTTGAAAACACTAGTATATACCAAATATGGGATGAAATCATTCAGGCTAAGCGTGATGAAGGCAAGGCTGGAACTGCTCGTTGTAATGTGGATGTACGAAATCGCTTTATTAGTAATATGGGCAAGGAAGTTGCATTCTCTGACATTGACCAGAAATTCATTCAGAAATGGGTAAAAGTGATGGAAAAGAAAGGTTTGTGCATAACCACTATCGGAATCTCTCTTCGTACATTTCGGGCTATTGTTAATGTCTGCATTGACAGGAAGCTGATAAAGGGAAATACAAAGGAGATGTTTAAGGATTCTGGCTATAATAAAATGGAAAGCCGCAAGACTGATTTCCTTGATGTGTCAACCATGCGTCAGTTATATGAGTTTTGGGAGAAGGGCGAGGCAAAGGATGAAAATGGTAATGAACTTTATACTCTCAGAGAGAAAAACGCTCTGTTTCGTTACCTTGGATTGTTTCTTTTCATGTACCTTGGTGATGGTCAGAACTTAGCAGATACATTACGTTTAGAATATGACGGCTGGTATTTTGCCACACATGGGAAACAATTAAGATTCCTTCGTCATAAGACCAAGGAACGCAACAAGGATGCAAGTGAGGTTATTTTCCCCATCACACCAGAAATAAAGAAGATACTTGATAGGTATGCCAACGAACCAAAACAAGGTCAGCGTGTTTTCCCTATTATGAAGCAGTTTATTTCTCCCGAGAAGGAAATATGGGTGATACAACGCTATAATAGATATATTCGTGAGTATATGGCGAAGGTGGCTAAGTTGCTAAAAATGGAACAGTTGCCTACGTCAACATGGGCTCGTCATAGTTTTGCGACAAATCTGAACAATTCAGGATGTGTACCTCGCGAGTATATAAGCGACAGCATGGGACATAGCACCAGTGGTGACATAACCTCAAAATATATTGGAACTTATCCGTTAGCCAAGATGTTGGAGTATAATGCTTACTTGCTTAAAGACCCGAAATCCATAGATAGTAAGGCTGCCTTGCTTGAATTACTGAAAGGGATGAGTGCGGAAGAACGTGAGGCATTAATGGCAGAGGCTTCTAAATAGGTTATTATTTGGCATAATCTGGCAAAAAAGCTGAGATTATGCCAGATTATAATCCTTAAACGAGAAGGTGCGGGTATATAAAATCCCTTATACCGGCACGAAAATTGAGAATATTGGAGCCTAAAAACGTGAATTATACAAGATAAAATGCAAAAATAATCGAATTTTGTCTTTTATAAAAGATAAAATTGCTATCTTTGCAGCAAATTTCATTTATAGAAGATATGAAAGCAATTGTAAGACAAAGTTATCTTGACAAGATAGCGAAGTATCTTGGTAAGGACACCATCATTATCATAGTCGGTCAACGACGTGTGGGAAAGAGTTATACCCTACGCCTCTTTAGGGATAAAGTGGCAGAAGATGCTCATGCAAATATCATCTTCATTGACAAGGAGAAACATGAGTTTGCCGACATTCAGACTGACCGAGACTTGAATGCCTATATTGATGAACGACGAGACAAGACAAAGACCAACTATATCTTGATAGATGAAGTTCAGGATATAGAAGGTTTTGAGAATAGTATTCGCAGTTATTATGAAGAACCTGATATTGAACTCATTGTAACAGGCTCAAACTCCAATATGCTCAGTAGTGACTTGGCTAACAAAATAGGCGGCCGCTATAAGGAAATCTTTGTTCAGGCACTAAGTTATGAGGAATTCATGGAGTTTCATGAGTTGACCGACAGTGATGATACATTGGCGAAGTATATTCAATTTGGTGGATTGCCTGGTTTGAAAAAGATAGGACTTGACGAACTGGATGCACGTGAGTATCAGGCGGATGTCTATAACACCGTCTTACTAAAGGATGTTATCAAGCGGAATAATATCCGCAATGTTGCTTTTCTGGAAAATTTTGTTCATTTCCTTGCTGACAATGCAGGGAAAATCATTTCTGCCAACAGCATAGCGAAGTATATGCGGTCGCAAGGGGAGAATATCACCTCTACTGCTATTATCAATTACGCTAAATATTTGTGCGAGTCATACATGATTCA
>Ga0326513_10001028_pt1 | contig 22868 bp, 14 predicted proteins | sample 2_2465_0518_D_FD_203654 | JGI IMG/M metagenome (GOLD analysis project Ga0326513, IMG submission 203654) | Bovine rumen microbial communities from UC Davis, California, United States - 2_2465_0518 | ecosystem: Host-associated > Mammals > Digestive system > Stomach > Rumen | place: USA... | reverse complement strand
CATCGGCACGGAACACGCGTACCTTACCGTCGGGACAACGGTAAGCCTTCAGGCCCTCGAAAGCCTCCTGCCCATAATGCAAACAAGTAGCAGCCATGTGCAGGGGAATGGTCTCCTCGCTGCAGGTTTCTATCTCGCCCCATGCACCATTGCGATAATAGCAACGTACATTATAATCAGTCTTCATGTAACCGAACGACAGGTTACTCCAGTCAATTTCTTTCATCTTTACTTACCTTAAAAAAGTTTCCAATTTGCAAAATTACAGAAAAACTTCCTAACGGATGTACTTTTTGTTGCACAAAATTATCATCCGGTAAAAATTCGTTCCACACGCCCTACTCTGCCAACAGTTTCCTGACCTCCTCGTCAGCCTTTGTAAGCTTATCCTTACAGAACTGCAGCAACTGCTGAGCCTCCTTCAGCTTTGTAGCCAGCTGGTCGATGGCAATATCACCGTTCTCAATTTCCTTGGCCAGCTTTTCCAACTGCTCCATAGCAGCCTCATATGTCAGTTCCATCTCTTTCATATTATAATATTTCTGGTTTTATCCGACAAGTTTTATACGTATTATTTATCCTTTTTTACATATATAGGCTGCAAAACAACAAAAAAAATACCGAACATACAAAAAAACAAAAACAAACTTTCTTCTGAAAAGCACTTTCATACATATCATAAGGGCAATAAAACTATTAGGTTAACAAAAAAATCCTTGGAGTTTTCATTTTTTTTCTTTTATTTTGCACCGAAAACTTATTCACTTTTTAATTTCTATAGCATTATGAAGAAAATTTATTTATCACTTCTTGCAGCCATGACACTGATGTTGTCAAGTTGCTTTACAACGGGATTCGGAACCACTCCTACTACCAGTTCAAATGGCAACGTGTGGGGTAATGTGCTTGGCAATGTATTAGGCCAAGTGTTGCTGGGTGGAATGACATACGACCAGTCGGGCATTCTCGGTAGTTGGAACTACAATGCTCCAAGTGCAGCCTTTACTACCAATCAGGCTCTAACAAAGGCCGGAGGTACTGCAACAGTCACCAACATTGCTTCGTCGCTGGCAAACAACTACAACAACATTGGTATCAATCGTAACAACACCTCTTTCTCGTTCCTTAACGACAACAAATTCTCGGCAAAGGTGAACGGAATTCCATTCAGCGGGACCTATGCTTATAACCCGCAAAACGGAGAAATCGCCCTTAAGACCGCAACCGAGACCATTAAGGGCAACATTACAAAGACAGAAAAGGGGATGGGGCTGATGTTCGACTCTAAGCAGATGACCAACATCCTTCAGAAAGAAGGAAAGGTTAGTAACACCACAGCCGTCCAGGCTGTCAGCAAACTCGCCAAGAGTGCTGACGGTGCTCGTGTAGGCTTTGAACTTACAAAATAAGAGCGGTTAGCGGTACTGACTAAGGGAAAGAAGAAATAATACATTATCCTATAAACATAAACAAAGGGGATGTCACATCCCCTTGTTTTTCATAAGAAAACATCCCTGTGTCTTTAATTGAGTAAGAATGCCAATAACTTCCACAGGACTTGCGTGATGTAAAACATTTTCCATTCCCTTCTGTCTTCCTGTTTTATCTGCCAAGTTAGAGAAAACTTACTGCCACACGCAGATTTTTTGGCCGCCACGTGTGGCAGTAAAAATTCTTCGACACTCGTGCCGTTTCCTCTCCGTTTGACAGCTTTCGGTTTGTCAAGACTTTTCCTTACATCCTTACAATTCTTACAGTATTACAGTATTACAGTATTAAAATCGGCATACAGTATACCAAGTAAAAAAATGGAATACGAAACTGTAAGCCGTGAGATTTTGCTCTCGGCAATCCATTTGTCAGGATCGATAGGATGGAAAGCAGGAAAGATGAAAGAAGGAACGTATTCGGGTCGTTTGGGTGTCGGCCAAAATTCTAAGGCGCTATGATGCCATCTCGACCTTTGACGTAACGGTACCGTCAGCAAGAAGGGTGAGGAGTTGGTCGCCTGGTTGCAAATCCTTAGCGGAACGGAGGAGCTTGCCGTCGGCCGTATAGGTGAGGGAGTAGCCTCGCCTGAGCTGAAGAGCCGGATCGAGGGCAAGGTAGCGGGCCTGGAGATTATCTAACCTGAACTTCTCGTTCTGGAGCATGAACCTGGCTGACTGCATGTAACGGTTCTGGAGCATCTGGGTGTGATGCTCTTCGGTGAGCAGGCGCTGGCGAGGGGCCGAGGTGAGACGCACGGTAAGCTGCTCTATCAGTCGCTGCTGACGCTCGCACAGAAGAGAGACATCCTGCATGATGCGATTCTGGATATCATCGAGCCGGGCCAGTTGCTGGGCTCCGTTATCTATAAGGAAGGCAGCTGCGGCTGTAGGGGTCTTTACACGGGTGTGGGCAACGAAATCGAGGACGGTCTCATCACGCTCGTGCCCTATACCGACAATAACGGGTATAGGCATCTGGGCTACAGCGGCGGCAAGGGGATAGGAATCGAAGTCGGAAAGGTCGCCCGTTGCTCCTCCGCCCCGGATAATGACAACGCAGTCCCAGCAGTCTGCTTCGTCGGCTATGGCAGCCAGAGCAGTCATTACGCTCTCTTCGACATTGGTGCCCTGCATGACAGCAGGAAAAAGATGATGGTGGAAGAAGAGGCCATAGTCGTTATGCTCTAACTGGTTACAGAAATCACCATAACCGGCAGCACCAGCGGAGGATACTACGGCGATGTGCTTGAGCAATAAGGGCATGGACAGCTCCTTATTGTCATTGATAATGCCGTCCTGCTGTAACTGGTCCAAGATTTCCTTACGGCGCCTGGCCATATCGCCCAACGTGAAGGAACTGTCAACATCGAGGATATTAAGGGCGTAGCCGTACTGTTCGTGAAAGGTTACCCTTACCTGAAGTTTCACCTGCAGACCGCGACGGAGTGTCTCGCCTGTCTCTTTCTGGAAGCGCAGACTGATGATATTATAGTTGCGGGCCCAGCAGGTGATGCGGGCTCGCGCTATGATATTACGGCCCTGGGCATCCTTCTGGACCAGCTCACCATAGAAGTGTCCGCCGAAGCCTACAGAGGCATCGGCGAACTCTCCTTCGACCCAGTACTCCTCGTCCAAGGAGGTTTCCAGTACTGAGCGTACAATATGATTTAATTCGAATAGTGTCAAGGACTTACTTCACAAGCACCTTACGTGTTGTTCCATCGCTCATACGAACAATGTTAAGGCCACGCTGGAGCTTTGATGTCTGCTGACCGCCCAAGCTGTAAACCTGCAGAATCTTACCAGCATCCTGGAGAGAAGCAATAGCTGTCTCGGCATCCTTCTCGGGAGCAACCAGATTTCCGTTAGCAGCAACGATAGTGCCGAACAAGCTCCAAGGCTCTGCCAAGGTATAGGCACCGACAGATGCATCAGGAACATGAAGTGTTGCACCTTCTACAGGAGTTCCATCAAAAACACCAACGAGGGTTGCGGGAACCTTCTCTGCATAGCAATAGAAATCCTTCAAAGCGGGGCAACCGGAGAATGCATTGCTATTAATCTTAGTTGTTGTCGCAGGAAGCGTAACAGATGTCAGATTTGCACAATCTGCAAAGCAATAGTCATCTATCTGAGTTATAGTCTCGGGAATGGTTACACTGGTAAGACCTGTGTTATAGAAAGCCAGAGGGCCGACAGCGGTTACACTGGCAGGAATGGCAATAGTGGTAAGACCCGTGCAATTCTGGAATGCGGCGGTACCAATCTCTGTTACACCGTCGGGAATAACTGAGTTCTTGCAACCGGAAACAAGTTTGTGGTGGATGATTGTTTCTTTCTGCTTTGTCTCTTCGTAAGTTTCGATGATGCAATTGCCATTAGAGTTGTAAATGGGGTTACCGTCTGCGATAGCAATAGATGCCAGGTTTACGCAACCGCCGAAGCTGGAACTTACCATTGCCTTAACGGTGCTGGGGATGGCAATAGCTGTCAAACCGGCACAATTCTGGAAAGCAGCACGGCCAATCTGCTCCACGCCCTCGGGAATGGTTACACTGGTAAGACCTGTACAACCCTGGAATGCAGCATCACCGACGTTGGTAATACCGGCAGGAATGGTAACAGAAGTCAAACCAGTACAGTTCTGGAATGTGTAGCTCTCAATCTGACCGATACCTGCAGGGATAGCTACAGAAGTCAAAGCTGCGCAACCGGCAAATGCAGAACCGCCAATCTTAGTGATGTTACCAAGATTAATGGAAGAAAGACGCTTGCAGCCGAAGAACGTATAAGGCTCAATGACGGTTACGCTCGAGGGAATGGTAAAAGAGGTAAAGCCACTGCAGCCAAAGAATGCAGAGTAGCCAATAGTGGTAACGCCTGCAGGAAGAGCCAGAGTGGTAAGAGCAGCACAGTTTCTGAAGGCATTGGCACCAATCTCTGTTACACTCTCAGGAATGGTAACAGATGACAGTGCCTTGCAAAAATAGAAAGCCTTTTCGCCAATGGCGGTAACACTGTAAGTCTTGTCGTTGCTGGTAACGGTTGCGGGGATAGTAACACTGCCCTCATACAACTCTTCTCCGGCAGCTACGGATACCTTGGCAGAAGCAGAAGCTGTGTCTGTAACAGTGTAGTAGATACCACCTACCTCGAAGTCATAAGCCTGCATGTTCAAACTGCCAAACAAAGCAAGTAAGCAAAAAACAAAGTAATTTCGTTTCATTTTAGTTTAATATTTTTAGTTTGTTATTTCATTCAAAATAAAGCATATTACGGCACAAATATAGGAAATTATTCTTTTCAAACAAAGAAAAACCATTTTCTTTTTGCAATTCTCTTACTTTATTGTACTTTTACGACCGAAAATCAATAATTCACTTTAATTAACATTATGAAAAAAATTATCCTTGGCATGACAGCAGCAATATCTCTACTGGCTTGCACCAACCGACAGAACCCTTTCCTTACTGAATGGGACACTCCTTACGGTATTCCTCCTTTCGGAGAAATTCAAACAGAAGACTTCATTCCCGCCATTCAAGCGGGCATAGAGCAACAGAACAAGGAGATAGAGGCTATTGTAGCCAACACGGAAGAACCGACATTCGAGAATACGATTCTGCCCTTGGAACTCTCTGGAGCCATCCTGAGCAAGGTAACGGGGGTGCTGTACAACATCTGCGAGACTGACCGCACGGACGAGCTGGACTCTGTGATGGAAAAAGCTATCCCTATGCTGACGGAACACAGCGACAATATCTCGTTCAACAAGGGGCTTTACGAGCGTATTGCCAAGCTGTACAGGGCCGACCAGAGTCGACTGACACGCGAACAGCAGATGGTACTGAAAAAACGCTTTGAGGCCTTTGAACGAAACGGTATCGGACTGCCTGAAGACAAACAGGCACGCCTGCGCGAAATTAATACGGAAATGGCTACCAAGACACAGAAACTGGGCAACAATATCCTATCGGAGAACAATGCCTTCAGAGATAAGTTCGGCATCAGCATTTCCGACTATCCCAATACGATGACTACCACCGAGGACCGCTCCCTCCGTCAGCAGATGCTGGAGGCCTATACCATGCGCGGCCATAACGGAAACGAATTCGATAACCGCCAGCTGGTGCTTGACATTATGCGTCTGCGCATCGAGAAAGCTCAGATTATGGGCTACAAGAACCCTGCAGCTTATATTCTGGAGCCTAAGATGGCACACGACACGGAGACCGTGGATGCTTTCCTTGCCGACATTATGAAGGCTGCTGTCGCCAAGGCCAAGGAAGAGGTTTACGACATGCAGCAGCTGATGAACGAGGACGTTGCTGCCGGCAAGTTGCCTGTGGGAAGCAAGATTGAGCCTTGGGACTGGTGGTACTATGCCGAGAAGGTGCGTAAACAGAAGTACGATCTGGACGAGGAACTGACCAAGCCTTACTTTAAGTTGGAAAATGTAGTGAATGGAATCTTCACAGCTGCCAACACCCTGTACGGCATAAACATGGAGGAACTGAAGGATGTACCCTCTTACAACCCCAACGTAGTAACTACTTATAAGGTTACTGATGCCGAGGGCAACTTGCTGGGCATCTTTACAACCGATTATCTGCCCCGTCCCAGCAAACGCGGCGGTGCCTGGATGAACAATATCCGTGAGCAGTATGTGGATGCACAGGGCAACATGGTGCGCCCCATTATCGTGAATGTGGGCAACCTGGAGGAATATCTGACCATTGACGAGGTACAGACTGTTTTCCACGAGTTCGGTCATGCACTGCACGGTCTGCTTACCCAATGCAACTATCCCTCTGTAAGCGGTACAAATGTAACACGCGACTTTGTGGAGACCTTCTCGCAATTCAACGAGAACTGGGCTTTCCAGCCAGAGTTACTGGCTCAGTATGCCAAGAACGAGAAAGGCGAGGTTATTCCTGCCGAGCTGGTGGAGAAGATTAACAACGCACTGAAATTCAATCAGGGCTTTATGACTACAGAACTCTGTGCTGCCTCGATCCTGGATATGAAGTGGCACGAATTGGAGAGTATAGAGGGTATAGACATTGATGACTTCGAGCAGCAGGTTTGTCAGCAGATGGGTCTCATACCCGAGATTGGTCCGCGCTATCGCACCACCTATTTCAACCACATCTTCTCGAGCGGATACAGTGCTGGCTACTACGGCTATCTGTGGGCTGAGGTATTGGACAAAGATGCATTCTCCGTGTTTGAAGCGTCAGGCAATGTATGGAACAAGGAACTGGCCACCAGGTTCAAACAGACATTCCTGGAGAGAGGAGGTTCGGAAGAGCCTATGGTGCTGTACGAACAGTTTGCCGGCCGTAAGCCTGACAACGATGCCTTCCTTCGCGGAAGAGGACTGAAATGAAAAGAAAAGAGAGGCGTTGCCTCTCTTTTTTAGTTTAGAGTTTAGAGGTCAACGAAAGACGAATCGCTTCGCTACTAAAGACGCTAACCACTAACCGCTAACCGCTATTCAATAACCAATAACCAATAACCGTTAACCTCCCCTACCGTCTATGCTGAACTTGTGACCATTGGGAAGGAGCAGGTACAGGTGACTGTTCTCGAAGATCTTGCGAACCTTATTACTCGTTGTCTTAATCCCCACGCCAAATTGCGAATTATCTTCCGTGGGAGAAAGGATGGGAGTTGTGTAACGATCCATTCTTATTTCTACCAGGACAGGGCGGTGATCAGAAGCCTCCGGCTCGTTGATTACCTGACGCTTGCGAACCGACTTGACAACGCGTCCGTAACTGGCAATATAATCTATAATGTTCTTGGGAGTACGGGCGGGGAAGGTATAATTGGCACTGTTGTTGGTAATGTTGTTCAGGAAGGAGAAGCTCTTCTTCATGCTGGCGATGAGAGTAGACGTAGGGTAATCGTTCCAGTCGCCACAGATAAAGAAAGGCTTGTCCCAACGGGCGGCTTCCTCTAAGATGATATCCAAAGAGGCAAGACGGTTTTCTTCTTCCAGGTCGAGATGAGTACAGGCAAAGACATATTCCTGGAACTCGCAAACAAGGAGAGTTCTTTTCTCGCTTCCAGGCAACGGAATATTGCGGTACGACAAAGGTTTCTCCTTACTGAGAATGGCTACTCCGTACTTGCCTCCCGTAAGGGGAATAGCAGGACCGAACGTACTGCACATTCCCAACGACTTAGCCAAAACGGAAGCTTGATGAACATAGCCAGAACGCTTGACACAGCTGTCAACCTCTTGCAGTCCTACCACGTCGGGCACAGCATCCCCTATGACCCCAGCCTGACGGTTAAGGTCTATCACGTCGTCCATCCCAGCCCCATGTCGGATATTATAAGTCATGATGCGTAACGTCATCACGTCTTCTTGCTGGGCAAAAAGCATACTGGCGACCCAAAAGGTCGCCAGTACGAATATAAAGTATTTCTTCATTTAGCCCAAGAAACTAAGCAGAATACCTGCTGCTACGGCAGAACCGATCACACCGGCCACATTGGGACCCATAGCGTGCATGAGCAGGAAGTTGCGCTTGTCGGCCTGCTGACCTACGGTCTGGCTGACACGTGCTGCCATAGGAACGGCACTTACACCTGCAGAGCCAATGAGCGGATTAATTTTTTCCTTCAGGAAAAGATTCATCAGCTTAGCCATGAGTACACCACCGGCAGAACCGATGCCAAAGGCAACAATACCTACACAGAGGATACCCAGTGTCTGCCAGTTCATAAATGAAGTTGCTGTGGCTGTTGCGCCTACGGTAAGACCCAGACAGATGACAACAATGTTGTTCAGCTCGTTTTGGGCAGCCTTGCTAAGACGCTCTACCACACCGCTCTCCTTCATAAGGTTACCCAACATAAGGCAGCCCACAAGGGTTCCGGCAGAAGGAACAACCAAAGAAACCACAATGGCCACTATGATGGGAAAGAGTATCTTCTCTTTCTTGCTGACCTCACGCAACTGAGACATACGGATCTTACGCTCTTTCTCGGTAGTAAGCAACTTCATGATAGGAGGCTGGATAACAGGCACCAAAGCCATATAGCTGTAAGCAGCAACGGCAATGGGACCCAGCAATTCGGGAGCCAACTTACTGGTGAGGAAGATAGCCGTAGGTCCGTCAGCACCGCCGATAATACCTATGGAAGCAGCCTGTGCAGCAGTAAATCCGAAGATTGGCAGATCTGTCTGGGTTACCAGGAAGGTAGCAAAGATACCCAATTGCGCAGCAGCACCCAACAGCAGACTCTTGGGATTGGCAATCAGCGGTCCAAAGTCTGTCATGGCACCTACTCCCAGAAAGATGAGACAGGGATAAACACCTGCCTTGACACCGATATAGAGGATATCCAACAATCCGCCATGTGACATAATATAACCATAGCTATGGTAGTTGGAACTTGAAGGGTTCAGGAACTCATTGTTCCACATCTCTGAATCAAACATACCTGCGCCTGGCAGATTAGTGAGAATCATACCAAAGGCTATAGGGAGCAGCAGCAGAGGCTCATACTCCTTCTTAATAGCAAGGTAAAGCAGGAAGCAGCCAATTAAAATCATTACGGCACACTTCCAGCCATCGCCTACGAAGAAAGAGATAAAGCCCATCTCCTCGACAAACTTGCTAATGCCCTCTTCTGCATTAAAGCCAGCGGCCATAACAGGAGTGCAAACCAAAAGCATCAAGGCAAATATACTGAAAATCTTAATCTGTTTCATGGCAATACCTCGTTTAATATTTACTATCCGCGAATATTCAGTATCGCCTTATGCCAGTTCAACAAGAGCCTGACCACCATCAACCTGGTCGCCCACGTTAACAAGGACAGCCTTAACTGTACCGGCAGCCTCTGCGGTAATGCTATTCTCCATCTTCATAGCCTCGAGCATTACAACGGTATCACCGGCAGCAACCTGATCGCCAGCCTTTACCAGTACCTGTGTAATCTTACCGTTCAGAGGAGCAGTTACCACGTTACCACCAGTAGGAGTAGCTGCGGGTTTAGCTGCAGCAGGAGCAGCAGCGGCAGGAGCAGCAGCTACGACAGGCTTTACAACGGGCTTCTGTGCAGGCTTGCGCTCGGGCAGGGTTACGGTATAGATCTTGCCGTCGACAGTCACCTCGAGCGTATCTTCGTGCTCTACAACATGGGCAGAATGTTCTTTACCACTTATGTTAAATTTGAACTCTTTCATTTTTGTTTACTTGTTAAAATCTTGGGTTTAATACTGCGTGCCAGTTAGAAGACTGAGTGTTTTTTATGGTGAGAACACCACTTTCCTCGTCGTGGGCACTGTTAAGATAGAGATATATGGCTGTGGCAACCACTACAAGGTCGTCACCATCTGCAGCATCGGCATGTTTGCCTGGAGCCAGAGCCGGTGCCTTGATGCCGTCCGGCTGATGAGAGTTGGAACGCTTAGCGATATAGCCGAAGCCCACCAACACCAACACCAACAAGACAAGTATGGCAAACACCACACAAGGGCTGATGCCAGCAATATACCATGCCTCAGGAGTTATAGTTAATACTGTCATAACTTTAGTCATTTAATTGCTTACAATGGAATGTTACCATGCTTCTTGGCCGGGTTGGTCAATCTCTTGTTCTGCAACTGCTCCAAAGCGCGGATAATGCGGAAACGTGTATTGCGAGGCTCTATAACATCATCGATATAACCATACTTAGCAGCCTGATAGGGGTTAGAGAACAGGTTCTCGTACTCGGCAATCTTATCAGCCATGAACTGCTTAGCCTCTTCTTCCTTACCCTCGGTCTTCAGTTCCTTAGCCTCCTTGGCATAGAGAACGCTGGCTGCACCGCTTGCACCCATAACGGCAATCTCTGCGCTGGGCCATGCATAGTTGGCATCACCACGCAACTGCTTACAACTCATTACAATGTGGCTACCGCCATAGCTCTTACGCAAGGTAACAGTTACCTTGGGCACTGTGCATTCTCCGTATGCATAAAGCAACTTGGCTCCGTGCAGGATAACGGCATTGTACTCCTGTCCTGTACCGGGAAGGAATCCTGGAACGTCGACCAAAGTAACGATGGGAATATTAAACGCATCGCAGAAACGTACGAAGCGTGCGCCCTTGCGGCTGGCATTGCAATCGAGCACACCGGCCAACTGGTTAGGCTGGTTGGCCACAATACCTACGCTCTGACCGTTGAAACGGGCAAAACCGATAATGATATTCTTGGCAAACTTAGGCTGAACCTCCAAGAACTCGCCATTATCAACAATACCCGCAATAACCTCGTACATATTATAAGGATGATTGGGATTGTCTGGCAGAATCTCATTCAGGAAGTCCTCCGTACGGTCTATGGGATCAGTACATTCAACACGAGGAGTCTTCTCCATATTGTTCTGAGGAATGTAGCTGAGCAACTTCTTGATGAGGGCAATTCCCTCTTCCTCGGTGCTGGCTGTGAAGTGTGTTACACCACTCTTAGTAGAATGAACACTGGCACCACCCAGCTGCTCCTGCGTAACCACCTCACCCAAAACAGCCTTAACAGGGCCAGGACCGGTAAGGAACATATAGCTGGTATTTTCTATCATCAGGGTAAAGTCGGTCAATGCAGGACTATAAACAGCACCACCGGCGCAAGGACCCATAATAGCACTTATCTGAGGAATAACACCGCTAGCCATAATGTTACGCTGGAAAATTTCGGAGTATCCGGCCAGAGCGTTGATACCTTCCTGCAAACGTGCACCACCAGAATCATTCAGACCGATAACAGGAGCACCCACCTTCATCGCAATATCCATAATCTTACAGATCTTACTTGCCAGCATCTCGGACAAAGAACCGGCGCTGATGGTGAAGTCCTGAGCAAACACGTAAACCAGACGGCCGTCAATGGTACCGCAACCTGTTACAACGCCATCGCCCAGATAATGCTTCTTGTCCATACCGAAGTTTGTACAACGATGCTGCACAAACATATCCATCTCTTCAAAACTGCCTTCATCAAGCAACATGGCAATACGCTCACGGGCTGTATATTTACCCTTCTCATGCTGCTTCTCAATAGCCTTTTCGCCACCGCCGACACGGGCTTTGGCACGGAGTTCAACCAACTCCTTAATCTTTTCTGCTTGAGTACTCATTTCTTTTATTAATAATGTGATTTTTTCAATTTACGGGTGCAAAGTTACAAATAAGTGAGGGAACGGCAAAAGAAAAACTGTTTTATTTTGTATTTCTGTCACTTATTCCTACCTTTGCGCCAGTTTTAGTTTTCGGGAAGATGAACAAGCAACAATACGTACCAACAGAACTGGGAGAAAAGAAGGTAGGACTACTGCTCTGGCAGTATGCCACACCAGCAATCATAGCGATGGTGGCTAGTAGCCTTTATAATATTGCTGACAGCATCTTCGTGGGATGGGGAGTCGGCGATATAGCCATCAGCGGAATGGCCGTTGCCAGTCCCTTTATGAACCTCTCTGCTGCTTTTGGCGCAATGGTAGGTGTAGGAGCCAGCACAACTATCAGTGTTCGACTGGGACAGGGAAAATACGACACAGCCCAACATATTCTTGGCAACACCATATCACTGAACATCATTTTAGGAACTGTTTTTGCTGCTGTTTGCATCTACTTCCTGGATGGTATTCTGACCCTGTTTGGTGCCAGCAGTGCCACCCTACCCTATGCTCGCGAATATATGCTCATCATTTTGCTGGGTAATGTGGTAACACATCTTTACTTTGGACTGAATGCCGTTATGCGCAGTGCCGGGCATCCCACGATTGCCATGAGCTGTACCTTCCTGACCATCATCATCAATATTTTGCTGGACCCCCTATTTATCTTTGTTTTCCATTGGGGGATAGCCGGTGCAGCCTGGGCCACTGTGATAAGTCAGGCAGTATCTCTGTGTGTTCAGTTGAAGTTGTTCAGCCGCCCTACAGAACTGCTGCATCTGCGCAGAGGCATCTACAAGCCTGACCTCAATATTATCCGTCAGTGTTTAGTTATTGGTCTAAGCCCTTTCCTTATGAATTCGTGTGCTTGCATAGTAGTGTTGTTTATCAATAACAGGCTTAGGGATTATGGGGGTGACATGGCCATTGGCGCCCATGGTGTCGTAAACCGTATTCTCATGTTGTTTGTAACCACCGTAATAGGTTTGGTACAAGGCATGCAGCCTATTGCCGGATACAACTGGGGAGCGCACAAGAACGACCGCGTATGGCGCGTGTTGCGCTATACCATTGGTGTTGCAACCTGTATCACATGTTTTGCCACACTGATATGTGAACTTATTCCGGAGTATATCATCTCGATATTCGGAACTGGCGAGGAACTTACAGGCATTGCTACTCATGCCTGCCGCATCATAGTAGCTATGTTCCCATTGGTAGGTGCCCAGATAGTGATAGGAAACTTCTTCCAGAGTATTGGCCATGCAGGCAAAAGCATTTTCTTAAGCATGACACGACAAATGCTGATGCTGGTACCCTTACTCTACTTCTTGCCGCCGATATGGGGGCAGGAAGGTATATGGTATAGCATGCCTATCTCCGACTGTATCTGTTTCTTCCTGGCTTTGGGTATGCTCTTTTACATGGTACGTAAAACAAAAAGATATGAAGCGAATAGGGCTGCTGAGTGATACCCACGCCTATTGGGATGAGCGTTACATCAAATATTTCGGTGAATGTGACGAGATCTGGCACGCGGGAGACATTGGTAGTATGGAACTGGTGACACGCCTGCAGGGGATTGCTCCATTACGGGCTGTCCATGGCAATATAGACGGAGGTGATGTAAGGCGTATGTTCCCAGAGAAACTACGCTGGACCTGTGAAGGTGCTGACGTGCTGATGACACACATAGGAGGTTACCCGGGCAGATACGATGCACGCATCAGAAAGCAATTGTACGAAAGACCTCCAAAACTTTTTATCAGCGGACACAGTCATATACTGAAGGTACAATTCGACCCTCAGCTAAAACTTTTGCACATTAATCCTGGAGCAGCCGGACTTCAAGGCTGGCAAACAGTACGCACCCTTGTCCGTTTCTCGGTTGACAAGGGAGAATTCAAAGACCTTGAGGTTATTGAAATTTAGAAACCTTCACGCTTCCATCCTCATAGATTACCCTTTGGATTATTATTCCATTGAACCCGGAACATTGGACATTGGGGATCCTCTGACCAGAGAGATTGTAATACTCAACAGCACGGATCCTGGAAGAAGAAGCAATAACGGGCTTTATCTCATCTATGACATCCTGACTGGCAAACACTAGTGAGAAAGGATCCTGTACAGATCCCAACTGAGTCTGCGAGTGGAAGACGGTTGTATTAACAGCCCCATAGACCTCGCCACTGGCATCCAATAAACGGAATGTAAGCCGGTCGGGCTTCTCTCCATGAATATTCATAAAGAGCAAATCACCATCCAACACGCCAACACCGCGACATTCATCTCCACAGAAAGCTCCCACATAATATCGGCCATCAAGAGATACTTGCCCGTCGGCCTGCACATTGGCAACCAGCGTCATAACATCGCGATAAGCATGGATATTTGTCTCCCATGCGCCATCCTCAGACTGAGCGGTGGGAGCATAACGTCTGTTTGGGGTTTTAAGCGGACTCAGGCTCTGCCAGCAGAACTCTTGTTCCCGAGTTGTATAGAAAAGGTATGATTGTCCCGGTTGCAACGTAGCAAGTGAACCGTGCCATTTTCCATCCTCGTAGGTAGCAAAGGCATCAAGTCCCACCACTTTATCACCTTCCTGAGGAGCATAGCCCTTAAGAGCTGCCTCGAGATTGGTTGCATTGTATAGCGGGCACCCGACCCAGTTCCAACCTGGACGAACAGTAACAGGAACACTCACATCATAAACTACACCACGCAAAATTACATCAGCAGCTTTCTGCATTTTAATCTTGTAACCCCGGGCTGCCTCTAAAGCCTGCAGGGTTCCTTGCCATACCTCCTCATCATTAAGCCACAGGCTGTCTGCCTGACCACACAGGTAAAGAGCATCTGCTGTGAAACGGCTTTTGTCAACGCTAAGAGCCATATTGTGTGAGGTCCAGTTCCAACCTTCAGCCAAAGCCAATGTAATGGTTTTCTCCTTGCCCAGCCATTGACTTGAAGTAATGGCATTGTAATCCGCCATGCCCATCTTATTGGATTTGTCTATCGTTGGCTGGTTCATGATTGTAGCCATATTTCCACCATCGGGATATCTGCCATAAGTCTGCCATTTGCCCTGCTCAAGATATTCCACACAATCCGCCCAGGAACCGTCAGCCGCCTGTATGCTGACGCATGCACCATCGGCATTTTCCAACTTAAAGGGGGCATGCAGCTGGCTAAAGTAATCCTTATCGTCGCACCAGATGATGCAAGTTCCATGCGCAGGAACCACACCCTGTTTCATCTGGTATTTCTGAGGCTTGCTTCGATTATCGCTTAGGTAGAGGCCTTCCAAACTGATATCCTGGTCGGAAGTGTTATAAAGCTCCACCCAATCAGACTTCTTACCATAGTCATTAACATATATATCGTTGCCTGCACTCACCTCGTTGATACGCAAAGGCGAGGCACCGATTGCCAACCGCTGCTTCTCGTCAGAAACGGGCTCATAAACAGCCTTAAGTATAACATTACTATTATTGGAAAAGAGTTGGTGCAGGTCGATTACCTCATTGGCAGCAATTGTTTCACCGCCCCTGCTTGATAGGGCCAGACTTCCGTCGAACCACATATCGGTACTGGCAGCCGACGTATTCTTTATCTCTACAGCTATTTGATTCTGTCCCACCACTAAATATTCATGCGGAATAACGAAACTCCCCATATAAGGTTCCGAAGGCTCGTAATGTCCGCCTGAAGTATAGTCTTCGTATTTAGAACCGCTGGCAATGTAATACCCCCCCACCTCATGACCGTTCACATATAGCATTATACCGTCATCTATCTGATAGTTAAACGTAAGAATATCCTCATCAGAGAGCGAAGAATCCAGATTGAAGGACTTACGGAAATAATAGGTAGGACGTTTTGAACTGCTGCTAGGGCCATAATCCAGTTTAGTGGCAGAAGTCTCTTGCATGAGAGAACCAGCATTGCCATAGCCAAAGGGGGCATTTCCCGAACGCCATCCATTCTGTTCCTCATCGAAGGAATTTGATTTCCAGTCATATTTGTCCATTGACCCCTTATCGTAATACATCCAATCAGAAGACATCGGTATTATTGACTTCACGGATGCTGCCAAATTTTCGGACAACCATCCTTTAAAAGTATATCCGGCAGGAGCTTTCGCCGAGAGACTTGTGGGAAGGCCACCGTAAGAGAAAAGGTAACCGGCAAACTTGCCTGTGGGAATCTCCTGACCGTTCACGGCAAGACGAGCCTCCGGTATATTCGCAGAAATGGATGCATAAATGCTATAGCTAAGATTGTAGTAACTACGCAAAGTGGAAATACGGGAACCATTGTACGCAGAGCGAATGGTGCCGATTAATCCCGTGTTGGAGCCACCTCCCTCAAAGGATAATGCAGGATTAATGTTATTGTAAATATTCCTGACAATCTCTTCACAACGGGTTGGTTCAAAAACACTGCCGTCAACAATACAATAAGCGTCCATAAACTGACGACGGAACGGGTCGTACTTCATCAGGTAACGGAAAAGGTCGTCAACATTGGCACCTCCACTAGTATTCAGAACCTGTGTAAGCATAGTTGTTGAGCCGAATGCCGAATCTGCATCGAACAGGACAAAATGGAACTTTCCGTCGCTCCGACTTCGAAAGCCTTTTATGTTATTGGTATTTGTAATCCAATCCGTCGGACCCATATAACACTCCAATGCCATATAGTTAATGTACTCGTCTATATCCAGAAGGTCGCAAATCTGACTGTATGTTTCCGTTGACTTTGTCTGTGCCAAATTTGATGCCAGCTTCAGTAACTGCTGCCACGCTTTGTTGTCACCCATCTTCTGATTATATTGTGCATTGCTCAAGTCAAACTGGTCCATATCGCTAAAGTCAATTCCATAATTGCTATAGGCAAAATGTTTGTTATTGCTCTCACGAATATTAAGCATGCCATAATAGTTCCCGTTCAAGAATACATGAGCAGGCTGATAATCCTGGCAATCAACATAGAAGCCACTCTTCAACACAATCATCTGGATAGCAGGATCTTTAATGCGTGCCTGGGTGTCATTACCTCCGTTACGTACTTGCCAACAACGGTATTTATTATGAATTTTCGAGGGAAACACAGGATAATCTATCACATTTACCCCTTCGTATCTTTTGTCGGTCTTGATACGGAAGGAACTCCTTGCCTGCCAATAATTACCATCAACTGTACCTCCTCCGTAAGCCCTTGTCCAACCTCCGCAGATCTCCAAGTCTGCCTCTTGGTTCAACACCACAGAATAATTAACCTTTCCGTTCTTATCTGCCACAGGAACCATGTATTCCATATTTACAGGACGTTCCCAATCCATATTCCAGTTGCAGGCATCTTGCTGTCCGTTTCCACTCATACCATTGGTACCTTTCACAAAGATGCCTACCTTGTTGTCAAAGAAGTTTTTCGGCTGTGAGCAAACAGAGAGGATGGGCAAATAGTAGTCGTGATTCTGGTATATATAACTACGGGTTACCACGGGACTTGGCAAAAACCTCTTCTTAAAAAGACACAGGCGCAAGACAGTAGTCGAATTGATCGTAAACCTACCATCGGTACTGGTCTCACCATTGGTAGCCGTTGGCGCACTGCCATCGGTAGTATAACGCAATGTGGAGCCCGCAGGAATTTTTACCTTAACATTAAACGCATCAGTAAAAACCTTGCTGTCAGTATCCACCACGGGAGCATTCATCCGCTCTTCAGCGAACTGGCTGGTCGCATTCGTTGCATTTGGCGTTGGCTCGCCTGTAGTGCCCCACTCTTCTGCTCCATCCTGAACACGGGCCCACGAGCAACGGGGAACAGCAGGAGGATACACAACAGAAGAAGCCACAGACTTGTCTGCTTTTAGCAAGCTGATAATTCCGCCCTCAGTCTCTAATTTATAGGGGACCTGCAACCTGGAACTGTTACCATAATTACCCGCTGTCAGATAATGATCAAACCAGACCGTCTTAAATCCTCTTGCAGGCACACTACCGTGAGAACTCAAAAATCGCATTTCGTTCACGCCATCTGAAAGATACATGCCCTTCAGCGCAATAGCTACAGAAGAAGGATTATAGAACTCCACCCAACCGCCATAACAGTTGGCATTATCCAAATACTGGTCCAGATTGGCAACCTGCACCTCATTGATTACAAGTGTTGTATCAACCGCTTCCTGTGCCAAAACAGATGTTGGCAACAATAGCATTAGAAGGCCAAATATATAGAATCTCATTCAGTTTCCGCGTTTTAGGTCCACAAAGATACAGAATAAAATTCATACCAAACAAAAAAAGACCGGCGTTTTACAAGAAAAAGATGCTTTTTTTATCACGAAAAACACAAATATTTATCCAAAATGCTTTTTTTTTCACTTTTTTTTGAGTTTTTTTGCAGTACATTATTGTATTTCTCAGAAAAGTCCTATCTTTGTACTTCGTAGAACTCGAAAAAATAGAGAGAACAAAACAAATATTTTATTAATTTTTTATTAACTTAAACTAAAATCGTATGAGAAAGTTTCTGCTTTCATTGCTCGTGATGCTGATGGCTGGAATGGACTATGCTATGGCAGCCACATTCCCAACTCTCAGTACTCCCGACAAGCCGGTGTTGTATTATATTCGTAATACACGCCAAGACAAGTTAGTGTCGCTGGGCTCAACGACAGATTTCATGGATGAGATTGCCGGTACGGAAAAATCTCAGGCCTGTATGTTCTGGTTCGAGTCAGCCGGTGAATTAATCAACGGCACTTACCAGCCTGTTTACATCCACAACATTACCACAGCCAAGTCCATGGGACATTACAATGGTTGGAATGCAAAGGGTGCAAAATGGTTCCTTCGCGAGAACACCGTTAATCCCGATTATCTTGGTATCGGTGCTGTAGCAGGTGAAGAAGGTAATGGTAGTGTATGGTGGAACGACAATGGTGGCACCAAGGTAAAAACTTGGCAGTTGAATGGCGACCAGGGTTCTATCTGGGACATTTACCCCGTTCCTGAAGAAGAGATTCCCGCAGGACTCTCTGTTATCACCTGGAACCTGAAGAATGGTGACGATATTCTTTTGACCGTTAAGTCTGCAGCCGTACAGGGTGTTAAATATGAAGCTCCCTTTGATGCAGTATCATACGTTGGTTCTACAACTGCTACTGGCGACAGAAAGGATCAGACTGTAAATGTACAGTATGCAGAGAATTTCACCTTCACAGCCAGTGAAAACAGTGCAAACGCTATTTGGTACAAGGCTATTCTGCGTGGTAACAAGTACCTGCACTATGACAACCCCGAGGTTTCTTGTTTACCCGACAACGGTAGCAAGAGTGACATGGGTAGCTACTTCGCATTTGTAGGTGATGCTGCTAACGGATTCCGTATCTACAATGCAGCTTTGCCAAGTGGCTATGCTCTCGGCGGCGACATTTTTGCACGTTTGAAGGCTGTTCCTGAGGCTGAAGCTCCTGCTTACATGCTCGAGAACAACAACAACGTATTTGTATTCAGAAATCTGGATAGCGGTATTGGTTACCTGAACGACAATGGTAATTTCCTGGCTTACTGGATGAACAACAGCGGTTCTACCGATGGCGGTTCATCTTGGACATTTGAGAAAGTTGATGCTGAACTCAATGCTAAGATTAATAGCGCAGGTACTATTACTTATAAGTTCTTCAAGGATGGTCAGGAAGTTGGCACACCTCAGAGCATGAGAGCTATGGGTGGCGATCCTCTGCCCGCAGTTCCCGTTGTAATTCCCGGTTACTATGGTGAAACTCCCAAGGGTGTTGTAAACGGTGATGCTACTTACAACATTGATTTGGTGCCCGCTTTGCCCGTTTCTAAGGACTTTGCTTCGGCTACATGGTTCCGCCTGATGAACAGACCTAACGGCAACGGCGATCGTTACCTCTGCTATCAGGAAGGTCAGGACAAGTATGAACTGACCGAGAAGGCACAGAACAACGATACTTATCTATGGGCTTTGGTTGGTACACCCGAAGAAGGCTTCAAGATTATGAACAAGGCTGCCGGTGACGGTAAGTACTTGAGTGTAGATCCCGCTAACGGCAACTGCCCGACCATGACAACAACTGCACAGGTTTGGGAGTTTGCTCTACAGAGCAACAGCAGCAACAGCATCTTCGGTCTGGGTGTTAACGGATTCTGGTTGAACGACTATGCAAACAATCACTTCCTCTCTCTCTGGCAGAGTGGTCCTTCTGCTGATGTAGGCTCTACGTTGAAGATTGTTGAGGTTAATTTTGTAGATGGTATGTATGCCACTGAAGACGGCTTCATTGAGATTGGTTCAGCAGACGATCTGAAGAAATTTGCAGAAATCGTAAATGGCAAGAACCCCTATGCCAATGCTATCTTGGTAGCTGATATCGACAAGGGCACCGAGAATTACAGAATCGGTCGTGACGGTCAGGATTATCAGGGTATCTTTGAAGGTAACGGTCACACCATTACCTATGATATGACCTTCAATGAGCAAGGTGCAGGTCTCTTCCGCAATGTAGGTGTTCATGCTTTGATCCAGAACCTGAAAGTTCAGGGTACCATCAACACCAGCGATAAGTTCGCCGGTAGTATTGCCGGTTGGAACAGCGGACGAATCGTCGGCTGTTACGCTGACGTAACCATCAACAGCAGCGTGCAAGGTGACGCTACCCATGGCGGTTTGGTTGGTATCGGTTATCGCGGTACTGTCATCGAGAACTGTCTGGTTAATGTTGCCATTAAGGGCGATAATACCCAGAACTGCGGTGGTGTTGTAGGTTGGGCAAATGATGCTATCAACATTGTAAACACGCTGGTTCTCAACCACGAAAGCACTTTCGACCACAATAGTGGTAGTAACAACATTGCCCGTAATGGTGGAAACATCCGCGTATTTGACCTCGGCAACTACAACCAGGATATTTACAACAACCGTCCTGCAGGTGCTAACTATAACAACTATGTAACCCAGCAGTGGGGTGATAACAATGCTACAACAGTTATTGCCTATGGTGATTTGGCAGACGGTAAGATTTGCTATCAGCTGAACAACGACCAGAAGAATATTGCATGGGTTCAGCAGATTGGTACAGATGCATTCCCCGTTCCTGCAGCATTCGGTAGCGGACAGGTTTACGCATCTGGTGCTACAGACTGTAAGGGTACCTCTACAGAGACACTTACCTATAGCAACACTCCAAGCAATGCAATAACTACAGCTCACCAGTTCGATAAGTATGGCATCTGCTCTACTTGCGGTTGCTTCAATTTCGGTTGTTTCGAACTTGACGCACAAGACAATGCTGTTCTTCTCAAGACTGCAGACGACATCTTCCTGGCTGAAGGTTGGAACCGTATAGGTGACGGCTTCAAGCTGAACATGAAGATGGCTAACGATATCAAGTGCGTCTCTGAGCCCGGCCAATACATCTTTAATACAAGTAACTGGGTTGACGGTAACTTCAATGGTGACGGTCACGCTCTTACTATCGAGATGAGCGACCTGGGCAACTATGCAAGCTTCATTCCTCAGCACACTGGTGTATTTGAGAATGTAATCATGCACGGTTCAATCAGCACTAACGGACAGTATGCCGGTTCTATCTCCGGTGAAGGCCGTCAGGCTGCCATCCGCAACGTTTACTCTGATATTAACATTACTTCTACCAGAGTTGGTGACAACACTTCTGGTGGTCTGTTAGGTATGATCCGTACTGGTAAGAACATTGACAACTGTATCTATGCAGGTACCTTTACTCTACCAGGTCAGGAAGGTGGTTCACACTGTGCACGCGTCGGTGGTGTTGCCGGTTGGACACATGCAACAACCTATGTTACCAACTGTGCTATTCTCGGCAAGTTCGTTGGTGCCGGTGACCAGACCTTCGATGACGATACTGAGAACTCTCAGAATATCGCCCGTAACCCAGGCAATATCGTTGCTAAGAATGTATATGTCCTGAATCCTATCACAGGTAATGCTGTTAGTGACCATGACAAGTACACCAAGATTGAGAATCCCGAAAGTGTAGCAAGCGGTGAATTGGCATTCTTGCTGAACGAAAGCAAGAGCGGTGGCGAGAACTTCTACCAGCTCATTGGTACAGATCCTCAGCCTATGCCATTTGCCAAGGATGGTGCTAAGGTTTACACCGTGGCAGACTCTTACAAGTGCGACGGCACACCTCAGGGTAATATTACCTATCAGAACGAGGAGACTACTCCTGACATTCCTGCTCATGAGTTTGAGGACGGTGTCTGCAAGAACTGCGGTGACCTTCCCAATGACAAGGATGGATACAAGATGATTACCACCACGAAGTCTCTGGCTCGCTTCTCAGCTCTCGTAAACGAAGGCAAGACTGACATGAAGGTTCGCATGTATGAAGACGTTGACATGCTTGGCGTAGATTATGCTACAGCTGGTAATACAGGAAAGATATTCGTAGGCGAATTCGATGGTCAGGGTCACGTTATCAGCAACCTGACTGTTAACGGCGGTGACTACGCAGGTCTGTTTGGTGTAATCGGTGGTGGTGCCGATATCAAGAACTTTGTTCTGGATAAGACCTGCTCTATCAATGGTAATTCATACGTTGGTGCAATTGGTGGTACCAATGGTGGCGGTAACGTTTACATTACTAATGTTGGTAACGAGGGTAATGTTACAGGTACAGGTCGGAACGCATCCGGTATCCTTGGTGTTGATATGGGTGGTGCTGCTACATTGTACATCACAAACTGCTACGTAACAGGTGCTATTAAGGGTGCTAACGAGTCTGCTACTATCTGCTCTTGGTCTAACGACGCTTCTGTTGTCGAGAACTGCTGGAGCATTGCTACCATAGAAGGCGTCTATGGCAACAACACCTTCACTCGTGGTGGTACAACTGTTATCGAAGGCTACGAACTTGAAGGCATAGGTACACAGAACGGTGATGATCACGGTAAGGATAGAACAAAGCTCATCTCTCAGGACGATGTAGTAAATGGTAAACTCTGCTTCGACTTCAACGAGCGTGCTGGTGAGAAACTGATGGGTCAGAACCTGAATGCAGGCGATGCTTATCCTTCATTCGCAAGCAACATGTCTGTTATGTATGATGCCAAGAATGATGTTTACTACAACCCATTGGAGATTGCAGAAGCAGTATTCGAGAATGCAGAGAA
>Ga0326513_10001027_pt1 | contig 22885 bp, 29 predicted proteins | sample 2_2465_0518_D_FD_203654 | JGI IMG/M metagenome (GOLD analysis project Ga0326513, IMG submission 203654) | Bovine rumen microbial communities from UC Davis, California, United States - 2_2465_0518 | ecosystem: Host-associated > Mammals > Digestive system > Stomach > Rumen | place: USA... | reverse complement strand
GCCCGGCCTTCTCCTCTCGTCAGCGAGTCGCTGCTCGAAGATCGCCTGGCTCACCTGGTTCTTGAAGGCCCCGTCCTGCCATGACTGGATGTCCTTGGCGCGAAGCGGTATGCCCAGCATCGTGCAGTGCGAGGTGACCTCCTCGATCGTGTAGCCCAGCCTGCCCGCACGGAACATGCCGAAGTACGGCGACTGCCCGGCAGGGAGTATCTGGTCCAGCGACTCGCGTGGCATGTCCTAGTCCTCCTCGTCGACGTACTGGTCGGTGGCCCATTCGAGGAACTGGTTGAGGTACATCATGGTCCAGCCCGAGTGCGCCCACCACTGGATGTTGGGCATCCACACCTCGACGTCCGAGAGTCTCCGATGGTACCTCACGATGACGAGCATCGCGATGCAGTCTGAGTTTCTGGACTCGGTGATGGTCTGCCGCTTCCATTCCTCGATCCTGCTTCGCGGATAGTTCTGGGTCTGCTTGCCTGCCTTGACCTCGATGGTGACCTCCGTCTCCACGCTACCTATCTTGAGGTAGAGGCGGAGGTCCCCCTCGTCGTCAGACCCGGCAAGCGCCTTGCGCTCGCAGCGGAGACCATGACTGTTGAAGTAGTTCTTGATCGTAGTCTCCGCGCGTGTGCCTATCGCCTTGCTCGGGTTGGCCATGGCTACTCCTCGGGAGCCAGCGGGTCGACCGTCACCTCATGCTTGGTGAGGTTCTCCTTGGCCATGCCGCATACCTCGGCAATGGCATCGATGACGTCCTCCTTCGTGAGCTCAAGCACGGAGCCGAGGATGGGCGTGTCGAAGAACTCGATCACGTCGCCGCAGTCCACGACGAAGTCCTGGCCCACGAAGCGGAGCAGGTCCTTGAACTCGCGGACCATGTCATTGGCGCGGTCGACGGTGGCCACGTCGTCCAGCTCGCCCATGAGGGCCATGGCCTCCTGGGCCTTGGCATCCATGAGCGGGGTGGTTGCGGTGAACTCGACGTCGCCGTCCTTGATGGACACGCGCTTGAAGCCGTCGAGGCTGGGCATCGGGGTGGCCTCGGGCTGGGTGGCAAGGTACGCCGACTTCTGCACCAGCGTCTCCAGGTGATTGGCCTGGGCGATGATGCGGATGTCCGGCATGATGATGTCACCATCCTTGGAGACCAGCATGCCGTCGACGATGGTGAGCTCGGACTTCTTGTACATCTTCATGGTGTTGCTTCCTCTCTTCCAGAGTGGCCTTGCTGATGTTGAGGCAGGGTCATGCTGGCCAGTCACAACCCTGCCTTTGGTACCTTAGATTAGGAGACGTGGAACACGATGGGAATCTCGTCGAACAGATAGGCGTGGTCCCTCGCCATGTCCCTGTAGATGTCAGGGTCCAGCATCCAGTCCCAGCTGAAGCGGTCCTTGTAGTCGAGCACGGTCCTGACACGGTTCCAGGTGTCCTCATCATCATCCCTTGGATCGATGACGTCATTGACGACCAGCTTGTCAAGCACCTCGATTGCATCGAGGCCCAGCATCTCGGAACACACGGTCAGGTCCACGGCGATGGTGTTGCGCCAGCCGCGCTCGAACCCATGGTTCTTGAAGCAGTCCCAGACGATTCCGTTGAGGACGTCGGCATAGTCCTGTCCCTCGGTGGTGCCGCAGTCCAGCTTCTCGCCGACGATGTCGATGACGATCGCCATGCTAGTCCTCCTTCGTATCGTAGAGACTTGCAGCACGTGCCGTGTCCTCTGCCAGGTAGGAGAAGATCTCGTCGTAGTTACGCGCGCTTCCCATGCTGATGCAGAGGAGCTCTGCGATGCGATGCACATGGTAGAGTATGTCGCTGCCATGCTCTTCGATATGAAGACAGTTGATCATCGTCTGGCAGCGGTCAAACTTGTGATCACACTTGTTAGCGATCTTGCGCTTCTCTTCGTAGTTCATGCTAGTCCTCCTTGTGTGCGTCGTACCAGTCGGCAATGCTCGCACGCTTCTCGATGAACTCCTTCGAGAAGGACTCGAACGCCTCCTGGCTCTCCTCGCTGTCGAACAGGCAGCCTGCCTCGATGCAGCCGTCGATCATGTCGAGGTAGAACTTCGCCATGGGTCGGGTGTCGAACCCACGGTTATAGTACTTCACGACACGATCGAACTGACGGACCCACTTGGCAACCGTCCACATCACGCAGTCATGGTCGCGCAACGGGTTGGGCTGCGCCACGTTCGGGTCACCGACACGCATGTCATACATGACGTGATGCTTGATGTCATAGCCCTGCATCACGATGCTCATGTCGAACGACTGCAGCACGCCCGGCGTGTCGAGGATGGGAACCCAGCGGCCATGGAACTTGCGCTGCTTGAACGTGAAGTTCAGGATCACATCGTCACAGAAGAACTTGTAGGTCGTGATCCCAATCTTGCGGTTGAGCCCTGCCTGCCTCAGGCGTGCGAGCTTCCACTCTTCCTGCTGGCGGCTGCGCTCCGTGCCGGAGCCTGGCTCCATCTTCAACGCATAGCGTGCGATGTCGATAGCGGACACCAGCTCGTCCTCGCCGAACACGAACACGTCGATGTCCGGTGTGGTGCCCCATCCCTCGGGGTCGAAGTTCGGCAGCAGGCAGGAGCCGGTGATGCAGCCGTCGATGGGCAGCGTCTTCACCAGCTCGATGGCATCAAGCACCTTGTCCTTCAGGGTGTACGGCTGTCCATCGGGGATGAACAGCTCATGCTTCTCCAGCCATTCGTGCATGGTGCTGCCGTCGTATTCAGCAGGCTTCTTCTCCAACTCGAGCATAAGTTTCTCCCCTCTGTCTACTCAAGGTTGTCATAGCCACCGGCGGTGTTCATCCGCTCGACAGCCTCGATGAGCTCTTCCTCCGTGCCATAGCGACGGATGCGGGTGAACTCCTCCTTGGTGATGCCACCCTTGCGCTCAGCCTCGGCCGCTGCGGTGATGAAGTCAAGCATCGAGCGGCCGGTTCGCTTGTATCCGTTGATGGGCATGTCGCCTCCTAGTCCTCGATGACCTTGCACCAACTCGTGTCATACTCCTCCAGCGGTTGGCTTGCCAACATATGGCACCACTTGGCATAGCCGGTCTTGCCGCTGCTGTCACCCCAGTAGCTCGTTCCCGTGTGGTAGTGATGCACGTGCTGGACCACCGTGCCTTCCAGGCTAGGCATGTCACTGCAGTAGTAGCTTGGCGTGTCGTTGTCACCAAAGCTGAACACGTGACCATAGCGACGGCCACGGATGTTCCTGGTCAGGATGCCGAAGAACTCCTTGGCCTCGTTGCCATAGCCGAAGATGTCACGGATGCGCTGCGGATCAGGCAGCTCGTCTCCCATCGTATAGAAGCGACTGTGGTTAGACGTGATGATCAGGTCTGCCGACAGCTGCGTCCGCAACGTATCGATCAGCGAGATCATCGTGGCACTTATGCCACGCGGGATGCTGCCGCTGACATCCAGGATGATCAGGTTCGGCAGCTGCCTCGCCGTGTCGAAGCGTCCGACCGGGATGCCGAGCCGCTTGTTGTAGCCCTCGCGCCAGCGCATGCCAGAGCCGATGTTGATCTTGATGCAGTCGAGGATGTCCCCGATGAACGCAGGCATGAGCCGCAGCCGCTGCAGCACCTCGATGTTGACGCAGCTGCTCAGGTCCCCGACATAGTCCTCGAGGTCCAGGTTGTGCTCTACGATCACGGGACCACCGCCGCCTACGAACAGTCGCTCACCGGATGACGCGTCTGCCATCTCATAGATGACGTCGTCATCGTCGATGTCGATGTCTCGGTCGAACATGTCCTCGATCACACCGGGAGTCACCTCCTCCTCATGCTCCTCCTCTCGCTCCACCTTGTCCAGGCGGATGCCAAGGTCAGTCTGCTCGACCTCGTTGCAAGCCTCGGAGATGTGCACCTTGGTGCGGAAGCGGCGCTTGGTACCAAGCACCTTGCTCCACTTGATGTGCGGGAACATGCGCTCCAGCACCGGGCGGAGCAGGATCTTGATGAGCAAGTCCTGCCCCTGGGTCCAGCGGATGAATGGGATGCCCTTGCTCATGGCAAGGTCTGCATCCTTCTTGTTCTCGGCGATGTACAGCCTGGGCAGTTCGATGCCATCTATTGTGACACGCTGAAGCATGTCTCTCCTTTCTCTTGTGTTGGCATCATATCATGTCGGTCGGACACTAAAACGAGATGTCTGTCTCTATCTCCTCCTCTTCCTCGATCTCGGTGTCCGCAAGTCGACGCTCTATCTCGTGCCAGTCGGGAAGTCCCTGCATCATCTCAAGCAACTCTGACATGGTGCAGTCCTTGAAGTCGTTGTCATCACCGCTCATGACGTCACCGATGTCATGCTCCTTGAGTATCTTCAGGACCTCATGTCGCACTTGCTGCTCGGGCGTCTTGCTCTTCTTGTTACGACGTTGTCTTACGAGCAGCAGGTCACCACCGATGGTTGTCTTCCATATGTCGTTGATGACGTTGGCAACCATCGTGGCCTGTCGGTCATCCTCTGCTGCATCCATCCAAAGGCACAACTTGGTCAGGCTTCGCGGGGTCAGAACGTTGTAGTCCCCTCCATCGACAGACAGCTTGGAAAGAATTTCTTTGGGTATGTCAAAGCCCGTCCTCTCCAGGATGTAGTCATGGGTCTGCTGCTTGTCGATTCCGAACCGCTCGAACATAAAGCGTTGCCTTATGTTGAGCCGTAGCTGTTCCGATGGGATGGTGTCATTGGTCGCCGCCACTATCTGTATGTCAGGCAGTGGCGTGCCATCTGCCATTTCCCTGCTCTCGATCACGGTGAGCAAGGTGGACAGCACAAACTGGTCAGCCTCTAGCAACTCGTCCAGGAACAGGATGTCTCCGTCCTCCAGAGACGACAACTGCATGCTGTTGTAGATTGCCATGCTGTGGTTCTTGTGGTCGGGCATGGTCATGCCCACGGTCTCGCTCGGGATGCAACGACTGGCTACGATCTTGACCACCTTGCCGCAGCCATGGTTGCGTGCGTGCTGCTCGACAGCAGCAGTCTTGCCTATGCCTGGCGGTCCCACCAGGCAGGGCACAATCTCCCCGCGCAGCAGCCATGCTGCGTCGAGGAGTTGCACCATTCTCTCGAACTCCGTCAATCCTTCGTCCTCTCTCTCGTTTCGGTAGATGGTATAGCTTAGTTGATCGATGGCGAGCCGGACCAGATCATTCTCCAATCGCCAGGCCATCGGGAACCTCCGTCGTCAGCGGCAAGGTGCGCACCACGCAGATGGTGGTGTTGCGCACAATGACCTTGACAGGCAGGCCAAGCTTCTTGATGCGGTTGCGAAGGGTGACGGTCAGAGACTGGCAGCGCTTGACGTCGTGAGTGTCAAGCGCATAGATGTCAGCCGTCCTCGCCACGGTCTCCAGCACGTCATCATAGATGCCACGGTGACGCTGCTCGGGAAGCTTTTCGATCTTATGGAACCCCATCATGTTGGTCATGACTAGCCCTCCTTGACGACGAGACGGGCCTCGGTCTCAAGGCGGGTCAGGTTGATGCGCATGCGCTTGATGGCATCCTCAAGATCCTCGTCGTCACCCGTGCGGGCATAGCTGCAGACCTCGTTGATGCAAGCGCGAAGCGCCGTGGCACGGGACGACATGCGTCCGGGCTGGATGATGACATTGGTAGTGGTGTTAGCAGTAGCCATTCTTTCTCCTTCTTCCTCTCTGGCTTACTAGTACCTCACTCTTACCTACTAGGACAAGTGGTTCTTCTTGAACCTGCGGTCAATGATGTAGGCCTTGACCGCGTTGATACCTTGCTGCAGATCGCTGGCCTCGCGCACCAGCTGAGCGTCGCCACCCGCCAGGGTGAGCAGCTCATCAGCCAGGCGCGGGCCAGTCTGGATGTCGATAGCAAGATCAATGACCTTCTGTCGATAGGACTCCTGGTCGTCCAAGTGATTCACCTCCTCTCGCGCTCTCCTTTATGAAAGCTTGTCCAGCACCATTACCATCGCGAGGTATGCGATGGTGTAGATGAACGAAACCAGGAACACAGAGCACACGCAGATCTCTCCCTGCCACTGGTCCATGCGGAGGGCGCGTGCCATCACGCAGGCTATCAGGGTGAGCAGAACTCCAAGCATGACGAACAGTGCGACATCGATTCCGAGTACGAGCATGGTTGACCTCCAGGTTGAATGATGGGAAAAAAACCTAAGGACCTCACGCCATGAAAGGGGCAGGGTCACCTTGCGGTGACCCCACCCCCGGGCTAGGCTACTCCTCCCACGGTGCCGTGGCCGCAGCCATGATGGGCATGGGGTTCATGTTCACCTGGGTATCGACGAGCTCCAGGTGGCTGAACTGGCGGTCATCCTTCCAGACATGGATGACCTTGCGCTGCTGCACGCACAGCGCGAGGTTGATGGACCGGTTGAAGCGGGACCAGGGCTTCACCAGGCCATCTGCCTCGTCCACGTAGGTCGGCCAGGACCACATGCTTCCGTCCTCGAAGTAGGCGGTCCAGCTGTTCGGGCGCTCGATAATCTCACCCGTGCGGCGGTCCTTCACCTGGTAGGTGCCACCGCGCGGCTCGATGCCTACGAGGACGCCGATGACCTCGTCCTTGTAGCGACCGACCTCACCGCTGCCGCAGAAACCTGCGAGGTTGATGAAGTTGCGAGTGGTGGTGCCGTTGCTGCTGACGTTGATAGCCATGATGTTCTCCTCTCTTCTGGCTACCTGTCGGTCGGCCCTTTGCCAACCGACTACTACACAAACCCAAGGCGCTCCTACATGTTCGGAGAGCCTTGAAGAACGGAGGCATTGGAGAACTGGGAGACTAAGCCCTCCAGTTCCACACCTCCTCACTGCCATCAAAGACAGTGATGTCAAGCAGGCGAACCGAGTTCCTCTCGGCATGCTTGCATACCTGCTTGACGTAGTCCCACATGCTGCTGCTGTCGTACTTTCGGGAGACATGAAACTCCACGTCATCCCATGCTGTGTTGCGGTCGATGTATGCTATGGTCGCATACATCTTAGGCAACTGAACTCACCTCCTTCCAACGGACTACTACACAAACCCAAGGCGCCCCCACATGAGAGGGACGCCTTGGTGTGCAGACGGAGTGCAGGACTAGAAGGGAACCATGTCCCTCTGCTTGAACTCCTCGTACCACTCGTCCATCCAGTCGTCCTGCCTTGCCTGCCTGTCGACCTGGTAGGTGACAGACACGGTGACCTGGGTGACGGACAGTAGTTCGGTATCGCTGAGTTGCAGCTCGTCAGCCACTGCTGCAGCGATGTCTTTCAGGGAGATGTTTGATGTTGGCATGGGGACCCCTCCTCAACAGTCGATGACGAACGGGACGATGGTGCAGCAAAGCAGGATGATGGTAATCATGCGGTTCTCCTCTCTGTCGATTACCAACTTACATTCATGGATACAAGGCGCTCCTGCCTGTGCGAGACAAGCAGGAGCGCTGAGGACCTATTCGCTTGCGTTGCCGAGCGCAATAATCTTGACGAAGTCCCTTATGAACACGGAGCTCGGCTTCTTGTGAGCGTGGCGCTCGAACCAATCGTCACGACGGTATTCGTAGATGCGTTGTACTGGGATGTCCAGGATTCTCGCAGCGTCGCGTGGGTTGTAGGGTTCAAGCGCTGTATGAACGAGTGCAGCCAGACACTTGAATGGTGTCTCGTCGATGACCATCAGGTATGTCCCGACGACAGTCAGGACGTTGTCGTTGGACAGGAAGGCAAGGGTTTTTGCACTCATGATGTTCTCCTCTCTTTGAGTGCGATTACATTCGATAACACAAGGCGCTCCCCCATGTGAGAGGAAGCGCCTTGCATGTTAGGACCACAGCATCTCACCAAGCTTAACCTTGATGGAGCCGATGCGCTCGCAAGTCTCGTCATACGGCTCGCCCCACATGAAGCACGTGCCAATCTCGGAGTCGATAGAGCTGACGAGATGATACAACTCAGTAAGCTGTTGAGTTGACATCTCGGCCAGTTCGAGACTATCGACGAGAGCCAACACGCGCTTGGCATTGCACTTTGCATAAGAGAAATCAGGCATGTTCGTAATCCTTTCAATCAAGGCAGGCCTTTCCTGCCTTCAAGAATCCAAGGCGCTCCCTCCTGCATGGAGAGAGCGCCAAGCATTATAGGAGCGGAAGCTTTGAGTCCCAGCTCCATGGGACTTGCCATCTTGGTTCGCCCCACTTGTTTGGTGGGATATTGTTTCTTACCTCTATCGAGGTAATCTGTATCCCAGCATCGGCTGCCCTTGCGCAAAGCTTTTCGATATAGGGCTCTACCTGCTCTGGCTTGAGGTGCATAGACTCATGCGAGTCGCATTGCCATTGTCCGGTGCGCCTGTATCTGAAGACAACCGTGGTAGATAGAACTTGGTACATGGTAACCTCCTCAGGTCTAAGTTCTTCAAAAACCAAAGGCGCTCCCACATCCAGAAGGATGCAGGAGCGCCAATGAGAGCTAGCAGTAGATAACCTGTCCGGTCTTCTGCGAGTACCACATCGCGTGCTCTTCGTAACGGGTGAACATAAGTGTGAGCAACGTGGACTGCCAAGAGGGAAGTCGCTGTCCCTCGTACTCAACCCTGGTAATCCTGAGGTCAATCGCAAAGTTGTCCTCAGGTAGTCCGCAGCACAGAGGGCTCTCAGCGTTGCGCTTCGTGGCGCGTGCGATTACCTTGGCAGCGAACTCGTAAGCTTGTTGCAACGAGTCGAAGTCTCTGGAGCAGACACCGTACTCGCCTTCCTGTGGAGTGTTCTCCCAGCTATACTCAACGTTGAACATAGTTTATCCTTTCAACCAAGGAGAGCCTGTCTCTCCTTCGAGAAACCAAGGCGCACTGACCTGTTAGGTGATAGTGCTATGAAAGAAAAGAAAGGAAGACTTTGCCTGCGAAAGTGCACTTGTTTCGCAGGCAAAGTCTGACGTGCTAGTAGGGAATGTCTTCCGAATCATCTATGTCTTGCATTGTGTCTGTGTCTGTAGGACACATGATGCAAACCAGTTCGTCAATCAACTCGCACCATTCTCCGAGTCCAACTCCGAACTGGTCTTCATCTACGATATAGTGAGGACACATGATGTCTTTCCTTTCTATGTTGACTTGCATCCATCAAGAAACCAAGGCGCTCCGCCATGCTGGCAGCTGGCTACGAGCCGTGCAGCTTATCGGAGTGAAAAAAAAGAGAGGCAAGGCGGCTGCAACCCCGCCAAGCCTCTCTTCGGACACCAGTTGCAGATGGTGTCCTGATTGCGACATATGGCAGACCTCGGGGCAATCACTTCCGAGGCTACAGATGAACGGCCAGCCTGCTCCAATAGGCTGGATTCCGGATGGGTCGGCACTGCCCTGCCGACTACCATCGCAAACACAAGGCGCGCCAGCATGAGCACATGAGACAGGGCAATGCGTGCCATCCCTGTTGAGGGTGTTTGACTCTTAGAACACAACCGCGATTGGCGTCACAGCGGACAAGCCGGGCTCGCTAGGGCGAGCCGTGACGCCATGCGCGTCATCTTCCACCCCATCACACCATCACGCCATGCCCATCCAAGCATCAGAATCGTCGCAATCTCTCGCAGGAAAGGCTCGCAAGCTCCTTGCTACGCCATGAGTGATAGGGGGTATAGGTATATTAGGATGGATAGGTTATTAGGGATGTGGGAAGTTCCCCCGCGAAAAATCCCCCCATCCCCCAAAGTCGCGATGGGAACAGGGATCACAAGGTAACAGGGGGAGCTGGATTGTAAGGGGAATGTAATGGGACCATCTGTCACAGATCAGCTGCAATGGTCACCATGACTGCAATAGCCTACCCTTGCTTTTGCGCCTCTGGCCTCGCACAGCAGATCTGGACCATTATGCTCGCAAGGGAGGCTAGCGTCGCTGGGGCACCTGGGTAGATATTGTAAGCAACAGCTAAGAACTCTATCAGCCGCTCCAGAAGATCGGTAATCTAGCTTACAAGTGTTATCTCTTGCCTTGCTCGGTCCCCTAGTGCATTCAACTTACCACAAGTCAATAATAAACCATAGAAAAAACATGGATAACTTTTATCTCTGTTTCATTTGTGATCCTATCTCTACGTGCTAACATCTACCTATGGGTAGATAGGAGGAGACATGGACATGCTTGACATCTCCGCGTTGACGGAGGCAATAAGCAACGAGGGACAGCGCAGGGACGACGACGTCGACGATGTGATCTCGAGGATCCGCGACGACGATGCGCTCGATGTTCCCATAGAGCTCACCGACCTTGAGCTCTGGTCAAACTACATGAATGACGACCTGTACGAGATGGACGTCAAGGTCCGCGAGTTCCTCAAGCGCACCCGCTACCAGCGGCAGGCCAAGGGTGGCTACAAGACCACCTCGTCGGTCGTGTTCGCATGGATCTACGGTCGCCAGCCCGAACCGAAGGACGGCTCGGTTTGCCGACTTCTGCACAAGCTTCTTGAGTACTATTGCACGTCATACACCGGTCGCACCACGTTCCAAGGCAAGGCGGTCAACCGGGTATACCGGTTCTCCAGGTTCTCAGGCAACGCAAAGCGTCCGTACTCTCTCAGGCTTCGCATGGAGGAGGCTAAGGGTGGCAACGTCTTCAAGTCAGGCCCTAACTCTGGCGCGGACAAGCGCACTTACGGTAGACGAGCAAATCGCCCGGATGGCGAACGCGAGGATGGCTGACGTCGTCATGGCGTCCGAGGGCATGCGTCCCAGCATCGGCCCTGACTCGCATGACGGCTCGCAGAGCGCGGCCATGTACCTCGTGTGCCGCCTGTTCACTGACGCGATCTTCAGCGAGGACATCCGTGCGATCCAGCTCATCATCAACCGCGTGGACGGCGGGCTGCCCAAGGACGTCGAGGTGGACGACTACCAAACGCAGTTCTCGGACTGCCTCAACCAAATCATGGCGGTGACGGACGGCAGCCAGCTGAAGGTCCTCCCGGACGACACGGTCATGATGGCGCTCTGCAAGGCGCTGTATGCCCTCGCCACCCAGGACATCTACTGGGACAGGGAGCGTGGCAGGATGCGCCGCCCGAGCACCGAGAGGAAGCAGGAGCGCGACGCTGCCATGCGCATGGTCCTGGAGCGCACTGGCGGACGCAAGACGCTCGTGGTCGCCCGTGAGGTCAAGGAGGAGGTCGAGGACGCCGATTGGCTGGCGGCGCTTCCAGGTGTATGATCAGCTCAGCTCCTCCCCGGGCATGCCCCATCGGATTCGTCTGGTGGGGCGATTTCTCGTCTCGTTACTTAACAGATTGTGATATACTCTTCCTGAGAGAGAAGGAGGTATCATATGTCGGCATTGGACAGGACGAGGACCCTGGACGAGTGGCTGTTCAGTCCCACGGATGACGACCGCGTGTGCGTGAACAGATTCCATGACATCGCCCAGAAGGTCTATGACGGTTACTCGGATATGGACCCCACGGCACCGGACGAGGACGACTTCCGCACCAAGGCGGCCCAGCTCATGCGGGCGAGGCTCGTGCTACTCGGTGGGGACGTGATCTACGTCCGCGAGGGCGACACGCTGCACACCCTGGGCGACTCGATCGACCTGCTGAGCTACTACATGCACACAGACTCCAAGGAGGCGCGCAAGGCGATGGACCTCCTGGAGACTAACTTCCAGGGCTACTTCCCGGTCTCCGACGGGCTGGTGTGGCGCAACGTCATGCGCGTTGACTACCCTGACGGCAGGCGCTGCCTTGTCGACCTGCGCACCCTGCAGGATGCGGAGCGCGACCCATGGTCGTGGCAGGACGGCTACCCGGAGTTCGGCGTCAGCAGGGTCAACCCGAGGAACTATGGTCCGATCAGACGGTTCTTCCAGACGCTCGACGACGCGGTCGGCGAGGACTGGTTCTTCGAGAAGACCATGATGTATCACTTCAACCAACCATATAGGGAGAAGAGCCATGTTCTTGTTGGTGGTGGCGGCAATGGCAAATCTATGTTTATGGGCCTTGTCAAACGACTATACGGCGACTTTGCTCTTACGGATGCGCCCCAACCGAACTTCACGGGCCACGCTGCGGCGGTTATTGCTTATAACTTCATTGGGAAGCGCATCGTCACTTTTAATGATGTTGGCGATCCTAGCGTCAAATTTCTAGAGTGGATGAAGCGGATGATCACCGGTAACCTTGAGGTCAAGACGCCGAATGGCGCATGGCTCTCCGTGCCGTGCAACGCGAACTTCCTGATGGAGACGAACCATGCCCCGCAGATCTTGAGCCTTGAGGCGCATCGCCGCAGGTTCGTCATCAGGCAGTTCGACCCAGAGTTCCGCCTGAAGGACTGGGTCAGCGACGCGGACCTCGACAGGCTCGGTGACCGTGGCGACGTGACGGCCGCGGACCTGGTGAACTACATGCTTACCATCCGCGACAAGGTCGGCAACTGGGCGTCCTTCGGCGAGGAGCCGCAGGACCTGGACTGGTGCGAGGAGGAGGTGGCGGAATGAGTGATGAGACTAGTCAACTTATCCAGGCGGTGACAGACGAGTTCTATGGTCTGCATTGTGACATCGGTAGGCTGGAGCAGGAGAACGCGAGGCTGAGAGAGCTGATATACAATCGTGCGCATGAACATGCAATCCAACACATGACTGAGGATGAGCTGCGCATCACAGCGGCAAATACGCTAGATGAGAATCGCAAGTTGAGGGAGCTGGTACAGGACTACGACAAAACGCTTGAATTGTCGATTGTCGGATACGATGGTCCTGATGCTCCTCTTTTGGACGCCGTTTTCATTTCGTTGCGATCACGCATGTACGAGCTAGGAATGGAGGTGGGATGAGCAAGAAGAAACGCAAGGTAAGCCTTCCATGTGACAGAACCGGTGAGCCCATCATGATCGACGACGTGCTCCAATGGGGCGATGGCACTCGGTTTCAGGTTGCATATATGACCTACTATGGCGGCAAGGACAAGGATTGCTGGACTGCCGAGAGCGAGGATGGAGAGTTCTCGGACAACCTTGGGGCGTCGCTCATCGTGTGGAGAAAGAAGGTGAAGTAGATTGAAGACGTTCTTCCAGAAGCTTGGCGAGAACATCAGGAACGCAAGACTGACCGAGGACATGACACAGGAGCAGCTCGCACAGCAAGTCGGTGTATCTTCGACGTGCATCAGCCAGTACGAGGCAGGGAAGCGCAGGCCGAATGCAGAGGTCTTGGCGATCATATCCGAGACTTTGTGCGTGTCGCTCGACTACTTGATTCCCGATGTGGAGCACAGCTTCCCCGTCGATCCCGACCAGAGCAGCATATACGACTTGATTGGAGAATGAGATGGATGTAATCAGAATCGTGCTTGACGAGAATGCGATCATGCCGGAGCGTGCCCACAGGCTGGATGCCGGACTCGACCTCTTCGCGCCGGTCGACTTCGTGGTGCCTGCCCATGGGTACGCCTTCGTCGACACTGGCGTGCATTTCGAGCTACCGTGGAGCACCTGTGGTCGCGTATGCTCCAAGAGCGGCCTGAACCGCGAGTTCGGCATCACCGCTGACGGGCTGATCGACGAGGGCTACACTGGCTCCGTCGGCATCACCGTGCACAATGATGGCGACGAGGACTACCACTTCTCTCGTGGTAACAAGGTGGCTCAGCTGGTCATCGAGGACATCCGTCGCCTGAGGCCGGTCCAGGTGAGCGAGATCACCGGTGGCGATCGCGGCGACGACGGGTTCGGGAGCACCGGGCGATGACGGCAGAGGACCTCGACCGCATGGAGCGGATGTGGGCCGACGGCGCAAGCATCCATGAGATGGTGAGCGAGCTCGGCTATTCGATGGACTACCTGTGCGCCATCGCCTGCAGGAACCGTAAGAGGTTCCCGTTGAGGCGCAGCAAGGTCGACGAGGAGAAGATGTCGAAGTGGGTCGCAAGGATCCATGCCGGCAGGGCGAGCATAAAGGAGGCCGCTGAGGCCATGGGCGTGAACAGGGAGACGGTGAGCAGGAGGCTTCATGGCCGGAAAGCCTGACTGGCTCGTCGAGCAGGAGAGGCTTCGCGCCGAGCACCTGAGGTTCAGGAGGTGCATGAACTGCTCGGCAGGAGGCGACGTCTGCGGGCAGACGAACTACATCCCGAAGGTCGGAAGGCTGAACATGTACCGATGCAGGAAGCATCCGACCGTCAAGTTCTACCGAGACACATACGCATGCGAGGACTTCGAGCCGCGTAGGTAGCATGTCCCCTTCGATGGTATAATCCGACCCAGGACACCATCGAAGGGGATATTCATGCCTAAGCCAACAGTGATTGATCCTGGCGACAGGGGTATGGTAAGCCAGGCAACTGGTAAGCCAGTTACTCTTCCTGCAACAAGTTCTGGTAATGGTATCCCTAATACCATAAGGAACATTTACAACAATATCGTGCAGACGGCGTCCATGCCGTCCAACATGCTGAAGCCAACTGTCAGACAAGACAACCCCCCCATCCAGCATAACGCGCTGATACAGACATCGTCCATGTCCGCTCCACGTCAGATTAGCACTGGTGTCAGTGCGCCCAGACCAGCATCGATCAACATCGGCTCCGTCATGAGGAATGGCATCAGGAGAGCTCTGGAGAACGACGTGGAGTGGGATGATGGTGGAAGCCCCATGCTCTCTGGTGGTGCACGCCCTGGTCAGGAACAGGTTGGCAGTGATGTCAATCATGCGAACTTGCCTGACCTTGATCCCGTCATAGAGAGCATGCGTGAGCATCTTGGTGGCATGATGACAAAGCCGTCAGGCGACCAGACTTCGTTTGCCCCGACGTCCACCGGTGCCGTGCCTTCGGTCAGCAGCGCGGCCATGGCGCCATCCGAGCCGGTTGACCTGCCCGACATCGGCCCCTCCATCGAGGGCATCCGTGACTACCTTGGGAGCATCGTGACCAGGCCTGACGAGGGTGCCGACATGGTCCCGGTTGGCGACACGAGCAGCGGCGCGGTGCCGATGGTCGACAGTGACGCGATCAGGCCGAGCGAGCCGAGGGACATCGAGATGCCGTCGATGCCGTCGGTTGACGGCATGCGTGATTATCTGAGCGGCATCGTCACAAAGCCACGCGATGAGGAGGACTCCGTTCCGCTGGCGGCGCTGAGTACCGGTGCCACGCCGTCCATAGGCCGCGGTGACATTGGTACATCCGGTAAGAACATCTTCGAGCGTGACGAGATGTGGAACCTTATCGGTGATACCGAGAGCAACCAGGCATACATCCGCGACGCCATGGAGAATGGCGGGCTATCCAAGAAGGATGCCAATGACATCATGAGTCGCGGGTCCTGGTGGGAGCAATTGGACAAGAAATTCAGCCAACCGCTCGGAGGAATGAGCGACGCGTCGGACAACCGGGAGACGCTTGGTGACATGACTGTCATGGACGACGGGACGAAGTACGACTACGACCACATGACCGCCGACACCATGACTGGAACGCAGTACATGCATTATGCCGAGATGGGAATGGGTGGTAGACCAGTCGAGCAGATCGATCCGACCAAAACCTACAGCAAGCGTCGTGAGCATATCAACTATGGCTTCACGCCATTCGTCCCTGACCAGACTGCCTATGCCAACATGATCGCGGACAACGTGATGGACGTCCCGCATCGTCTGGGCACCATGCTTAGTGGCCTTCGCGAGACGGTCACGCCGGACTATGCGATCAACTATGGCGGCGGCAGGATCAGTGGCCGCGACTTCGACAAGCTGTCCACCGCATACCTGAACCAGTTCTACTACAACGACAGGTTCGACCCGGAGCGCTTCCTCACGAGGCCGGACGGCAACGACAACGTCACCGCGCTCGTCCGCGAGTACGCCGTGCCCGACAAGGACGGCAGGGAGACCTACCACTACGGCAGGCTTACGGCCATGTGGGCGAACGAGGACGGAACGTACACGGCCGAGTTCAGCGACGGCTCGAGCGTCGACGTCTCCCAGGAGTACATCGACTCCATCTCGAACAATGACGGAAGCGTGACCATGACTGACTCCGCCCGCGTCCCAGCGAGCCAGGCACGAGGTAGTTTGCCTGCTGACCTTGACTCGCTCAATGACGTCGACTCGATAATAAAGAGCGCACAGGAGAACGGTGGCTCTCCGCTTGACTATGCAGATGTCATCTACATCCCCGACCTCGTGCTGTCCGACGGCACGAGCATCCCGTATTCCGATGTCGAACGCATCTATTGGGATGAGACGCCAGGAGATGACGAAGGTCCTGGCGATGATGACGTGAGCTATGAGTTCAAGAGGTTTGGCATCGGTCCGCTTTCGTTCGACAACAAGCCACGACGTCTCAATCAGCAGGAGATGTTCAAGACAAATGATCGTGGTGGTCTTGATGTTGACCTGTCTGACATCGGCAACAATGCTGTCGATTGGACTCTTGGCTCGCTTCCCATCTCGATCGGCAGCACGATGCCATGGGTCTATTCGGCATCTGGTGCGACGTCCAGTCTTGCGGGTGCCGACCCAGCGTCGTATGACCCGACAACCGACTCGTATGGTCTCATCGCCGGTAACTATGACAAACAGGGAAGGCTCAGGTATGGCGTGGCTGGCGCGAATGGGAAGAGAGATGGCGCACGCAGCGACTCGACGAAATGGTGGAACGCGGCAGGAAACGCAGCCGTGCCGCTCACGGAGATGCTCGTCGGCTCGGTCGGAGAACAGCTCGTGCCACTGGAGAAGATCTTCCGAAGTGAGCTTCCGTCGAACCCGACTACATGGCAGGTCATAAAGAACGCGCTTGTCGGCGCTGCTGGCGAGGGTGTCGAGGAGGACTTTGGCAACATCTTCGACGAGATCACGCAGTATGGTCCATCCGGGATGTTCGCCAACCCTGTGACCAACGCGAATGGCGAGACGCTTCGTGACATGTACGGCCACGAGGTACGCGACTATGGCACCAACGCCGAGGACAGGCTGAACTCGTTCTTCGATCCTGGCGAGCTTGCGAACGCATTCGCCGGAGGTGTGACAGTCGATGCGCTCATGCGGATGCTTCCTATCGCAAGCCAGCTTGTGCCTGCCGTGCGACGCGATGCCGCTCGTCGCAAGACTGGTGTGGCGCAGTTCGTCGACCCCGAGGAACGCGAGAAAAGGACCGTCAGCGGAGCGTACTCGCTCGGCTTCGACGATGGCATAGACAGCTTGGAGAGGTGACGCAATGCCAGCAAACGTAACGACACATGTCGACACCAGGGCGAACGAGAGCCAGCGCGTCGACATCCGACCAAGCGAGTCGGCCGTACAGATCCAGGAGCGTGGGGCGGACCAGGCTGTCGAGGTGCAACCAACGCAGCACACGGAGGTGCAAGAGGCACCAAGCCAGCAGGTCTCGCAGGCTCCACGACAGTCGGGTGGTACCGACATGTATCTTGCCCAGGCTGCCGCGCGTGACCTTGGGTCGCTTGCGCAACCGCGCACGCAGGAACGCACGCAGACGCAGCCGCAGACGCAGCAGCGTACCGTGATGGGTCCGACCGTGGCGCAGGCATCCGGCATGGAGCCCATCCCACGTCAGGCACCAGCATCGCGCGGTGTTCCGGTCGTCGACGTATCGAGCGTGGGAGACCTTCGCGCCATGTCCTCGCGTCCTGACGAATACAGCCCGTCAACTGTAGGGGCGGTGCAGGCCGGTGCTGCGCTTGGCGAGGCCAGGATGAGAGGTCGCGAGTCTGACCTGAATGACAGGAACGCCGTTCCGAGCAGGATGGCCATGAGGACCATGGACGCGGCCAGGATGACCCGGCGCGAAAGTGCTGCCTCCAACTCCCAGGAGACGATGCGACAGCGCCCGCAGCAGTCGGCGGCACAGGCGACCAATGCATCCACTCGTGCCACGTCTGTGCGCGAGGTTGAGGACAGCAAGCCGAACAGTATCTTCAACAGGTCGTTTGGGTACAGCGGGAAGCCTCGTGAGGCGAGGACCAAGCAGGCTTCTCTGAAGCGCCCGTCCTCCATCATCAAGGCAGCCAAGGACCGTGCGGCTCGTGCGTTCAAGCGTTCCGGCGTCGGTGTGCGCGTATATGGCAAGATGCTCGCGCTGCCATCACTGGACTTCCGCGAGGTCGGCCTCGGCGTCCAGGAGATCGTCGCCGCCGTCGACCAGGATCCGGAGATGGTCAACAAGCTCCTTGGCGAGGATGTGAGCATGTGGTCGGCGAGCGAGCTGACCCAGTTCATCAACTCGCATGAGATCTACGTTGGCACGTTCAAGCCGCCAAACAATCGTGGCCAGGACGTCCAGCGTCGCAGGCTTCGCATCCTGACAAGCCAGCGTCGCGGCATCTACCTGCATCCGATCATGGCTGCCATGTACACCGCCGACTTCGACGGCGATGACATGGAGGTGTCGCTTGATCCCGGTGTGGCCGATCTTGCCCGCGATCCGATGGACTACATGGTCGGCATCGACGGCAAGCAGTCGCTCAACATCGACTTCCTTCCGGTTGCGAAGATCGTCGATGGATATGCAGATGGAAAGACTTCTCGCGACTATGTGCGCGAAGTCATCCTTGGTGCGTTCGCCAACATCGATGGCAGAACCGCGCGACCTCTTGTTGATGCGATTCTCGAGCTTAGTGATACTGCCACCGAGGATGGCGATGCACAGGCCGCTGCCTATGGTAAGGTGTTTGACGCTGCACGCACGGTCTCTGACGCCATGAATCCCAACAACAAGAACGCCAGCGATGCCATGATGTCTCGCATCTGCCAGTCGGTCGACCAGAGCATGCGTGACATCAAATATCAAAATGCGCTCACTTCCATCGATGCTGACATTATTTCGTCTGAGGCGCTTCCGACGCCTCGTACCTATGACGACTCTGCCATCTATCGGATCATTGATGGCAGCATGCAGGAGGGTTCCGTTCCCAACAACTTCCAGGATCTCAAGCTGATGCTTTCCGGGTTTCTCGGCAACGTGAAGGGAAAGAATGCCCCGTTTCGTTTCAGCGCTGACGTCGGCAAGATGATGAAGATGGACTCGCGCCTCCAGGTCGGCGCGGAGTTCGTGGTCGATCCGAACAATCGCGAGCAGATGCAGATGTTCTTCGAGTCGACCGTGAAGTTCATGGAGTCCTGCCGCATGGCTCGCGAGGTCAAGGTCGCTGGTCGCTCGCAGTACTACACGCAGCTCATGCGTGATCGCGTCATCAAGGAAGTCGGGTTCCCCGAGTCGTATGCCAGATACTCTGACTTCCTTACGGCATTCTACACGTCATACAACAGGAACTCCTCGATCATCAACGAGGCAAACCTGGTGTTCATGGCGAACATGGGAATCTCCTCTGACTCCAATCGCGGGCTTGTGTCCCCACTGAATCCCAGCCGTGGAGGCGTGACCCTTGGTGACATTGCGGAACCGTTGCTTTCCATCTATGGCACATACAGCGTCGGTCGGATGTTCCAGTCACTCAGCACATCAGGTATCATGGGCGAGCATGTCGATCCTCGTTGGAAGGGCACTCCAGGCCATGTCACGAAGCTGACAAGGTATGGACAAGATGCCTCAAAGCCCATCGAGAGGGAGTACGAGCGTTCCGACAGCGAGTTCTGGGTGACTGGCAAGTATCTCAGCTACAGCCTCCGCAAGTTCAAGAACGAGAACAGGCTCACACGTGGCAGCGGCAACTCCGGTTCGAGGAGGGTCTCTGACCTTGCCAATGTCGACAACGTGTCTGCCGAGTTCGACATGCTCATGGCGATCGCAGATAAGCGCACCAGCACGGCATCCATGTTCAACAAGAACGTATATGGCACAATGGAGGGTGAGCATGCCTCTGGCGAGGGGACTACCGTCCAGATGCTCTCCGACCTTCTGTCCGAGCTGAATCGCCTCGATACCGACGATACGGTTAGCGGTCGCAGGAACCAGATGCTCTGGGTGAATGACATCGTCGATGTTCTCATTGCGAGTGGTCCGGACATGTTTGCCCACTTCGACATGGATAGCACCGCCGGATTCCTCCAGTCCAAGTGGGCAAAGAAGATGATCGAGCATGCGAACGACCCAGAGGTCCTTGGCGGTATTCGCACGGCCATGGTGTTCGACTATCGCATGGAGCGCATTATCGATCTGACGTCCGACGTCATCGACCCGAACCGCGATATCGACCAGTGGGTGAGCGACATCAGCAACCTGCAGCTTGCGAAGGACGAGCTTGCCTCTGCCTCCGAGGTCTGGCATGGTATCTTCAAGGAGTTCGAGGCAGAGGCCACGAGCGGCCAGGAGTCCGTGTTCCAGATGATGCGCAAGGGCATGCCAGTACAGACCTCGTCTCCCAGTGGCGAGGCATATGCATGGGACGTCGAGTATGACGCGCGTGACTTCTGGGCCAATCCTGGCAGCCACACCTCACTGCGTTCGGTCATCGAGGACCTTGACATGGATCGTGCGACCAAGTGGAACGTCATCACCGACGTCGTGCGCTATTGGGAGCATGACGCCTACCTCAAGTCATACGAGGTCGGCTATCAGCTTGAGATCGGCAACGACTCCACCTATGACCTGAGGTCCGGTTCCACGCAGAGCGCCCTTGGTGTGCATAGGGACTTCGAGCAGAGCTTCAACCGCTGGGGCAAGATGTGCCAGGAGAGGTTGCAGGAGGATGTCAGCAATGCGTTCGAGGCGCACGGTGACAAGCCAGGCCACCTGACGAAGACGCTCCAGCGACTGGACTCCAGCCCGTGGGAGCTTATCGGCGTCGATGACCTGATGTATGCTGACTCAATCCTCTCCGTCATGGACAAGACCTATGCCCAGACCGAGAAGGCGAGCCAACACCCATGGACCAACGCCATCTATGCAGCGCTTTCCTTCCAGCGCAATGGTGGCTACATGAATGACATCACGCGCACTGACGACCGCATGCTCGGTATCCAGAACGTGAACTCGATCGGTATCCAGGAGGTCATCCACCTGCTTGCTGATCCGGATGCCACGATCGAAGCGTACAACGAGTACGGCGAAGTCGGCATCCTGACCCGCGAGTCACTGCTGCAGAACGCACTCGGACGCGAGCTTAGCGCCGACATCGAGTCTGACATCTGGGAGTTCCTGCGACAGGAGCCTCGAATCGCCTCTGCCATCCGCAGGCACAGCGCGTGCGTCGTGTCCGACACGGATGGCAGCGGCTATCTTGGCGCATCGCTTGGCATCGACGAGACGATCACCAATGCCAACACCATGACCTCCAATCCGGTCGATCACGTGAGGTATCTCATGCGTGACCATCCGGTCTACGCAGCGATCATCTCGCTTGCCACTCCTGCCCGTGGGTCAGTGACGAGGAACGCACGTCAGCGCGTCGCTGCGATGGAGAGGTACTTCAGCAGTCAGATCTATGCCTATGCATCCAATCGAGACATGGACTCTGACCAGGCTGCAAAAGAGATCCTTGATGACCTCGGCATCACAATAGATTCGCTGAAGTCAGCCCTTCGCTCCAACTATGACATGTTCCTCGAGATGGAAGGCCTGCCGACCACGTATGACAGCGGGGAGTCAGACTCCGACGCGGAGTACACCTATGAGATCGTGAGCACCTCGCTTACCGGGTACATCAATGACGTCAGGCGCGAGGTGCGGCTTGGTGCGTTCTATCCGGTTGCACAGAAGCCCATGCGCGTCGGCGTCGACGTCACCTCGGTGGCATCCTTCTGGGACGTCGTGCAGGAGTTGAGCGGCGCCAAGACCTCCGTGTCCACCGGCGTCGAGGGTGCCGAGACCTACCAGTTCGCGGAGTGGGCCTCGCACATCACGGCAAGGGACCGCTACGCGGACCTGGAGGCCGTGCCAGACGGCGACGTCGACGCAAGCTGGGATGGCATGTGGACCAATCTCCGAAACGAGGACGGCAGCCCGATGCTGCTCCGTGTCGGCGAGGACGGCAGCATCGCCAACTATGACGAATTGATCGAAGCCAAGCGCCAGCAGGGCATGGACGAGATCGTCACCATGGTGCCTGACGGGTACGAGGTCAAGGATCGCTCGACCGACTCGCATGGCAATCAGGTTGCGAGCCTGTTCGCTTACATGGTCAGCAAGCGGTCCAATGGTGCCGAGGCGTTCAACCTGAAGGCCAAGAAGTCAGGCATCGACGGCAAGGACTCCATCACCAAGATGGACGGTAAGTACTACATGGTCAGCTACGAGGGCCAGGAGCGCCGTGCCAGCTTCATGGAGACCGAGCACAGGCTCAGACAGCTCGCACAGCAGAACGGCGAGAATGGTCTCATGGCTGCCAAGGCCGAGCTTGCCCTGATCATGATGCAAGGCAACAACGACCTTGGGTATGACGACATGACCCTGGCGAACTATATGAGCATCGCTGATCTCATGCTCATCCAGGACGCGGAGGGCGAAATTCATCTCCGCTCCCTGGAGATGCTGTTCTCTGCCATCAAATACCGACTTGGTCCAAGCGTCGACGAGATGACTGATGCTGAGATTCGTGAGGCTGCCGATGCGATCGTCAATGACAGTACCGAGACTGGCGTCGGAATAGCCCAGATGGCATCTCCACTCGAAGTCCTTGACGGCATCAGGCCCAAGTCGAAGTCCGTCTCCACCACTGGCATCAGACAGAACTCCTCTGTGTTTGAGCGCAACTACGACCTGCTATCCGAGATCACCAAGTCTGCAGGAAACCAAGGTATCGGACCGATGAGTCCTGACAAGGCCAAGCAGCTTACCAATAGGTACAGCAAGCTCTCCGGAGTGAAGGACATCATCAAGGGTCTGGATGTCGTGAGGAACTACAGCATCGTCGGACATGCAGGTGCCTTCGTCGATGAGTACATCGACTGGACCGTCGG
>Ga0326513_10001024_pt1 | contig 22950 bp, 15 predicted proteins | sample 2_2465_0518_D_FD_203654 | JGI IMG/M metagenome (GOLD analysis project Ga0326513, IMG submission 203654) | Bovine rumen microbial communities from UC Davis, California, United States - 2_2465_0518 | ecosystem: Host-associated > Mammals > Digestive system > Stomach > Rumen | place: USA... | reverse complement strand
ACCAGTGCGGGTATCAGCTCCTGTGCCTCGAACACCTTGCCGGTGAGCATCCAGTCCTCCACCAGCGGGCGGTTCTCGCGCACTGTCTGGTGGAACTCCTCGGTGTCCTTGTTAATCATCTCGCGCAACTTCTCGTAGTTACCCTGCGCTGCCTCGCGGTACCAGTCGTTCTTGTCGGGACTCTCGTCGCCCACAATCTCGATGTAACGTGTGCCGTCGCGGTTGATGGCTCCGTCGGGTGTGGCCCAGAAAGCGGCCATCGAGCCAATGCAGCCGAAGTCGTCCTTGGGGTTCATCACAATGGTGCGGTCACAGCGCGAGGCAAGGTTGACGCCGCTGCTGCAGCACATGCCGTCAACGAAGGCCACGGTGGCCTTGCCGTTCTTGCGGCAATCGGCAATCATCATCTCGTAGTCGTTGCGGCAGGCCGTCTCACCGCCCGGGGTGTTAATCCAGAAGATGTGGCCCACCACCTGCGGGATGGTGTTGGCATACATCACCAGGTCACGGAAGTCCTTCGTGCCATACGAGCAACCGCCACCGTCACGGGTCACAGGTCCGTCAATGACCACCACGTTCACAATCTGGTCATCGTCGGCCAGCTCCTCATCGTTCCAGTACAGATGGCTCTCTATGCGGTGTATGTTGCCCACATACAGCTTGTCCTCGAAGTTGCCGCGCGCCGTCGCGCTGCCCTTCTTCGACAGGAAGAAGCTCTCATGGATTTCCTTGTCATTGGGAATGTGCAGCTCGATGGCATTCTTCAGCGCATTGGCATAGCTCTGAGCCATGTCACGGCGGAAGTCCCACGAGGCCGTTTTAAGAATGTTCAATAGTCCGATATTCATATCTTTGTCGTTTTTGTGCTAATCTATTGTGCGCCCTTCTGATAATCAAGGGCAAGTCTATTCCAGTTCCGGTGTCCTGTGCGTATGTGGGAAGGCCGTGAACAGTTTCCTGCTGTTCTGCTCGCAGGCGGCGCGTCGGCGCCGTGCTTCCGCGGCACATGCGCAAGCCTTCTCGCGCGCTTCCTGCGCCTCCTGCTCCTTCACCTTTTTATATATGGGACTATCTACGGCGGCAGCCCCCAGTGCATCGAGGTTCTCCTCGATGAAGTCGCACGCCATCGCCATCGCCTGCTGCGCGTCTGTCATGGAGTCGCGGCGTGCCAGCCGCTCATCTTTCTCGATGGTACTGCCCGTGCCCCGTACAGAAGTGCTGACGGTCAGGCTCATCCGTGAGATGTTCGTCCGCCTGCCCTCCACGTAGAAGGCAAGTGCCTGGCGCAGCAGCGACAGCAGCTCGCTGACAGCTTCGATATATCGGGCCTTCGACGTATCTTCATCATGGCCGTCGTCGCTGCCATTTCCGCCTTCTTCCGTTTGCTGCGATATCATCGCAGCCCCACCGAGGTTGGCATAGTCAACGACCGCCTTCAGCAGCCCAGCCCCCACCCTCGGCTTCAAGTACGTATTCTGACAAAACCGGATGTCCCTCACCAGCGCCACGTATGCCATCCTTTCGCTCCTGATGTCCAGGTACTCATTCAGCACCCGTGCCGTCTGAAACAGCAGGTCCTTATGCAGGTAGAACGCATCGGCTTCTTCCCATAGCAAAGTAAACAGCTTATCGCCCTTCGCGTCGGCTTCAAGGAACAGCAGCAGCGAATCCACGGCCCGCCCGGCGCTCATGTAGGCATCCTTCACCACACGGTCTTTCGCCTTCTCGTCGGCAGGGTCGTAGCTCTCGCCCGACGAGACGTTCATGCCGCCGCCCTCGTTAAAGCTCACCGTCAGCAAGCCCGCCTTGTGCGACAGCATCCTGTAGAACTCTATCTGCTGGCAGATACGGATGAGCTGTATCGCCGCCATGTCCTCCTTGGGCACGTCCTGCACCTCGTCGCCAGCTGTGGTGTATGCCTCGCGGTACTTCCCCGCCTGCACCTGCTCCAGCCGTTCCGTCACGTCGGCATGTGCCAGCCGTGGGTCCTTCTTCGCCTTGCCAGTAGGCCGCACCGTCGTCGCCGTGATGTCTACATACGTCTCTCTCAGCCGGTCGTACTCCGTCAGCAGATGCTGCAGCAGCGTAGCCCCCAGCAGCGGCTCCAGCGCCACCCGCTCCTCTTCCTCCAGGTAGCCGAAGAGCTGCTGCGGCCTGTTCCACCGCGCCGTCGGCATCAAGCTCTGTATCTCGTTCTCGGTCGTTATTAGCATATTGCAGTTTCGTTATTCCGTTATCCCGATATTACGTTATCACGACCTGGAAATCAAGGGCAATGAAAAAAGGCCGCTATCCTCGCGGACGGCGACCTTCGTAAAATAAATTCAAAGCCTATGTCACATTCTTTCTTGCTGCGGGTTCTCCCCGTCCATGTCCTCGTCCACGTCCTTGTCGAGGATGGCGTTCCCGCGTGTCAGGCGGTCGGGGTCGATGTCCTTGTATCCTCCGGCAACGGTCAGCTTGCAGACGATGGCCATGCCCGTCGGCACGCCAATCAATAGTGGGTAGATGTCGTTCCACCATTCATGCGCGATGGCACCGGTCACCTGTAGCATCATGTTAATGCCGAAGGCCGTGCCAACGACGCAGGCGCAGATGATGACCAGCCCACGGAAGAAGCGAGGCATCCGCTGCACCCACCGCTCTTTAAGTTCCGTTCCTGTATGTCTCATTCTCTCTCCCATGATTATTTTCCTTTCTCTAAAAGCGTTAGCAAGTTGCTCAGCCCTTTCAGGTCGCTGGCCAGTGAGCTGATGTTGGCCTCCATGGTGCCCATCTGCTTCAGCACGGCGGTCTCCATGGAGTTGATGCGGTCCAGGATATCATCCTGCTTCTTCGACTGCGAGTCCTGCCGCTTCTGGATGTTGTTCAGGATGCTCTGCAGGTTCTCGACAGTATTCTCGAGCACGGCCACGCGCACCTTCAGCGTGTGGTTCTCGCGCCACTGCCATCCAATGGCGCCGAAGAGCGCCGTCACCAGGAATGGCCAAAGGTCAGTCATTAGATTAATCATATCGTGTATATATTTTTATATCACTCATCACTTATCACTCATCACTCCTCACTCCTCTCACCCCTCTAACGCCATCGTCACGGTGAAGTCCACGTGGGGCAGCTGCTGCTTCGAGCGGTCGTAGATGTCCGTCTGCTTCTTTGCTGGCTCTACGATCACGGGCACGTAGGTGCCAGCCGGGTCACCCACGGGGTAGCGCATCCAGTGTCGGCGGCCCTTCCGTGGCGCCAGGAACTCCTGCGTCCACCATTCTGCCCACTCACGCGTGACATATCCGCTCGACATCTGCCACGACCGCCTGCCGCCGCTGCCGATGCTCGCCAGCGAACGCGATGCCTGGAATGCTGGGCGCTCCACGCGGTTGTACTGCGTCGTTTCCACGTCGATGCCCATGCTCTCTAACGTCTGGCCGCTGCATGTCTCGATGGCGCCGCGACGGTTCAGGAAGAGGAAGTCCACATAGGGGATGCTGTCGCGCAGCACAATCGGTGCATGGCCGCCCCAGCCCTGGCCGCTGGCCGGGTCGTCGTCGGCGGCGGGTGTTGCCGTGGCGGCGTAGAACGTGCTGCGTGTAGAGTTGTTCCAGACGTCCACCCACGACGTGATGCTGTCTCTGCCGATGCGCTCCGGCGAGCTCGTCGGCTTCGTGCTCGCGTCGCCGTTGCGCACGCCAGTATGCTCCAGCGCCGACACGTCGGCGTTGGCTTTCTCCGTTATCATGCTACGCTCCAGCTCCGTCATGCCGCCAGGAAGGCAGCGTCCACCGCTGATGGTGCCGCTCGACGTGCGCACAAACTCGCCGTCCTGACTGTCGAGGTATTCCGTGTATATGGCGAGCGAGTACGAGCGGTAGGCACGGGTGACGGTGTTGCCGGCCTGCGTGGCACCCTGTGCAGCCAACACCTCGTTACCGTCGTAGTCGTAGCCGCTCCAGATGGCGCGGAGTGCAGAGCTGATGTCAAAGCTGATGCTCGTCTGCCCGCCCGTGTCGGCGTGGAAGTTGCCGACGACCTTGCCGTCGTAGATCACTTCCACGCGGACGATGGTGAACGGCGACGCGACGGTTCCGCTGCTGTCAGCCCATTCCAGACCGCTGATGTCTATCACTACTGGGGAATCCGAGAAATAGGTCTTGTTGTTCCCGAACATCCCAGAGACTACTACTGCCATATCCTGCCTTTTTTGGGGGAAAAGATAGCCCGCTCTCACGTCCTTGTCAAGGGCGAGGCCATCGCCGCCGCTTTCCACCGTGCCCGACGGTTCTCCGTCGGGAATTTTTGTCATGAGCCTTGCCCTTGACCTCGCGCTTGCCGTTTGGTATTTTTTCAAAAAAAATCGTAAACAGCAAGAACAAAGATGCCACGCACCTCCGCCGTACACTATATCAACCCCTCGTCAATTAGCATCGTGCCTAATGCCAACGGGTCGCAGAATGACTTGGCTGTGTATGTGACGCGAGATGCCAAGATACGGGCCTTCTCACCGAAGGCAGGCATCGAAACCGTTGATGCGTCGTACCGGGAATGGACTCTCGGGGGGCGAAACAGGCGTCTTGCCGACAGTACGAAGCCTTATACCATCTATGCCCGACTTTCAAAGACGGACAATGCCGACGGATATATCGTGTTTGCGCCTATGATGGCGCACGGGCTCGACTGGCGCGATAAATACCCGCATGTCACCGTTGACGGACTGAGTACTATAGACTATATACCTGGCGGTGACGTCATAGAGAACATCGAGAACTATTGGTATATTCGCATCGGAGAGGTGACGCTGCCGGAAAATGGCGAGCGCTCGGTCATCATGGATACGGGAATCCTTGGGACGGACCAGTATAACGCTGAGTTCGACGTGCTCCCCGATGACCTGCCACTGCGTGTCAGCATTGGGTGTACCGTCGATGACGAGGACGCCGGTCCTACGCCTTACCTCTATTGGGGTAAGGCGGCAGTATTGCATGCCACGCTTATGGAGGGGTGGAATACGATTGACGTCGAGCGGTTTGACCATTGGGAGATTACACGCAACACGGGTGACAGCGTAGCAGATAAGGCGTGGCCGGCGGCAGCGCGTGCAGAAGCGTTTGCGTCCTCTGGCAGTATAACACTCTCGCATGAGCGGGGCGGCAACGACGACTTCAATGGCGCCGTCTCTGCCATCTTCACGGTGACAGCATGGGGAAAAACGTCTGAGGACACGGCTTCGTCAGACAATGCTGATGATGCACCTGAACTGGAAGTGCTTCAGACGGCCAGCATCAACATCATGGCCGAAACGTTCGAGAAATATGAGCTGGCGCTTGATGCTGTCGTCGTCAGCTACAACCCGCAGACGCAGGCCTTCACGCCAAGTGTAGGCATCCCTGTGCGCCTTCGCGCCACCGACCAGCGTGGCGATGTCTTTGCCGTCACATTCGGGCAGATGCGGAATGCGGCCCTGGCCGTTGCCTATGCACCTGTTGGCGGTTCTTCGTGGGTGCCACTCGTCTTTGCTGGCGACGACGCGTCGGAAGCAACGGCCACCATCCCCGTGTCGGCATTTTCAGCACAAAAGAGCCTGAACGTCCGCCTTACCAATGGCGACAATAAGGAACTGGCACTATACACCATCGCCTTTGTGCGAGACGGCGAGGACTCCAGGGAACGAGAATGGATATTCTTCCGCTCGGCAACAGCCATCACGTTTGGCGATTCTGCCAGTGAGCACGTCAAGCCGTCGCTTATCAGTCGCGGCGAAGTCAACCCGACGGGAGAGGCCTCCGGGAATGATACTAACAAGAACCAGAATGGGTGGGTGCCGCAGGGATGGTGGGACGACCTGCAGGGGACCAACGAGCAGAACCCCTATGAATATGGTTCCTACCGCGACTACATCCATGGCGACGATGTCTTGCCGTCCGCATGGGGTGAGTTTACGATGCCAAAGCTCTGGAGCCACTACGGCGAGGACGGTGTTCCCGCTGTGGTCTATACCATCCTCCCATCTGAAAACGCCATCCATGTCGTCAGAACTGATACGGGCTACGCCTCTCCAACGGGGGGCAAGTTCGCCTCGCTCCGGGCGGGCTACAAGCGCAGCGAGGGCAACGTCATCACGATGGTGGAGGACGCCACGGAGCAGTTCTCGGGACAGACCATCTACTTCCGCCGCCACCTGAGAAGCACGGGCGAATGGGAAACCTACTACTACAGCTATGCCAATGCCACGAACCGCAGGGCGCTGGTGGTTGTGCCCGATGCAGCCACCAGCGGCCTGAACGTTGACATGTACGACATGGTGGAGTTCTCCATCAGCTCCTCGACGGCTTCCGTGGCCACCGCTCTGGAGGATGTCAAGGACCGTATGACCGTGCCCGTCATCGCCGACGGTGCCGACGGAGAGCCGGGAGAGCCAGGAGAGCCAGGAGAGCCGGGAGAGCCCGGTGCCCCTGCCGAGTTCTACTCCCTCGAAATCCAGGGTGGCATTTCCTCGGTCGATTTCTCCGCCAACTTCGCGGGCATCATCACGGCGCGCCCCTCGCAGGTGACGCTGCTGCTCCGCCACGTTGTCGGCAACACGCAGGAATACCTGTCTGATGTGCCGGCGGGCATGACGCTGGAGCACCTGCTCGACAATGATACCTGGGAAACGACGTTCCTGGGCATCCGCTCGACGGAAGACGACCTGTCCGACGGCACCTACGACACGGCCTACCGGCTCATGCGCGGCAGCACCGTCATCAGCACCGTCAGCCTGTCATCCCACTGGTCCTACCAGCGCATGCTCCTGCCTGCAGGACGATGGGATGCCACGAAGACCTACGAGCGGACGCCGACGACCACGCCGCTGGTACTCTACGCCCGTGAGGACGGCGGCGACGACTGCTACTATTTCCTTGATGCCGACCGGGCGCAAGGCTCCAGCGGGCAGAACAAGCCCGCGATGAGCGGAAGCTACTGGCAGCTGGCCAACGAGTACGACGTGGTGCTCACGAAGATGCTCTTCGCGCAGTTTGCCCAGCTTGGCGGCTATATCGTCTACGACAAGTATTTCTTCTCGCGCTTCGGGACGCTGGTGGCTGCCGACGGCTCCGAGACGGTCATCGACAACGAGACGGCTGCGCTCACCGATGTCACCGGGCAGAAGGGCGGCAGCAGCTTCACGGCCATTCCCTACGGATGGTTCGACCCCTCCGACCCCATGCCGTCGGGGACGCACAGTTCTTCCACATCCTACAAGTTCCGCCCCATGAAGTGCATCAACGCCATGTCGGGCGAGGAATGGGCATCGGGCGGCAACGTGCACTTCTCCGACAACGGCGACGTAGACATTAACGGCACCATCCGCACAAAGAACCTCTACCGCTCCGTGGCCCTCTGCTGGGGGCAGGTGGATGCCGTCGGAGGCGTGAAGACTTGCACGCTGGAGCCGGGGGGAGCCACGAAGACGTATCTCTATGTCAAGTCGCTGAAGAACGAGGACAGCCCGGCGCTCGCGGCAAAATACGGCTTCAAGCCCGGCGACTACTTCGAGTACACCAGCGAGATGAAGAACAGCGCCGATGCCGACGGCTTCGACGGTGGCATGTCATGGAGCGACATCGACGACAACGACTTTGTTCCTTGCACCTACAGCGCCGACCTCGTGGAACTGCTCGACAACACCGAGCGGGGCGCATTCTACCCCTACGAAGGCACGGTCTACCTGCCGCTGCCACAGACGTTCTTGGGCAAGCGCATCGAAGTGCGCCACAACAACACCGAGGGAACGGCGAGGGCGCTCGTCAAGACCGTAGACCCCACGCAGAACTATTTCATGTTGTGCCCCGAGCTCGACGTCCACGGCGACCTGAAACCCAGCGGCGACACCACCAGCAGCTCCGTGACCATGCTGGCCGGACAGACGGCGTTCTTCTACTCCGTCGGCACCTACTGGCTCTACTTCCCCAGCGGTGGCGGCGAGCGCGACATCAACGAGCGCTGCAAGGGGCTCTATCTCACCGCCGCGAAGCTCTCCGGCGCACAGCCCAGCCCGCGCGTCGGCGACTGGGCCTACGTGGGCAACGGCTTCCCTGCCACCATCTACGTCTGCGAGGTGGCAGGCACGTGGACGAACAGCGGACAGACCTACGACGGCGGCTCTGTCTCGCTCACCGACTACGCCACCAAGGCTTATGTACACGGGCGCTTCCGCCTGCTCTCCGAGGCCGACTACGAGCAGATAGAGCAGCAGGGACTCACCGACGACACCATACTCTACATGACCCCAGAAGAATAGCCCATGCTGCACTACCAGAACCATACCATAGCAGGTGTTCACTTCCGCGCCAACACCATCGAGCGGGCTCACAAGGGCAGCACGCTCGTCTACGAGGGCGTGCGCAGCTGCTACGGCAGCGGCGGGTGGCTGAACGAGAAGGGATGGCTCGCCGACGACGGCTGGCGCAACGCATAAACGACAGAAAAACAGGAAACGACATGGCAACATACAGTAACAACGACATCAGGAACATCAACGAGGACTGGTCGCTCGACGAGCGTCTGAGCAAGCCCTACAGCGGGCGCAGCGTACAGGCCTTCATCAAGCGCATGCTGAACAGCAAGGGCGGCGACTTCTACTTCGACGCTTCCACAAGCCGGTATCTCATCTTCGCCGACACCGCCAGCCGCGAGCTCTACCTGAGCAACCGCGAGGAATATGCCGACCTGCTCCTCGGCTCCTTCGACGCGCCGAGCAACTACACCGTCGAAATCAACATGACCACGCCTGCCAACAACGTCATCCTGCGAGGCTCCACGGGCAACTACATACGCTACACCTTCGACATCAAGAACAAGAACGGCACTTCCACGGGCGAGGCCGTCAGCGCCACCTACACCTTCAACAACGGCGGCAACGTGCAGAGGGTCACGCAGGTCTACTCGGCGGGCACCAGCGTGGAGTTCCTTGTCGACGACTACCTCCTCGACGGGCTCAACGCCATCAGCGTGGTCATCCAGGGCCGCAGCTCCATGGCGTCCACGATGGCCGCAACGAGCTTCACCGTCGTGGCCATCGAGCTGGAGAGCGACTTCAGCTTCGGCGAGCCCATCGCAATGGGCGGGACGCTCGGCGTCCCCTACCACCTCACGGGCGCCGGACTGAAATATGTAGAGTGGTACATCGACGGGGTGAAGCAGTCGACGGTGGACAACATCTCCGAGCTGGAGGTGCGACGCACGAAGGGCCTTTCAACCAGCAGCCTGGCCGAGGGCATCCACAGCGTGCAGTTCCATGCCTACATCACCAACAACGGGCAGAACTACTTCAGCCAGACGCTCTACTTCGACTTCGTTGTGACGCCCGCCAGCGGCACGTGGGATAGCGTCACGTCGTATGTCATGCTGGGGCTGGAGCTGCCGGCGCCCACTACCGACGGCAGCATCACCATCGACGCCACGCAGTATGAGAGCTTCCCCTACAAGCTCGCCGTCTACAACAGCAGCAACCTCAGTACCGAGGTGGACATCCGCGAGGACGGCAGCATTATCCAGACGGTCCAGCCACCGCTTCAGACGGTCACCGCAATGGACTACGTGTCCTCCTCCGAGGGCTCCCACACGCTGACCTTCGCCGCTGGCGGCTATTCCAGGAGCATCGGCGTGGTGGTCGAAGGCAGCAGCGCCGAGATTGAGGAGGTGACCGACGGGCTCGCCCTCCACCTTGACGCCAAGGGGCGCAGCAACACCGAGGCCGACCCCGCGTCGTGGACCTACCAGGGCATCGGCACGTCGTTCTCGAACTTCAAGTGGAACAGCCAGAGCGGATGGGTCGACGGCGCACTCGTCATCCAGCGCGGAACGAGCATACAGGTGGGCTACAGCCCGCTGGAATCGGTGTCGAAGACGATGGGCAAGACCATCGAGATTGACTACGAGGTGAGCAACTTCGTCGACGACGATGCCACCGTGGTCAACATGACCAGCGGCGGAACTGGACTGACCATCGCCGCCTCCTATGCCCAGCTGACGTCGGCTGCTGGCGTCTCGGTTAAGACGCGCTACCGCAGCGGCGACCGCCTGCACCTGGCCTTCATCATCAACCCCACGTCGGGCGACAACCGCAACCTCGTCTTCATTGTCAACAACGGCATCCTCGAACGGGCCGTGAAGGTGGACGCCAGCGACTCGTTCGTGGCCAGCCAGTACCTCGCCATCGGCAGCAGCGACTGCACGGTGAGCGTGCGCTCCATACGCGTCTACAACCGCGCCATCACCCCCGACGAAGCCTTCCGCAACTTCGCCGTCGACTCCAGCGACCTGCTGCGCATCGCCGCACGCAACAACATCTACGGCGCAGGCGGCAGCATCGACGCCGACAAGGTGAACGCCAGCATCCCCGTCATGATTATCACGGGCAACATCGACCACATCATGTCTATCAGCGACAAGGCGCGAAAGGGCGAGTGGAACACCAACGCCGTCGACATCGAGTTTCGCAACATGGCCGACGTGTCGAAGAATTTCACCATCGAGAAAGGCGACATACGCCTGCAGGGAACGTCGTCCATCTCCTATCCCCGAAAGAACTTCCGCATCTACAGCAAGCCCAAGACGGGCAAGTACAACACCGTCATGCGCGACGCTGACGGCAACGTCATCGAGGGCGGCAAGTATGCCTTCAAGACGGGCTCCGCCGCCGTCAACTGCTGGTGCCTGAAGGCCGACTATGCCGAGTCGTCGGGCTCGCACAACACGGGCGTTGCTCGCCTGTGGAACAGGCTCATGTATGATGCCGTGTTCGACCAGACGCGCGACGCGGCTTATGCGCAGAAGTATGGCATCCACCCCCTGCGCACGAAGGCACAGACGTGGGCGGCTGAGAACAAGTACCCCTACGACGTGCGAACCACCATCGACGGCTTCCCCATCGTCCTCTTCCAGCGCGAGTCGGCCAGCGCGCCGATGACCTGCTTCGGCCAGTACAACTTCAACAACGACAAGAGCACCGAGGACGTCTACGGCTTCACCGCCCTGAAGGTGGGCAGCAAGACGTTCGACAACTCGAAGGTGCAGTGCGTGGAGTTCCTCGACAGCGACAACCCCATCGCCCTGTTCACCGACGTGAGCGGCTTCGACGACGGGTGGGAGGATGCCTTCGAGTTCCGCTATCCCGACGGCAGCAGCGCCACCGCAGCGCTGAAGACGCTCTGCACGTGGGTGAACAGCTGCAAGGACAACCAGGCGAAGTGGAACAGCGAGAAGGAAGACCACTTCGACCTGCCGAAGCTCTGTGCCTACTACGTCTACCTGCTGCGCTTCGGTGCCGTTGACCAGACGGTGAAGAACGCCATGTTCCACACCGAGGATGGCGTGCACTGGTCGTTCATCAACTACGATAACGACACCATCCTCGGCATCGATAACGCATCGGTGCTCTTCGACACGTGGGACTACGACCTGCTCACCCGGACGCCCGAAGGCGGCTACTACTACGCCGGCAAGGGCAAGAGCGTGCTCTGGAAATGCTTCATGGCCGACCCAGACTGCATGGCGCTGGTGAAGAAAATCGACGCCATCCTCTACCAGGCCGGGCTCAACTACGAGACGATGTGCCAGATGTTCGACGACGAGCAGAGCGGACAGTGGTGCGAACGCATCTATAATGAAAACGGAAAGTACAAGTACATCACGCAGGCGCAGGAGGCAGGCCAGAACGTGCTCTACATGCTCCAGGGCGCACGCACCAGCTTCCGACACTGGTGGCTGCAGCACCGCATGGAGAAGTACGACAACATGTGGGGCAACGGCTCCTATACCGAACGGCTCATCCAGGTGCGCGCCGCTGGCTCGGTGCTCATACCCGAGACGGCCACCTACAAGTTCACGCCGGCCATCGACTCCTACTTCGGCTATGCCCTCGCCAGCAACGAGATTCAGGCCCCGACGGCACGCACGGCGGGCGTGGAGTACACCTCGGAACCGCTGGGCCAGGCAACGGGCGTAGGTAACCTCATCTACATCTACAACGCCAACAACATCGACGCGCTCGACCTCAGCGGCTACATTGAGGCGCTGGGAACGCTCAACCTTGCGGCGGCACACGACGTGGCAGGAGGCAGCAGCCTGCACACGCTCGTCCTCGGCGACGGCGTGCACACCAACGCATTTCTCTCGGCCATCAGCGGACTCACCGTGCAGACGGGCCTCGAAAAGCTCGACATCCGTGGCTTCGAGGCCATCGTCACCCTCAGCGAGCTGGCCAGCCTGCCCAATATCAGCGTGCTCCTCGCCGCTGGCAGCGGGCTGACGGTGTTCAGGCCTGCCGACGGAGCGTCGCTCACGGAGGTGTCGCTGCCGGCAGCCATTCAGACCATCGACCTGAACCGCGTCACGATGGGGGCTGCGGCGCTCACCTACACCCCCACGGGCACGCTGCGCTCGCTGACGCTGAACAACGTCGGCGGCGCGTGGGATGCCAAGGGGTTCGTCAACACATGGCTCGCCCTGCTGAACACCACGCAGCTCAGCGCCGCCACGCTCACGCTCACGGGCATCAACTGGACGGGCATGACCGCCGCGCAGGTGATAGCCATGGGGCAGGTGGGCACGCGCAGCCTGCAGGGAAAGGTGACGCTAACGGGCATCACGCAGAGTGAGTACGAGCAGATTGTCAGCCTTTACGGCCCCAACGTGTTCAACCCCAGCGGAACGTTCATCATCGACGCGCCGGAGAGCGTGCTGCTCGCCCTGGGGGCTACGGAGCTGGAGGCAGGCGAGAGCACACAGGCCACCGCCACCGCCTTCCCAGTGAGGTCGGGGACGAACATTCAGTTCCAGCTCTACAACGGCGCTACCCTCGTGCCCGCCACCGACGGCGTGGCAACCTACGGCGGAGTGAGCCTTAACACCTCGACGGGAGCCATCACGACCGCCAGCGATGCCGACGCCACGGTGCGCATACGCGCTCTCGCCGCCCACGGCAGCACCGTCACGTTCTCTGACTACGTGGAGCTGACGGTGTACGTGATTACCTACCCGTCGTCGGTCATCATTTCGGGCGTTGAAAAACTGGAAGAACTCAAAGCCTACGGCTATACCAAGTCGTTCGACACGAACAATTTCACGGCGCAGGTGCTCAGCGTGGCGTGGTCGCTGACGGGGGCAAGCTACTTTGCCGCCATCACGCAGCAGACGGACGCGGCGGCAACGGTGACGGTGCAAGTGGAGACCTACGATGCCGTAGTGGCCACGCTGACGTGCACGGTAACACTGTCAAAGGGCGTGACGCTGACAGCAACGAAGACCATCACGATTAAGATGAAATTTATACCAGAAGGATTCGTGGACCTTGGATTACCATCGGGGGTGCTTTGGGCCGAAAAAAACATAGGTTCCAACACACCAGAGGACTTTGGACTTTATTTCTCATGGGGAAATGTTGAGGGTCATGCTGAAGGCTCTGGCTATAATTTTAGTGATGCCAACTATAATGCTTCACCTGGTAAACAAATCTCAGGCGATATTGCTTTGTCTCAGGATGCCGCTAATGCCTATTGGGGTGGCGATTGTCGTATGCCTACACGATTGGAGTTCCAGGAGTTGTATGACAACTGTGATTCAGCCTGGGTAACTGAAAACGGTGTTGCTGGTCGTAGATTCACGTCTAAGACTAATGGTAACTCTATTTTCTTCCCTGCCGCTGGCTTCTACGATGGTACAAGGCTCTACGATCGCGGCTCCCGCGGCTACTATTGGTCAGCTTCGCGTGAATCTGATCGCACTGGGTACTACTTGAGCTTCTATAGTATGGGTGTCTATCCGCAGTACTACACCTATCGGAGGCAAGGGTACTCGGTTCGTGCTGTTCTGTGACTTGTTGAATGTTTTGACGGAAATTGCAAACTGCATTCTTAGTGCTAAACCACCATCCTCCATTAGGGTTGGAATCAGATTAAAAGGGACAAATTGTCAATACAAAACAAATAGCTATGAGTAAGGTATATGGATTGAGAAAGGAATTTGCACTTGTAAGGCTGGATGCAAGTCGCACGATAATCGGCTACGGACTTTGCCAAGAAGATGAGGAACATGCCACCTGGCATGAGGTCTATTTCTACAAAAAAATGGTGGGCACGCCGAGCTTCGCGCAGGTGAAGAAGGCCATCCTCGCCGACATCGACGCACAGACGGACGAGCGCATCCTCAACGGCTACGAGTTCACCCCCGACGGCGCTGACACACCCATCGTGGTGTGGCTCTCGCGCGAGAACCAGACGAACTTCTCCGAGGCGCAGCGCCTCGCCATCGTGCCCATCACCTTCAAGCTGAACGAGGACGAGGAGCAGAAGGCCATCTACCACACCTTCGCTGACTTCGACGAGCTCGACCGCTTCTACAAGGGTGGCGTGGCCTACATACAGCAGTGCCTCCAGCAGGGGTGGGCTCGCAAGGACGCCATCGACTGGGCTCCCTATCGCGCCCTCTTCCCCGATGAGCAGCCATCCACTCCCGACGATGAGCCTCCCACCCCCGACAACAGCCAGGCCATCACCCCCGACGGCCAAAACTAAAGGCTCTCAACTCTCAACCATCAACTCTCAACCCTCAACAATGAAGACCGTCTTTTGCAACCATTTCCCGGCTCGCGGCTACATCGCGCTGACGCTCTGGCCCCTCATCTTCGTGCGCCGCAGCGCCGAGCGCCACTACACCCTCACCGTGAGCAACCACGAGCACATCCACGGCGAGCAGCAGAAGGAGCTGCTGCTGCTGCCCATGCTCCTGCTCTATGCGCTGGAATACCTCGTGCGCCTGCTCCTCTACGGCTCACACAAGGAAGCCTACCGCAACATCAGCTTCGAGCAGGAGGCCTACATCAACGAGGCCGTACCCGACTATCTCGTCCACCGACATCACTACGCCTGGGCGAAGCACCTCTTCACCAAGACCTACCGCCACCGGTGAGTCCGTAATGTTTTAGCAACCATCAACCCTCAAAAAAACAGCAATCATGAACGGAATCTTAGTATTTGGCATCATCTTCCTCGTCATCACCCTCTGCGTAAAGCCCTTTTTGGTAAAGTCAGTCCCCGAGGATGCCTGCCATCAGGGCTACGAGGACGTAGCCGACAACAAAAAGTATTTCAAGCTCGCCTTGCTCGTCTCTATCTCCATGGTCATCATCGGCATCGTGCTTAACTTTGTGAAATAAAACATGGAACATCTTGCACTTGAAGTATTCGACCTCACGGGCACGGGCTCGCAGTATGCCGCGCTGCCCGAGGACGCCAGCATCACCATCACCGACACGTCGGAGATTTTCGGCAGCGGCGACGTGTGGAGCTACAGCTTCACGCTGAACGCCAACGCCAATGCCCACATCGTCGGGACGGCGGGCGAGATTCACGGTGCACGCCTGCACGAGCAGCTGAACAGGCGCAAGGCCAGGCTCTGGGTGGAGGGCCTTCCGCTGTTCCTCGGCTACCTGAAGCTCGACGACGAGGTGGAGGTGGACGAGGACGGTAACATCAGCGTCGTCTTCGAGAGCGGGCAGAAAACGTTCGGCGAGATAATCGACGGCGCAAAGGCCAACCAGGTGCCGCTGATGGGCGACGTGCCCATTGGCGTGGCGCTATGGCGGGAACGGCTGGTGCAGTACCAGCTGAAGCTCACCGCAGAGGTGTACTTCGACGACGAGGGCAGCGATAGAGCCAGCACGGCTGACGTAAGGGAAGAGCTAAACCCCGACGTGGAAGCCATCATCGTGGGCAATGGCAGCGGCACGGCGGCGGAGCAGAACCCCGCACAGCAGTACCCGCGCATGGTGTACCCACGCGGCGACGTGGAGAACTACGGCGACGGAACGAACTACCACTTCGACTTCCTCAACACCGACTACCCCTACACCGAGGACGCCGACGGCACACCGACACACCCCTTCTGCAACGTCGCGCTATGCTACCAGAAGTATGGCTACGACAAGAGGGATGCCAATACGGGAGCCATCACCCAGGACTACAGCGCCGAGCCGGAGGCACAGCGGGGCTATGAGTACATGCCCGCCAGCCGAGTGAACTCGGCACCTAACTTCTACGTCATCTACTGGCTGCGAGCCCTCTTCAAGCACCTTGGCATACGCGTGGAGGAGAACCAGATGATGAACGTGGAAGACCTGCGGCGGCTGTTCTTCGTCAACACGAACTGCGCATACAAGGTGCCGGAACACAGGCTATGGGGCGACACGGGTATCCGATGGTATATGTTCGGGGCATACAGACTGCTGCCGGAACACTTCGACCTGCAGAAGAATGTCGACATTCAGGAGAGCCACCTCGACGTGGGCGAAGGATATACCGTCAGCGAGCCGCGATATGCACAGGGGTATGAGCCTGTCAGCATACCTGACATTGAGCGCATTGCCGTGAAGATAGAGAAGGTTGACACAGGGAATGAGGACGTGCAAAAGGGGGTCTACATGGCTAATAACAGCTACCTCCACGATGCCTTTGCCACCAGCGAGTGCTTCCCCGACGCTGACGTGTCAGCGGTCATCAAGGCCATCGAGAACGGCTTCGGCGTCAGGATGCTCTTCAACAGCGACTACCGCAGCGTGCGCATCGTCCTCCTGCGGAACGTCTTCCGGAACAAGGCGGTACAGACACTCTCCTGCGACATCCTCGACGAGGGAACGAAGAAGGAGAACTGCATCAGGGGATTCCGAATGACCTACGGGAACACCGATGACACGCACTTCTACTACAAGGGGTTCGCCGACTTGCTGCCACACAAGAAAGAACTGTGGGTGGACGACAGCGACAAGCACGACTACTCGAAGTGGAAGCTGGACGAGGATTACGCCAGCCTGCTGCATAAGATTTCGGCTTTCGACACCACGTGCTACGTAACACCCGAAACGGGCAACGCCTACGGCATCAAGGTAGACAAGGACGCCAAGCGCTATCAGGAGCTGCATCCAGTACTCTTTGAGTTTGCAGGATTCATGGATGCCGAGGACGGCGACTGCTCTGGCGAGGAAAACACCATCGAGACCATCACCATGGGATTCACGCCGGCCATCATGAACGACCTGAACATGGACGAGGAGCGCAAGGGAAACTATGAGCAGCGCTTCGCACTCTTCGTGGACGAGAAGATGCGACCACGACGGCCCGACCTCATGGAAGGGAACGACTATAACGACCCGACGGTATTCTACAGTACGGACAAGATGTATGAGAAGTTCGGGGCACAGGGTACCGACGGCAAGATGGTGCACGACGACGGCATCGTGGCACCGGGAGAGTTCGCCATCAAGTCGGACGTATTCGCAGCCAAGTCGGGGCTGAAGACAACAGTCACCAGAATGGTACAGGCAAATATCGAAAGCCATAGTGGAGAGATTAACATGATTCCCGTCACATGGGACATCACGGGAATAGGCATCGACGGGCATCTCAACGAGGGCTACCGGCTCTACCTGCAGGACAACTACGAGCCGAACGACGACGGCGTGGCGCCCATAGAGACGCACCAGTGGGGACTCACGCTCGGAATCATGCGAGGCAGCGGCAGCGACGCCTACGTGAAATACGAGTACGACCCCGACGACGGAGAGGACAACGACACATGGGAAATCATGCCGGGAAGCAGCGCCACGGCGCATCCCGACACCTGCGACGCCTTCGGAAACGAGTGGGACTATAACGGCGAGATAAGGGTGACAAAACAGACGGTCGTCGCTAAGCTGAACGAGCTGTTCCCCGACAGCGACGCACCGTTCAACGACGCGACGCTTGGATATATCACCGAGACGCTGGCGTTCTACGTCCGCGACGGAGAGGGAAACAGGAGGATGGTGCTGGTGGCCAGCGCATACAGCAAGGCGGGACAGACGGTTTCAGGCGGTTCGGGCGACCTGCGCTACTTCGTTGGCCTGACGCTCGACGAGCTGCTGGAGTTGAGCAGGACAAGCAGGCACATGGTCGTAGAGGTGGACAGCAGCGAGGAGCGAGGAAGAACGCTGGTGGACCTGTGCGGATTTGCCTACGGAAACGCCGTGCTTCCCTGGGCCTACAAAGGGGCGAGGATTGACAACGGAGTGGGGGCGCGCTATGGCCGCTTCTCGCTGAAGCTAAGGTCCGAGAAACCAAACCGCGACTACGACCCATCAAAGGCACCCGGAAGCTACAACCGGCGCTACCTGCCCATCACTAACGAGAACCTGCGCCGCCGGGGACTTGCCGACCAGTTCTACAAGGAATACTCCTACTGGGTGCGCAACGCACGCATCTGGGAAGGTCCGGTGCAGATGGAGCTCGCACAGCTGCTGGCCATCGACAAGACGGTGCGCGTCACCGTCGGCGACGTCACGGGCTTCATCCGCAAGATGCAGTACACCGTCAGCAACAGGACGGGGCTGGGGATTGTGACGATGGAAATCATGTATCTCTGACAAATATGGCAGGCGTGCTGACAAAACCGGCTGCGTCACCATTTGGTGCACGCAGCCGGTTTTGCTGCGCGTCATGGCATGAACACTATACACGGCTCAAGGCCTGCTTAGCAATCTCCGAGAGGGAAACACCATCGGTCAAAAGCCCCTTTTCAATGGCCAGCTGTGCGTGGAGGGTGTCAAGCTGCTGCTGGAGGGAGCTGATGAGCGCATCCTTGGCAGCTATTACATCGTCCTTGTCGGAGAGCTGGGAGCGGAGGGTGGCAATGGTTTCTTCCTTGCTGGCGATGGTCTCGTCCTTGGCGGCCAGGAGGGCGGCGGTCGTAAGGTCTGGTGGGGTAGGGGAGGACTCCCCGTCGGGGGAAAGGCTACGGGTAGGCGCGTTAGCGGGAATACCGACAGGCACAGTGGCGGCGGGTGCGTCTGCACTAACCGGTGCTAAGTCTGTAGCCAGCATCACGTCGCTCTCGCCGCGCATCCAATCAGGATTGAATAAATTGCCAAAGGCTACGTTCACCTTCCACAGCGTTTCCTGTTTGGTTTTCTTGACCTGCCCATTCAGGATGCGCGACACACTAACCTCATTGAGCCCGACGGCGCGGGCAAGCTCTGTCTGGTTGTGAATCAATTTGTTAGCAACAAGATAGTCGAACATCTTGCGAAAAATCTGAATTGTCGTCATAACTATTACTTAGTTTTATCTTCTTAAATTACGTTAATATTCAAGGCAAAGTTAGCACGACTTTCATATTTTTGCTTACCTTTGCAGTCGTGAGTTAGTTAATTAACTCCTGAACGGAGGTACAGGAAGCCCTCAGACGTATAGAAGCGTCTTTCAGCGGAAAGCGTGCGTCGCCTTGTCAATATTGAAACCATTGCAAAGGTAAGGCTTTTCCTCCGTTTTCATCGTGTTTAAGAGTAGAAATTAAGAGATTTTTAGAAACAGATGCAAGAGACCGTAAGCAAAGTAGAGTTAAGATGTATGCGCGTCAGACAGTCGCGCATCTTTACCTTGGCCGACAAGAAAAGGATAAAGTCGGTTAAGGTGCAGGTGCATGACCTGAAGAACGAGGAAGGTAAGGAGTATGAGGTGCGCACTGACTACGACGCATCGGCCATCTGTGTAACCCGTGTAAAGTAGTTTGCCATGAAACGCTACTTCAAGAACCTCATTATTGCCCTGCTGGGCAGGAACCCGTACCAGGAAGAGCTGGACGAGTTGCGTGAGAAGTACGAGAAGGCCGGCGAGAACGCGCGGTCGCTGCGCGACATGTACTACGATGCCGTGGAGCGGTGGGAGCAGGCCAGGAAGGAGGTGAAGCAGCTCCAGGTGCTGACCGAGAACCTGCGTGAGCGCATCAGGGAGATACGTGGTTTTACGGCCAAATGACTATACATCTTTTATAAAAGCTACAACTATGGAAGAACTTAAAACTACCCCCCCCGAAACGCAGGTGTGCAAGTGCTGCGGACGGGAGCTGCCCATCGAGAATTTTACTGTCGGAGGATTCGGTCGGCGCAAGACGTGCAGAGAGTGTGTTGCGAAGATGAGCGCGGACAGTCGCAAGAAGAAAAAGTCCGACGAGCTGGACGACCTGCGTCGGCAACTGCAAGAAGCCCGCACCCTGCGGCTGCGCGACTTTCAGCCACGCGAGCTGATGATTGAGTTGAAACATCGTGGCTATGAAGGCACGCTGACCTATACGGAAGTTAAGAGGATTGACATTACAAAAGTGGACTAAAAAACATATTCCCAAGAAATCAGAACGCTGATTGCCAGCAGTCAGACTTTCTGACTTCAAAAAGTCAGGACGCCGACTGATGAGATGGGAACAGAGGAACAGCTTTTATCTGTGTCTGGAAAACGTGAGATGGCGACGGGGAAAGACCTGTGACAGGCTGGAGAGTACAGCCACCTTTAATATGACTGACGAAGAATATCAGATACTGCGCAATATATCACTCGTCGAGGTGATGCGGACGAACGGATATGAGCCGGCCCATCTGCCAAAGAAGGCAGACGGACGGGTGAGATACCTGTGTCCGATTCACAATGACCACGACCCATCGTTCAGCGTGGAGCAAAGGGCCAGCGACGGACACGACGCGCCGGGGTGGGGCTGCTACGGATGCGGCAAGAAAGGCTTCGGTGCTATTGCGCTACAGGCGGCACTGATGGGCTTCGACCATGCGAACCTGAACAGCGAGCAGATGCAGAAGGTGGTGCAGCGTCTGATAGATGACCACGACGTAGAGATAAAGGACGCGGCACCGTCGAAGGAACTGCGTACCGAGGCCATTGCGCCGCAGGAGTGCGAGTTCGACCTGACACCGTGGACGGCGGAGCATCTACGCGCGCTGGGCTTCACGGTGAAGATGGCTACGGAGCAGGGTGCTGACGGGGAACTGGTGGTGAAGTATCGGGACACCGGCGGGGAAACCTCCGGGCACAGTGCAACCGATGGGAAAGCGCCGGACATGGCGGCTGACGCCTTCCACCAGGCCGACGAGAAGCCGCTGCCGCTGTACCGCTGTTCGCTGGACCGCGAATACTGGCGGGGTAGGGGAGAGACAATGACGGCTCCCGAGTGGGGCGAGATCATAGAGCGCGAGTTCAAGACCTACCCCGTGAACGTTTTTATCACTTCACCGATGGATGCGAAGCAGGGCGGCAAGTGTTCGCTCAGGATTCCTTCGAGACCGTCGTACCCCATCTTCGCCATGACCTACGACTGGGGCGTGAAGAAGTACGAGCCGAAGAACAAGACCGGCTACAAGTGGTACTGGAGCAGGACGGAAGATGTTGGTGCCAAGGTGTACGGCGACCGGGCGACGATGATGGCTCTCGGCGGGGGAACCGCCGAGCACACTGAAGGCGAGCAGCCCTGGTGGTCCGACATGACGAAGGACCGTCGGCACCCGCTGGTGAAGATAGCCTTCAAGAACGAGAAGAAGGAGGATGTCACTATCTATAAGATGAAGCGGCTGGCGCTGTGCTCCGGGCCGAGGGATGCCATGCAGATGTGGGCGGCAACCGACGCCCATGTGGCATGGCTGAACAGCGAGACGGCGGGCATACACGACGGTGTGCTGGACGACTGGCTGAAGGCACTGCTGTTTAAGATGACACAGGTGGCGGTGAACGTGTATGTGTGCTACGACATCGACGCTACGGGTCCTGCCAACAGTGCCAGCATTGCGCTGGAGAACGCCAACGTGCATTGGGTAAGGCTGCCGAAGGAAATGCAGACCATTACCCCCGGTGGGAAAACCGCCGGGCACACTAAGCCCCTGAACGACGTGACCGACTTTGTGACACACTTCCCGCAGATACAGAAGCTCTTTGCACCAGACCTGCGCAAGGGAAACCCCAGCGAGGCACTGACGCACCTGCTGAAGAACGCGCTGACAATGCAGTTCTGGATTGACAAGGCCACGACGAAGAAGACACGCGAGGGCGACGAGAAGGAGAAGAACGTGCGCTACGTGCTGAGCGTGGCCAACCTCCTGCAGTTCCTGGAGGCAAAGGGTATCCGCTGCCACAGCGACGAGCGCGGACAGCGGGCCTTTTACCAACTCTCGTATAACAATACCTATAGATATTTAGATACCACACGGATGGGCAACCAGTTGGAGAGCGTGAGCCGCACGGCGATGCTCGACTGGATTGACGCACACATCAGCGAGGATGACGCACCCTTCAAGGCCAACCTCGTGAACACCGTCTTTACGGGCAAGGGACTCGACCAGCGAACGATGGGCACCATGCCGTCGTCGCCCATCAACGAGCACTCGTGGGGCGAGGACTTCGACCACTTCTTCTTCGAGAACACCGCCGTGCGCGTCGATAAGGACGGCATCAAGGCCGTGGCCTACACCGACCTGCCGTGGATAACCAACGAAGAAGCCATCATGCCCGGCCAGTTCACGCTGATGAAGCAGCCGTGGCGCATCATCGTCAACCCGAAGTACGAGGCCGAGAAGAAACGTCACGAAGACATCAGCCGCCAATGCACCACGCCAGCCATGAGGGCCGCCGAGAACCTGCGCTGGAAGAACTACGAAGACCTGTGGAAGTATCGCCTCGTGATGGATCGCCCCTTCGAGGATATGCCGATGCACTTCCAGTTCGTCTATAACACCTGCCGCATCTTCTGGGAGAAGGAGTCGTTTGGCGAGCAGCTGACGGCCATCGAGCGCCAGATGCAAGACATGCACTTCATCAACAAGGCCCATGCCATCGGCTACAGCATTACACGGTTCCGCAGCCTGGCCCGCCAGCTGACGGTACACATGACAGACTACAGCGTGACCGACGAGAACAAGGCCAGCGGACGCAACGGCAAGAGCACCTATATTGACATGATGGCCACGGTCAGGCCCTCGTCGGCCAACATTGCCGGCAAGAGCATGAAGAACATCACGATGGAGGTGCTGTTCGGCTATGTCGTGGCCTACCTGCATACGCTCGTCTGCATGGACGAGATGCCCGACAACTTCAACGTCGAGGACCTGTATAACAT
>Ga0326513_10001023_pt1 | contig 22951 bp, 25 predicted proteins | sample 2_2465_0518_D_FD_203654 | JGI IMG/M metagenome (GOLD analysis project Ga0326513, IMG submission 203654) | Bovine rumen microbial communities from UC Davis, California, United States - 2_2465_0518 | ecosystem: Host-associated > Mammals > Digestive system > Stomach > Rumen | place: USA... | reverse complement strand
AAAGTCACAAGAGCACAACTTGATGCAGTCCTTGATAAAATCAATAATAGACCTAGAAAATGTTTAGACCTTCTTTCACCTATTGACTATTTTAATCAAAGTGTTGCACTTGGTTTGACAATCTAAGAAGGCTTAAATGTTCGTGACTGGCTATATGTTGAGGACCATTGTAAGGCTATTGACTTAATCATTCACAAGGGTAGAGTTGGTGAAGTTTATAATGTTGGTGGTCATAACGAAAAGAGAAACATTGACATTGTTAAGATTATTTGTAAAGAACTTAACAGGCCTGAAAGTTTAATTACATATGTAACAGACAGAAAAGGTCATGATATGCGTTACGCTATTGACCCTACAAAGATTCACAACGAACTAGGTTGGTTGCCTGAAACTAAGTTTGAAGATGGTATCAAAAAGACAATTCAGTGGTATCTTGATAACCGTGAATGGTGGGAAACTATCATTAGTGGTGAATATCAGAACTATTACGAAAAAATGTATGGTGATAGATAATGAAAGTTTTAGTAACAGGTGTTGCAGGTCAGCTTGGCCATGATGTAATGAACGAACTTCATAAAAGAGGTTATGAGGGTGTAGGTTCAGACATTGCACCTAAGTATAGTGGTGCTGATGACGGTACTGCAGTAACAAAGATGGACTATGTACAGATGGATATTACTAATAGTGAAGAAGTAACTGAAACTATTAAAAAGGTAAATCCTGATGTAGTTGTTCATTGTGCTGCTTGGACTGCAGTTGACTTAGCAGAAGAAAGTGAAAATAAAGAAAAAGTAATGGCTATTAATGTTGGTGGCACAGAGAACATTGCAAAAGTTTGTAAAGAACTTCATTGCAAAATGGTTTATATCAGCACCGACTATGTATTTGACGGCTATGGTACAAGACCTTGGGAAGAAGATTGCAAGGATTATGCACCACTTAATGTATATGGTGAATCTAAACTTATGGGTGAAAAGGTTGTAAGTTTAAACCTAGAGAAATACTTTATTGTAAGAATTGCATGGGTGTTTGGTGTAAATGGCAATAACTTTATCAAAACTATGCTTAAAGTTGGTAAGAAGTTTGATACCCTAAAGGTTGTTAATGACCAAATCGGTACACCAACATATACTTATGATTTATCTAGACTTTTAGTTGATATGATAGAAACCGATAAATACGGTTACTACCATGCAACTAATGAAGGTGGATATATTAGCTGGTATGATTTTGCTTGTGAAATCTTTAAACAAGCAGGTTATAACACAAAAGTAAATCCGGTAACTACTGAGGAATATGGTGTGTCTAAGGCTAGACGACCATTTAACTCAAGACTTAACAAAACTAAATTAGTTGATAATAGATTTACTCCACTACCGGACTGGAAAGATGCTTTAAACAGATATTTAAAAGAAATTGATTATTGATTTATAAGAGGTAAGAGAAATGGGACAGATTAAAGTAACAAAGTGTCCAATCGAGGGACTATATATTATTGAACCTGCAGTACATGGTGACAATCGTGGCTATTTTATGGAAACATATAATCAGAATGATATGCACGAAGCAGGTCTTGATATGGTATTTGTACAGGATAACCAAAGTATGAGTACAAAGGGTGTACTAAGAGGACTTCACTTCCAAAAGCAGTACCCACAGGGTAAACTTGTAAGAGCTATTAAGGGTAGAGTTTTTGACGTAGCAGTTGACTTGCGTTCAGGTAGCGAAACATACGGTAAGTGGTATGGTGTTGAACTAACTGAAGAAAACAAAAAGCAGTTCTATATTTCAGAAGGCTTTGCTCATGGTTTCCTAGTTCTTAGTGATGAAGCAGAATTTTGTTACAAGGTTACCGACTTTTATCATCCGGGAGATGAAGGTGGTCTTGCTTGGAATGACCCTGAAATTGGTATTAAATGGCCTGAACTTGAAGGTGACTATGACGGTACTTGTGAAGTAGGTAATTATCACCTAAAAGACGGTACAAAGCTAAACCTAAGCGATAAAGACCAAAAGTGGTTAGGTCTAAAAGATACATTTAAATTTTAATTGTGGGAGAACATAACAATGCATAAGAAAACTAAAGTTTTACATATTGCTCAAGCAGCAGGTGGTGTAGATAGATATTTACAATCACTACTTAAGTATTTTGACAGAGAAAAATTTGAAAATGTATTGGTATGTTCAAATGACTTTGAAGAAAAAGACTATAAAAATATAGTTGACAAATTTATTGTTGTAAAAATGCAGAGAGAAATCAGTGCAAAGGCTGATTTCTCTGCTATTAAATCTGTACGAAAAATAATAAAAAATGAAAAGCCTGACATTGTTTATGTACACTCTAGCAAAGCCGGTGCAATCGGTAGAATTGCAGACTTTGGTATTAAAAATAAAGTTGTATATAATCCACATGGTTGGGCTTTTAATATGGATTGTGGCAGTAAGAAAAAGTTGATGTACAGAATGATTGAGAAGTTTTTGTCACCGTTAACTACTGATTTTGTGTGTATTTCCGATGCTGAGAAAGTTTCTGCACAGGAGAACAAAATCGCAAAAGATAAAAAATTAAATGTAATTCTAAATGGTATTGATATTGAAAATTGTGAAAAACAATTAGCAAATTCAGTTACAAGAGAAAGTCTTGGTATCAAGGAGGATGCATTTGTAATCGGTCAGGTAGGAAGATTGTCACTTCAAAAGTCACCTGATATTTTTATTCAATCAGCAGTAAAGGTTAAAGAAAAGATAAAAAATGCCCATTTTGTTCTTGTTGGCGATGGTGATATGAAAGAAGAAGTGCTTTCATATGCAAGAGAAAAGGGCATAGAAAATTCCCTAACTATTACCGGTTGGGTAGATAATCCGTTAAGTTATGTTGGACTTTTTGATATAGCTACTTTGCTTTCAAGATGGGAAGGTTTTGGCCTTGTATTGCCGGAATATATGCTTGCGAAAAAGCCTATTGTTGCTTGTGGTGTAGATGCTATACCTACAGTTATTGATAATAACAAAACAGGTGTGCTGGTAAAACCTGAGTCACCAAAAGAAACTACTGATGCTATTTATAAGATTTATAGTGATAATGAATTTAGAAATCAATTAATAGAAAATGGCACTAAAGCAGTATATGAAAAGTTTGATGCAAAGAGAGTGTCATTAGAAACAGAAAAATTATTTTTAAAATAAGATGTGAAGAATGGAAGTAACAATGGAAAATCCTTTGATTACGGTAATTGTGCCGGTATATAATGTTGAAAAATATATAGTAAGATGTATTGAAAGTATTGTAAATCAAACTTATAAAAATCTTGAGATATTATTTGTTGATGATGGTACTCCCGATAATTCTGCAAAAATTTGTCAGGAATATGCTGATAAAGACAGTAGAATTACTGTGTTACATAAGAAAAACGGTGGACTTTCTGATGCCAGAAATTTTGCTATGGACAGAATGAAAGGTGACTATGTTACTTTTATTGATAGTGATGACTATGTGTCTATGTATTATGTAGAGAATTTGTATAACGCCTTATCTAAAGGAAATGCAGATATGTCTATTAGTTGGTTTAAAAATGTTTTTGAAGATAATCTGCCTAAATATACCGATGGTAGCGATACTTTAGAAAATTATGAGTTGTTATCTGCTGATAAGTGTTTAGAAAAAATGTTTTATCAGGATTATGTGGAAATTTCTGCTTGGGGTAAACTTTACAAAAAGGATTTATTCAATAATTTAAGATACCCATTTGGAAAATTATATGAGGATATTCCTGTAACACCGGTTATTGTACAAAGATGCGAAAAGATAGCTGTAATTAGAAATAGTGATTATTTTTATTTCCAGAGAATTGATGGTATTCAGAATATGAAATTCAATTCTAAAAAAATGAATGCTATTGAAAATATGAATTTTCTAAAATCATTTGTTGAAGAAAATTCACCTGATAACTTACTTGCCTTTAAGTGCAGATATTTTAGTACAGTAAGTAATATCCTCTTTCAGATATATGATGATGACCATAAAAAGGAAAAAGACCTATTATGGAATGAATTGAAGAAAGTTAGAAAAGATGTATTGTTCAATAGCAAAGCCAGAAAAAAAGCAAGAATGGGTGCTTTGCTTACATATTTTGGCTATCCGTTAATGAGGTTTGTTTACTCAAAAACTCAATGGAGAAGTAAAAACAATTGATAAATGTAACAATACAGGAAAATATGGAGAACAATATGCAACCAAAAATTTCAGTAATAATACCAGCTTATAATGTAGAAAAATTTATTGAAAAATGTGTAAATAGTATTTTAGACCAAAGTTTCAGTGATTTTGAAATTATCCTTGTTGATGATGGTTCAAAGGATAGTACACCGAAAATTTGTGATGAATTAGCCAATAAAGACAGTAGAATAACTGTTATTCATAAAGAAAACGGTGGACTGTCAGATGCTCGTAATGCAGGCATAAGAAAGAGTGTAGGAAAGTATTTAGCATTTGTTGACGGTGATGATATTGTAGACAAAGAGTATTTACAAGAGTTATATAGATTAATAACACTTGAAGATGATATTCCGGTTTCTATTGTTGGTGGAATTGCTTTTGGTGAAAATGCTACTCCAAAAGGCAGTAAATCAACATTTTCAAAGGTTGTACCTACCGAAGAAATGGTTAGAAAAATGTGCCTTCGTGATGGTTTTGATCATACAGCCTGGGGTAAATTGTTTTCAGCAGAATTGTGGAAAGATTTTCAATATCCTGTAGGCAAATTATATGAGGATTATTTAACTACATATAGGGTTCTTTCAAAAGTAGATAAAATTGCATATAGTGATGCGAAATTGTACTTTTACATTCAACATAATGAATCAATAATGCATATGAAGTGTTCCGAAAGAACCCTTGCCGTTCTTGATGTGGCTGATCAAGAAACAGAATTTATGCTAAAAACTTGGCCTAATATTAGTGATGAGATTATTGATTTACAGGTAAGTGTGTATTTGAAAAATTTACAACAGATTCTAAATACAGGTTTAGATGCTTTTCCTTTATATCAAGACAGAGTTGTCAAAGTGGTAAAAAGACAGTCTAAATTACTGTTGAAATCGAAGAAAATAGGAAGAAATGATAAAGTAAAGATTTTGTCATTGCTAATTAGTAAGAAATTGTTTTTGAAACTATACAATAAGTTTGATGGTAGTGTATCAGTTTAAAATAATTTTGATTATAATGATAAATATGGATTAAGAGGAGATTATGATGGTAAGAGTATTACATGAACTATTTTCTTTAGACGGTGGTGGAGTAGAAAGATTAGTATATGATTACTATCGGAATATGGATCACAATAAGGTGCAATTCGATTTTGTTATAAGTGATTTATATAAGAAAGGTATTTTTGAAGATTATTTGACTGAACAAGGTTGTAAAATTTTCAAAATTGTAAAAAAAACAGAAAATAAGAAAAAATACTTAAAACAAATTGAAGATATTATTGATAAGGGTGACTATGATGTTATTCATTCTCATTATGGAATTTATGCAGATGAGGTAATGCAAATAGCAAAAAAACATAATATCAAAAAGAGAATTATACATTCTCATGTTGCCTACGAACCTATTACTTTTATGCAAAAAGTGAAAAATATTATACATAAAAGAATAGCATTATCTAATGCAACAGATTTATTTGCTTGTGGCCGAGATGCCGGTGTTTTTATGTGGGGTAAGAGAGCAGTTGAAAGTGGCAAAGTTCACATTATGAAAAATGCAGTTGATACTTCTAAATTTGCATTTTCAAATGAAAAACGCCTTGAAAAAAGAAAAGAACTTGGCGTAGAAGATAAGTTTGTGATAGGTATTGTTGGTAGGTTATCCGAACAAAAAAATTATCCTTTCTTATGGAGAGTATATAAAAAGGTTCTTGAAAAAAGAAATGATACTGCACTTGTAGTTGTAGGAAGAGGAACTGAAGAAAAAGAAATTAAATCTTTAGCTAAAAAGATGGGAATATATGATAAAATAAATTTCCTTGGTGTTAGAGATGATGTTCCTGAATTATTAAATGCTATGGACTTATTTGTTTTACCTTCACTATATGAAGGCTTGCCGGTAGTCCTTGTAGAGAATCAATCAAACGGTTTAATGTCTCTTGCTTCAGATAAGATAACTGATGAAATGGCAGTGACTGATTTAGTAAATTTCTTGCCAATTGAAGGTACAGAAGAGCAGTGGGCTGAAGAAATTTGTAATTACAAACCAACTATCGAAAATAGAAAATCTTACAGACAACAGATTATTGATAATGGTTACGACATTAAAAGTGCAAGTTTAGAAATGCAAAATTTCTATCTTAAATAAAAGGAGATGAACTAATGTTACCTTATATTGTAACATTTACTTTATCCACAGTTTTACTTTTATTCGCCGAAAAATCACAATACAGTATAGTTAGAAGAGTATTTATAATTGTGGGCATATTATTACCAACATTATTAGCCGGTTTTAGAGCCGATACTATTGGTACAGATGTATTAGTTTATGGTAAATCCTCATATTTAGATGCTGTAAATAGCACAGGATTTTCTAATTTTTTCAGTACTAGAGTTACATCAGTTTTATCAGACCCGGCATATTATTTTATTACATATTTACTTTCACTTGTAGTAAAAGATTATCATTTAGGATTTTTTGTTTATTCACTGATTACTTGCGGGTTTATGTATTTTGCATTAAAAAGATGCAAAAAAATGTACAATATACCTATTTGGTTTGGAATGTTGTTGTTTTATTTAACAATATATAACTATTCCTTAAATATAATGAGACAGTGTATTGCAATTTCTATTTTGTTTTATGCTTGGACATATTTAGCCAATAGACAATATAAAATGTATGCATTATTTAATATTATTGCTATACTTTTCCATTCTTCTGCAATAATCGGATTAGTGATTTTACCTATTTATTTGTTATTAAGGGAAAATAGAAACAAAAAAACATCCACAAAGATATTTCAAGTAGGTATTATTGTTGTTGGTATTGCTATTCTATTAGTAGTAGGCACAACTCTAATTGATTCTCTTGTAGGCTTTGGCTTGTTGAGAGATAATTATTTAAATTATCTTACAGGTGGTAGTTTTGCCGGTAACAATGGTGTTGAATTTATGGTGATATTGCAATATGCTATTTGTATTGCTTTTGGTATATTATTCTATAGAAAACTGAAAAATAAAAATATTGAATGTATATTTTTAATTGTTAGTGTTGCTGTTTTATTTATGGCAAATTTCGGTTCTATGATTTCTACTTATATTTCTAGAATCGGCTATTACTTTATGCCGTTTCAAATTTTGTTATTATGCAATACACTTAAGGCTTTTAATAAAAGGTCACGAATTATTTGGGGAACAATTATTATAGGTATAACATTTTTCTTTTGGTGGTATACTTTTGTATTCAGAGGATATAACGAAACAGTCCCATATTTATTTTACTAAAAGTAATAGTAGGTGAAAAAATGAAAGTTAGTTTTATAATACCGGTTTATAATGCTGAGAAATATCTTGAGAGATGTGTAGAATCTGTATTAAATCTAACCGGTATTGATTTTGAATTAATATTGGTTGATGACGGTAGTAAGGATAACTCATGGAATATAATTGAAAATTATATGGTTAAAGATAAAAGAATTAGAGGTATTTCTATTGAAAATCAAGGTGTTTCAAATGCGAGAAATACCGGTATTGATATGGCAAATGGTGAAGTTATAATTTTCGTTGATGCTGATGATTATTTTAATGATAAAGCAGATAGTGTTTTGCGTAGTGTTTTAAAGGATTATGACAGTAGAAAACTTTGTTTCTTTAACTATAATTGTTTTAATGATGATGGAAGTTCGTGGGTGTATCATTATCCCACAATAACTAATACCGACCTAAAATTAGATATTACTAATTTGTTCGTTTTAAATCAAAGTGTAAATAGTTGTTGGTGTAAAGTTTTTAGCACTGATGTTATCAAGAGCAATAATCTTCGTTTTGATAAATCAATGAAAGTTGGAGAAGATGCTTGCTTTGTAATGGAATATCTTATGTGTGTAGATGATTTTGAGTATATTGATGAGCCTATTTATAATTATTATATCAATAGTTTAGGTGCTATGAAAAGTGCAAAAATCAGCACAATTATGGATGAAGTTAAGGTGTATAACACAAGAATAAAGCTTATTAATCACTATAATTTGCACATTAACGAAAAGCAAAATATAGAATTACATAATGAGTATTTTAAAAGTTTTTTAGGGTATACAAAGAGATTTGATAGAACAAAAGGTTTTTCTGAACTTTATTCTGACATAAAAAGATATTATAAAGAGCCTGCAGTAGTTGATATTTTGAAAAATTGTTCGAAGCAAGGTTTAAGCAAAAAACAAGAAATAATGTTGCAGATAATTAAACACAAGTGTTATCTTTTATTTAGTTTGTTGTGCAAAATATAGAGGTTATTATGAAAAAATTTTTGAAAAAGATATATAGAAGAATATTTAGAAATAAACTAAGTATGAACAAGATTGTCTATAAAAAACATTGTATGAATTTAGAATATTGGAAAGACCATACCAATATAGGTGATTTATTATCTAAAACAGTTTTTGATTATATGATTGAAAGAAACAATATTGACATCAATAAGCCGGTAAAGTCATTCACTCATTTTCTGGGTATAGGTTCAATAATAGGTATAAAAGAATTTGATGCAATTATTTGGGGTAGTGGTGTAAATACTATAGCTTTTGCTAATAAAATTTATTCCAAAAGAAAATATGTTAAGTATGATATTAGAGCTGTAAGAGGTCCTATCACTCAACAGATTCTTTTAAATTGTGGTTACGATTGTCCTAATGTATATGGGGATCCGGCAATATTGATGCCACTTATCTATAAACCGAATTGTAAAAAGAAGTATAAAGTTACGGCTATTATTCATTTTTTTGAAAAAAATGTTAAAAAAATCGATGGTGTTAATTATTTAAATGTTGCAACAAAAGACTATAAAAATTTTATTGATGTTATAGCCTCATCCGAAAAAGTTGTTTCTTCTTCATTGCATGGTATTATTTTAGCAGAGGCATATGGTGTGCCTACCGTATATATAGGAACTAGAAAAGATGAATTTTTAAAGTATTATGATTATTATTGGTCAACTGAAAGATATTCAGTTAAAGTTGCAAATAATGTTGAAGAAGCTATAGAAATGTCACCTATGCATTTACCAAGTGATGAAATTTATAGAAGAATCAGAAATGATCTAATAAATGCTTTCCCAACTGATGTATGGAAAGTTTGAAAGAGGTTTATATGAATAGATTGAAAATCATGTATTTAAAACTCCGTATTGGAAATAAGTTTAAAAAAGCTTATTATAACTTTATTTATAAAGGGCAATTAATATGGCCAAAGTCAGTTAGTTTCAGAGAAAGACTAGATTTCTTAATAGAAAAGGGTGCTACTTTAACAATAGGTGAACATACTTTTTTTAATAGGGATTGTTCAATTACTGCACAGGAAAAAATTACTATTGGTGATTATTGTATTTTTGGTGAAAATGTAAAGATATATGATCACAATCATATCTTTAAAAATATTCCTGAAACTATTGCAAGACAAGGATTCAAAACAGCACCGATTACAATTGGAAATAATTGTTGGTTTGGTACTAATGTTGTGGTCTTAAAAGGTGTTACTGTTGGAAACAATTGCGTAATATCTGCCGGTTGTATTGTAGATAAGGATGTACCAGATAACTCAATTTTAAAGAGAGATGGTACAATAGAAAAAATTGTTTCTAAATAGTGGTTATATATAGGGAATTGATAAGATGAAGTTAGAGAGAACAAAAAACGCAACAAGAAATATTATTTTTGGTGTTGCATTAAAGTTATATCAAATTGTTCTACCATTTGTAATGAGAACAGTTATGATATACACAATAGGTGTACAGTATTTAGGTCTGAATAGCTTGTTTACATCTATTTTACAGGTGTTAAATATTGCTGAACTTGGTGTTGGCTCTGCAATGGTATTTTCAATGTATGAGCCTATTACAAAGGATGATAATAAAACCATTTGTGCATTAATGAATTTGTATAAGTGGTATTACAGAATAATCGGTGGTGTAATCCTTGTATTTGGTTTGATTTTGCTACCATTTATTCCTAACTTAATTAGTGGCAAAGTTCCTAGTGATATGAATGTGTATGTACTGTATTTGCTAAACCTATTGGCTACAGTATTTACATATTGGCTATTTGCTTTCCGTAATAGTATTTTACAAGCATATCAGCGTACTGATGTTACAAGTAAAGTTACTTTAGGTACAGATACCTTTAAGTATTTATTACAGGTTGTTGGTCTTTGTGTTTTTCATAATTATTATTACTATGTAATTGCACTTCTTGTATCTCAAATTCTTGCAAATGTAATTACTGCATATTTTTCAAAGAAAATGTACCCACAGTATGACCCAATGGGTAAATTACCAAAATCGGAAGTTAAGAAAATTAACAGAAGAATTAAAGATTTGTTTACCTCAAAATTAGGTGGCACAATTGTTAATTCAGCAGATACAATTGTTATTTCTGCTTTCCTTGGACTAACTGCTTTAGCTATTTATCAAAACTATTTCTTTGTTATTACTTCACTTATAGCTTTAATGACTATGGTGTATTCAGCTTGTCTGGCAGGTATCGGCAATAGTATTATTGTAGAAACTTTAGAGAAAAATCTAAATGATTTGAAAAAATTCACTGCACTTATTGTATGGGTTTCAACTGTTTGTACCAGTTGTTTGCTTTGCTTATATCAGCCATTTATTGCATTTTGGGTTGGTAAAGATTTACAGATGGAATATTCAATCGTAATTTGTATTTGTATTTATTTCTTTATATACGAAATAAATCAACTGCTAAATATGTATAAAGATGCTGCCGGACTTTGGCATAAGGATAGATTCAGACCACTTGTAACTGCTCTTGCTAATTTGGCAATGAATATTATTATGGTTCAGTTTTGGGGTTTATACGGTGTTGTACTTTCTACAGTTATTTCAACATTAGTAATTGGTATGCCATGGCTTATTCATAACCTATTTACTGTGTTGTTCAAAAAAGAGCATATGGTAGATTATTTAAAGTTACTTTTTACATTTGCAATTGTAGGTGGAATTATTTGTGCAGTTACAACTATTGTTTGTAACTTAATTACATTTAGCAGTGACCTTGTTACTCTTGTAGTACGAGGTATAGTTTGTGTAGTTATCAGTAATGTTTTATTTATTGCAGTATTTAGAAAGAATAAAAGATTTGGTGAAGCAATTTATCTAATTGAAAAAATGTTTAAAGGAAAACTTCCTTTACATAAAATTTTACCAAAGAATAATTAAAAGGTAGTGATATTATGGCAAGTTCAAATTGTGATTACTGTAGTCATTATGTGTATGATGATGAGTTTGACTACTACACTTGTGATGTAAATTTAGATGAGGATGAGGCAGTTAAGTTTATGCAAGGTAGCTTTGATGATTGCTCATTCTATGACCCATATGATGAATACAAAATTGTTAGAAAACAGAATTAATTTAATCAATGCACCCTATTTTAGGGTGCATTTTAGTAAGGTGAGTTATGTTATTTAAACAGATAAGAGCAATTAAAAATTCAAGTCCTATAAAGATTATTTTTGCTACAATATCAGCAGTAGGTGGATTTTTTCTGGCAAGTAAGATTATTAAATTGCTAGAAAATATAATGCCTGTTGATAGTGATGAAAATGGTGTAATTTGTGTTACTTTAGGCAAAATATTGGATATAGGTTTTGTTATATTTTTTATTGAGATAGCACTGATTATTTTTGTATTACTATATTTAATCAAGTGGGTTATAGAGGCATATACAGAGAAAAAGGATACTACTACTGCACAAGAACAGTTAGAAACAGAAAAAATTCTTAAAAAATTAGAAGATGATGGGTCAGGTTGGACAGATAAACAAGCTATTGCTTTTGTTATTGTTTTAATAGCCATATTCCTAGTTGCAAATTGTGTCTTAAGTCTTTTTATGTTTAGAAATGAAGTGGTTTATAAGAATGACAAAATCATTGAATATAGCATAACTGATTGGAAAGGTACTACCATAAATTATAGAGATGCCAATAAGTATTATGTTAGTGATGATGACCATGGAAATGCTATGATTACTATTGAAATGAAAAAGGGTGAAGAATATAAGATAGGTGGGGACACCCAAACTACGGCTAATGAAAAGTATGATAACGATAGTTATGGTGAATTGGTAAAGCTGGATAAGGTGTTACAAAGCGATAATATTCGCAAGGTTGTTGATTGTACAAAAGATGATTTTGATTATTATGAAAAAGATAAAAATGATTTAGATATACTATTGAAAAAGTAAAAATAAGGCAGTTAGTTTTGAACTAACTGCCTTTTTGCTTTTGTAGTATTAAATTTATAGACTATTTAATTTCACAGATTGTAACACCGGCATCACCCTCACCAAAGTTACCAAGTCTAAAGGACTTGATATTTTTGTGGGTACGCAAGTATTTCTGAATTTCTGCACGAAGTACACCTGTGCCTTTACCATGGATAATTGTCAGCTGATTAATGTTCATTAGCACTGCATTATCAATAGCAGCATCAACATCCATAATTGCCTCCATAGCAGTTTCACCACGAACATCAACCTCTGTTGTTGGGTTCATATCCATTTTGCTAGGCATATTTCTCTTTCTTGAAGTTTGTACAGTAACCTTTGGCTTTTCCTTATTTAGTCGTAGGTTAGATAACTTAACCTTAGTTTTGATGATACCGGCTTGAACATAAGCAGTACCGTCTTTTTCGTTAATACTTAGAATTTCTGCATCCTTGTCAATATCAAAGATAAGTACAGAGTCACCAACCTTAAATGGTCTTGGTGGTGTGTATTTTTCATTTTTCTTTTCCTTGATTGGGTCAGCAGTATTCTCCATTTTGTCAATGCTTTTACGAAGTTTTGCCTTTTCTTCAGCAGACATTTTTTGCTTTTTCTCAAGGTTTTCCAGTCTGTCAAGAATACTTTGTGCTTGTGCCTTTGTACGACTACTGATTCTTTCAGCCTCTTGATGAGCCTTTTCGATTTCTCTTTCAGCTTCTCTTTTAGCTTTTTCAATAATACTGTTTGCTTTTTCTCTTTGACGACCGGCAAGTGCCTTTGTGTCGTTAGCCTCTTTTAGTCGCTTTTCAAGTGTCTGTCTGCGTTTTTCCAGTTGTTCAATAGTATCTTCAAATCTTCTGCTTTCGCTACTTACAAGGTGTTGTGCATTTTCAATAATATCATCAGAAAGACCTAGCCTTTTGCTGATTGCAAAGGCATTACTTTTGCCGGGAATACCGATTAAAAGTTTGTATGTAGGTCTTAATGTTTGTACATCAAATTCACAACAACCGTTTTCTACACCTTCGGTAGTAATGGCAAATTCCTTTAACTCTGCATAGTGAGTTGTACATTGAATTTTAGCACCTTTTTCTTTTAACTTCTGCAAAATTGCAACTGCAAGTGCTGCACCTTCAACCGGGTCAGTACCTGCACCAAGTTCATCAATCAGTACAAGTGAAAATCTTGATGCTTGTTTTAGAATATCAATGGTATTTGTCATATGAGCAGAGAATGTTGAAAGGTTCTGTTCAATGCTTTGTTCGTCACCAATATCAACAAGGATTTTCTTAAATACAGAGATTTCACTTTCGTCACCACAAGGAATCATAAGACCTGACATTGCCATAAGGGTTAGTAGTCCTGTAGTCTTTAGTGATACAGTTTTACCACCTGTGTTAGGACCTGTAATAACTAGTAGTGTGTAGTCTTTACCTAAAGTAATATCAACTGGTACAACCTTTTCTTTGTCGATTAGTGGGTGTCTTGCTTTCTTTAGATTAATGTAACCTTTGTCATTTACAATAGGTGTAACTGCCTTCATAGTGTAAGCTAAGTTACCTTTTGCAAAGATAACATTAAGGTCAATTAAGTTTTGATAACTGCCGATAATACTGTCTGCACAGTTACCTGCCATTGAAGAAAGTTCAAGTAAAATTCTGTCAATTTCTTCTTTTTCTTTGTTTCGTAACATACGAATATCGTTGTTAGCCTGAACAACACCCATAGGTTCAATAAATACTGTTTGACCACTACCTGATGTATCATGTACAAGTCCGGGAATACTGCCTCTGCATTCTGCTCTTACCGGTACAACAAATCTACCGTCACGCTGAGTGATAACCTTGTCCTGTAGGAACTTTGAGTAGTTGGAACTTCTAACAATCTTGTCAAGAACTTCTCTTGCCTTTGATGATGCAGTACGGATTTTCCTACGAATATCAGATAGAGTAGGGGATGCTTTGTCGGAAATTTCATCCTCTGCAATAATTGCATCATTGATTTTTTCTTCAAGAAACTTATTTGGCATTAGGTTGTTAAAGTATTTATCAAGTGAACTTGCTCTGTCATCACTTGCATTACGCCATTGTCTTAGTGAGCGAATAACTCGTAAATTTTCCCCAATGCGAAGTAACTCTAGGGTAGTTAGTCCTGAACCGGCTTGTGCTCTCCTTAACTGATTTGCACAGTTAGTAGGTGAACCAAAGCTAGGTGTGCCAAATTTACCGATAAGCACATAGGCATCATCAGTTTCTTTTAGTAATTTTTCTGTTTCTTCTTTTGTGAAAACAGGTTTTAGTGTAAGTGCCTGTTCTCTTGCATCGGCAAATGAACATTCTTTGCCAAGCATTTCTAATATTTTATCAAATTCAAGTGCTTTAAAATGTTTATTCATATTATCTCATTGCCTTATAAAAATCTAGTGTTTTGTAATGTCGTTCCGTTTGACGGATTACATATTCTTCTGTTGCTCTGTTTAAGGTGTCAAGTCCGGTTTCATTAAGTGAAAAGGAAAATAGCTTTTTGTCATCAGCATAAATAGTGTGTCTGAGAGCCTTGGTAATACCTCTATCCATTGTAATGGAAAAAGGTAAACTGTCGCTACTTGCACAGTGGGAACAAATCAGCGAACCTGTTTGTGGTAGGAAGAAAAAAGTTTCTCTGTCATATTCGCCACAAATACTGCACATAGTAAGGTCAGGCATATATCCACAAATAGAAAGTAACCTCATCTCAAAACAACTTTTGATTAGGGTAGGGGGCTTTTTGTTTTCTGACAATAAATATAGGGAATTTAGTGTTAAGGATAGAACCTCTTTATTTTTCTCACCATCAACAAGTATATTCATTAGTAACTCAGAAAAGTATTGTGCTAAGCACATATTTGCTATATCTTTCCTAAGACCAAAGAATTGTTCCTTTGACTTTGCCTCACTGATAACATATGTATCTCGACCTTTGCTTTCTATTAAGCAAAGTCGAGAATAGGTAAATAGCTGAGTACCGGCACAATTTTGACTTTTTATATTTTTTGCACCTTTAGCAAAGCCTTTGATTATGCCTTTATCTACAGTAAGGGCAGTTACTAGCTTATCTCTTTCACCGATATTCTGTTCTCTCAGTATTAGCCCCTCTGTCAGAGTTTTCATTGTTGTTTTCTAGCTCCTTACCTGTATTTTTAGCTTGTTGTATAGATAGATAGGTTAGGTAATCGTTAACTGCACCACTTTGTAAAAAGTAATTCCATGCATCTGTTTCATTCATATTTATCACCCCTAATAGTATTTTACCTAGGGATAAATATATTGTCAGAAAATTATGGGATTACTGAAAATCATTACTATCAAATCCAAAGCTACGCATTAGATTTTCTTTGTTTCTCCAGTCCTCTTTTACCTTAATCCATGTTTTTAGGTTAACCTTGCAACCAAAGAAGTTTTCCATATCTTGTCTTGCATATGTGGAAATCTTTTTAAGCATTGCACCTTTTTTTCCGATTAAGATACCTTTGTGAGTATCTCTTTCGCAATAAATTGTTGCGTCAATATCCATAAGATTTTTGTCATCACGCATTTTCATTCTTTCAATAACTACTGCTGTGCCGTGAGGAATTTCTTTTTCTGTCAGTCTTAGAATTTTCTCTCTAATCATTTCAGCAGCAAGAACCTTTTCAGGTTGGTCTGTTAGTGTATCATCAGGGAAGAAGTGACCACCTTCTGAAGTGAATTTCTTTAGTTCTTCCTTTAGTTCATCAAGTTTTGAGCCTGTTTCTGCTGATACAGGAACAATAGCATCAAAGTCCATTTCCTTTGAATACTTAATGATTTGTTCCAATATAACTTCCTTATCGTTTATAGTATCGGTTTTGTTAATTGCCAATACACAAGGTAAATCAAGTTTCTTAACCTTTTCAATTAGCATCTTTTCGTTTTCTCTAATTTCCTGACCTGCCTCTGTTACAAGTAAACAAGCATCTACACCGGCAACAGACTCGTTAATTGAACGAACCATATAGTCCCCAAGAGAATTTTTAGGTTTGTGCATACCCGGTGTATCTAGGAAAACCAACTGGTCTTTACCTTCAGTCAGTACACCCATAATTCTTGTTCTTGTAGTTTGTGGCTTTGAAGAAACAATAGCCACTTTCTGACCAAGTAATTTATTTAGAATTGAGCTTTTGCCTACATTAGGTCTGCCAATAATTGCAATAAAGGCTGATTTATCGTTAAAGTTCATATTTGTACTCCTTAATTTTCTGTATCTATTATAATTGAAACAGTAGTTTTATGCAATAATAATCCTTACACAAAAACACGCCACAAGATTGACAGCAGTCTTATCTGTGTGGCGTGAAATATTCTATGATGGATATGATTATTCGTTATCAGGAATGTAGCTGATACTTGCAGGAAGACCAAGCTGTTCCATAACTAATTCTTCTTTTTCTCTCATATGTACTCTTTCAAGTGGTTCCATATGGTCATAACCGAGAAGATGAAGCACACTGTGAGCAGTTAAGTAACCAACTTCTCTCTGAAGTGAGTGACCGTATGTTTCAGCTTGGCTAAGAGCCTTTTCCATAGAAATTACAACATCACCTAAGATATATGCACCGGTTTCAGGGTTCTTGTCCCACACACCGTTTTCACCCATAGGGAAAGATAGTACATCTGTTTCAATATCTTTGTTTCTGTACTGTGCATTAAGTTCCTTGATACCTGCATTGTCAACGAAAGTTACACTAACTTCAGCAGGACCTTGGAAGTTTTCCATTCTCAAAACTGCATTGCAAGTTCTTCTTACTAACATTCTTAGGCCAGTAGGAATTTTTACAGTCTTTTGCTTGTTGGTGATGATTACTCTGATTTTATTTTCTGTCATTTTTCCTTCTCTCCTCAGTCTTAGCATATGCTTTAATAATATCTTGTACAAGGTGATGTCTTACAACATCCTTCTCGCTAAATGAAATGTGTTGTATATCCTTAATATCCTTTAGTACACGAATACAATCCTTCAAACCACTCTTTACTCCACCGGGTAGGTCAATCTGTGTTATGTCACCGGTAATAACCATTTTTGAGTTAAAACCAAGTCGAGTAAGGAACATTTTCATCTGTTCCCTAGAAGTATTCTGTGCTTCATCAAGGATAATAAAGCTATCGTCAAGAGTTCTACCTCTCATATAAGCTAAAGGTGCAACTTCAATGTTACCTCTTTCAACATATTTGTTGTAGGTTTCTGCACCCAGCATATCAAATAGTGCATCGTATAGTGGCCTTAAATATGGGTCAACCTTACTCTGTAAGTCACCGGGTAAGAATCCCAACTTTTCACCGGCCTCTACAGCAGGTCTTGTTAGAATAATTCTGTTAACTTGCTTTGCTCTAAAGGCAGTAACTGCCATTGCAACTGCAAGATAAGTTTTACCTGTACCGGCAGGACCGACACCAATTGTAATAGTGTTCTTTGCGATACTTTGACAGTATCTTTTCTGACCTAAGGTCTTAGGCTTAACAGGCTTACCTTTGCTTGTAATACATACACAGTCGGTGGAAAGTTCTTGTATCTTTTCCTCACTGCCTTCGTTTACAAGGCTCATACAGTATCTAATGTTTTGTTCACTAAGGGCTTCACCCTTGTTGATAAAGGAAAGTAAGCTATCAATAACTTTTACTGCTTTGCTTACACTTTCTGCTTCACCTGAAATTTTTAATTCACTATCTCGACCAATTACATGAACATTGTACTCGTTTTCAATCATTTTGATGTTTTCATCAAAGCTACCGAAAAGAGCAACTGCGTGTTCCATTCTGTCGATGCTGATTATTTGTTCCAAAATAATCCCCCATTTGTTTGATACTAATAAATTATAACACATTTTTTAGTACATATCACCAAAAATTTTTTAGAAATTTTAATTTTGTGATTTTCACTAACAAAAATATATTTTGTAGTTTTTCTGTTGTTTTATTTTGCTATATAATATGTTTACTTATTCATATATAGGTGATAATTAAGTGAATATAAACAAGATGTAAACTTTATATAAATAATATAGTAAAGGTGTTTTTAATAAAATTTAATTAAAGTAAGAAAACTATTGACTTTAGTATGGCTTTATTATATAATAACTATGCTGTAAAGAAAAAAACTTTACAGTTGAAAGGTGAGTCAAATGGAAAAGAACATAGAGAATTCTCTTTTGCTTGACTTTTACGGTGAGCTTTTGACCGATAAGGTTAGATACGCAACTGAGATGTACTATAATGATGACCTCTCACTTTCGGAGATTGCTGATGATATGGGAATTACTCGTCAAGGAGTAAGGGACTTAATTAAGAGAGCCGAAGGTAACCTCCAAACTTTTGAAGAAAAATTAGGATTACACAAGCGTTTTGTTGAAACTCAAGAAGGACTTTCTAAACTGAAAAAGTCACTTGAAGAAACAAAATGTGTTTTAGATAAAGAAGATAAAAGTTCGGTTATTGCTAAGGTCGATGAAATGACTTTGGTTGTAAATGAACTGCTAAATCAAGAATAGGAGGTAAGTCCTGTGGCATTTGAAGGTCTTTCTGATAAGCTAAGTAATGCTTTTAAAAAGTTAAAAAATAAAGGTAAACTTACTGAAAGTGATGTTAAAGAAGCTATGCGTGAAGTGCGATTGGCACTTCTAGAGGCTGATGTAAACTTTAAAGTTGCTAAGAACTTTACTAACAAAGTTACTGAGAGAGCTATCGGTCAGGATGTTATGGAAAGCCTAACTCCTGCACAGATGGTTGTTAAAATAGTAAATGAAGAACTGACTGCACTGATGGGTGGAGAAGAAGAAAAGATTAAATTCGCATCTAAGCCACCAACAGTAATTATGATGTGTGGTCTTCAGGGTAGTGGTAAAACTACTCATACTGCTAAACTTGCAAAAATGCTAAAATCACAGGGTAGAAGACCTTTGCTTGTAGCTTGTGATATTTACAGACCTGCTGCTATTGACCAGTTAAAGGTTGTTGGTGCAAAGGCAGGAGCTCCTGTATTTGAAATGGGCAAGAAGAACCCTGTAAAAATTGCAAAAGAAGCTATTAAACATGCTAAAGACTACGGTAATGATGTAGTTATCCTTGATACTGCCGGTCGTCTTCACATTGATGAAGAACTTATGGAAGAACTAAAGAATATTAAGAAGGAAGTTAATCCTGATGAAATTCTTTTGGTTATTGACTCAATGACAGGTCAGGACGCAGTTAATGTTGCTAAGTCATTTAATGACTTGCTTGAAATCACAGGTGTTATCTTAACTAAGTTAGACGGTGATACTCGTGGTGGTGCAGCACTTTCTGTTAAGGAAGTTACAGGCAAACCAATTAAGTTCTGTGGTACAGGTGAAAAGCTTGAGGATCTAGAAGTTTTCCACCCTGACAGAATGGCAAGCCGTATTCTTGGTATGGGCGATGTGCTTACTCTTATTGAAGATGTAGAGGCAAAGCTTGATGAAAAGAAAGCTGAAGCAGTTGCCAAGAAAATGATGGAAAACAAGATGGACTTTAACGATTTGCTACAACAGTTTGAGCAGATTAAGAAGATGGGTCCTATTAAGGGCATTTTGGGTAAGATTCCGGGACTTGGAAAACAACTTGAAAATGCCGATATTGATGATAGACAAATTGACTGGTGTGAGGCTATTATTTACTCAATGACACCGGCCGAAAGAGAAAAGCCAAGCCTAATTAATGCCAGTAGAAAGAAGAGAATTGCTGCCGGTTCAGGTAGAAAGGTTGAAGAAGTTAACAGACTTCTAAAGCAACTTGAACAAATGCAGAAAATGATGAAACAGTTTACCGGTAAAGGCAAGAAAGGCAAACGCAGAGCCATGATGAAAGGTATGCCAAACTTAAATGAACTTGGTGACCTAGGCAATATGGGTGGAAACGGAATGCCACCAATGGGTGGAGGTTTTCCATTCTAACAAATAGTTATTATCCAATTAATTTTGGTGATATAGATACTTAATATGGAGGTGAAAATATAATGGTAAAGATTAGACTAAGAAGAATGGGTGCTAAGAAGTCTCCTTTCTACAGAATCGTAGTTGCTGACTCAAGATATCCTAGAGATGGTCGTTTCATCGAAGAAATCGGCACATACAATCCTCTAACAAATCCTTCAACAGTTAATGTTGATGCTGATGCAGTTAAGACTTGGATTGCAAAGGGTGCACAGCCTACAGATACAGTTAAGGCATTGTTAAAGAAGGAGGGTATTCTATAATGACAGAATTACTCACAATCATTGCCAAAGGTCTTGTTGAAGAACCTGACAAGGTTTCTGTAACTCAGGACGAAAAGGACGCTGAAGGCGTTACTGTATATCATATTCATGTTGCTGAAAGTGATATGGGTAGAATTATCGGTAAGCAAGGCAGAATTGCTAAGGCTATCCGTACAGTAGCTCGTTCTGCAGCTATCCGTAATAACGAAAGAATCTCAGTTGAAATCGACTGATATTCCAAAAATAACCCCCAATATGGGGGATATTTTTATGCAGAAAAAGAACTGACCCAAGTAGTTTTACTTGAGTCAGTTTTTGCTTTTGTTAATTTAGTTTATTAAGATTGTCTTGTTTTACTGTCAATCTTAAAGATTACTTTCTTGAATTTGTCACCAAGAGTTTCTTTTTCACTGTTACTGTTAAAATTCTTTGGCTTAACAAGTAAATATAAACCGTATGATGAGAACATAATCATTACAATAAAGTATGTAAGTACATATTGGCTCTTACCTTCAAACAATGTGTGGTAAATAAAACCACCGGCAAGACCTGTCAAAATCATAATTGTTTCTGCTGAACATCTCTTTTTGATTAATCCTGCAACACCGATTGCAAATAGAATAAATGTAATCATCTGGAAGAAATCAAAGTAGTCATATAGGAACTTATTTATCTTGCCATTGTAAATACTGTATAGTGTTGTATTTTCTTTAACTTCACCAAAGTAATGACCCTTAACTTGACTTACCCATAAACTTTCGTATGATGGTTCATTCCATTGTGAAAGAATTTTCTTGCTAAAGAAATTGTTTCTGTAGTGAGAGTCTTGCTTAAATTTATTTAGTCTTTCTTTTATATCTGTCTTAGCCCATGTGTCAGCTTGTTTATTGTCTAAGTTAGCATTTAAGAACTTTGACTTTGCCATATCATTGTACCAACCCGGAGCCATAGCAGATTCGTTTAAACCGGCATCTAAGTAAAGAATTTGGTCAACACCTTTACCAAAGTCAACACCACTTCTCTTTTCATAGCTCATAATAACCAGGTTAAATGAACCAACAGAAATCAAAACTACAAATGCAATAGAAACAAAGTGTAACCACTTTTTATTCTTAATAATGTAAATTAGAAGTGCAATACAAATAGCTACCAGCCAAATCATATTGTTGTACTTTGCTACAACTGAAAGTGCCATCAATAGTGATGCAGGTAGTAGGTTTAAGTAGTTGCGTTTTTCTTCACTTTGCATAAATCTGATTACAAAGTAACAAGCCCACATTGCTGATGCAATACCGATAATATTACCGTAAACAAATGTTGTAAATAAAATACCTTGAATACAACCGGCTAACATAAATACTGTAATAAATGTAACTGACTTACTCTTAAACAGTCTTTTGCTGATTGCTACAATAGCAATGTAAAGAGCAGTTAAAGCCAGTACATTAAATACTTGCATTGGCATTGAAGTTGTTGTACCGAAAATTCTGTAAACAATTTCACTTATGAATACAAAACCAAGTTGGAATGGATAAATCTTGTAGTAACTAACATTGTTATAGAAAGTATCATTACTTGCCTGGAATGATTGATAGTTACCTTTCGCTGCTTCCATAGCAGTTTGAGTAACTGTGCCTGAGTCAGCAGCAGGAACACTCTGTGCCATAAATATCCATATAAATCCAAGTGTTACGGTGTAAACCGAAAGTCCAACTACTAATGCTAAATCGGAAACTTTCTTGAAAACATTGGCGTATCTGCTTAGTGCAAAAACTAACAAGAAAAATCCACCAAGTAAAAAGAAGTTCATTACCAGGTCATCATAGTTAAACTGAATAACTTCTCCACCAAAGTTAGCACTGTCAAATTCACTGGTTTGTAATACCGACATTATTGCCACATAACCAAAGAAAATAAAGCAAAGAATTGTGATACCATATGAGCATATAGTCTCAAAAAGATTTTGCTTTTTTAGGTTAGGGGCAACTACTTTTTCCTTTTTATTAGAAGGAAGTTTTTTTGAATTGTCCATAATAAAAAATCCTTTTCTTTTTTCTACTTATAAATTATATCTAAAATATAACATAAATTCAAGTGTGTATGTGCTAAAATGATATGACCCAATAAAAAAGAGGAGTAACTTCAAAATATGGTATAATGGAATCGCTCAAAAACATTAACCTAAGAAAGAAGTACTCCTCATGAAT
>Ga0326513_10001022_pt1 | contig 22951 bp, 29 predicted proteins | sample 2_2465_0518_D_FD_203654 | JGI IMG/M metagenome (GOLD analysis project Ga0326513, IMG submission 203654) | Bovine rumen microbial communities from UC Davis, California, United States - 2_2465_0518 | ecosystem: Host-associated > Mammals > Digestive system > Stomach > Rumen | place: USA... | reverse complement strand
TTCCTCTGTTAATACATTAAATTTTGAAATTCTCGTTTTTCCACTGCCCAACGTGGGGCAGTCCTCGGAACAGGGCGCAGACACCAACCGACTGAACGCCCAACCAAAGCCAAACCCCACGAACGGCAATAATAAATTACAAACCATGCCCGCAAAGCCATTCAAGGAAATACGCCTGCACCCTGAGCAGCCCGACTGCTGCAACGAGTGTCCACTGCTCGGACTCATACCCGAGTCGGAGCGAGAGTTCGGGAGCCAGGAGACACTGGTGTGCCTGGGCACCCGTCACGCCATGAACGCCCGCATTGCCCGCTCGCGTGCCAGCGCCCACGATACCAAGCACCCACTGAAGCGGTGGTGCGATGACGAGTGGGAGCGATGGCAGGAGGAGCCGTACTTCGGCAAGTTGCCGGTGCGCAAGATAGACGTCAGCCGCTACCGCGACCCGTGGGAGCGTTCGCAACAGTTACCCATAATTTTCCACCGTGGACGCAAACAAAAAGAGAAATGATAAAAGTAAAGAACAACGAAGGAACCTACTACATCAACGAGAGGCAGTATTCATTCATCGAGGACACTATGCACGAAGACGGTGACCGCATTGTGATTTGTGCAGACTGGCACAAGGGCAACCTGAAGGAAGCGAGCAAGGGTCTTTGTATCCGAAATGTTGAGAGCGTAGAGGTGACAGACCGAGTGTTTCACAAGGTCGAAAGCGATAAACAATCTCACTACATGAAAATATAAAATACAACCGATTATGGCAAAACCAAAGACCGCAAGCACATACTCCTCGGAACTGAAGCGCATGATAAAGGAACGCACGGGTGCCGACATGGAGGCGTGGCTCATGCCCCAGGTGAGGGCCACGGCATCCAATATGGTCATCCTGGACAAGATACAGGTGGAACTGGAGGGGGTGAAGTCGTTCGTGTCGGTAGTTGACGGCAGCACGGGTCAGAAGAAGAGCGAAGTGTCGCCCCTGCTTCCGCATTACGACAAACTCCAGCGCACGCTGCTCATGCAGTTCGAGGCGCTGGGGCTGAACTATTCCACCACCCCGTCGAAGGTGAAGGAAGACACCCGCAAGGGAGTGGACGAGAAAGACCCAATGGTTCGATATTACGAAACAAAGAAGACATAAATGGCCGAACAACTGACACTATTCAAGGACGAACTGCCCAAGCGCCCGCCGGTGAGGAAGCCGTCGGGAGGAAGTGCAAACCCGATCGTGTTTCGCGACTACGATTCGTATGTGGCGAAGTTCATCGACAATGAGAAGACGACAGACGACACCTACACGCCGCGCGATGTGTTCGACGCTGTGGTGAAGTATGTGGGCACTGTGGTGGACATGAAGGACAAACTCATCCTGCGCCCATTCTATCCGGGTGGAGACTATGAGAACGCCGACTACCCCGAGAGCGGGGTGGTCATAGACAACCCGCCCTTCTCCATGTTCACGAAGATTTGCGCATTCTATTCCGCCTACGGCATCCCGTTCTTCCTGTTTGGTCCGGGTCTGACCATTGCCAGCTGCTGCAAGTATTGCACGGCGGTCATCATCTCGGAGCAGATAACCTTCGACAACGGGGCGAAGATAAAGTGTAATTTCGCAAGCAACCTATACGGCGACACACTCATCACCACCGCCCCATTGCTCGACCAACTGCTCAAGGCGTGCCCAAGTCAGGACACGAAGGTGAACCTGCCGAAATACGAATACCCCGAGAACATACTCAGCGTCTCAGACATGCAAACGATATGTCGTGGGGGTATCCCTTTCGCAGTTTCGCGGCATGATGCCGCAGTGGTCCGCGACTTAGACCTCCACCCCAAAGGTGGGGGTCTATTCGGGGACCATTTCTTGCTCTCTGCCGCCAAGGCTGCCGCCAAGGCTGCCGCCAAGGCTGCCGCCAAGGCGTCAGCCATTAACATAATACCAATACAACTATCACCCCGTGAGCGCCGCATCGTGGAGCGCCTGGGAGAAAAACAAAGCGAAGCATGCAACTACCTTTGACACCGACGAAGGGGAGATATGGGTTCATCCAAGACCATATCGAAAAACGGATTGTTTTTTAGTGTATAAAAATTAGTTATGAATAAAGCGTGTAAGAATTGTGAACATATGAGGTACATACCGAGAGAGAAACCCTATGGTATGGGTTTCCATTGGTGTGATAAATATGAGGATGCTATTACCGAGGTGAAATACTGCGAGAAAAGAACAAGAAAAAGCATAACATGACCAAAGAAGAAAAACAACGGGTGCACGATGTGCTGGCGGAAATGCTGCCGAAGCAATGGTGCGACGTGCTGAGCATAGAGGACAGGCTGTGCGTGTACCTGGAGGGACTGGTGAACAGTCCCGAGGAGCACAACGCCTACGAACTGCTGGGCGCGGTGAAGTTCCTGCGCCTGCTGCGCACCTACGAAGTGGACCGCGAGGCATTCCGCGACGTGGTGATGAAATACGAGGGCGAATGGGAAGAGAGGAACGGAGCGTGGCGCCATGTGGACGGAGGACTGAAACACCCCGGCAACACCGGGCCGACATACTACCGGCTGCAACCCTTCCAAGTGTTCGTGCTTGCCTCGATGTTCGCCATGCGGGCATGGGTTAGCACGGAGGTGAGAGTGGGCACGCGCCCACTGCTGCCCACAGAACGCGAGGGCGAGGATGGCTACATCTACGACCTGCGCCGCCTGTGCACGGAGTTCACCTTCTACACCCCACGAAAGACAGCCAAGACGCAGCTCTCGGCCTTCATTCAGTTTTGGTTCTTTATGTCCGGCGATGAAAACGCCGAGTGCTACTGCTGCGCGAATGCTTCATCTCAAAGCGCCATACTTTTTAACAGGTCGAAGGACCTAATCCGGCAGATGGACCCCCACGAGCGGCGCATACGCTTCACCGCCTCGCAGGTGAACTGGAAGCCTGGCCAATTCAGATCGGCATCGCTGACTGCCCTCTCGGCTGGCGGCAAGACGAAGGACGGACTGTTTGCGCAGTTGTGCTCGGCCGACGAGTTCGGCAGCGCGGCCTACGTGAACGGAGCAAGCGACATGGGAAAGTTGGTGAGCGTGGTGGAGTCCTCAATGGGACCACGGCGCGAGCCCATGACCTTCATCTCCACCACAGCCGGCATCATACGCGAGGGACCCTTCATCGACAAACTGCGCGGCATGAAGCGACTGCTGGAGGCAGAACTTGACCCCAACGCAGCCCACGAACTGAGCACCGACCGCCAGGCGTGCCTGCTGCTGGAGCCCGACGAGTGGGAACAGCAAGACGAAGAAGTGCTGCTCACCTCGAAACTGGTGCGCCGCAAGGTGAACCCCATGCTGGGCATCATTGTGCAGCACTCGTTCTACGATGACGAGATAGCAAAGGCGCGGCAGAACCCCGAGAAGAAGAACGAGGTGGTGTCGAAGTTGTTCAACGTCTACCAAACGGGGCGCGTGCAAGAATGGGTGAAGCCCGAAGAGGTGCGCGCCATCCAGGTGGAGCGACGCATCGACGACTGCACGGCAGCCGAAGGTTGGCTCACCTTCACCGGCATGGACTTCTCGAAGGGTGACGACCTGAACGGCTGCGCCTTCCTCAGTTACAACCCCAACACGGGCGAGTTCTTCGGAGACATGGATGTGTATGTGAGCGAAGAGGCCGTCAACCAGTCGCCCATCCGCGAGCTGTGGCAGAGGTGGGCCTCCGAAGGTTGGGTGACCATAGTGCCCGGCAAGACCTTCGACCCCTCGTGGCCCGTGAACCGCATCATGCAACTGCACCAGCGGGGCGTGGACTTCATCACATTCGGGTATGACCCATACAACGCCAAGACGGTGGTCAACGCCATGACGCAGTGGGTCTTCGACATGGGAGCCGACCCCAAGCAAGTGGTGGTGCCCGTGCGGCAGAACTTCGCCACCTATTCGCCCGCCGTGAAGGAGTTCGACTATATGGTGAAGCGCAGCCGAGACGACGGAGCGGGGCATCGCATTGCCGACCCGCTCGTCCACTTGTCGAAGAACCCCCTGTGGCCGTACTGCTTTGGCTGCGTCATGCTTCAGGAAAGCAACGACGGCATGGGCAACCTCAAACCCGTGAAGCGCGACAACGGAGCCGCCACGAAGGTCGACCCCGTGCAGATGCTGCTCTCGGCACTCATATTGTATGACGCAGCGGAAAGTCAAATCAACTAAAAACGACAAAGACATGGAACAATTCCCCGGACCAATACGGAAGAAATGGATAACTAAGGAAAGAAAGAGCGACGCCAAGCGCAAGGGAGTGGTCAAGAGCGAGTGCCTGGTGCTGAACAGGGCGCAGCGCGCATGGCTGCGCCAGTGGTTCCCCACGGTGGAGAACCGCATCCTGCAACAAGAGATGGGCATCAGCCACTCGTCGCTCCACCGCCTCGCGCGTCGGTTGAAACTGACCAAGAGCGCGGAAGGGATGCACGGCATCCTCAGTCGGAAGGCAAAGGAAGTGGTGAAGCAACTGGAAGCCAGCGGCTACTACGAAAGCCTGCGAGGACGGGGGGCATCGCCCCGTTCGCTCGAAGGGACGGCGCGCATGTGGGAGGAGATAAGAGCTGGCAAGAGAGAAATGCCGCTGGACATACTGAAGCGAAGAGACCCCGACAAGTATGCCAACCGCGCGCGGCGCATAGGCGAGGCGCACCGCGCCATGATACGGAGGGAACGGATGCGAATTGCGTGCGGACTGCCGCGCAAGACCAAACTGCGCACAGTGGTGGAGAACCCCTACACATCGCGCCAGCGCAACCACCGCTACCACGCCCTGAAGCATGGGTACTTCGTCATGAAGGACTGCACGGAGGCGAGTGGCGAACGCTACAACATATACTACGACCAGGACACGCAGCGCAGCGAACGGCTGGAGCGCAACCTCATTGCGGACGGCTTCCACCTGCGCGAGTGGACTGCATAATGTTAAACCCATAAAATTAAAAGACTATGACAAGAGAAGAAGTTACAAAGTTTTGGACGGATGTAACCGCCGTTGTATTGACTGCATTTGCCGACGTTTCCGACGAATTGGCGGACCGCATTAAAGAGGCAAAAGGGGAACCCTCCGAAGAGCAAAATGACGCATTTTGCGATATTGTGGACACCATTGTCGAAAATATAGTGAGCCGCATGAGTGACGAAGACTTATCCGAAATGTAGGGAGTATGAAGACACGCATTTATCTCAGTGGAAAGATGACCGGCCTCACACGCGAGGAGGTCATGTACAGATTTGCGAAGGCAGAGATGGAGCTCCGACACGAAACGGGAGCCACCATTGTGAACCCCTGCCGCGTGTGGGCATTCCGTTGCCCCAGGTTCTACCGCATCATGGAGTGGCTGTTCGGCAAGTCCAACGCCTACACCCTGGTGCTGCTGTATGACTTGTGGCTGCTCTCGCGCTGCCAGCGTGTCCACCTCATTGGTCCCGACTGGCAGACCAGTCGCGGGGCAGTGACCGAGGCACACTTTGCGCAGGCCGCCCGTATGGTGGTCACGATGGAAATCTACGACAAGAACCGAAAAAAGAAATAACAATGACCAAGAAGGAATTCTACGAAGAGGCGGTGCTCAGAGTGGCAGCCGCACTTGTGAAGGTGCTCGACGAGACCTCGGAGGGCATCCTCGACAACCCAGGTGCAAGGACCAAACTGGCGGACACAGCGCGCGAAGTGGCGCACGAACTGACGGCTGCCTGCTATGGAGCGGAACGACCCAAACCGAAGGTGGAGCCAGGCGACAATATGGAGTGGCACTCGATGGAGGAAGGCACCCCGCAGCAGCGCTCCATGTACCTAATCGCAGAGAACAGGAACGGCACGCCATTCTGCCGCATTGCGCAGTACGACCCCAGGCGCGACCTGTGGAGGCCGTGGGAGTCGCCCTTTCGTGGGGCTATGTCGCCAACCTACCTCGGAGAACCACTCACGGACGAGCAACTCTCATACGTTACGCACTGGATGCGCGTAATTGCGCCCGAAACCATCCAACCTGCGGACGAAGACTGACCGAAGCAAAGGCACCCACGTCGGGTGCCTTTCTTTGTTTCGATACGTCCATAAACGGGGCGAAATACACAAAAAAGCGGGCAAAATACTAAAAAGTTAAACAAAAATACAAAATAAATGAATAAAAATTTGCACAATTCGAAGAAACGTATTACCTTTGCAACAGATTCAAGAAACAAATAACAACTTAACAAGGGCGGCAACCTATAAGCGGCAACAAGAAAATGAAGACTTACACCAACGCAACGACAGCAGACCTCCGCAACAAGGTAAACGAATGGAAGGAAATGACCGAGTGCAACGAGCACAGCGACCTCCTCTGCGACATGGCGATTTTCTTTGAAATGGGCAGCGAGTATGTGAACTACTTCTTCGACCTCTCCATGAAGAACGGACTAACACTGGACGAGTGCAACGCACGATACGAAAAGAAAAAGGAAATGCTCGAAGGTATCAGAACACAGCACGGAGAAATGGTCTACAACTTTATATTAAAAGCATTCTAAAAACAACCGGGGGAGGGGAAACCCTCCCCACCATAACAAACAAACAACAAAAACACCGGCGGCAACGGGTAACAGCGGCACAAAAGAAATGAAGTATTTCGTATTTAAGGTCGAGGGCATAAGCGACTACGAGGTCGTAACCAGTGAAAGCATGGAGCAGGCAGAGAAAGAAACGGGCCGCAAGTGCGTGGCCGCCTTCATGTACAAGGAAGACGCCGATGGCTTCGTATATGAATATAACAATATGTGGAGATAAAACAAAGGCACAAGACCATGAACACCCAAGACACAAACACCACGCACCGCTTCATCGTAAGCGAGCAGGCCGACATCATAGACAAGAATGGCCAGTGGTCCGGAGTTAGGGAAATAAGCGTGCCATTAAACATCGAGGGCGGCAAGCGCCCCAACCGCGCCAGCTTCCTCGAATGGTTGCAGACTGTGTTCCCCCTGTGCGACTGGCAAGCCGACGACGGCACGGACTGGGACGAAGACGCCGCCACCGATTACTGCCAATACGTGGCAAATATAGACGACGCCGACGCGTCGCACATATACCTCGCAGTATATAACGCAATTAAAACAAATTAAAGACGGAACAATGACAGAAGAACGGAAACAAATGACGCGCGACAAGATAGGCGCGCGTGTGCTCGCCCTGCGGAAGTTGGCGGGGCTGAGCCAGGAAGAACTGGCCGCGCGCTCGGGATTGCAGCGCACCCACATCTCGCGCATAGAGATGGGAAAGTACACGGTAACGCTGGACACACTCCAGGCAATAGCGGAAGCGCTGGGCATGACGGTGGACATCATCGACCCCAAACTTGCGGACCTCGCGCCGCTGAAGACACTCTAAAACACAACCAGGGGAGGGGCAACCCTCCCCGACATAACAAACAAACAACCAAAACACCGGCGGCAACGGATAACAGCGGCACAATACTATGAATAAGGCAAGAAGAAAAGAGATTGAGAAAATCTACGACGAACTTTGCGGACTTCAAGAGCGCATGCGCGAGTTGTCAGACGAAGAGCAAGAGGCATACGACAACCTGCCCGAAGGAATACAGGAAAGCGAAAGGGGAGAAGCCATGAGCGAATGCGCCTGGGAACTGGACTACATTACGACGGATTTAGAAGACTTGGCCAGCAGGCTGCTGGAAGTCACGGAACAATACTAACCGCAAACCACAAGCCAACCACAACCGCAGGGCACCCCACGAAGGGGTGCCTTTTTTGTTTTGGTAAACCTTCGGGCATGATGGGCGCGTATGGTATGAAAAGCACGACGATATTATGCGCCATGCTGGTGACGCTGGCGGGATGCAAGACGCACGAACGCATTGTGGAGGTGGAACGGGTACGGACCGACACCACCTACATCACGAAGCACCAGCGCGACAGCGTGTGGCTGCACGACAGCATCCACGTGAAGGACAAGGGCGACACGGTGACCATCGAGCGGTGGCACACCAAGTACATCGAACGCACAACACACGACACCATCTACCAAGCCACTCACGACACGCTGCCCCTGCCCTACCCGGTGGAGGTGGTGAAAAAGGTGGAGAAGCCACTCACATGGTGGCAGCGCATGAGGCTGCACGTGGCGAACATCGTCCTGCTGCTGTTGGTCATCTATGGCGGCGCGAAGCTGTGGAAGTTGTACCGACGGTTGAAACCCTGAAGCGGCTGTTCTTTCATTGTTTGTTTTGTCATGATATTTTTGCCCCTGGTCACGAGTTGGCCGGGGGATTTTCGTGGCAAAAAGTAATAATTTTATATTATCTAAATGCGAAAATCGCATATTTTGAGAGGAGGTAAACCCAGCGCACAATGTGGGGCGATATGTAGAAATAACTGCGAACACATGAACATACCATTCGAGGACATATCGACCATCCTGGCGCTCTTCGTGAGCGGTGGGGGGTTGGGCGTGTTAATAACATGGCGCTACAAACTGCGCCAAGAGAAGGCAACAACCCATCAGGCAGAGGCCGAGGCCATGAGCGCCGAGAACAATGCAACAAAGGAAGTGCAGGACATATACCAGGAACTCATCGAGGACATCAAGCGCGACCGCGACGAGCAGAAGGCATACATCACGGAGTTGAAAGACGACCGCCAGCATCTACGGCTGGAGCGCGACGAACTGCGCGACCGCATAGACGAAACGGACAAGCGCGTGCGCGAACTTCAAGTACAAGTAACCAAGAACGAGAAGATGGTGGAGAGCATGCGCCCTTTTATGTGTGGCCGCATGGGTTGCCCCAATCGCACGCTCGTGCTCATATCGGCCGACGGGGAATGTAAGCCCACGAAGTCAAAACCCAAACCCGAAATAAAATGACTATCTCACTAAAACAAGGCAGCAAGGGCGGCGCGGTGAAGCTCGCCCAGCGACTGCTCCATCTGTATCAGGATGGCATCTACGGCCCCGCCACTGCGGAAGCCGTGCGCGAGTTCCAAAAGACCAACGGACTGAAGGCCGACGGGGTGATAGGTCCCAGCACCTGGGCACGCCTCGTGGGGTTCCTGTTGTTACCCTCGAAGCGAGTCATCACGGAGATAATAGTGCATTGCACCGCCACGCCAGCCGGCAAGGACTACACCGTGGACGACATCACGCGCTGGCACAAGCAACAAGGCTGGAGCACCATCGGCTACCATTACGTGGTGTACCGCGACGGCACCATCCACACGGGGCGCGACGTGGACACCATCGGGGCACACTGCAACGGCCACAACGCCCACAGCATCGGCGTGGTGTACATAGGCGGCGTGCAGCGCGACGGGAAGACGCCCAGCGACACGCGCACATGGAAACAGCGCGAAGCTCTGAGCGACCTGCTCTTCGACCTCCACATCATGTACCCAGGCGCGAATGTCTACGGCCACCGCGACTTTGATAAGGGCAAGGCCTGCCCGTCGTTCGATGCCCGCAATGAATACAGCACACTCTTTTCCTCATAGTTTGAATGATTATTTTGGCGGTAAACCCTCGCAGTGATTGCGGGGGTTTAGTATGGGAAGACTCTCTGAATACATAAACGGCCCCAGCGGCTCGCGTACCGCGTTCCTGTCGGGAAGCGCTGGAGGAGGACAGGTGGAAGTCATCGGCGCAGAGCAAGTGAGCGCCATGATGGCGTCATTGTTGACCAACGAGCCCACAATGGACCGCATGGTGCGCCGTCTCATTGCGCAGAAAACGCGCGAAGCTCGCAACCGCGTGAGCCGCGACATGGCTGGGTACATCAAGGACGATCCCCGCAAGGCAGCGCGAGCCGTAAAGCACATGGTGTATAAGACGCTGTTCGGCTCCAACATCAGCATCCTGTCGAAGCGCAAGGCATCGAGCACGCGCGCGACGCTGAAGCGCGAGCGCAAGTTGGACGGCAACCCCAGGCAGTGGGGTGGCAACCGACGCCCACGCAGTCAGCGCACGGAACAGATGGACTCATACTTCGGAGCCGACCGTGGCTTCGTGCTGCGTTTCCTCAGTTCCGGCACCACGCAGAGGCAGACGCGCTTCGGAAATCGTGGCACCATTGCCGAGAGCGGCATGTTCGGGCGCATCGCACCCTGGCACATGGAGCAAGCCATCCAGGAGGTGAACGAGGCTATTGTAGAGTATATAAACAAACAGGCAAATGGCTAAGAATGATATTTTGGTTCGCTGGAAAGCGGACACCAGCAACTACGACGCGAACATAGCGAAGGCGCGGCGACAGCTCGACGGCTTTGCGAAGGACAACCTGTCGGCGGGTGGTGCCATGAAGCAGCTCACGCAGAGTGCCCTGGGCGCTGCGGCCAAGTTTGCGAGCTTTGGTGCTGCCATTGCTGGCGCTATGAAGGTGGCGAAGGATGCCTTCATGAGCAATGAGCAGCAGTTGGACGAGTGGAACCGCACCATTGAGTCATCGAAAAGCGTTTACAATGGTTTCCTCGACGCGCTGAACACGGGGGACATGAGTGGCTTCTTCCAAAACATTGACGACATCGTAGCGGCAGCCCGCCAGGCATACAATGCACTGGACGAACTTCAGACCTTCAACGCATTCAACCAGCGCAACGTGGCGCGCACACATCGCGAAATGACGGAGGCATTGGTGGCAGTTCGTGAGGGAACAGGCACAAAGGAACAGGCGAAGGCAGCCGCCAAAGCATACAAGGAACAACTGCGAGAGCGCCAGCGCCTGGAGTCGCAAGCGTACAAGGAATACGTCAACAAGTTGGCACAAGAGCGAGGCGTGAGCGGTGATGACCTTATGAAGGCGATGTCCGGCTCTTACGGTAATTATGCAGACTTAAAGGCCAAACCCTTGTCCGGGAAACGCACCACGGTCACTGGTTCCGCGCTTTGGGGCGGTCTTCAGTCCACCACGGAATCCTATGCAGTCAACGAGACCGAACGATTGGGCGAAGCACTTCGCCGTCTTAATGACACGGAACTCCAACAGTTGCAAGCACTCGGTGCCCAAGCCGACAAAACAGGCGATGAAATAGCACAAGTTGACCGCACACTCATGCGCTACATGGGGCGCAGCGGTTCGGGTTCTACCACGGGCAGAGGTGGTGGTCGAGGTTCGTCCGGCTTCTCCTCGTCCATCAAGGAGCCAGCACTGCTGACGGCAGCCTTCGAGGGAAGCATCCCAAGCATGCAGGAATTGCGCAAGCAGTTGGCAGCATTTAAGCAGGCGGCAGACAACGCCACCACATCATACGAACGCATCAACGCCGAAAGCGGCGCGGCACGAGTGGAGCAACAGATAGCCGCGCAGCCGCTCGCACTGAAGGCTGGCCTCGACATCGACACGGCTATGGCTGTGCAGGAACAATGGGAGGGCGGTCTGCGCGAACAAATAGAGGAGGCACTCAACGCCGACGCGCTGCGCCTGAAGGCATCGCTGGAAATAGACCCCGACCAACTGAAGGAGGTCACCACCGACGCGAAGAAGATGGGCGACAACTGGCAGGCAGCGGGGCAGGCCATCCAGGCAGTAGGCAGCGCCATGAACGCCATCGAAGACCCGGCCGCGAAGGTGGCGGGCACCATAGCCGAAGCCATAGCCAGCATCGCAATGGGTGCCGGTCAGGCCATCGCCAGCCACGGCGGACGAATGGAGAACGGAGGCCCCTGGGCGTGGATAGCATTCGCCGCAGCCACCACCGCCACCATGATAGCCACCATCGCATCCGTGCGCAAGGCCACGTCACACGCTGACGGCGGTATCATCCCCGGCAACAATCTGAGCGGGGACAACCGCCTCGCATGGGTCAACAGCGGCGAGGTGGTGCTCAATGCTGCGCAGTCCGACACGCTGGCAGCAAGGTTGCAAGGCGAGAATGGTGACTACCAGCCGCGCAATAGCTACATCAGCGGGGAGCAAATTGTAACAGTCGTTAACGCCTACGGCCGTCGCACTGGTCGCGGGGAAATACTGAGGTAACAATGACATCTAACATTTGGAATTTGGGCTGGACGATAACCACGAAGAGCCTGCACGGGCACCTGTATGTGGTGAATATCTACACGAAGGACGCGGTGTCCTCCGTCCAAGCACTCATACCAGCCGCCACCGCCTTCGAGTTCCAAACGGAGACAAGCGAGGACGTGCTTACGCCCGTAAGGGGAAGCACTGGTTACGTCCGTTATATATTCGACGGCAACACCTACGACGTGATGCCCGAAACGATGACGGACAGATATGTGGAGGTAACGCGCGACGGCGATGTGTTTTGGCAGGGATTCTTGAAGGCTGAGACCTTCGACGATGTGTACGACACCATCACGCACGAGGTGGCCATCCCATGCCATTCACTTCTCGACGCTTTGGCGTATGTCAATATCGACATCCCAGTGAGCGACCCCACGGCCGTCACCTTCAAGCGCATGGTCGTGGACGCATTCGACGCGCTTATGGGAGAGCAGACCACAATCCTGGATTATCTATTCTTCCCTCGCGCTGGCAGTGGTAGTACCTTCCACTTCCCGAGCAACGTCGAGCAATCATATGGCGATGTGCTGAGTGTTCCCCTGTGGTGCTATGGTTTTTGCGACTATGACGAGGAAAGCGCAGACGCAAACACAAACGGGTTTGTCGGTTGGTCGTGGCTGAAGGTGTTCGAGGAATACATGAAAATCCTCGGCACATCCATGCACGTCGCAGCCGGTAGTCTATACATGACCATCCCAACCGTGGAGGATGACTATTCGCGCTATTCGTGGGAGCGTATGCGGAACGGCGGCGCGTCTGTCAACGTGTACGGGCGCAAACTGAGCCTTCTCGACGAGGTTGCATTCGAGTCAACCAACAACACGACATCGGTAACGCCGCCCATGCACTCGGTGAAGTTTTCGCTCGGTTGCAGGTCGTTTGAGTATGGTGCCAAGTTCGACAAGGACAAGCTGTACGACACGGTAACGTATCAGACCTTTCCGCATGGCGACTATTACTACCAAGACGGGTACACGGGAAAAACATGGCAGCCGAACTTGTCACTGGTGCAAAATGTAGCATCCATTGCGGTGTTTGACGTTTGGAAGCAGTCGGAAGATGACGAGCACAAGACATATTCATGGAAATACGGCATACGAGTGGAGGGAAACACAGCAGCCAAGCCGCAGACACCATACAGGAGCGACTGCGTGGAGGCCTTCACCCTTACGGGCATAACTCCATTTAACGGTAAGGAGGGCGGCATTTTTGAGTCGGGCCTATTGATTAACGGCTCGGCCACAAAATGGCTGGTCCCCGACACATCGGCAAACCCGTACATCGTTGCATCGCTACACCTGTCAGGTTATTGGTGGGTAGGTGGTCGCTGGATGAGCGACGCCGAGGCTGCCTCCCTGGGAAATGAGCCGGTGTTCTTGCTCTACCTCGACGAAGGTGGAAAAATAAAGGACAACGCCAATTTGACAAGCGAAGACTACCTTCTCCACTCTGACAAGGGCGGCTACCTTATGCCGTTTGGTGCTCAGTATGGACTTACACCCACGGACATTGTTGGCGTTCCTGTTCTCAAAATATACGAGCCTTTCGGCTATCAGTCGGGCGAGTTCCAGGTAATAACCGACCTAAGCCTCGAATACACATCACAAGAACCATCGCAAAAAATAGAGTACGGAGTCAATTCAAGTTGGGCGGGGGCATGGCGTCATGTGCGATTTACGGGTGAGTTTTCGATAATAGCCAACGCGAAGGGGCAGGGCGAATACGAACTCGACCTAAATATCAGCAACGCGACAGCCAACCCAGGAATGGAATGGTATGCGCCGCCAGCTTATTTGGTGCTCGGCCCCTTTTATGCGTTTTCGATTTATGACAAACCGCTTAATCTCATAAAGGTTGGCAACGCATACGCCCCGGACGTGCTGCCGTATGACATACTGAAACGCGACGGCGTTCGGTATAGGATTTTATCCTACGGGATGAACACATACGACGACGAGGGAAAAGTTATACTATTTATCACAGATTTAGGGGAGGAATAACAAATGATATTACAAGGAAATAATCTCATCATCAAGGCCAACGGCACAGCGCTGGCCAAGTCGAAAACGTGCTCCATTGACATGGGCGTGGACACCTTCGAGGTAAGTTCACCAACGACAGGAACATGGAAGACCCACATGTGCAAGCGCAAGGGGTGGAACGTATCGTGCAACCACCTCGTGACGGTGGCGGGATGGGCCACCGAGTTGCTGAAGCTGGGCAACACGGTGACGCTCACCCTGGAGGTGAGGAACGGCGGCACAAATTACAACTTCGCGGGCTTCTACGCAGGCGCGGTGTCGAACAGCCGAACATATAACCCCACGGGCATATACTGGCATCCCACGCTGAAGATGTTCGTGGCGCTCAGCAACGACACATACTACAAGTATTGGGCATACCAAAACCCCAGCGCAGAGGCTGAGAAGTACTACACAATCCCGGACCAATTCGCCACATACGTGGACGTGAGCACGAGCAAGAGTTACGCAGTGGACACTGAGGGCGGCGGCATGGTGGAGCTGCGCGCATACAGCGGACAGGCCATCGTGGAAAGTGTGCAAGTGAACGCGCGGCGCGGAGCTCTCGCCAGCGGTGGCTTCAAGTTCCTGGGCACGGGAGAACTTGCGCTGGTGACAACTTAGAAACGACTACTTTCTTCCAGTTTCTTCACTTTGTTTTATGTTGTGGTAAACCCTCGCAGTGATTGCGGGGGTTTAGTGTAGACATAAACCAATTAAAGCATGGATAATTTTTTCGCACGATGGTTCCGGCGTGAGGCAATGCCCGGAGTGCCATCAACGACAAACCCGAACGACCCTTCAAACTCGCCCATCATAGCGAAGGGAGACTGGAAGGAACAGGTCGTTCTGCCCACGGGCAGGAAATCGCTCGTGGTGCCTGCGTGGTTTAGGGGCGTGAGCCTTATCATGCAGACGATGGGCCAAATGCGCGTGCAGTACCAGCGACTGAACGGCGAGGGCGGGAACTTCATCGAGGACCGCTACGGCGACGCGCGCAGGTTGAACTATCTGCTCCAGGTGCGCCCCAACCCGCTCATGACTGCCTCCCAAATGCAAGAGCAGATTGAGTTTCGCAAAATCTACTACGGCAACGCCTTCGTGTATATCGAGCGCAACGCATCGGGGTGGCCGGTGAACTTGTGGCTGTGCACGGGTGGAGGCTACGACCCCATCTCCAACACGTACACCCTCACCTACAACAGAGAAGGGCACCCCGCACTGGTTACCAACGCGCCCGCCGAGGACGTGCTGCACTACAAGAACATATTCCTCACGGACGACTACTACATGGGCGTGCCCACCATCGTCTACGCCATGAAGACGCTCTCCATCGCAGCCACTGCAGACGAGCAAAGCCTGAAGGACATGGCAAAGGGTGGTAAACACAAGGTCATCATACAGGAAGAGAAAGCGCCCACGCTGGGCATGCGAGGCAGGGCAGACCGCAAGGAACTGAAGCGCATGGCAGAACAGTTTGCCAGCGACTGGCAGAGCGGCGACTTCCTGTTGCTCGACAACGTGGCGGGCACTCAGATAATCAGTCAGACGGCCGCAGAGCTCCGAATACTGGAGAACCGAGGCTTCGAGGTGAACGACATCGCCCGTATCCTGGGCGTGCCCCGCATCATGATGATGGAAGATGCAGGCAGCAGCTACAAGATGCCCGAACACGCCACGCAGGAATTCCTGCTGCGCACCATACAGCCACGCATACGCGAATACGAGGACGAACTGAACTCGAAGATGCTCTCCGAGTACGACTTCGGCCGTCGCCGCATACATGTGTGCGAGCTGGCACTCCGTCGACTCGACGCGAAGGGTCAGGCCGAAATCGACAAGATGCACATGGAGACCGGCTGGAGCGTGAACGAAATCCGCAGCCAGTACGACCTGCCAAACATCGCAGAGGGCGATGCCCACTATGTAAGCACCAACCTGGCGGAAGTGGGCAGCGAGAAGCTGCGCAGCGCTGGCGGTCAGTCGGCACCCGCCACAACCGAAACCCCCACTGGAGAGGGGGAGGAAGGAGGTGAAGCATGAAATGGCTCACGCTTGACTACATCAAGGCGCACTCGCGCATCGACTTCAACTGCGAGGACGACCTGCTGACCCTGTACGGCGAAAGTGCCGAGGAGACGGTGCTCAATATCGTGGACAGGACATACGAAGACATTATCGCCATTAACGGCGAAATACCCGCGCCACTCTATCACGCAGCCCTCATGCTCGTGGAGGTGGCATACACCCAGCGCGCACCAATCAGTCAGACCAACCTCTACACGGTGCCATACACCTTCGACATGATAATAAAACCCTACATGAAACTTTCCGACCATGTGCAACAATAGCGAATACATACGGCGCGTCATAGGCGTGACGCGCACCTTCTACTGGACCATCACCACCGGCGGGGTGGACGTTGACCTCGAGGGCCGCAAACTTCGCCTGGTTATCATTGGAGCCAAAGGCGGCGAACAGGAGATGGAGTTCGCCACGGACGCCAACGTGCTGTCCTTCGTTTGGCAAGGCACAGCACAGACGCGCATCGACAAGTATAGCGTGGTGCTGTGGGAGAACTACGGCGAAGACAGCCAGCGCCGCGTGGACATCCACAACTTCGTGGAGTTGGTGCCCTGGTGCGCCGAGCAGTCGGGAGAATATCCCGACCTGACCGAGGAGACCATCGAGTTGGGCACCTCTGACTTTACCGACCAAAGCGGCGCGACTGTCGCCGTGGTGGACAGCCTCGACTCGCACAGCACCACGGCAGCCCTCTCTGCCAACATGGGCCGCGAGCTCAATGAGACGAAGCAGGGCAAGATAACGGCGAACGCTCCCGCATACTTGCAAAACGACACGCTGCGCCTGCGCATGCTGGCCATCGGAAACGACGTGATGGGCTTTGTTGGCACGCAAGTGTACCCCGAAGTGACGGAACAGTCGGGCAAGGATGCCATCATGCCAAGTATTAAGGCTATCGAGGACCACATTGTGACGCCATTGCAGTCGGCCATCGGCGGCAAGCAGGACACCATACAAGACCTCCCCGCCATCCGTTCGGGAGCCCGCGCTGGTGCCACTGCCTACAAAAAGCCCGCGGCAGGCATTCCAGCCACCGACATGGCGAGCGGCGTGCAGACATCACTCGGCAAAGCCGACACGGCATACCAAAAGCCCGCGTCAGGCATTCCCGCATCTGACCTCGCGCAAGCCGTGCAGGATGACCTCACCCTGGCAGCTTCAGCCCTTCAGGATGCGCCCAGCGACGGCAAGCAATATGCACGGCAGAATGGCGAATGGGAGGAAGTCTCCACGGACCTCGACATTGTACCCGTGGACGTTGGCTCGTCATCACTCGCGGCACAAGTCGGCAATTACTACATTTTTGGCGGAGAGGTCGGCACGCTGGCCATCACGCTGCCCACACTGTTGTCGCAGACTAAGGTCAAGGGCTGCGTCTTCAGCATCACGACCGGCGCTTCTCCAGCCGTAAGCATCACGGCAGCCGCCGGCATCAGTTGGTTTGACGGCTGGGAAGGTTTCGCTGCCTCCACTTCGTATGAGATTAACGCAATCTATAACGGACAGCGCTGGGTGCTCAGCCACAGCGTGGTCGCTAATTCGTAAGCCATGAAGAGATACACAAACAACGAGGGCAAGACCTACTACGAAGGCCGCCCTATGATACACCGAGTGTCTGAGACTGAGATATGGAGCGGCGTGCCAACGGCCGGGCAGTTGGCAGCCTGGGGATATGAGGAGGTGGTGGAGCCAGTCGTGACTCCGACCCCATACCTCCCCACATACAACGAACTGGTCGTGCAGAAAATCCGCGAGCGCTACACCGTGGACGACGAGTTGGCCATCCAGCGCCAGCGTGACACGAAGCCCGAAGAGTTCGCCGAGTATAACACATTCTGCGAGGCTTGCAAGACCGCCGCCCGCACAGAAATAGCAGCAAGAGAGGAGGCGTAATATGAACATCATACAAATGCGCAGAGGGATGGGACAAAAACCACTTCCATACGATTCCCGCGTGGAGTACATATACAGCACTGGTGCGCAATGGGTGAATCTTGGTGAGTATTTCTACTCAGACACAGATGTCATCAGTTTGACATTTAACCCAGCCGATACAAGACACAGCGGACATACGCAAGGATGGCTTGGAAGTCGACAGGCGAACGCAAGCGAATCAATTCTTTTCCTCCGTGAATGGCTAACGACTGGGTCTCTCTCGAAGATGTCAGCTGCTGACTGCGTGAAAAATGCAACAGAGACTGTGAGCAAACGATTGAGTATCGACATTAATATCGACATCAACCAAGTTATAATATCGCGCTTGAATAAGCGATTTTTAATGAATGGAAACATCGTTGCAGAGAAATTGAATGTAGATGGTGGCTCTTTTAGAAGCGTGTACCCGATGAGTATATTTAGGGCGTTATCTCCCGCTGGTGGTTCAGTTAATGATTGGGCATGGGCGACCTGTCACTTCTATAATTTCAAGTGGTGGAGAAATGGCAGTATCATATTCGACCTTATTCCAGTACGCATTGGAACGACTGGATATTTATATAACCAAATAGACGGGCGGTTTTTTGGCGATGAAGTTGGCACGACTCCGTTTGTTCTCGGCCCCGACGTTCGGTAAACCCCACGGCATAAATTACCCGTATAGTATGAGCACTGGATATTCAGCTGGCATGAGGGAGTTCCTCGTGACCATAATCAACAGAAAAGAGGCGCAGGCTGGCCGCTTTGGCCTCGATTCGGCTGGCATCACATGGGAAGATGGCCCAACGGTGCACGCTTCAGTCGATTGGGGAAAGGGCATGCGCTCACTCAATGCTGGCGCCGTTGACGCATACGGCGTTGTATTGGTGAGGATGGACTGGAATTGCGAGATGAATATGCGCAGCCGCATTCGCTGGGACGGGCAACTTTACCAAATACTGCCTGAAACCTTCCACGCCAACAGACGAAAGAACACCATCCAGTTCAACGCACAAGCAATCGTAAACGAATGAAGAAAATCGCCATCGTTCACTACAACACCCCGGAACTGACTGAGGCGTGCATCCTATCATTGAGAAAGACGGGGTGCTTTTGGCCCGTCATAGTCTTCGATAATTCCGACAAGCGCCCATTCTGCGTTCAGATGCCAAACGTGCACGTGCTCAACAATACGGGCGGGCTGTTTGTTGACTTCGAGGCAGAACTTGCCAAATATCCCGACCGCAGCAACGATTACGCAAAGGTGAGCAACTACGGCAGCGTGAAACACATGCTGAGCGTACAGAAGTTGTGGGAACTGGAACCGGGCGGCTTCATCCTGCTCGACTCTGACATCCTGCTGAAGAAGAGCATCACGTGGCTATGGGACGAGAATTTCGCCGCATGCGGCAAGGTGCAATACCTGCGGCGGGTGGGAAGGAGAGAGCACGACCGCCTGGCACCCATGTGCCTATACATGAACGTGCCCCTGCTCACGAAGCACGGCGCGCGGTTCTTCGACCCCATGCGCTCGTGGTGGTTGCAACCAGGAAGCGACAACGATGCCAACTGGTGGGACACGGGCGCGTGCCTGCTCGACGATATACGCAAGACGAAGCCGGAACTCGTGGCGAAGTGCTGGCCACGCCTGGAGGAGTATTACGCACACTATGGCAGCGGCTCGTGGCGACGCACGGACGTGGCTGCGCAGTTAAGCTGGCTCAATACCCACCGCAATCTATGGGCACCGAATGAGCAGTACAAGCTGGGCAAAGTTGAAGGCGAAACCAACGGCGCGAAGATATTCGTGTGCACGCACAAGGACTTCATCCCGCACGTGAAGCACCCAGTCTATGAGATAGCGGACGCTCGCGACATCAACGAGGGCAAGTATGCGATGCCTGGCCTCTTCTATTCCGAGTTTATGACATACGACGCCCTCGCGCAGCCTCACATCACGCCGAAAGTGGTCGGCTTTTGCCACTACCGCAAGTATTTCGACTTCATGGACAACGTGCCACAGTTGGACGAGAACACGCGCATCGTCTCCAAGCGCGTGGACCTGAAGAAACCCATGCGCGAACAGTATGCCGACTTCGGCAACGTGGCAGACATCGACCTGTGCACGGCCATCATTGACAAGAAGCACAAAGACTTCGCGCCAGCGTGGCACCAGGCACTCGAGAGCTCCACACTGCACCCCTGCTCTATGTTCATCATGCCGCGCAAGGAGTTCCGCGCGATGGTGCGCCTCGTGTTCTCCATTCTCGACGAATGGGTGAACCGCGCGGGCGACATAGAGCAGCGCATCAAAGACAACCCGGAGGCCTACCATCTGAAGCGCGTGGGCTACGACTACGCACTCCGTATCGGCGGGCAACTCGGGGAGCGCATTGTGAGCGCCTGGATAGACTGGAAGATGCCCGACGCGCAAGAGATCCCGATTCGCGTTTTTCCGCGGTAAACCTCACACACATTTACGCACGATATATAACGAACTAATAAAACGACAAAATGGATGCAAAAAAACGAGAAATCAGGACCGTTGACTGCCGCCTTGCCATTAGAGAGGCTGCGGAAGGTCAGGAGGGCGAGTCTCGCACCATCACAGGCCGCGCTATCGTGTTTAACGCTGAAAGCGAAGTGCTCGACGACTGGGGCGAACGATTCCGCGAAGTAATACTGCCCGAGGCTGTGACGATGGAGTTCCTCAACACGCAGGACGTGAAGATGAACATGCTCCACGAGCGTGAACTTACCATCGCGCGCTGCAACAAGGGCGTGGGCTCGCTGCGCATGGCCGTGGACGAGCAGGGCGTGACCTTCGAGTTCGAGGCACCTCGCTGCGACATCGGCGACCGCTGCCTGGAAATGGTGCGCCGTGGTGACTATTCCGGCTGCTCGTTCGAGTTCTACCCCAAGGACTACGAAGTGGAGCGCACGAAGGGAGCCGACGGTAAGGACGAGGTAATCATCCGCCACAAGAGCTTTGAGTTCCTCAATGCCCTCACCATCGGAATGGACCCCGCCTACCGACAGACGAGCGTCAACGCACGCGAACTGGAGAAGCCAGCGGGAGCACAGGCAGACACTACCACCGAAGACAAAAAGCAGGAGGAACTCAGCCGCGAAGCCATGCGCCAAGCCGCAGAACGTCGCCGCGTTCTTCTCAACGACACAGACAACTCACTTTATTAACCCCTTAATCTTTACGACATGGGAAAAATGACAAAAGTCGAGCTTTACGCTCGCAATCGTGAGATTCAGAGCCAGCTCTCTGAGCTCAACGACAAGGCCTATCGTGAGGCCCGCGCCTTCAGTGAGGAAGAGCAGCGCACATGGGACGCACTCTCTCGCGAGAAGGCACTGAACGAGGGCGAACTTCGCACCATGCTCACCGAGCGCGAGTTGGCCAAGTACGAAAACCACAAGAGCAAAGGCGAGATGCTTCGCGAATTGTTCAAAGAGGTGAAGGAAAGCGGCAAGCAGCGCGAAATCCTGCTCGCTCCCGGAACCAACTCCGACACCACGCAGAACACCATCGGCAACATCACAGCCTCAGGTGCTATCGAGTTGTCCATTCACGAAATCATCCCCACCTTGCACGAAGGTCTTGGTCTTCCTGAGACTCTCCGCATCGTTACGGGTGTGACTGGCAACGAGGTATGGCCCGTGAGCATCAACGACGTGGAGATGGAGGAACTGGGTGAGGTTGCCCAACTGGCAGACCAAAACCTGGACTTCGCCAACATCACCCCCGTGCAGCGTCGCGTAGGTCTGAAGGTGCCCGTCAGCAACATGGCCATCGACAACGCTGCTTTCGACTTGCTCGCATTCGTGCAGGCCAAGTTCACCATCGCCCTGCGCAAGTACCTCGCCAAGAAGGTGTACAGCCAGGCAGAGTGGACAGGCAACAAGGGGCCCTTCAGCGGCTTGACTCCTTCCGGCACCATCACCCTGGGCAGCGGCACTGAGTATGCCGACATCCTCCAGGCTGTCGCTCAGTTCAGCGACAAGGGCTTCTTCGAGGGCGACGTTACCATCGTGCTCGACCGCGTGACCGAGGCACAGCTGAAAGCCACCCCGAAGATTGCAGGCGCTGCCGGCGGCTTCGTCGTGGAGAACGGCCTCTGCGCTGGCTATCCCTACGTAGTCACCCACTACCTGAACACCGAGCTCGACAGCAACGGCAAGTTGGTACCCACCAGCGGCAAGTGCATCGGCATCGGCTACTTCGAGTGGCTGGCACTCCAGCAGCATGGTCAGGTCCGCATGGTGGTTGACCCCGTGACCCTCGCCGACCGTAACGTAACACGAATCGTGCTTTCCTCAGCATATTCGATTACGGATTTGTCGGTGTACATTAACGGGGGGGCACCCAGCGGTGAAACCTATCCCACGCAGGCATTCGCCCTGTACAGTGTGGCACAGCAGGAACCCACGACCGAGTAATCTGGTGTTCATAGTCTAACCGAGGGGCGGCGGCAATACAGCAGTTGAGCGTCTGCCGCCCTTCGGCACCAGTAAAAGAACATTACTAACCAAATCACATCACGCAGCGCAATGAGTCTTGCCACGGACAGCATCTTCATATCGGCCATCAAGTCCAACTCCAACATCATGGAGCGCATCGGCGGCAGGTTGTATTCCACCGCCATACCACTCCCGGACGATGACGCGGACAACGTTCCCGTCCCGTACATTATAGTCACCTTTGACGGACTGACCAACGGAGGAATATCGAAGGACGAAATGTATGAGGCAGACACCGACGAGGTGACCATCAGCGTCGAAGTGACAGCCGAGAACCGCTCGGCGCTTGCCCAGCTTGTGCAGAGCCTTCGCGAGTGCATACGCGACTACATGCTCGACATGCACGAACAA
>Ga0326513_10001021_pt1 | contig 22963 bp, 12 predicted proteins | sample 2_2465_0518_D_FD_203654 | JGI IMG/M metagenome (GOLD analysis project Ga0326513, IMG submission 203654) | Bovine rumen microbial communities from UC Davis, California, United States - 2_2465_0518 | ecosystem: Host-associated > Mammals > Digestive system > Stomach > Rumen | place: USA... | reverse complement strand
AAATGAAAGAAAAAGACTGGATAAAATGGCAAGAAGATATTGATAGAAGGAGAAAAGAAAGAATAGCTTCCATAATAGGGGAAAGCGTGGCAAAGGTGATGTCAGGTGAATGATAGAGAACTTGAAAGAATGGTTAGAAATATTATAGAAGATTATAGAAAAGTATTACAATCATATGAAAAAACATTTAGAGGACAAATAGCAAAACATGCTGTTGGATACGGGATAACAGAAGGAGACCTTATAAGATTACCTCAAGAAATGTTTAATTTGGTGCGAGATTACCATAATGAATGGTTCATGCACGAATGTTTTTCAGAGCTAAGTGATGAATATAGCAAAAGGTATTACGAAAAAACGCTTGAATCTTTCACATCTTCTGGCAGGATATTAAATGATGATGAAATTAATGGAGTTATATTTGAAACTTTATTATTAGATGCTCTTAAAAATATTAAAGGTTTAACTATAGGAGATAATATTAATACGGTAGATAATTTAAATAAATTGAAATCCAAAATAGATTATGAAGGCGTTGGTTTAAAAGGAAAACATGGAGATATAGAGATAATATTAAAAGGGGTCAAGATGCCAATGTATATTGATGCAAAATATTCTACCGATAGTAGTATTATTATATCTAAGACAGAAGATAAGTTTTCTAATACTTATGATGTGTGGTCTGAGATTTTAGAAGAAATACAGCGAGGTATAGAAGAAAGTATAGCTTATGACAAAAAGAAAGGTGGCGACTGGATGGCAGAATTTATTCATGGAAAATCTTTCTATGATTTTGATAGAGATGCAGCTATCCAACATTATACAAAAGGTTTTTTGGTACCAAAAATTTTAATATATATATTTAAAGACAGAGGGTCTTGGTCATCAGAAGTATTAAGTGATTTAGAGGAAAGAGTCGTGGCTAATGCTCAAAAGATACAGTCTCAACACGGTATGACAAAAAATGGAGAAAATTTTAGTAAAAGCTGGCTATGGTATGGTGGCTATAATAAATAGGAGGGAATTAGATATGGAATTAACTTTAAAAGAGAACTATAATATTAGTTCAGTAACTTTACAACATAATATTTTATTACAAACATTAACAATGTTAGAAGGAAGAGAAGGAGCTCTTGAAACTGAGAAAAAAATATATCTTATCGTTTCTTTAGTAAACAATTTAGTAAAAGAAGATTTATTAGAATTATGTAATAAAGATGAAAGAGATTTACCTACAATCTTAATGGAAGACATAGAACCATTCTTCAATAAAATCAGCGGCGAAGATGAAAAAATAAAAGATGCTTATAATTATATGGAAAAGGTTTTACTAGAAAGATGCGATAGAATTTGGGAAGACCAACATTCATTATTAGGGGTTATGGATGCTATATTAACTACTGTTGCAGAGATGTCTGAAGAAGATAAAAAAGAAGCTTTAGTAAAGACTGCGGAAATAGCAGAAAAAGCGTTCGACCATAGAACAGAAGAAATGGTAAAAGCTACGAACGAAACAAATAGTAAATTAGAAGCGTTAATCGCTCAATATCAAAAACAAACACAAGAAATAAAAGAAGATAAGAAAGAAGAAAACGATGCTGAATAGTTAGCATCGTTTTTTATTTTAAGGAGGGAGAAAGATGAATAATAAGAAAGTACAGGCTCAAATGCAAATAGATGTTTCATTCGTTAGTGATGCTTCTAAACTTGTAAAGTCTTTACAAGATGCCACTCAAAAACTTGACTTAAGTTCTCCTCTTGCTAAACAATTTGAAACCGAAATGACCAAAGGTTTTAAAGACACTTTGGCTAATATGTCTAAATTAGAAGAAGGTTTAAGTAAGAAAGGACTTAGTCAAAAGACTTATACAGAATTTTTTAATGGCATGAATTTAAAGATTCAAGAAAGTACTAAATTCTTAGGGTCAATGAAGTCTGGCTTACAAGATATTTTTAATAGTAAAGAAAATAAGCAAGCCTTAAAAGATTTAGAAAGTTATAAGAAACAACTTCAAGAAATAAATAAATTAGTTGCTTCACAAAAAGGTGCAGAAACTAGAAGAAGTACAGCTGTTTCTAAGATGCGTGAAGAGACTGGTATAAATTATGAAATTTCAAAAAGAACTATCTCTCAAATTGCAGCAAGAAAAGCTGATAAAAAAGATTTAACAAAATCTCAACAAGATTGGTTACAAGCTAATGGATTGGATGAGGCTAAATTAAAAAGAGTATTAGAGTTATTGAGACAAATAAATGCTCAAGATAATAAAATACATGAAAGTAATAGTAAAGCCAAATCTATTACTGGTCAAGCTAATGTTGGAGCAGCTTCTTCTTATTTACAAAAACAAGTTGGAAAATTAGAAGGAACTGCAATTGATGATATTAAATATAAAGAATGGGTAAAAATCTTAAAAGAGTTAGATGGAACCATAGAAGAAGTATATAAATCTTCTGAAAAGTTAGATGAGGCTTTTAAAGAAGAACTTCCAAGAGCTTCTCAAGAAGCACAAAAATTAGCTGATGCACAAAGAACTATTAAAGAAATCTTAGGACAATTCGGAATAGTATTCTCAGCAGCTACTATAGTAAGAGGTTTCCAAGATTTAGCTAGAAGTGCTTTCGATTTCTATAAATCTTTAGATAGTGCCTTAAATCAAATCTATGTAGTATCTAATTTGTCGAGTAAAGCTGTTGATGGATTAAAGAGTAATTTCATTAACATGGCTAAAGAAACAGGAATGGCTTTAGATGATGTAACTCGTTCAGCAGTTTTATTCTATCAACAAGGTTTAAATACTGATGAAGTTATGACAATGACTGAAGTTACTGCACAATTTGCTAAAGTAGCAGGTATTGATGCAACAGATGCGGCAGATAAATTAACTGCAGCTGTAAATGGGTATTGTCTTGCTGCAGAAGATGCAATGTCAGTAGCAGATAAATTTAATAAAGTAGCAGCCGCATCTGCAGCAGATATTAATGAATTATCAACAGCCTTCAGTAAGGCTGCTGCACAAGCTAACCAAGCTGGTGTAAGTATGGATAATTACCTTGCTTATATCGCAACAATGGAAGAAGCAACTCGTGAAGCTCCTGAAAATATAGGTACAGGTTTAAAAACAATATTCTCTCGTATGCAACAAGTTAAAGAACTTGGAGAGACTATGGAAGATGGTGCTACAGATATAAATAAAGTTGAAACCGCTTTAAAATCTGTAGGCGTTGAATTATTAGATGAAAATAGACAATTAAGAGATTTGGAAGATGTATTCGCTGAATTAGGTCCAATGTGGAATACATTAGATAGAAATACACAAGCTTATTTAGGTACTATAATTGCTGGTACTCGTCAACAATCTCGTTTTATTACTTTAATGCAAAATTGGGATAGAGTATTAGAATTAGCTGAAGAAAGTGAAGACAGTGCTGGTCAACAAGCATTAATGCATGCTAAAGCAATGGAATCTGTTGAATCTAAAGTTCAACAACTAAATGTTGCATGGCAACAATTTATTTCTAACTTAACAGACAGTTCAGCTATTAAAGGGGTTATTACAATTTTAACTAAATTCGTTAATGTTATTAATGGAGGTAATAAGCCTTTAACTTTACTTGGATTAGGTGTAACTTTATTAAGTAAAAAAATGAAAAATCTTAATATGCCTATAGCTAATAAATTCAAAGATTTGGCAGCCAATATTAAAAAAGCTAAAACCGAATTAGTATCATTTTCTGAAAAGCGTGCTGCTTTAAGTACTAATAAAGAAGAAATAAGTAAACAAAAGACTGTTATAGGGGAAGATAAACAATTATTAGCAAAAAAACAAGATGAACTAATAGATTTAACAGTTAATAAAGAGCTTACTGCAGAACAACTTAAACAAAAGAAAAACCTTGAAGGAGAGATTGAGAGCCAAAAAGAGGTAATACGAAAAGATGAGGAAAGATTACGTTTATTAGAAGAACAAAATGCTAGAATAAAAAATCAAGTATCAGGAGTCAACCAAGTCGGAAAGAGTTTAACAGCACTAGGTGCTAGTATGCAAGTTATAGGATTGGCGTTAGGAGATGCTGACGCTAATTTAAATGGTATAGTTTCTACAGCTGGGTCAGCTATAACTGGAGCAGGACAAATAATGACTGGAAATATAGTAGGTGGTATTGCTTCAATAGGTATGGCTGTAATTCAAGGTATAGATACTTGGCAAAACTGGGAAGAAAACATTAATGCAAAAGTAACAGATGCCGTAAATAAAGTTAATGAATCTATGAAAGAGCTAAATAATATAACTACTTCAAAGAATTCATTAGAAAAATTGATTAAAAAATATCATAACTTAAGTAATAAAGTTTATAGAACTAAAGAAGAACAATCTGCTTTAAATGATGTTGTTCAACAAATGGGAGACATGTTGGATATAGATACTGTCGCAGATAGCTATGGAAATTTATCTATAAATATACAACAAGTTACTAAAGACTATGATGATATGATAACTAAACAAGACGATGCTCTTAAGAAAATGAGAGAGACAGAAAGACAACAATTATCAGAAGCTCAATCTGGTTTAGGTAATCATACAAGTTTAGAGGAATTTTACTCTAAGTTAATGAAATCAAATAAAACAGAATATCGTAGTTTAATAACTGGAATACAAGATAACTTAAATAATCAAACTAGAAGTATTAGTGAGAATTTATACGAGACTATTAACGCTGCTTTTAAAACAAGTTTAGAAAACCATATAAATGAAAATTTAGTATATTTCTCTGCAGAGGGAATGGCAGATAGTTTTGTTAATTTACAAAAAGGTATTATGTCTAAATTAGATTCCAGTGATAAATGGAATTACATGTATGACCAAATAGAATATTTCCAAAAGAATATCAATGATTTATCTTGGAATGATTTTACTTCTAAATTTGAAGAAGCTTTTGGGGCATGGAGAAAAGAGATTGGTCTTACTACAGACGAATGGATAATATTAAGAGACACAATAGAAAATACTATTTATGGTGGCCGTAAAGAATATGTTGATTTTATGAACGCTTATGACGACAGTGCTGCTAGCGATTATCAACTATATAAAGAAAAATATGAGCAAGTCTCAAAAGAAGTTAAAGAAAAAATTGGAGAGAAAAAAACAGGGCTTGAAGGTAACGGTATCTCTGAAATGGGAGGAGAACTTATACCTACACATTCAGGATTTGAAGAATTATATAAGTATTGGAAAGATTCCGGAAAGCAACTCGATAAAAGAGATAATATATGGGAAACTATTGGGCTTAATAAATATGATTCTGCTTTTGGAGAATACAGTTTAGATGAGTTGGATGAAATGCTTCGTAGATATGATGAAGCTTTAACAAAATATGAAGAATTAAAGAAAAGACAAGAAAAGGATGGAGAAGCAAAAGTTCTTCATGACAGTATAGCTAACTTAACTGGTAAGACAGCAGATAAAATAACTTCTATAGGTACATTATATGATAGAGCTGACTTTATGAAAAATTCTAAAGGAGAAGCTACAGATAATTATAATGATGTTAGCACTCAAAATAAAGAAAATATAAATACTGTTAATAAGCTTATGGCCGAAGCTGTAAATGCAGCTAAAGATTATGTTAATGATACTGATATAGGCTTAGCTCTTGTAGCTAAGATTAACGAACAATTAGAGCAAAGTAATTTAAATGATGACGTAAAAAATTACTTAAAGAAAGTTCGTCAAGAGATAGAAGATGAAATGCCAAGAACAGGTACACATACCTGGGCTGGTATTAAGGATTCTTTAGATAAATATACTGAAAGTTTAAAGACAGCCAATAATGCTTTACTAGAGTTAAAAGAAAACGGACAAATGTCTACTGAGACTTTTGATGATTTAGCTCAAAGTTTAGATAATCTATCTCTAGAAGATGTGTTCGAATCATTTAGCGCAGATAATGTCGATGAAGCAACTAAATATATAGACGGTTTAGTTGAAGCGATGAAGAACCTAGATGTTCAATATGATATGAATACAGGCGCTGTCAAGGTTAATGCGGACGCATTGGAATATTTAAGAGATGCTCAAGAAAGAGCAGCTAAGGGTAAAATACAAGCTATGATAAAAGACTTAGCAGCCAGCAAGGCTTCAGCAGAGATGCAAGTTGGCTATATAGACGCTCAAATAGCGGCTATAGATGCTATGATAGGATATTTAGATGCTCAAGGAGACCAAACTGTTAATACTGACCAAATGATGGCGCAAGCAGATACTGAATATGGTAAAGTATTTGGACAAGTTACAGATAATACAGTTAATGCTTATAAAGATTTAACTGGAGATAATGCCACATGGGCAGAAACTACTATCCACAATATAGCTAATGTTACAGATGCTTGGAGTAAATATTGGCAAGCTGTTAGAAATGGAAGTGGAAACGCTAAAGAACTTCTTAAAAAAGCTAAAGATGTAAGTTCTGGTTACTTCAAAGATACGAACTCTTTCTCTAAAGCCACAAATATTAAGTTGGATGATATTAACGGTCTTTCTGGTAATGATAGTAAAGTTCAAGCCAAAAAGGAAGAATTAAAAAAATATAAGCAAGGACTTTTAGAAGCCAGAGCGAAGTATGGAAAAACAGTTAGTCTATACCAAGGACGTATTGAATATTTACAAGGATTATTGAATTCAGATTTAAGTAAATTAGGTACAGGTAAAAATGGTAAAGATAAAGAAAAGCAAATAACAGAATATATTGGAAAGTTATGGGAAATCTATAACGTTATAAATAAAATAGAAGCTGCAGAAAAACGTTTAGGTATATTAGAAAAAGCAAATAGTAAAGCTTACGGAAAAGCAGCAGCTAATTTAATGAAGGAAAGATTGAGATTAAGTAAATCTACATTAGAATTAAGACGTAATGAATTATTACAACAAAAGAATTATTTAAAATCAGAACAATATGCTATTTCTAATAGTATGGTCGGTAATGTATTCTCTTTTGCCGCCAATGGTGAGATACAAGTTAATTATGAAAAATATAGACAATTACAAGACCGAACAATAGATGGAGAAAAATCTTTAAAAGAGCTAGCGGATGACTTGTGGGACGAATATAAAACAATGTATGAAGGCATTAATAAATATGCCGAAGAGTATATTAACAATATAGATGAAATAATAGACCTAGAAGAAGAACAATTAAAAACTTATATTCAATTTGAAAAAGATGTTGCCTCTGCTACGAAAGAGATATATCAAGAAATGCTAGATAATAAATTAGATGCTATAGATAAAGAGATAAATGCTTTAGATAAGCTTAGAGAAGCAAGAAAGAGAAATAGAGAAGATGAACAAAATTCAAGAGACCTTTCTAAAACACAAATTAGTTTAAATAGAGCTTTAATGGATACTTCCGGAGCATCTAATATCAAACAACTTGATTATAGAGACCAAATTCGTCAAAAGCTTGAAGATATGGGAGAAACAGCTTATGAGCGTAAGATGGACGATATTAAACAAACTTTAGAAGACCAAAAAGATATGCTCCAAAAAGCTTTTGATGAGTTCTTTAAAGATTGGGAACAATTCTATAAGTTAATTGAAAGTAGAATTCTTACATCAGAAGATGCGGCGATAGATGTATTAAAACATACTTCTAGTTATAGAGAAGCTAGTGATATAGAAAGACAACAAATGATAAGAGATTGGGGAACACAATACCAAACAGCGATGACTGATATTGGAGCGGGAAGAACAATTAAGGACGTTTATGATAGTATAAACGCTTTACGTTCAGATATGTTAAATTCTCTAGATTCAACTGTAGCAACCGGAGTTGCGGGAGATAGAATCGGAAGAGAGATTAGTACAGCTATTAGAGAGTTTTTCCAATCTTATGGTTCTACAAATACAGATAAAGAACTAAGAGATTTATTTGGTTCAGCTGTATTCGCGAGTGGTGGTATAGCAAGTTTCACAGGTCCTGCTTGGTTAGATGGTACTAAGTCAGCTCCTGAAGCAGTATTAAATGCGGCTCAAACTAAAGCGTTTATGAATTTTGCAAATTGCATTGAGAAAATGAATTTACAAGATGCTAATGGTTTAGGAAGTAATAATATTACAATTAGTAGTATAGAGTTTAATGTTGAGAGTATGTCTTCGCCAGAAGATGGAGAAAAAGCATTTGATGCATTCGTACAAAGATTTAATGATATAGGAAAAAGAACAGGAATTGCTTTAACAACCACACAAAAGGTATAATATGAACGTAGGGTAAATAAAACCCTGCGTTCTTTTATTTTTACCCTTTTTGGACTACTTTATAATAGAGAGAGATACTAAACTAAGGAGGGAGAGTATGGCAATGAGAGCAGTAAAAAGTGGAGAGTTATTCTCTACATTTATTTACGATGGAAAAGATTGCGCAGATATGGGAGTATATAATGTAACTTCGAGCAGTACTTATAATATGAATATTGCACCTAGTTTTAATGACCAAAAAACTAATGTTCCTATGTTTGACGGGTCATATTATTATGGTACTCAAATTACAGGCCAACAATTTAAGTTAAATTGTTTTGCCCATGATTTGTCTGCAATAGAATACAATAAATTAAGAGCTTGGTTAAACCCAAGAAAAGTTGGCCGTTTGATTTTATCAGACCAGCCATATAAATATTATGTAGTTAAACCCGTTTCTGTTAGTGACTTAAGTGCAATACCTTTAACAAGTATTCAAACTCCTCAAAATTCCGTATTAGGAGATTATATTGAGGGGGATGTTGTTTACACAGGTAATTTTAATATAACTTTTGAGACTGTCGGGTCTGCTTATGGTTACGGTTTTTGTTACTATAGAGACGATTTAATTTATGACGCTAAAGAGAAATATGGTAGAGATTATTATTATAATGCCGGTTTATTATATAAAGATATGAGTCCAGCAACAAGATGGATTATAGAAGCAAATGCTGATGAACAAGAAATTCCAATGTACAATCCTGGAAGCGCAGATGGCTATCCTCAATATACTATAAGACATGAAGGCACATTTCCTGATAGAAGTTTTATAAAATTAAGGAATAAAACGCTTGAAGAACAAAATAATATGTCGTATAATGTTGTTATAGATTTAAGCGGATGCGTTGGGGACGTAATTATAGATACACAATCTCAAATACTACAAGACTCAAATAAGAATTATTATTATGGTAGATTTTCTGGTTCACCAATAAAGATGAACCCTTATGAAGATGTTATTGAATTACCGGAAACTTTCGTTCATAATATTGAAAATACAGATTTGAAAGAGTATGATAGTTTTTATATAGAAAATAATATTGTTTCAGTTAATCCGATGGTATTAAAAGTATCTGAAGATTTAATAGGAAAATATTTCTGTGTCATGGGGAACGGAGGAAGTAAAATTACTTCTGTAGATGTAGAAAATAATACATTAACGTTAGATAATTCCGTTCAAACATATGATTTATTACCAGGCATAATTGACCACGGTGTTGTTGTTAGACAAGCCGGTATGGGATTTAACTATGTAGAAGTTAATAATGTAATGCCGATATCCGGTAATGATGGAGATGTGTGCGTTGTTGATAATCAATGGTATGTATATTTATATAACGAATGGCGCGAAACAAACATGTTCGGAAGTAAAGAGGATTTTAAAAACAATTATGGAAACTATATAACAGTTTATAAATTATTTGGTGCAACAATAGTAAAATTAGATACAATTACTATTAGTTCGGGACCAACAATATATTTTAGACAAATGGGTTCACTTACTCCTCGTCAAGGTGTTAATATGCCTGAGTTCGAGTTAGAAGCTGAATTACTACCAAGATATTTATAGGAGGGAAAAGAGATGCAAGATTTTATTAGAATTGGCGGAGAGATAGTATCTTCTCCATTAAATGAGAATTTTAGAAGATTATTAAACGCTATTAGTATTGCTAATGTAAACTTAGTATTCCCAGAAGAGAATGGGGTTGTAAATACTGTAGCAGACATGTACGCTATATCAAATCCGCAAAGTGCTCAAACATGTTATGTAATTTCCAGTGGTGAATTATATCGTTATGACAAGTCTGGAGCAGGAAAATGGGTTAAAATAGCAGATTTTGGTCAAACATTTAGACAAGGTTTTCTTAATTCGGGTTTAGTTGTTGCTAAAGAGGCAATAGAAAAAATAGATAGTAATAAATTAAAAATACCTGAAATGCTGGTTTATTATAAAAATCAACCAGGAGATGGAAGATATCTTAAAGGTATGTATTATATTGTAGAGCAAGATTTAGATGTTTCTAATTATAATGCTCCTGGTGTATATTCTATATATGCTAATATAACAGATAGAAACGAACCTAATATAATCGTATTGAATGGAATGCCTTCAGAAGACCAAGTAGAGAAGATTTATTTAGGAAGTTTCCTAGTAGACAAGTCTACTGAAATTATGGATGATTTTGTATTTACTATACCAGATATAGCTTATACAAGTGATAGAGGTTTATTTTATATAAGTGGTGGAGAGGCAGATGGATTGAACTTGACACCAAGTACCACAAATGATGCTAAAGTAAACAGAAAAGAAGGATATTACTATGATGAAGGTATAAATTATTCTACAGGTCCTATTGAAGACTATCCTGCAGATGTTGATAATGGAAGTAATTATAATTTAAAATACTATACAGATAAAACACCTGTTGATAAATTATATTACATAATACCAGATAATGGCTTACAAAAAGATATAAGCATAAGTAATGGAATAATATGTAATAAGTATTGGAATGCAGAAAGAGAAAGACTAGAAGATGTTGAAGAAGGTTACTTTACAATACAACAACACTTAGTTACTCCTAATGGACAGGATGTTATTTTATATGGCACAGAGGTATATAACTCAATGCAAGATGCCATATCAAATATTAATAAAAGCTTTGGCTCAGATGTAAATTTCCCTTATGTAGAAGCTACAAGAATAGTTGTTGGAAGTTTTCCTAATTTTAATACTTCTTCTTCATTAATGGCTGCTTTCTTTACTTTAGGACGTTTATCTCAAGTAGGTACTGTTAGTCCAGAGTTCGCTGATAATCAATTTGTAATATATAGCGGGGTAAAAACAGACACAACTCCAGCAGCGATACAAATTAATTTAGATGAATTAGAAAGTGAAGATTACGATATAGATAATTTGGGTTATTTTAGATTAAGAGTATTACCTTATAATACAACAAGACAATTGTTTAGTTTACCTAACAAATATATAACAGATACTTACAGTGAGACAGTAACTCAAACCAGGGCTGATGTAAGAACTACAGCAGCAAGTGCCGGTTATGAAATGGCTGATACTGCTGATTTATTAGACGCTATTAATAGAATTGCAGACATAGAAGCAGAAATTTGGGCTGGTTATGATAGTTCTAAGCAAAGATATGAACAAAGTGTTAGACGTAGATTATTTAATGCAGAAGAGAGATTAGATAATCATGATATAACATTAGCAGACCACGAAACAAGAATAACTGCTAATGAGCAAAATAAAGTTAATAAATCAACTACAATTAATGGATATACTTTAGGTAATACTACAAATAAATCAGAAGCTAAAACAGTTGTCTTAGCTACAGGAGATATTCAAGAGGGCCAAGGTCAAGGAACAACTATTAATCAATGGTTTACTCAAGCTAGAGTAAGTTCAAATAGCGATGTAATAGCTTCTAAAAATCATACGAATACAGTTTCTGCAGCAGATAATACTTCAGGACATATTAAAACTAATCCACATAATCTATCAACTGATGATATAAATTATTTAACAGACACAGCAAAAATATTTGTAACACCAGAAGAAGAAAGAAGAATTAGAGCGGATAGATTACCAGAAAATACTATCCAAGCTCTAGCTGATTTAGATGATAAAAATATGGATGCTCTTCCTATTACTAAACTAGGAGGTAATAGAGAAACTCCTACGGGTACTAGAACACTTTTAGGAAATTTTAAATCATTAGAAGTGTTTGAAGATGGTGTCGATTTTGATGTTTCTTCAAATGGAGAAACTTTAACTTTAAATATTAAAGGTCAAATGGATGAAGATAAAGTAATGATGAGAAATCGTTACGCAACATTAGAAGCTGAGTATCCAAGTTTGTATGGAGGATATGTAGATAAAGCAGTTAATGCTGAATTTGCTCATAATGTACATGGAATTGAAGAGGCAAATGCGAATCAATATTATGGTACAGACGCTTTAGGGGCTGTTGGAATTTATGATTTACCTACTTATGTAAGTACAGTAAACCAAAGCTCATTTGCATCTTTAGACCAAATTATTTTTGTTCCTGTTGATGGTTCTATTACAGAACAACATCTAAGTACTAATTTAGCAAATAAAATAAATAATAACTATCATGTTATATATGATGGTGGTACTTTAAAGAGTGTAGAAATTAATACTTTTAAATTTGGTAACAATTTAACAGTAGATATAGATGGGCATGCAGCCACAATTAACGCTACAGGAGGCGGTGGACAAAGTGTAACAGAATTTGCTAATTTAGATGATGTAGATGTCACATACACAGACAACGCAGGTAAAATGCTAGTTGTTAATGATACAGAAGATGGTATCGTATTAGCCAATACACCTTCTACAAGAGACTTTATGCGTAAAAGTGTATATGTAAGTTCTACAGATTTGACAAAAGTAAAAAAGGCAGAATTAGCAGATAATGCTACTTTAGCAGCTGCGGCAACAAATGCTTTAGCAGTAAATAATAAGGTGGTAGATGATACTGATAATACAAGTGATTCATTATGGACTGCAGCTCAAATTATTTCAAATACAAGTACTCAAATTAGTACCGAAGGAGTAAATACTTATAGTGGAACATCCGCTCCTTCTAGTAGTTTAGGCAAAGATGGAGATTTATACATATTAACAGAAGTATAGGAGGTAGAATAGTATGGCAAGTATAAAATTATATTACACAGATAATTGTTATTTAACAGTTACATATACTATTGATGGGACTTCTTTTAATATAAGCGAAATTAATGGATATTATAAAAGTGGAAAATCTGGAGATGCAACAAAAGACTATAGCCATACACTAACCTTACCTGGAGGAAGCGGCACTGTTAAAACTTTTAAGGGGAAATATGCTTCTGGTTATGGATATGGTTGGAATAGTGGAAGTGGTTATAAATGGGGGCTTTCGTCTGCTAGTGGTACTGGAAATGGTACAGGAAAGGTTTCTATTACAATTAAAGGGTCCACATGGAACGGCAGAGTCTTTACTTCAAAAGACAATATAACTTTAGCCCCTAAAACGAAACATGTTAACGGTTATATTAGAAATCAAAATGCTGATTTAACTTGGGGCGATTACTGGCATTGGATTAATCAAGATGTATCCACTGGTAGTTATCAAGAGTACTGGGGATATGGAAATGCTTCAGGTCCAGATAATGATACTTATAACGTTGTTCATTGGGCTGGAAATGTCAATGATGATACTACCTTTTATCTTGACGCTTCTAGACGCCAATATACGATTTCATACGCGCCCAACGGAGGGTCGTCAACCCCTTCTTCTCAAACTAAGATTGCGGGAGCTAATTTAACTTTACGAGGAAGTATAAGTCGTAACAATGGAAGCTCTACAGGATATAAAGTAACTTTAAATGCTAATCAAGGGTCTTCAACAGTCCCTAGCTTAACAGCTACAAATACTATTAAATATACTTTCAGTAGTTGGAAGGATAGTCAAGGAACTACTTATTCTGGTGGGGGAACTTATACCAAAAATTATGGCAACACTTTAACAGCCCAATGGAGTTCTTCTACTGTCGCCGGGTCAGTTACCCTACCTACCTCTTCTACTACAACGAGAACTGGGTACACATTAAGCGGATGGAACACTAAATCGGATGGCACGGGTACCAATTATAGTCCTGGAGCCTCTTATACTCCATCGGGTAATATTACTTTATACGCTAAATGGACATTAAATGCTCCTTCAGCCGCTAATGTGGTAGTAAATAGAGTTAATAGAACAAGAATTAATGTAACTTGCAGTTATACCGGTGCAGCTTTAAGCAACTATACAGTTTATTATAGAGCTAATAGTACGGGAAACTATTCTTCAAAAAGTTTTGGTACTACTGCTACAGATTATATCACAGGATTAAATCCTAATACTCCATATCAAATTTATGTTAAAGCTACTAATGCAGCAGGTAGTAAAGATAGTTCCACTGTTATAGGAACTACAATGGCAAACACTCCGGTTGTTAGTGCTCCAGCAGTTGTTAGAGCAGATGCTTTTGACATGGATATGAGAGTCGTAGCAGATGGTGACACAAACGCTTCTATTACAAATTATACGATTCATTGGGGTCCTAAACCAGCAAAGAATGTATATGATATGGCTATAAAAACTTTAAGCGACGGTTCTATGTGGGCTAGAATATTTTATCATCAAAATAATCAAGGTACAACTTTATTTGAATCGTTAGCAGAATGTAAAAATGTTCAGCAACAAGATAAATATTCTAGGTTATATTTATTAGAAGATAATACTTATAAACGTAATGGAAAATTTGAGTTTATGTTAACTTACCCAAATAATACCAATGGATATAATAGATGGAAACAAACCAATGCTCCTCAAAATGAGTTTGTAACTGAAACAACAGCAGGTACAGGAACAGCAACTGGATATGAAGCAGTTCATATAGACTGGACTAGTAATTATTGGGGAGGTTTAACAAGACAAAAACAAGACGCAACAAGTTTCAATCCTTGTTATTTATCTGGGTCTGTAGGACATAATAATTGGTTCTATGCAATAGGAGCTTCTAGCGTACACGGAGATGGTATACCTTCTGCAACCGATATAGGAGGTTCTACTTCAAGTTGTGTAGAATTATGGGTTAGAATAGATGACGAAACAACAGATAGTAAATCATTCGGCTCTAGTAATACGGGGAATGTAGATGGTCTATCTCAAGAAACCGAATATGTATTCTGGGGTCAAGCTACTAATGCTGGAGGAACAACAACGGGACCTTTACTTATTGTAACGACTCCGGCAGACCAAGCGAAAATTAGAATTAAAGATAACGGAGAATGGAAAAAAGGAAAGACTTGGTATAAAAAGAATGGTGAATGGGTTAAAGCTAAAAAAATATATATCAAGAAAAACGGAGAATGGGTAATTGGATACAATCACGAAAATTAAGGAGGGATGAGAGATGGCAAGATATCCTGTAAAAATGTTAAAGGACGAACAAGGCAATCCCTTCGTCCCTTTAACTCATATATCTGCTGTTGCTGGTGAGGAATTTACTACATCAGTTTTAAATGCAATAAAGCAAAATGCAGGTCATTATAAAATTACTAATGATGATTTAACTTTAAATCTTATTACAAATAAAGTAATATCTGTAAAATTTGATGATGTAACAGAAGCAACCTTACCAGCATATTTAAAATTAAATAATGAAGGAGAAAAAGTGTTATACCAATCAGATGGGATAAATTATTTGGATATTTCTCATTTTGATAGTGCTGTAGCATTTTTTGTATATACAAATGGTAAGTTTCAATTATTAGAGGTTGGAGCTACTGCAGTAGGTGGAGGTCACGCTATTACAGACACTGACGGTAATGTAATGACGCCTAGAGGAGTATTACATTTTGACGGAGCTGAAGTTGTAGATACTCCTGCTTTAGGAGCTACAACAGTCAAGACTGGCTGGATAAGCCAAAAAATAACTTTGAAAGATGATACTACTACTCCGGGAATATGGCAGCCTATGCTAGCCAGCGCTATAACATTACCGCAAACAGGAACTTATGGAATACATGTAAGATTTAGATTAACAGATATAAATACAGTAGGTAAAGAAATAGGTATAAGAATTAAAGTTAATGGCACTACTGCCGATTGCGAAGATTGGAAATATCAGTATAAGCGTTTAAAAACAACTTATAATTTTTATATACCTTTTACGGCTAATGATACAATAATGCCAGAGTTGTTTATAGATAATATGACAAGTAATGGCACCATTACAATAGGAGAGGCTTATATGTATATAGAATATATTAGTACAAAGGAGGTTGATGTATAATGGCAACATATCCAATAAAGATGCTTAAAGATGAACAAGGAACTCCTTTTGTACCATTAACTAGCACCGTAGCAGTACGAGATGAAAACGGTCAAACAGTTGAACAAATAGTGGCTAATAAGTTATCTCCTACTAACATTAAAGAAGGTGAAAACATTATTGTATCAGTAAGTGGTAATGATGTTACTATTACAGCCGATGTGCCTGATACAACTGTTTTAATAGATAATTTGAATCAAACCACAGCGGGAGTTGGAGCTTTAGATGCTCGTCAAGGTAAAGTACTATATGATACTTTACAAGAGCAAAGGGTTCCATCAGGAGGTAATGCCGGACAAGTTTTAAAGAAAAAGACTAATACCGATAACGACCTTGAGTGGGGTGATGCAGCTGACCCAAATGCTATTAGTGGAGATGGGTCAATAAAAAAGATAATTGAAATATCCTATGAAGATTATCAAGCATTACAAACTATAGACCCAGATACAGAATATCATATAATAGAAAGTGGTAGTACTGGTTCTATAGAGTATGAAATAAGAAGAATAATAAGAGAAATGGATGAAACAAAACACCCTATAGGTAGTTTAGAGTTTAATACTTCGGGTACTAACCCATCTGTTTATTTAGGTTTTGGTACTTGGGAATTATGGGGAGCTGGTAAAGTACCTATCGGAGTAGATAGTTCTGATAGTTCAATAGATGATGCAGATAAAACGGTTGGTAGTAAGACTAAATCATATACACCAGCAGGTAAGAACACTGGTACAGCTATTACAATGAACGCGGTTGAACTAACTCATTCAGGTGGCGCGGTTGGTAATCATACGTTGACAGTTAGTGAGATGCCAAGTCATACGCATAATGTATGGTATTTTGATTGCGACCCTATTTTACACGCAAATAATCAAGGTGGAGGAAGAGCTATGGACCCACAAAACAATTGGCTAGATAGTACTGGTAGACTTCAAAATACCGGAGGTGGAGGAGCACATAACCATGGATTCACTCAACCAAGCAAGCATAGCTTCACACCAACTACAAAAACAGTTACTCAGCCTACGTTTACAGGTACACAAGCAAATATTAATGTTGTTCAACCTTCAATCTCATGTTATATGTGGAAGAGAACAGCATAATACATAGGAGGGATTAGAGATGATATTAAAAAATGGAAAAAGAATAGATGGATGCTCAGATACAGTACCTATTGGAACTGTTAATCCCTTCTTAGGGACAGTAGCACCATTCGGTTATTTATTATTACAAGGACAAAGAGTAAGTAAAACTACTTATCCCGAACTTTATGAAATATGTGGTACAACATTTGGCCCTGAGACAAGTACAGAATTTACCCTACCGGATTTAAGAGGACAAACAATTGCAGGATATAAAGAGGGAGACGCAACATTTGGTACTCTTGGAGGTTTAATAGGAAGTAAGTCCATTAGCTATACACCGGCTGGAACTAACTCAGGAGGCTCTGTAGGCAATCATACTTTAACTGTTGCGGAAATGCCAAGTCACAGACATACTCCTCAAGATGCAGGTAATTTCTTTACAGGACAAGCTTGGAATACTTCTGGAGGTAAAGACCCATCGACAGGTGGTACTGGGTCTTGGACCGGTTTTTATACACAAACCAGTGGAGCGACTGGTGGAGATGGAGCACATAACCACGGCTTTACAAATCCTACATTCACTGGAACGCAAACAGAATTAAATGTTGTTCAACCTACAATTACATTGAATTGGATAGTTAAAGCAGTAATGCTTATACCAAATCAATCTACTGTTGTAAATAGTGAAACAGAGAGTTCATTAAATGTATATAGTTGCGATTATATGAATGATTTATTAGACCAAATGAAACGTGAAGCATTCGACTTTGCACATCCAGTTGGTTCTTATTATGAAACAAGTGACTCAAGTTGGACCCCTCAAGCAGCTGGTTGGTATGGTACTTGGGTAGCAGATAATGATGGTTCTGCGTTAGTATCATATAAATCTAGTGGTGCATTTAATAAAGCGACAGGCACTATAGTTGGTGGGGAATCACAAGCTTATACACCAGCCGGTACGAATACCGGTGGTAGTGTTGGAAACCATACTTTAACAGCTGCAGAATCTGGAATTCCTGCTCATAACCACGGTGGAACTACGGGCACAGGTTATACGGCATTCTTAAGGGCTGTTGGAGCAGCAGGAACTAGCGTAACATACAATCATACAACAGGTTATTCTTCATCCGGTTATACAGATTGTAATAATACCGGTACCTTTCCTGGAGCTAATCATACACACGATTTTACGACTAATAATAATACGGCAAAAAGCGCCACTTCGGGACATAATCACGGATTTACTAACCCTACATTCACAGGTACTAAAGCAACTTTAAGTACAATACAAACATCTAAAGTAGTTTATAGATGGCATAGAACAGCATAATAAAAGGAGGAATAGAATATGGCACAATATCCAATTAAAATGTTAAAAGATGAGAATGGAACGCCTTTCGTTCCTCTTGTAGCTCCTGAAGCAGTTAAGGATAATCAAGGAACGGACTGGCAAACATTAATTGATAGAAAATTAGAAAAAACAAATATTATAGCAGGACAAAATGTTACTATCACAACAGATGGCAATGATATAACAATCAATTCAGCTGCTGGTGGTGCTAGTGCGAATGTAATAGATAATTTAGACCAAACGACTGGAGGAGTAGGAGTTCTAGATGCACGTCAAGGTCATGTATTAAAAGGCATGATACCGGATGTAGTCAATAACTTAACTACAGTTGATACAACAAAAGCCTTAAGTGCTTATCAAGGTTATTTATTAAATCATAAAGTGGTTCCTACCGGTGGAGCCGCTGGTCAAGTATTAAAAAAGAAAAGTGCGACAGATAACGACCTAGAATGGGGAGACGCTGCAGACCCAAATGCAATAAGCGGAGATAGTAGTATTAAGAAGATTGTTGCTCTTACATATGAAGAATATGAGCAATTGGTCGCAGATGGTGAGGTAGAGCAAGATACTGAATATCATATCATAGATGCACCTGATACAATAAGTGGTTTACAACACGAAATAGATGATTTACAAGCAAGTTTAAATACTTTATCTGAGCAAATGGCTTTGGCTTTAAATAATTTTAATTACTCGACATCTAAAACTGTTATAGGCCATTGGGTAGATGGTCGTCCAATATATCGTAAATATTTAAGCGGTAATGATTATTCAAGTTTAAATGGATATGACGTCGGTAATCTAGATTTATTGATAAATTATTATGGGTCTGTTTGGTATAATGGTACATATCAATTTCCAATAGGTAAATCAATACCACCATCAAAAAATGATATCGCTAATGGTATAGGACAAGCGACTAGAATTATTGTTAATCCTAGTAAAACACTACAAGTTCTATCTGATGATAGTAGATTAGATAATGGTGCATACTGGTTAGTTATAGAATATGTAGAAGTAGCGAGTTAATAAGGAGGTAGCTAACAATGATATTATTAAATGGAAAACGAATTGATAGTACTGTTGGTGACGCATTACCAATAGGTACTTTAAGTCCTTTTGTAGGGTTAGTTGCCCCTAAAGGATATTTAATATGTATGGGACAATTAGTTGATAAGGCTAAATATCCTGAATTGTGGGAATTATGTGGAGACACGTTTGGACCATCTACAACTACGCAATTTTATCTTCCAGATTTACGTGGACAAACTATAGCTGGTTATAAACAAGGTGATAGTACTTTTGGTACATTAGGGGCCTTGATTGGTGGCAAGACAACTTCTTACACACCTGCCGGAACCAACTCAGGAGGCTCTGTAGGCAATCATACATTGACTGTAGCTGAGATGCCCGCTCATGGTCATGGTGTTGAAGATAGCTGCGATAGTGGAGTTAGTGTTACTCCAAGAAATGCCCTATCTTCATTTAATAATGGTAATAAATCTGGTTGGGGTACAGGTAACCCACATTTTATAAGAGATACAGGGGGAAGTGGAGCTCATAACCATGGGTTCACGAATCCTACTTTTACAGGTACACAAGCGAATATTAGTACAGTACAACCTACCGCTGTAATGAATTGGATAATTAAAGCATCAATGTTAGCAGTAGTAACAGGTAATATAGAGGATAGTCTTACAAGTACAAGTAGTACAGATGCTTTAAGCGCTAAACAAGGTAAAGTTTTAAATGATATTAAAATAAATATAAGCGATATAGTAGATAATTGTACGACTAATGATGCTTCAAAAGTTTTAAGTGCTAAACAAGGAAAAGCTCTTAATGATAAATTTGGTAATTATGTATTAACAAGTAGCATAGTTAATAATTTAACAAGTACAAGTACAAATGTACCTCTAAGTGCTGCTCAAGGTAAAGCATTAAATGATAAAATTACCAACTTAAAACGAGTAGAATTATTCAGCGGGTCTTGGGTAAGAGGGGAGACGAAAACAATTGACACCTCTTCTTATGCAAAGTTAGAAATTTTAATGTCTCTTAACCCTAATGGTTCAGGTTATAGTACTATATATACTATATCTTATGATAACGCTGGGAATAGAACAGGTCTTATATCAGGCATCACTAAATGTATGAATGGATATTTTTATCAAGTAGAAATACAAAAACAAGCTAATAATAAAATTCTTTTTGATTACGGTGCTTATGCTCATCAAGAAAGTATTGGTACTTGGACACAAGATACCACTTCTAAAGGTGTAATTACAAAAGTATATGGATATAAAGAAATTTAATAAAATATATTTTAACAAAGAAGGCATCAGGAGATTAAATAATGAAGGTAATCGATGTTAAAAATTATGTTTGTAGAAAGCATATAAAAAGGAGGCCGAAAAGGTCTCCTCTTTTTATTTTGCACCTATAATTTCTACTATAATAATAGAGTAATGTAAGGAAGGGCTGATATAATAACAGATAGCGGCCACCCTATAAAAAAGAGAAAAATAAAGGAGGAGAGACATATGGCAGTTTATAAAGAAATCGCAAAAGCCGATGGTAGTGGTGTTACTACTTTTTATCGTTTAAGTGATGTACGTGACACAGCAGAAGTTGACGAAAGCGAAAGTGAAGCAGTTGTATTTGACTATAATCAGGCTCAAAATAAACCTAGTATAAACAATGTTACTTTGGTTGGAAATAAAACTAGTGAAGATTTAGGTCTACAACCAGCTGGTGATTATATTACTAATGACGAAGCTGATGCTAAATTCATAGACGAAGATGAACTTGAAGCCAAAGATTATGTAAATGAAACTCAACTACAAGAAGCTTTAGCAAATATAGAACATTTCCATAGAGAAATTGTTGCGGCTCTACCTGTTCAAGGAGACCCTAATGTATTATATTTAGTTCGTAAGCAAGGTAGTGGAGAAGATATATATAACGAATATATTTGGGTAGGACTTACAGCAAGCGAAGATGGATATGAATTTTTAGGAACAACTTCAACTGATTTAACAGACTATTATCAAAAAAGCGAAGTTAATGCTTTACTAGCGAATAAAGTAGATAAGGTAAGTGGTAAAGGTTTAAGCGACCAAAACTATACTTTAGCTGAAAAGACTAAATTAGCAGGTTTAGAAAATTATGATGATACACAATTAAGAGCAGCAGTTGCAGCTCTTCATAACTATGATGATACTGAATTGAGAGGAGATATTTCTGATTTAGAAGATGATATAACAACTTTAACAACAGGATTAAATAATGTAGTTACAAGCGACGGCAAAAAGATTGAAGCTATTCGTTTAGTCAAGAGTGGTGATAATTGGTCTTGGCAAACAATCACTGGAGATGTTATAACATTTAGTGTAGCTCAACAAGAATTAGGGCATGAAGATACTATCTTAATAATAGAAGATATTGAAAACGATGGTAAATATTCTCCATTATTTTATCGTAGTTATGGAACATATCTTTTAATATGTTATGAAAATGAAAATAAAGATATTATATTAGTTAATGCTGGAGCAACTAATACAAGTTCAAATTTAGGTAAAAATGCTAGATATAAAGGAATAACTACTTCACAACCTGCTACAGGAAATGTCGGGGATATTATTATTGATAGAGATAGTGAATTAGTTTATATTTATAATGGTTCAGACTGGATACCTTTTGATAAAGGTGGAGAAGTTGATTTATCAAATTACTTAGCAAAAGATAATACAGCTGCCTGGATACCTACTGGAGCATTTAATCCAGCTACAAAGAAATATGTAGACGATACTGTTGGTGCAGTATTTGTTCCTACCAAAACTTCTCAATTACAAAATGATAGTAATTTTATAGGAGTTAATTCAAACAACTTAACTTATTATTATACAAAAACACAAACATATACAAAAGCAGAAGTTGATGCTTTGATTGCTGGAGGCGGTGGTGGAGGTAGTAATATCTCAATTACTGTAAATGGAGACACTTTGGTTATTAATACTCAATCTAATACTCAAGCATCAGGAATAATATAGGAGGTGAATAAGATATGTCAACATTAAATAAAATTAGTTTAGATGGAACTGTTTATGATATTGGCGGCGCAAATAAATTACCAGTAGAAAATTTCCCTGTTACAGGTACTAATCTAAATCTAATAAAGACTACAGAAATGGGTACCCATGTATACTATGTAACTAGGGATTCTACCTTCCGTTATAGAGTAAACGGAGATACTAGTTGGCGTTATATATCAGGACCTGGTATGGTTTACTCTTATAAAGCTGGTTCTGACGAAGACATGGATACAT